>Ga0302325_10012380_pt1 | contig 18301 bp, 17 predicted proteins | sample Palsa_T0_2_FD_201948 | JGI IMG/M metagenome (GOLD analysis project Ga0302325, IMG submission 201948) | Peat permafrost microbial communities from Stordalen Mire near Abisko, Sweden - Palsa_T0_2 | ecosystem: Environmental > Terrestrial > Soil > Palsa > Peat permafrost | place: Sweden: Abisko...
TTTACAGGGTCGCTTTCCTGGGTACGCGCGTGGTGTCTTCGCGCCTTCATGCGGTTGCCGCAGGTCTTCATGTCGCACCAGCGCCGGGTATGGTTCTTGCTCACATCGAGGAAGAGCCAGCGGCAAGTCGGGTCACCGCAATCTTTGATCAGTTCCGCATCGCTCGAGACCAGCAAATCCGATGCGGCTTGGGCCAGCATCCACAACGGGATCTCCGCTTGCCGCTCCACGCCAGACCAGCTCCACTCCAGGTGCGACTCGCCAGCTAGTAGCCGGCGATGTTGAGCCGCGGCATGAAACTGCTGTTCTAGTATTTGAAGCTGTTTAGCCGGAGGCCTGGTTCCATCGATGGTCCCGTCGATCCGGCCGTAGAGCACCTTCGCGAGTGCTTCGCGCAGCTCTGCCGTGGACGCCAGCACCCGCCGCGCTTCTCCTTCACCTACGGTGCGTCCAAGTTTTCTTGCCTGCTCAGCCGTTAATAGCCGTAGTTGCGTGGTCAGGCGGAGCAGATCTTTATACGTAGGAATGAGATCGACGGTCTGCGCCGAAAAGCGCATGTCCAGGGTGTTGACCAGCTCTAGCGCCGGGTGTCCGGCATGCAACTTAAACAGTTCGGGCCCACTCATGATTCTCTTATTGTAACTCTCAAAAATAGTTTTAGCGGTTACAGAAAACTGGTTTATAATGTAACCAGTCATGGCAACGATAACGGTTAGTCCGGCGAAACAAAAAAGCGGCTTCGACGTACGTGTGATGCTTGCATTCGCGGCTATTTACGTCCTCTGGGGATCGACCTACCTGGCGATTCGGATTGCCGTACAACAGGTGCCTCCTCTGTTTGCCGCGGGCACCCGCTTCTTTCTGGCCGGGACCCTGCTCTACGCCGTGATGCGCCTTCGCGGGCGCCCTCGGCCCGCAGGCAAAGAGTGGGGCACCCTGGCAGTGCTGGGCTCGCTGATGTTCGTGGTCACATATGGGGCAGTGTTCTGGGCCGAGCAATACGTGCCTTCCGGCTTCACCTCTGTGCTCGAAGCTACCTTGCCGCTTATCACCATCGGACTAGAGGTCTTTGTTTTTCGCCAGCAGCGCTTCCGCTGGAGCCTTCTGGTCTCGATCGCGGTTGGGTTTGTAGGCGTTCTCCTACTGCTGCTCCACAACGCCCAGCACGTGGCCATCCTGCCCTGCGCTGCCATCCTCGGAGGAGGCATCGCGTGGTCGCTGGGGGCAGTCCTCACGCGTGCTTTGCCGTTGCCTAAGTCCAAAGGAATCACCGCCGGGGCGGAGATGATGTTTGGCGGCGCGATCCTGCTTATGCTCTCCGCATCGTTCGGAGAGATGCACCCTTTTCCGCACCTTTCCGCGAAGGCGGTGGGCGCTCTGCTTTACCTGGTGGTTGCCGGCTCGCTGGTGGGCTTCAGCGCCTTCGTCTGGCTGCTCGGCCGCATGCCCGCCACACGCGTCGCCAGCCATGCGTATATCAACCCCGTGGTGGCCGTAGCCTTGGGCTACTTCTTTGCCGGAGAAGTGGTGACACCGCGGATGCTGCTGGGCACCGCCTTGATCGTGGCCAGCGTCGCGCTCATTCTCATCAAAGACAAAGCTGAGGCGCCTAAGGAGAGAGCTGAATTGGAAGAGGTTGCCTAATCGAGAAAGATTTCGTCGATGTAGCACCAACGCCAGTCGTCGCCTGGTTCGACTGATCGCATGATGGGATGCGCGACCTCGTGGAAGTGGGCTGTGGCATGGCGATTCTTGGATGAATCACAGCAGCCTACCTTGCCGCACTCCAGGCACATACGCAGGTGAACCCAGGTGTCTCCGATCTTGAGACACTCCTCACAACCCTTGGTATGCGGCTTCACCTTCTTCACATGATCTTTTACGTGGGTACACTTTGCGCTCACGGAATCCTCTTTTCAATTCGATGTGGTCACGACCGGCAACTCGATGAAGCTTGCCTGGCCAGGCGCATGATAAATGCGCTGCGTGGCTTTTTGATAGTCGCTTGGCTTTGCCCAAAAGATATTGGGGACGAACGTCTGCGGATTCCGGTCGTACAAAGGGAACCAGCTGGACTGCACCTGCACCATAATCCGATGCCCGGGAAGGAAGACATGATTCGCGGGGGGCAGCGCATAGTGGTAGAGCAACGGTTGGTTGGCCGCGATCGCCTTCGGCTGTTGCAGGCTTTCGCGATAGCGTCCGCGGAAGATGTCGGCAGCAACCATGAGCTGGTATCCCCCTAAGCTGGGCTGACTGGCGACTTCGGCGGGGTAAACGTCGATCAACTTGACCACCCAGTCGGAATCTGTCCCGCTGGTCGATGCCAGCAGGTTGGCGATCGGTTGGCCGCTGATTTTCATCGGCGCCGTCAACGTATCCGAGACATAGACCTCGACATCCGGACGCCCGGATTGCTCACGCTGGTCATCGACCAGCCATTCAGACCAGGTCATTCCGGCGCCGTATCCCATAGGCTGGATCGGCCGCGCACGGTAGGGAACTGGCTTTGCCGGATCGGAGACGTATTCATCGAAGCTCGCGTCGCCGGTCGTCGGGACGGTGAAGCTGAGTTTCCCGCCTGCCGCCAGGTAGAGTGGTTTCGCCTGAATTTCGCAGCCGCTCTGGCACCCTGCCGGCCAGGATGGTAAGCGCCGCCAGACATTGGTTCCGGTGTCAAACGCCGAGACGGGGGCGGTGGCTTCCTTAGGAGTTTCGTCCTTGAGATAGCGGTCAAGGAAAGGTCGCAGGATCTGCTGGCGAAAATAAAGTCCGGTATCGCTGCTGAAATTCAAAGCACCGAGGGTGCTGGCGTCTTCGATCTCCTGCCCGTGATGCCAGGGGCCAAGCACCAGAAATACTTTGTCGTTGCTGGTGTCTTTCGGCTTGAGAGCTTTGTACACAGCCATTGCGCCGTAGATGTCTTCCTGGTCCCACAAGCTGTGCACCAGCATGATCGGAACCTTGAGCGGCTGCTCGGCCAGGAGCTTATCCATCGCCTGGTCGCTCCAGAACGAGTCATACGCGGGATGGGCGAGAACTTTGCGCCAGAACCCGACCTGTTCCAGGCCGTGGCGGCGTCCCAGCTCGCCTGCGGATCCGGCCTGCATGAAAGTGTCGTAGTCGTCGAAATCGCTGGACCACCACGTAGCCGTGCCATCGCGAGTCGCTTCCTGGTTGTAGATGTAGGGAAGATTCTGTTCGCGAAAGGCGCCATTGTGAAACCAGTCGTCGCCCATCCAGCCGTCGACCATGGGGTTCATGGGCACGGCAACCTTTAGAGCTGGATGAGGATTGACCAGAGCCGTTAAAGACAGGAAGCCATCGTAGGAAATACCAAGGATGCCGACCTTGCCGTTGCTCTCCGGAATATTCTTTACCAGCCAGTCGATGGTGTCGTACGTGTCAGTCGAGTGGTCGACGGGGGTCGGATTTTGCGGGCCATGAAAAGGGCGGTTCATCACGTAGTCGCCCTCGGAGTGGTACTTGCCGCGTACGTCCTGAACCACGCGGATATATCCACCCTCAACGATCACCTCGGTGGCATTGTCGTAGCCTTGAAGCGCAGGCCCCAGGTGGGCGCTGTTCTTATTGGCGGTGAGTATGTCCGCGTTGTAAGGGGTGCGGGTAAGCAGTATCGGCGCTCCCTTGGCGCCTTTTGGCACCAGGATGACGGTGTGCAGCTTAACCCCGTCACGCATGGGGATCATGACTTCACTGCGGATGTAGTCGAAGCCGGCAGTGGGCGTTTCCAGCGTTGCTGGTGTCTCGCTGGGGAAGTCAGGGTACTTGGCAGCTGGTTGCGAAGTCTGACCGTACGCGACGCCGGCGAATAACGACGCGCCCAATACACCCACCAATGTCCGCCTGGACGCATCCTGCATGTGGTTCATCAAAGCCATGGTCTTACCAAATCCCTTCTTGCAGTGTGAACTTCGTTTGTTCGCCATCAATGCCGCGTGGTCGTAGAGTCTCACTTCTGTGTTTTGGCGGAGACCTCCGCTTGCGCCAACATGTGATCGAGCGCGGCGCGGTCGAGAAAGCGGCCGTCGATGACCACCGCATTGATCTTCTTTGTATTGTGAATGTCGTTGATTGGATTCGCGGAAAGCAGGACGAGGTCGGCAAGGCCGCCCGGCTTCACGGAGCCGATGTCATTTCTTTCGAGAAACTGCGCAGGGTTGCTGGTCGCGGTCTGCAGCGCTTCCATGGGGGTAAACCCGGCCTCAACAAAGTTGGCCAGCTCGTCATGCAGACTAAAGCCGGGGATGATGTAGATGCCAGGAGCCGAATCCGTTCCGGCGAGGAATGGCACTCCGGCACGATGCATAGCTCCCGCCAACGACATCTCCTGCGCAAACGATCGCTGCCGCAAGGCCAGCGGATCCTTCTGCAGTCCCGGCAACATCTGCTCCTTAAAACGCTGCCAGGTTACATCGCGCCACGCCGCGGGGACGTAGCGATCGAGCGGTTGGTGCTGCCAGTCCAGCTGGTCGAGGAAGGTTCCGCCGCGTTCCCAAACCAGGGTAGGAACCTGCCAGACGTGGCGCTCGGCGAGCAGCGCCATCATCTTGTCGCACTTTTTCTGGTCGAAACTGTTGAGCAGCAGTTGTGTGTCCACTTCTCCTTTGATCACCCGGTCTTCGACCGTGGAACAGCCCGCAGAACTACCCATCAGGTGCTCAATGCTCTTTTGACCGATGGCAGCGGCCTCATCAATGCGCACCGCATCCGGCACGTGGCCGACAAAGGGCAGACCTTGCTTATGGGCCTCTGTCGCGGCGGCCAGATAAGCGTCGTGAGGGATTAACGACTGCACCTTGATGAAGTCGACATGCTGAGCTTTCAGCGAATCGACCGCGGCCACTGCATCTTCCACGGAGGTAACCGGAATACTGCTTGGGAAGCGAAAGGTTTTTCCGTCCGGCAGGTAGCCATCGAGCATCGGTCCGGAAACCACCATGCGCGGACCGATCAGCTCACCACTGGCGATCTGTTTACGCCACGCGAACAACACCGGAATATCTCCGCCCATATCGCGGACACCGGTGACGCCGTTCGCGACCAGGAGAGGCAGGATGATTTCGCGGCCGCCCGGAAACCAATCTCCGAAAGCCATGTGAACATGCATGTCCCACAAGCCGGGGATCAAAAATTGACCGGATCCGTTGATGATCCGAGCGTGACCTGGGGAGTGGAAGTTTTTGGCGTCGGAAACAGCGGAAATGTGATTTCCGCTGATCGTCACGGCTTTATCTGACTCTACTGAAGATGTGCCGGGGTTGATGACCGTCACATGCAGAAAAACCAGGGGAGCATCGCCGGACCGCGCCTGCGCCTCGCCAGTGCGGAAGCACAACGAACAGAGAAGCACCAAACCGCTCAAGTAAGGAGTCCAACGGACTTTCATCCACCAAACTTACTACGAACAGTTCACCCAAGGCCTGAATGGAGTATCGAGGGGAGGAATCGACGGGAGGAATCGATGGGTGCCCCAGGTCTCGCGTTTGAGACCTGGGATCCTCCTAGTCAACGCCCGTCAAGTCCCATAATGTAACCCCAGGTGCGAACCGAGGCCCATCAAGTCCCGTGACATAACCCCAGGTGCGCGACTGGGCGTCCAGCTCGGCTAGTAGCGGCGCAGCAGCCGCGAGCCCAGCTCCCGGTTGGCCCGTTGCAGCTTCTCTTCAAACAGGATGCCGATGGAGAAAGGCCCGATAATGAGGCCCATAATACAAAACCAAGAACCAATCGAGTTCCACATGTGCTTGCTCCTTGCCCAACCAAGACGAATCGCGATAGCGAATTCATCGAAGATCCCACGAAAATATGGGTCGGGGAATAGCAAGAAAGGTGCACTTACTTGTCTCTGGCGCGCACTTTGAACCAAATTGGGGAACCGCGAAACCCAAAAGCAGCACGAATCTGATTTTCAAGGAAACGCTGAAAGGCAAAATGCAACTTAACCTGCCGATTCGTAAATAGGATGAACGTGGGTGGGGCAACAGCGGCCTGGGTCATATAGAAAATCCGCATTTTGTTGGCGGCGGGTACGGTGGCGCGCTGGAAGTCGATCTTCTCCAGGAAACGGTTCATCTGCCCGGTAGAGACGCGCTTACGCCGTTCGGCCGCGACTTCCTTTACCAGCTTGAGAACTGTGTGGATGTTCTTACCTTCCGACGCGGAGATAAAGACAACCGGCGCATAGGCGAGATACTTGAGCACTTTGCGTAGCTGCTCTTCAAAGATCTCCTTGTCAGCGGGGGGCTTGCCGTCGGTCCGTCCGGTGGTCACCAGATCCCATTTGTTGACCACCAGGATTACGGAGCGGCCGCTCTCATGCGCGTAGCCGCCGATGGTAGCGTCATTAGAAGTCACGCCTTCGGTGGCGTCGATGACGAGCAGTGCGACGTCAGCTGCCTCCAGGTGGCGGCGCGCCATGACCACGGAGAGCTTCTCCGCCATCATTTTGGTCTTGCCCTTGCGCCGGATACCGGCTGTATCCACAAAGCGCAGCAGACCGCCGTCGTACTCCATCACTTCGTCGACAGCGTCGCGCGTCGTTCCCGCAATCGGCGAAACAATCGCCCGCGAAGACCCGGTCAGGACATTCAACAGCGTGCTTTTACCGACATTGGGCCGCCCGATGATGGCAATCGAGGTTTCGTGCTGTTGGAACTCACCGTGGGTCCGGTGCCGTGACTGGCCTTCCTCCGCCGATTCGGGTTCCACTTCCGGCGGCGCTGGGGCGGGTTCGGTCGCCGGAAAGGTGGCGAAGACGTGATCGAGAAGATCGCCGATGCCGACCCCGTGCTCAGACGAGATCGGCAATACTTCGCGAATCCCCAGCCGGCGATACTCAGCGGTTTGCTCCTCCATCTTTTCCGTGTCGATCTTGTTGACCGCGAGCAGCAGAGGCTTGCCGCCGCGCAACAGAATGCGGGCCAGGTCATAGTCGGGAGCGGCCAGCGGAGTGCGTCCATCGACCACCATTACGATGGAATCGGCCTCATCCAAAGCCGTGCGGGCTTGGCGAAAAATCTCCGACGGAATCAGCTCCGGGTCGTCGGGCAGGATGCCACCGGTATCCACCACCCTGGCGTGTTGACCGGACCACTCGATCTCGCCATAGATCCGGTCGCGCGTGATGCCCGGTTCGTCGCCCACGATGGAACGGCGCGAGCTGGTGAGACGGTTGAACAGTGTGGACTTGCCCACGTTGGGGCGGCCAACAATTGCCAGAACCGGCCAGGAAGAAGTATCCACCGCCACTTCGCGCCGGAACGCGGGCGGCAGGGCCAACGGATCGGGCAGCTCGGCGTCGATGCGGCCCATCGGCCCCTGGCTCTGCACTGGGCGTTTGCGGATCTTGCCCAGGCGCGCCGCCGCGCTGGCCTCGGCTGCAGCTTTTGCAGCCGTCTTTCGCTTCACCTCCGCCCGCGAGTGCTCCCCCCGGGTGGCAGGTGTGGCACGGCGCGCGGCTTTTGCCACCGCGGCGCGCTTTCCTCCCAGGGAATGCGGCTTGGGCTTTCTGGCTTTGGTTCCTTTCACTGGCTTCATGGTCTCTTTCAGTCTTTCATACAACGGCAAACCGACCGTATAGACTTAGAGTTTTAACCGGGCTTTCCCCTTGTCGACCGCTACCATTTCCGCTCAGCCGCTGCCTTCGCTGCACGACTTCTTCGCCCCCGGAGGAATGCTGTCGCGTTCCGCGCTTCCCTACGAGTTCCGGCGCGGGCAACTGGATATGGCCCGCGCCGTGGAGCGCAGCCTCCAGGAAGGCAAGCATCTGATCGTGGAAGCAGGCACCGGGACGGGCAAGACGCTCGCCTACCTGTTGCCCGCCTTGCGTACCGGGCAACGCGTCATCATCTCGACTGGCACCAAAAACCTGCAGGAGCAACTGTTTTTCCGCGATGTGCCGTTTCTGGAGTCGCTGCTGGGACCGCTGCGCGTTTGCTACATGAAAGGCCGGGCAAACTACCTTTGCCGTAATAAGCTGTACGCTTTGCGCGACCAGCCGATTCTGAACGGCCTGGAAGAAATCGACCAGTTCCAGCAGATCGCGGCCTGGGAGAAGACTACCCAGACCGGGGATCGGGTGGAGATCGATGCACTGCCGGAGTCGAGCCAGGTGTGGTCCAAGCTGGATGCGCGCAGTGAGGCGTGCCTGGGGCAAAGCTGTCCCGATTATGAACGCTGCTTCATCACCGAGATGCGCCGGCGGGCTCTCGAAAGCGATGTCATCATCGTCAACCACCATCTCTTTTTTGCTGACCTGGCCATCAAACAACAGGCCAAGGCGGCTCCCGACGCGGGCGTGCTGCCGGAAGCGGCGGCGGTGATCTTCGATGAGGCGCACGAGCTGGAAGATGTGGCCTCCAGCTATTTCGGCATCAGCCTCAGCAATGTGCGGGTAGAAGAGCTGGTGCGCGATCTGGAGACGGTGCTGCGCGCCCGGCAGGCGCACTCCACAGCGCTGAAGGGCTGCGGGGACACTCTGCGGGAACGGGCGCGGATGTTCTTTGGCGCGCTACCGCGGGGTGGGGGTTTCCAGGCCGAAGGCCGCATGCCCTTCGAGCAGCGGGAACAATTTCTGGAGGAGCACGGCGATCTCTATTTGGCGGTGACCAATGCGTTGCACCGGATGGAGGGTGAGCTGGAGCGGATGCGCGGCGTGGAAGAGTCGCTGGGGTTGAAGAAGCGGGTGGCCGACATCCGCGAGCACCTGCGCTTTTTGATGGAAGCGGAGAGCGTGAATACCGTCTTCTGGATCGAACGCCGCGGCGGATCTGCGATGCGACAGGGGGTGCGCAATACCTACCTGCAAGCCACGCCCATTGATGTTTCCGCGTTGCTTTCTGAGTTGCTGTTCGAGCAATACCCCAGCGTGATTCTCACCTCTGCCACGTTGACCGTCCAAGGCGGTTTTGCCCACCTGAGAAAGCGGCTTGGCTTACGCGATGCGCGAGAGCTGGTAGTGCCTTCCCATTTCTGCTACGAAGAGCAGGCGCTGCTGTATCTGCCGCCTGGGATGCCCGACCCGCGCGAGCCTACCTTTGCCCCACAGGCGGCGCGCACCATCCAGCGAGTGCTGGATATCACCCGTGGCCGGGCTTTCTGTTTGTTTACCAGCTACCAGCAGATGCGCGATCTCTACGAACGTCTGCTGCCGGAGCTGGACTATCCCTGCCTGCTGCAGGGTACAGCCCCACGCAAAGCGCTCTTGGAGGAGTTTCGCAACACCCCAAACGCCGTGCTTTTTGGAACCTCCTCGTTTTGGCAGGGCGTAGATGTCCAGGGAGAGGCGCTAAGCTGTGTGATAGTCGATCGATTGCCTTTCTCCGTGCCCACCGACCCGGTGGTCTCAGCGCGCATGCGAGCGGTCGCGGCTGCAGGAGCCAATCCATTTTTCGACTACCAGGTACCGGCGGCGGTGATCACGTTGAAGCAGGGCTTCGGGAGGCTGATCCGTTCACTCGAAGATCGCGGCGTGCTGGTGCTCCTCGATCCGCGCATCGAGCGGCAACGATATGGCAAGGTTTTCCTGGAAAGCCTGCCGCCTTACCGGCTAACACGCGACATCGGGGAAGTAGAAAATTTCTTCGCAGGTTAGAAAAGCCGAAACATTTCCAGGAAGGGTCCGCGGAACTGCAGATCCCTCGGCTTCCCCGGATTTCCTGTCGAGAGTTGCTGCTTCGGTCAACTGCATGTGGTTCTCTTTAAGGAGAACCACATAGTGGTCGCCGGTGAGAGCGGTGAGGTAGGAAATCCGGGTACGCTCGGGATGACAAAGGAGAGGGCGACCTTCTATTGAAGGTGGTCTTTGAACCGCAAAACGCCTCGGTCCAGCAACCACTCTCTATGAAACCGTTGCCCTTTCCTTTGTCATCCCGAGCGAAGCCGAGGGATCTGCAGTTCCGCGGACCCTTCCTGGAAATGTTTTTCCACCGAACGTAGCGCAGTGTAGAGATCTGCGGTTTTCTTCGACGGCAGTTCGACAGGAGTGAATCCCTTATGAAAGGCGCAATGTCCCGCAACCTCTACCTGCTGGCAGCCACCCTGCTGCTGTTTTCGCTGATCTCCTGCGGCATGAGCCTGGTGCCCAACCGCCTCCAGCCTGGCCTGCCCGCCAACGGTTCCTTGTGGAAGACGATCGGGTTGGTTTTTCTCCTGACCTCTCTGCTCACCGCGCTGGCCGGCATACTGACCGCCATGTTCGAGCAGGTGGAGCGCAGGAGTGAGGAGCGCATGCGACGCGAGCTCAAGGACGATCTGGCCCGCCTGGGCCGCAACAAGGCCCGCAAGTGAACCAGCTACAATCAGTCAGGTAGAGGGCAACACCGGCCATGTATGAAGTAACCGTCGAATCGGGATTCTCCTCGGGACATTACCTGCGCAACTATCGCGGCAAGTGTGAGAACCCCCATGGCCACAACTACAAGGTTCGTTTGACGCTGAGGGGCGGGGAACTGGACCCCACCGGGCTGCTGCTGGACTTCAAGCTCCTCAAGCAGGTGATGCGTCCCGTGATCGATCGCATCGACCACCAGATGCTCAACGACCTGGAACCATTCACCCAGCTCAACCCGTCGGCAGAAAACCTGGCCCGCTACTTTTACGACGAAACCAACCGCCAGTTGAACGAGATGACTGGAGGCCGGGTCGCCGTCAAAGACTGCACCATCTGGGAGACGGACGCGACCACCGCGACCTATTACGAGTAACTGCGCTCTAATTGCTGGTCGATGCGCCGTGAAGGTACTTATCGAAGGGAATCTCGAAGTAAAACAGCTCCTTGCCGTCCGCACTGCGCAGCATACGCAGGTTGAGCTTGCCTCCGGCCAGCGGATTGGCCAGTCCCTCCACGTCGTAAAAAAGAAATCCGGCCCGCGTGGTGTGCGCCTCAACCGCCACTGCCGAGTACTCAAACTCATGAAAGTCCTGCTCAACGTCTTTGTTTTTCGTAGAGGACTTGTTCCCGATGCGCGGCAGGGGACCCGGCAACTTATAACCGCCGTCCGGGCGCTTGATGCCCCCGATGCGGCGTTCCACCTCTTCGGGCTCGGCGGCGGGTATCTTGTCGCCTGCAGCAGTAATGAAGTTGATGCGCGCATCGATCAGGGAGATAGGCTTGTCCCCGTTATTGGTAACAATGATGCGGATGGGCATAAAACCGTATTGCAGGTATTTGAAGCGAAAGATCGAGGCTTTTTCCTGAGTATTGTAGGGCTCAGCGGCGATCGCGACCTGCTCGGCAGGATGCTGGTCGAATGCCGGGTAGCTGGTCGCCACCCCCGCCGGCGGCGGGGCATGCTCGGCGGCGCGGGCCCGGGAGAGCAACACCGGACACCAAAGCAGCATAGCGATAAGCCCAACAGCAAAAACAGATCGGCGAAGCATTCCCGGGTTCGATTATGAGCTTCCCTGGCGTTGTGAGTAAAGCGTTGTGAGTAAAGCGTCGCGAGTAAAGAGGGCCGGCCGCCCATGACGCTCATCCTCTACACCTCGGCGTTGTTCGTGGCGCTGGTCCTTGGCCTGCCCTATTGGCTCCTGGCCATGGCTACCAACGGCAAGTATCGCGAAGGGCTCAGCGAGCGACTTGGCTGGGTCCCCGATCGGCTTCGGGAAGGGGATGCTCGCAAGACCATCTGGGTGCATGCCGTTTCCGTAGGTGAGGTGCTCGCGGCCAGCCGACTGGTGAACGAGCTCAGTGCCTGTGCCCCGCAATACCGCGTGCTGTTATCTACGACCACCCGGACCGGACAAAGGTTAGCCCGGGAGCGCACCGGCGCCACCCGCGCTTTTTATTTTCCGCTGGATTTTCCCTGGATCGTGCGCCGCTACCTGCGGGTGCTGGATCCGGTGCTGCTGGTGCTGGTAGAGACCGAGCTGTGGCCCAATCTGCTGACCGCGTGCCGCCAGGCTGCGATTCCTGTCGCGGTCGTTAATGGGCGAATTTCTGATCGCTCCCTGCCGCGCTACCTGCGCTTCCGCAGGCCTTGGACGAAGATATTGTCAGGAATCTCCATCCTGTTGGCGCAGAGCCAGGAGGATGTGAAGCGATTGAAGGCGATTGGTGCTCCCGCGGGCCGGGTCTCCTTCGCCGGCAATCTCAAATTCGACGTACGCAGTGCCGAGCCCGCCGCGATCACCACTACGCTGCGCGAGAAGCTGCCCAGCGGAACCCGGGTGCTGGTGTGCGGCAGCACGCTTGAGGGCGAAGAGGAGCTCCTGCTCGACGCTTTTCAGCAACTGCTCAAAACCATTCCCGACTGTGTCATGATTCTCGCCCCGCGTCATCCCGAGCGCTTTGGGCGCGTGGCTCAGTTGTTGAAGAACCGAAATCAGCAGTGTGTACGCCGTTCCAACTGGATGAAGCGCCCGGCAAAGATAAAACCCGGCACCGTGGTGCTGCTGGATTCGATCGGCGAACTGGCGTCGGTGTATGCGCTGGCCTCGGTTGCGTTTGTGGGCGGAAGCCTGGTCCCCGCCGGCGGACACAATCCTCTGGAGCCGGCGCAATTCGCGGTACCGGTGGTGATGGGCAACCATTACGCCAACTTCCGCGCCATCATCGACACTCTGCTCCAGGCGGAAGCGCTGAAGCTGGCGACCACGGAAACCCTGGTGCCCATGCTCGAAAATCTGCTCACCGACGATGAGGCGGCGAACGCGCTCGGGGTGCGCGCACTCGAGGTATTCCATCATGAATCGGGCGCCACTGGCCGCGCTGTGACCGCCCTGCTGGGCTTGTTGCCCACCGCATGACCCCGCTGTTGCTCGCCCCGCTGTCCTTGGTCTATGCATCGGTCATCCGAGCGAGAAATGCCCGCTTTGACCGGACGCCTCCACTGAGGCTGCGCTGGCCGGTGGTGAGCATCGGCAACCTCTCTGTGGGCGGTGCAGGCAAAACTCCGCTGGTGATCTGTCTGGCGCGGCTGCTCCACCGGGAGGGCTTGGCTCCCGACGTCTTATCCCGCGGCTACGGACGATCCCGTCCCACGGTAGAGCGCGTCGACCCCTCCGGAAGCGCAGATCAGTTTGGAGATGAACCCCTGCTCATCGCGCGTTCCACAGGCGTTCCGGTGTACGTCGGCGCCAGCCGCTACCAGGCCGGCCTGCTGGCTGAAAGCGAAATCACAGGCCAGGGCGTCCATCTACTGGATGACGGATTTCAGCATCGCCAACTGGCGCGTGACCTGGACATCGTGGTGTTGCACCGTAGCGATTTGCAACAGCGGCTGCTGCCCGCGGGAAGGTTACGCGAACCCCTGGCCTCCCTGCGCCGCGCCGGCGTCATCGTGCTGCGTCACGAAGATGCAGAGCTCGAGTCCACTCTTCGTGTTCACACGCGGCCGGAATGCCGCTTCTGGCGCATGCGCCGCACTCTCTCCCTGCCGAGCCCCATGCAACGAGCAGTAGCCTTTTGCGCCATTGCGCGGCCCTCCGAATTCTTTGCGGGGCTGGCGGCCGCTGGCGCTGGGGTGGTGGACCACATACGTTTTCGTGATCACCATCGCTACACTATGGCCGATATGGAGCGGCTGGCAGAGCTGGGCCGGCGGGTTGGGTGCGACGCGTTTGTGACCACCGCCAAGGATGAGGTGAAGCTGGATGCTGCCATGCGGTTGCGCCTGAACACGGTTGCGCCGTTGCAGACAGCGGTGCTTACGGTCGAAATTGAAGACGAGAAGGCGGCCCTCGACGATATGAGAAAATCACTCATTGTCACCGCACGATGAGCAGATGCGCGTCCTGATTATGCGGCTGGGCGCGATGGGCGACATTCTGCATGCCCTGCCCGCGGTGGCTGCTCTCCGCCAGGCCCACCCGGCGTGGGACCTCGGTTGGGCAGTGGAGCCCCGCTGGGCTCCTCTTCTCAGTGCAGACGACGGCAAGATGCCCTTAGTGAATCGCATCCACCTGGTTAAGGCCAAGGACTGGGCTCGTTCCCCGTTCCGGACAGAAACGCTGCGGGAGATCGGTGCTTTGCGTCGCGGGCTGCGGGCCGAACGCTACGATCTGTGCATCGATCTGCAGGGCGCTGTTCGTTCCGCTCTCGCTGGACGGTTGGCGGGGGCGCCGCGGATGGTTGGAGAAGATAGCCCCCGCGAGTGGGCCGCGCGCTGGCTCTTCGGCGAGCGGGTGCGTACCCAGGGCGTGCACATGATTGAGCAGGCCGTGGAAGTCTGTGCAGCGGCGGCAGGAGAACCGCTGTCCCCGGTTCTTCCCCTGCTTCCGGTCAACCACGAGGCGGAGCTCTGGGCCGATGGAGTGCTGCGTGACGTGGGCCACAGGCCGGTGGTTTTGCTAAGCCCGGGTGCGGGCTGGGGCGCAAAGCGCTGGCCTGCAGAGCGCTACGGAGCGGTGGCGAGGGATCTGTATCAGCAGGGCTGCCTGGTGCTGGTGAACGCCGGCCCCGAGGAGCGGGTGATCGCTGCCGAGGTGGTGCGCGCCAGCGGAGGTGTCGTCTTGGCGCCGGAGTTTACTCTGGAGCGCCTGATCGCTCTCACCCGCCGCGTCTGCCTGGTCATCGCCGGGGACACCGGGCCGCTTCACCTGGCCTGTGCGCTCGGCAAGCCTGTAGTCGGCATCTATGGCCCCACCGATCCCGGCCGCAACGGCCCCTTTGGCGTGCCCTTCCGAGTCCTCCGGCACCCAGAAAGCAAGCGCGACCACACCCGTCACGCCGAGCCGGAAGCCGGCCTGTTGACCATCACACCGCAACAGGTGGTGGAAGCCGCGAACCAACTGCTGGAGGCAAAGCTATGACCCTCCTTGCCACCGGACCCGAAAGGAAAACCGCAGGTCTCTCCACTCCGCTGCGCTCCGGTCGAGATGACAATTTTCTTGCAAGGAAGCTTTGGTACTTCTACTGCAAATACGGAATTCGCCTTAAAAATGAATTGTCATCTCGACCGGAGCGTACCCGGATTTCCTGCCACGCAGCACTGGACAAGGCAGCTTGTGCGCCTTTCCTTAAAGAAAGGCGCATGATGTTTGCCAACGCCACCAACATCTACAGGAAATCCGGGGTAGCGTAGTGGAGAGACCTGCGGTTTCTATCCCTCAATGCTGACCCGATGGATCAAGTTAGCGCGGCGCATCCGCGTGCCGGCGGGCTTTCTCTTCGCCGCTTTCTACCTGTGGAGAGCCCGCCCTAGCGCAGCCTCGCTAGCCTTAAGCCTGTTACTGGTAGTCCCTGGCCTACTCCTGCGTGCCTACGCCTCGGGCTACGTGAAGAAAAACGCCGAGCTGACCGTCACCGGCCCGTACGCCTATACCCGCAATCCTCTCTACCTTGGCTCCATGATGATGGCCTTCGGTTTCGCCGCTGCTTCGCGCAGCATCTGGATCACTCTGCTGTTGGCGCTCCTTTTCGTCCTCATTTACGCGCCCACCATTTTCGGAGAAGAACAATTCCTCCGTTCCACCTTCCCCGATTTTGCGAGCTATGCCCAACGCGTACCGCGCCTGCTGCCCCGGCTCACCCCCGCGGGAATCCCGGGAGACGGTAGCTTCTCCGGTACTCTTTACCGCCAACACCGCGAGTACAATTCAGTTTTGGGTGCCTGTGCCGTTTACGTTGTACTTGTTGCTGCTCTGTGGCTCCGCCATTGATTCCATTGGAGTGAGTGAACGGTGATAAGGTATCCGAGACTGGTAGTGCGTGTGGCATGTTTTTGGGCGCTGGCTGGCATCGCTCAGTCGCCTCCGCCTCCGCTCCTCCCCCCCGCCTCAAATTTCTCCTTCCCCGCCAAACAAACGCTCAACTACGCAGTAGATTGGCGCGTGTTCCCCGCAGGCCAGGCCACCTTCCACCTGGAGCAGGTGGGAAACGTGGAGCATGTGATCGCTACCGGCGAGTCGATCGGCGCAGTCAACCTGCTCTTCCGCGTCAACGATCGCTTTGAGTCCTACTTCGATCGCACTACCGGCTGCTCCTCCAGCTTTGCCAAACAACTCCAGGAGGGCAGACGGCAGGTCACGAGCACCCTGCGATTTATGGACCGCAAGCAAGTGCTGCAAGAGAAGAACCTGGTGTCCGGGACCAGCAAATCGCAGGAGGCGGTCATTCCGCCCTGCGTCACCGACCTGATGTCCGCTATTTTCTATGGCGGCTCGCAACCCCTGCAGCCGGGTGCGAGCTTTCACATGCCGGTAGCCGATGCCATGCGGGTAGTGGACGTGACCATGAAGGCCGAGGCCCGGGAGCAGGTCGTCACGCTCGCCGGCACCTTTCAAACCATCCGGGTGCAGCCCATCGCTGATGCCGGGGTGGTTAAAAATCGAGGCAATATCTGGATCTGGTACACCGATGACGAGCGTCACATGCCGGTGCAGATGCGCGCGCGGCTCTTCTGGGGGACCATCACCATGCGCCTCGTCAGCACCTCGTCCAAATAGACTGCTATTGAATGCGGTATCGCTCCCGCATCAACCGCTGCAGCCTGGGTTTGTAGATGATGTTGTAGGCCAGCTCTTTATCGGGAAACATGGCCAGAGCGGCGCGCTTGCTGTCGGCTACGAGCTCCGCGGCCTGATCCACCGTGAGGCTCCGATCCTGGCTGATCACGGACATCACCATATCCATCATCATCTGCAGGCGGCGGATCTTGCGCTGCTCCTCCATCTTTTCCTGGGGGGACTGGGGAGTAGGTGGCGAATTGAGCGTGTGGTGGGAAGATTCGTCGTTGCGACCGGATTCGCTTGACCCCATGTTGAAAGCCCTTCCTCCAGTTTACTCTCCTTGCTTTGTGCGAATCCTATACCGGAACGGGCAGCAGGGAAATACAAAAAAGGTTTGGTTACCTTGCCGCCATTGGCTGGGCCGTCACCGTGCTTCCATCGAGAAAGAAGGACGTTGCCCCCATGGCATCGGTGCGGAAGGTCCGGACATGATCGTCCTGCAATCGTCGGAGGACTTCCCATTTTGGATGCCCATAGGGATTACGGTGGGCGACCGAGATGACGGCATAGGCGGGCGCTACCTTCGCCAGGAAGGGCGGAATCGTCGATGTCCGGCTGCCGTGGTGCCCAACCTTCAACAGGTCGGAGTGCAGCTGCTCGCTAAGCATCTGCCGCTCGCTGGCCGCTTGCGCATCGCCTTCGAGCAGCACTGAAGTTTTCCCATAAGCCACATGCAGCACCAGCGAATCGTCATTGTTGGCGCCGGCGCCCGGCGTGTAGTCGGCTGAAGGAGCCAGCACATCCACTTGCGTGCCGCCGAAAGCAAAGCTGCTGCCGGCAGCCATCGCTTCGACTGGGATGTCGAGCCGCCTGGCCTCGGCCAGGAGAGCCTGGTAGGCCGGGATCTCCGGATTGGTCCCCACCCACAGCACCCGGGGACGAAAATTACGCAGGATCGAAGGCATGCCGCCCATGTGATCGCTGTGCGCGTGGGTGAGAGCGATGGCGTCGAGACGGCGGATATTGCGTGACCACAATATCGGCGAGACCACGTCCTCCCCGATCTCAAAGTTGCCGCTCGGCCCCTGGGAGCCGCCGCCGGTAGGACCGCCTGCGTCGATGAGCAGGGTTTTCCCTTCAGGGGAGATCAGCAGCAGCGAATCCCCCTGGCCCACATCGATGGCTGTCACCTCGAGCACGCCGGGGTGGTAGGCCAACGCCCGGGGATAGAAGACACAGGCAGCGGAACAGGCCAGCGCGGTGATGGGAAAAACCACAGGGAAGCGGCTGTTGCGCGCTCCCCAAACTGCCAGGCCGATGAGCAGGATGCCGGCAATGATAGCCAGGGTGCCAGGATCGGGAATGCGGATATCGCCTGCGGCCATTCCGCTAAACAGACGGACGATCCCGTTGATCGCGTGGAGCAGAGCCGCGGTCACGGCCCCGGGCACGATGGCCAGTGAGGGCGAGACGAGCAAGCTGGCAAAGGTGATCAGGGCCGAGGGAAGCGCGAGCCCGATCAGCGGCACCACCAGCAGGTTCACCGGTAAGCCGAGCGCGGTCACGCGATGGAAATAGATCGCCATGGGGAGAGACATGGCCAGCTCGATCAATGCGGAAACCAGCAGCAGCTCGCAGATGCGCAGAAGGAGACGGACCAAAGCCGGAGGAAGGGTGTGGGCCAGCCAACGGCCGAGGAACGGTTGCAGATGGCTGGAGACAAGCCGCAGCGTGACCCGAAATTGGGCCAGCGGCGGAGGCAGCTCAGGATCGATCGCGACCAGGCTCAGGTTCTGCGCCGCGTGAAGATAAGGCCCGAAGGTGTGCTCGGCCACAGGGATCGCAACCCCGCCGACGATCAACACTGAGAGCACGGTCATCTGGAAGC
>Ga0302325_10012381_pt1 | contig 18300 bp, 5 predicted proteins | sample Palsa_T0_2_FD_201948 | JGI IMG/M metagenome (GOLD analysis project Ga0302325, IMG submission 201948) | Peat permafrost microbial communities from Stordalen Mire near Abisko, Sweden - Palsa_T0_2 | ecosystem: Environmental > Terrestrial > Soil > Palsa > Peat permafrost | place: Sweden: Abisko...
TCGCCTCCTGGCTACGGTCCCTGCTCGCCGGATCACCCGCCCCGATGCAGGCCTGGCTCGGCTACCTGGCCGGACTGCTCGGTGTGCCGGCGCCGGACGTGGTGAGCACCAGCTCGGGCACCGGGGCCGCCTGGTCGGTGCCGGTCTTCACGCAGGGCGCGTCGTCGTTCGGCCTGCAGATCACGCAGGCGACGGCGGCCGACGGGGTGACCCCGCAGCTGGGCATCGGGCTCACTTTCACGCTGCAGCCCGGCGGCCCGAACCCGGCGGCCCGCCTGGAGGCCAGCCTCACCCTGTTCACGCTGCCGCTGGCCGGCGGCGGCCCGCTCACGGCCGTGCCCGATGCGTCGATCACGCTCGCCGCCCCGGGCGATCCATCGCAGCCCCTGATCGCGCCGGGAGGATCGTTCTCGGTGGCCTCGCTGCGCGCCGGCCTGCAGTGGACCGGCTCGAGCCTGGTCCCGCTGCTGGAGATGGACGGCGTCACAATCGGCGGGACCTCTTACCCGGTGGTCGACCTGGCCAACGCCAGCACCGCGGTCTCGGCCGCCCTCAGCGCGGCGATTTCAAGCGCGCTCGGCAGCACCGGCGCAGGCGTGCACCTGGCCGCGCTGGCCGGGCTGACCGAGCCGGCGGCCGACCCATCCGCGCCGCTGGTCGATCCGCTGCAATTCGCCGCGAACCCCACCCGCGCCTTGGCCACGGTGCACCGCAACGCCCTGCTCAGCACCACCCACCCGTGGTCGAACTACGTTGCCGAGCTGGCCGCGCTGCTCGGGCTGGCCGGCCCGGTGAGCGGCAGCGGGACACCCGCGGCGCCATGGACGGCCCCGATCATCACCGGGCCGATGACCTTGAGCCTGGCGGCGTGGAACGCGCAGAGCTCAGGCAACCCGGCCGACCCGCAGCAACTGCGCATCGGCCTGCAGCTCGCCGTCACGGCCGGGTCGGCCGAGGCGACCGTGTCGGTGGAGCTGTTCGGCGCCGACCTGCCTGCCTCGGGCCCGGGCAAGGTCGCCGTTCTCGGCGGCTACCACGCCGACGTCCGGCTGACCCCGGGCGCCACGGCCGCCGTGTCCGGCGTCTCGCTGAGCGCGACCTCGATCGACGCCGAGTTCGACCTGGTGGCAGGAAATCCGCCGACGGTGAGCGCCGCGATCACCGGCCTGTCCGTGACCACTCCCGGCGGAACGCTCACCGTGCCAACGGTCCCCTTCCCGTTCCCGAGCGGCTTCGACCTCGCCAACCCGTCGGCCACGCTCGGCATCAGCGTCGCCGAGCTGGAGCACCTGGTGACCGCACTGCTGGCCCAGGCGCTCGCCGCCCAGTTCGGCAGCAGCGGCCTCGCGCTGGCCGCGCTGGCCGGGTGCACCAGCGGCATCCCCGGCCTGCAGGCCGACTTCCCCGGCCTCAGCGACCCGGGCGCTCCCGGCTCACTGTTCGGCGACCCGTTCGGCGCCCTCCGCAGCTGGCTCACCGCCGTGGCGTCGGGCAAGTCGGCCGACGGCGCGGACTTCGCGACGCCGCTGATGACCTGGCTCGCGGCCCTGCTCACTCAGCAGCTGTCCGCCGACCTCAGCGCCGCCCCGGACCCGTACGCGCTGAGCGGCTCAGGCACCTATGACGACCCCTGGCTGCTCCCGCTGGGCGGGGCGGACGGGCCAGCGGCCGGCCTGGTGTGGATCGAGCCGGACGGCCCGCTGAGCACGACCGCGGCGGCCAGCACCGCGATAACGGCCGCCGCGGATTTCAGCACTTTCGTCACCGCGGTCGCCGCGGCCAACCGGTACTTCCCGCAGATCCCGCTCGGCCTGCAAGCCGGCGCGCTGGCGGACGGCCTGGAGTCGCTCGCCGCGCACCTGGCGTCGACCGACGGCGTCGTCCCGGTCAGCTCGCAGCTCCCGGCCGGCGGTACGTGGTCCGCTGGCACGCCCATCGGCGCAGCGCACCACTTGCAGCCGTCGGACAGCTCGGCGTGCAGCCAGATCCTGGCCCAGGTGAACACCTGGGCCGCGCCAGGAAGCCCGCGGGCCATCCTGCTGCTCGGCCCGGCGTTTTCCGACCACAAAACATGGAACACGCTGCTGACCGCGGCGGAGACGGCGAACGTCGGCACGACCAGCGCCACGGCGGTGTTCAACCTGCGCCAGCCCGGCGTCCCACCGGCCTCAGTCGACCTGCGCACGGTCACCGCTGTCGCCGACTACTATGCCGCCGACCTGGCCGATGACGGCAGCGGCGACGTGGCGAGCCTGGTCACCCAGATCGGCCTGGTCCAGGCCAGGCTGGCGGCCCTGAAACCCGGCGCGGAGCTCATCCTGGTCGCGCATTCCACCGCCGGGCTGGCGGCGCGGGCCTACACGCAGGCCAACCCCGCGACCGTAAAGGGGCTGATCACCCTGGGCACGCCGCACGCCGGTGCGCCACTGACCCCGCTGACCGACCCGGCGACCGGCGACGCCCTGCGCGGCTACTCGGACCTGTTCCCATCGGGCCTGCCTGCCGGGCCACTGCAGGACGCGCTGAAGCACCTGCTCAGCGCGATCGAGGGCTACCTGCCGCCCGCCTCGGCCGGTGGGCTGCCGGTCGCATGGCCGTATCCGGTCGGCGACTTCGGCGGAGCCGCGTCCACCGATACCGGCGGCGTCCCGGCCCTAGCCCTCGGCGGCCTGCTGGGCAATACGGGCGGAGCCGATCTGCTCAGCGCCCTGAAAACCGCGGCCGCGGCCACGCTCGCCGCGGTCACCGCCGCCGCACCGACGCACGTCGCCTACGGCGTGGAAGGCGCGCTCCCGCTCGGCGCGGTCACGCCGGTCGGCGCGTCGGTGACCCTGCGACTGGACCTGGGCCGCCTGCCGCTGGGCAGCGGCGTGGCCGCGCCGCCCCGGCCTGCTCAGGCGATGAGCGTGACCATGGCCCTGGCGAGTCCGGGTGGCTGGCTGGCGGGCGGGCCGCTCTCCTACGCCGGGCCCGGTCAGCCCCTGGCCAGCACCCGCGTGCGCAGCGCCGAGCTGACCTTGTCGGTCACTTCGGCTGCGTCCGGGCTGTCCGCGGCGCCCGGTGCCACGCTGTACGATGCCGCCTACGACGGCACCACGGCCGGTACCGTCGGCTGGGCCGATCCGCGGCTGCAACCGCTGCTCGGCAGCGTATTCGCCGCCATCGCGCCCACTATGCCGCCTGCGTCGTCGTCGCTGGGGGCGGTGCTCGCCGCGCTCCAGGCCCTCGGCGTCGCCGTGGTCGACGCGCAGGGGGCGGTGGGCCTATCCGCTGATGCGCTGAACGCGCTGGCCGTCGATCCGGTCGGCTTTCTCGGCCCGAAGCTCAGCGCGGCGCTGGCCGCGCTCGGATTCCCGGCCGTGGCGGGCACGTACGCCATCCCGCTCGCCGGGACACCGCTCGAGCTGTTCGCGCAGGCGGCACCGGCTTCGATCGGGCTGCGGACCGGGCCGACGGGCCCCGGCCTCGGTCTCGGATCCGGCGTCGCCCTGGAGTTCAGCGCTGGGCTGCCGCTGGCGACGATGACACCGGCGGTCACCGCGGCGCTGACCGCCGGGCCCGCCACGCTCAGCTACTCCGCCGGTGAGCTCACCGTCGCGGCCGCGCCCGAGCTCGGGTCGCTGCAGCTTTACCCCGCCCCGGCCGCCGCGGCCGCCGAGGCGGCGATCGCCGCGGCGCTGCCCGGATTCCTGCTGTCCAGCGTGGGCTCGGCGCTGATCGAGACGCTGCTCGGGCCCGGATACGCCGTGTCGGGCCTCGGCTCATTCCTCCGCTCCCCTGGCTCGTGGCTGGTCGGGAGCAGCGCCCTGGGCAACGGCACGGTGCTGGACCCGGCCAAGCTCAGCCAGCTGCTGACGGCGATCGGCCCGCTGCCCGGCGGCCTGACGCTCACCGCGTCCGGGACGAGCCCGACGGTCCTCGCGCTGGCCACCAGCTCCCCGCTGGGCGGGGTCGTCGACCTCTCGCTCGGCGTGTCGGTCGACGCCACCCGTCACCTCGCCCCAGCCGGCACGATCGGCATCACCGTGCCGCTGAGCGGAACCTGGCCCAGCGTGACGGTGAGCTTCGGCGTGGCCGCGTCGGGGATCTCGCTGGCCGTTGCCCCCAGCGGGCAGACGCCGATTGAGCTGCTCCCCACCTTCAGCGGTTTCGGTGCGCTGGCCGGCGCGGCCGAGGCGCTGCTGCCGCAAGTGCTGGATGAACTCCGCACCGCCCTGCCGCCCGGCCCCATCGCTCCGCTCGCGCTGCAGGTGGCCGAGGCGCTCGACCTCTACGACACGGCGGGCGGATTCGCCGCGCACGCGGCGCAGCTCGCCGCGCTGACCAACGGCGGCTGGATGGGCTCGCTGCAGACCGCGGCCCGGACGGCGTTCCTGACCGCGGTCTCGGCCGTGTTCGACGACCCGAGTTCCCCGCTGCACGGTGCCCTGCCGGGCACGATCGCCGTCACCGGCAGCACGATCGGCTGGAGCTTCCCGGTCGCCGGCGGTTCGCTCGGGATCGCGGCCGGCTGGGACGCCTCCGGCCCGACGGTGAGTTTCACCGCGGCTGGTATCACGCCCGCCGACTCGCCGCTGGTCCTGTCGATGACCGCCGGATATGCCGATGGCGAGCTGGCGCTGAGCGCGGCCGCCGGGATCTCACTGGCCAGCAGCCTGGGGATCAGCGTCGTGCCGCAGCTGGCGGTCAGCTCCGCGGGCGGGGCGGTCACGCTGGCCTTGCTGCCGCTGGGCGCCGGCACGGCCAGCACGCTGGCCATCCAGCTGCTGCCAGCACCCGGCGTGACCGCGTCAGGCGGGGTGGCGGCCGCCCTGGCCGAGGGGTACGCGATCCCGCTCGCCGCCGACCTGCTGATCACCGCGACCGGCACCGACTTCGGCAAGCCGCTATGGAACGCCGGGCCGACCGCCGAGCACGTGCTGTCGAACGCGGGGCTGATCACCATCGGTTCCGGCCCGGCCCCGCAGAAGTACTCGCTGCACACCCCGCTGCCGGATGTGGCCACCATGCTGTCCGGGCTGCTCACAGCCGTCACGCCGGCCACGGTCCAGATCTCCTCCGCCCCGCCGCTGTCGGTCGCGTTCGTGGACGACGGCGGCCGGATCGGCGTGCGGCTGCTCGGGTCGATCCCGCTTACCACCGACGGATCGCCACAGGTCTCAGCGCTGTTCGGGGCCCCGGCGAGCTGGCTGGGCAGTACGGCCGGGATCACGCTGTACCTGTTCAGCACCGCGGGCGGGCTGCAGTTCGCGCCGGAACTGCTGGTCCGCGGGCTTGGCCTCGGCCTGGCCGGCAGCGGCGACGCGCCGCTGCTCGACACCGCGGGCTTCCGGATCGGCGCGGCCGACGCCTACCTCGCCTTCCAGCTCGACCTGCGGACCGGCAGCGTGTCGGGGCTCGGCGGCGGGGTGGAGATCGACCAGCTCGGCCTGCCGATCACCCAGTTCGACTCGGCGTCTGCGAGCAATTCGGTGGCGGCCAGCCTGCTCGACTCCGACGGCTCGTCCGGCGGCGACAGCTCCTCCGTCAACCCCGCCGTCGACGTGATCGCCTACGACCTGGACGGCTCGTTCACGATCGAGTTCGCCGGGGCCAGCGGGCCGGTGGTCATCCCGGTGCACGCGAGCTTCGGCCCGGTCTACCTGGACCAGATTGATCTCGCGGTCAGCGGCGGCAACGCGGTCACGCTCGGCATCGACGGGGACGTGAAGATCGCCGGGCTGGACGTCGGCCTGATCGAGCTCGCGCTCAGCGTCCCGCTGCAGTACCTGATCTCGCCGGACCACTGGTCGCTGGACCTGCAGGGGCTGGCCGTGGGCTACAGCGAGGACCCGATCGAGATCAGCGGCGGGCTGCGCAAGAACCCCGGCCCGCCGGTCGAGTACGACGGGATGCTCTCGGTCTCAATCGAGGACCTGGGGTTGACGGTCGTCGGCGCGTACTCGCGCCCATCGGACGCGCAGGGCCCTTACACGTCGCTGTTCATCTTCGGCTCGGTCGGCGAACCGCTCGGCGGCGCGCCGTTCGCGTTCGTGATGGGCCTGGGCGCCGGGTTCGGCTACAACCGCCAGCTCAACGTCCCCGACGACCTCAGCGTCATCGACTCGTTCGTGCTCGTCAGCGCCATCGACGACAGCAGCCTCGCCAACGACCCGATGGCCGCACTGGTGGCCATGGGGACGCAGATCCCGCCGAGCCGGGGTGCCTTCTGGATCGCCGCGGGCGTGCGGCTGACCACCTTCGGGCTGGTCAACAGCACTGTGATCGTCACGATCGCGGTGGACAGGGGATTCGAGATCGACATACTCGGCGTCAGCCGGATGGCGCTGCCGACCGAGGACCTTGCGCTGGTCAGCGTCGAGCTGGCGCTGCGGGCCCGGTTCAACTCCGAAGAGGGCGTGCTGTCCGTGCAGGCGCAGCTCACGGACAACTCCTACCTCTTCAGTCGTGACTGCCAGCTGACTGGCGGCTTCGCGTTCTTCATGTGGTTCCCACAGGGCCAGTTCGTCCTGACCATGGGCGGCTACAACCCGGCCTTCACCAAGCCCCCGGAGTTCCCCGACGTGCCGCAGCTGGGGTTCAACTGGAGCATCGGCGACTTCGTCGTGATCAAGGGCGGGTGCTACTTCGCCCTGACCAACTCCTGTGTCATGGCCGGCGGATCGATCAGCGTGACGGCCAGCTTCGGGCCGGTCAGCGCCTGGTTCAACGCCTACCTGGACTTCCTGATCTCCTGGGACCCCTTCGCCTACGAATTCGACATCGGCGTCGAAATAGGCGCGTCGCTCAGCATTCAGGTCTGCTTCTTCGGCTGCGTCACCATCGGCGTCACGGTGTCGAAGGGCGCCTCGCTCATGATCGCCGGACCGCCATTCCACGGCACCGCGTCGATCGACGCCTACGTGACGACGATCACGGTCTCGTTCGGCGACACGCCCGCGCCGCCGCCTTACATCACCGACTGGAACGTGTTCGCCGGCAAGTACCTGACGGCCGGCGACCCGGATCAGAATGCGGTCTCGGTCCAGTTCAACACCGGCGTGCTCACGCCCGATCCGCCTGGCGCCCAGCCGCAGCCGGGCACCGCGGCTCAGCCTTGGCAGGTCGGCATCGAGTTCTCGCTCAGCACCACGACCCGGATGCCCGCCAACTCGACCCAGGACTTCGCGTCCGGCCGGTCGGCCCGGCCCATCCCTGGCCTCAACGCGCTCGACGTCGCCCCGATGGACTGGCTGAACGTGCAGAGCGCTCACACGCTGGTGCTGGAGCAGCTGCAGGAGAACGGCTCGTGGCAACCGCCTGCGCTGCTGGCGGCCGGGGCGCACTTCACGGTGACCACGGTGGACGGCCTGTTCCCGGAGGCGACCTGGCACTGGACCGACCCGCAGCACCTGCCCGCCGCCGCGCGGACCATCGCCGCGGTGGCCGGGCTGAAAATCGACGCGCACGTCGTGCTCAACGACCAGAGCCAGCTGATCCCGATCTCGGCCCTGATCGACGACCAGACGCAGTACGCGCTGCCGCTGCCGTTCGCGACCACGGTGGCCATCTCCCCGACGCTGGAGGCCTTCGGGGCGGCGGCGGACTCGCTGGCCGCGGCGATCAAGACGGCCACCTCGCAGCAGATGCTGACGGCCAGCGTCGGCGTGCTGACCGGTAACGGAGTGTTCGCCCAGAACCGGGCCGCCTTCGGGCTGCCGCCCGGTGGGCTCGGGCCGTTCGCCGCCCAGGCCCTGCAGCAGGCCCGCAGCGCCCCGCCGCTGGTGGCCCCGATCACGACCGGGCTGACTCTCAAGCCAGTCGGGCTGCCGCCGCCGCAGCTGGCCGAGTCGCTGGCGCCGGTGACCCCGGTGCTGCTCGAGCAGCCCCGGCTGCGGGCGGTGCTGCAGACCGAGCCGCAACAGGCCGCCGACGCCCCACCCGCGCTGCACACCTCGGTGACCACGCTCGCCGCGCAGGTGACCGGCGTACCGCGGATGCGGGCCCCGGCCCCGCCGGCGGTCCCGGGCGCGCGGCTGGTGACCGTGCCCGCCGTGGCCGCCGCCCGGCCGACCCGGGCCGCGCTGCGGCCACGGGCCGTCCGCAACGCGGACCTGGGCGCCGCGACCGGCGCCGGGCAGCAGCAGGCCCTGGCCCAGGCGGCCAGCGCGCTGGCCGGGCCCGGCGTCACGCTCGGCGCCGGCGCCGCCCACCTGTGGGACCTGGCCGCGGACACCGGCGCGTTCACCGTGGCCGGCGACAGCTGTGTGCGGATGATCTGCACCGACCGCGGCGGCGGGGTGCTCACCGATACCGAGTTCGCGGCCGCGGGCGTCGGCGCCCAGCCGACGCCGGCCGGTACCGAGATGGTGCTGATCCAGGCGCTGGGTGCGCCACCCGCGGGCCGCACGGTCACCGCCAGCGGCTTCGGCGTGATCAGCGCCAGTATCGCGCCGGCCGGGCAGCAGCCCGCGGTCGGCTGGCAGGCCACCAGCACGCTGCTGCAGATCGGTCCGGCGCAGTTCGTGGCCCGCGGTGCGACCGTGCAGGTGGCACGGGTGTACGCGACCCGCCGCAACGGGCAGCGGGCCAGCTATGGCACGGTGACGGCAGGCGATGTGATGGCGGGTCAGGTCGGCGTCGAAACCCAGCTCCCGGCCACCGTCACCGTGGTGGTCATCGCGCTCGACGCTGCCGACCCGGGGGCCACGCCCGGGACCGACCTGGCCATCGGGTTCACCGGCGGCACGCTGGCCACGCCGCAGCGGGTGCTGGCCGGCCAGCGCCGGGTGCTGTGCTACGACGTGACGGCCGATCCCGGCGCCACGTCGTTCACCGTGTCCGTGGCCAGCGCGCAGGCCTGGCGGGTCGGCGCCATGATCGGCACCGGCGGCACCGCCGCCGAGCTGGCCAGCGCGCTGAGCAGCGGCCTGCCCGACCACTTCGTTCCGGACGGGCCGATCTCGCCGGCCGGCTCCGTCGTTGTGACCTACTCGCCCGGGGAGAACTCATGACCGAACAGCCGCTGCAGGGGCACATGTATCTGTTCGATTCGGCGACGCCGCCGCTGGACGATGGTTCCTACCGCCTGACCGTCGGCACCCAGGTCGACTATCAGGGGACGGGCCAGGGCTTCTCCCGCCAGCACTACTTCGACATCATCGGCCCGCGGTTCTCGGTCCCGCAGTCGATGGTGGCCACCACCTGGCCGCCCAGCAACGGGCACGGCGCGTTCCAGGACGGGCTGGCCCACGTCGTGCTGTCCCGTCGCACTCTGCCCTGGGAACGCGAGCTCGATCCCAGCAACCTGATCCCCCCGCCGACCATCCCGCCGGGCGCGCCCGCGGCGCCCGCGCCACCGGTGCCATGGGTGGCCCTGCTGGTGTTCGAGGAGGGGGAGTACACGCTGCTGCGCAACATCCCGCTGCAGCAGGCGGTCCCGGCCGATGTGTTCGGCCGGCTCGGCAGCCCGGCGAACATCAGCTGCGACGCGGTGGAGGCGGACGCAGACCTGGTCGCCTCGATCCTGCCGTCGGTCGAGGAGCTGCAGCTCCTCGCGCACGTACGCTGGGTCAACGTGCAGGACCGGGAGCTGAACACGGCGGGCGGCGACGGCTACTACGCGGTGGTGATCAGCAACCGGCTGCCCGAGCCGGACGCCCAGTGCCGCGCGGTCCTGGTCTCCCTCGAGGAGCGCGCCGACCTGGTCCAGGCCAACCCGCCGCCGTTTATCTTCCCGCGGACCGGCGCCACGGCCCAGGCCGAGGCCGCGCCTCCGGCCGAGGCCGAGCCCCCGGCCGCCGGCCTGGAGGTTGGGCCGGCCGACGTCCTGCCCAGCCCCATCTTCACGTTGTCGCAGCCGCCCGTGCACACCTTCTCGCCCCTCATCCCGCTGCCGGTGCAGTTCCCGTCCGGGCCCAGGGTGCGGCTGATCGCGCTGACGAGCTGGCAGTTCACCTGCGAGGGGCCGGGCACGTTCCGCCAGCTGATGCAGAACCTCGACGTGGCCATGCTGGGCACGGTGGCCGACGTCGGCCACCCGCCGCTGGCCGATACCGGGCACCTGCAGATCGAGCTGCAGGACCGGCTGGGCGCGAGCGAGGCCGTGTGGTACCGCGGCCCAGGCGTCCCGTACAACCTGACCCGCGACCCGAACGGCCCGTATCACAGCGCCGACCAGGCCCGGAGGGTGACGCCAGAGACCGGTGCCGAAGACGTCTCGTACGCGGCCGCGTTCGAGGTGGGGCGGCTGCTGGCCGCCGCCGACCCACGCTTCGCGCAGGCCATCATGCGCTGGCGCCGCGAGTCCTACAAGCAGTCGGCCCGGGCCAGCACGATCGGGGCCATGGAGCAGCGCCTCACGCTCAGCCTGCCGGGCACGCTGGCCGAGACGCTGCACACCCCGGTCTCGCCGATCATCGGGACCGCCGCCGCACAGGCCGTGGCGGCCAGCGGGCCGCCGCTGGCCGACGCCTACGGCCTGACCAAGGTGGGCGGCGCGGCCGGGATGAACCCGGCCAACCTGGCCGCGGCCTGGAACCTGAGCTCGGCCAGCGAGGCGGCGGACCTGCTCGGCGCCGACCCGGGGACGCTGGGCGCGGTGGCCACCCCGCCCGCCCCGACCATCCGCCCGGACACCACGCTGGCCGAGGTCGCGGCCGACACCGCCGGGCTGGCCCGGCTCTCGGCGGCCCGCGCCCAGGCCGTCGCGAACGCGACCACCACCCTAGGAGGCGCGTGATGCGCAGCGTCTCGATCACCAACCCGGCCGCGCTCGCGGAACGGCTGACCGCCAAGGACCAGGTCGACGCCAGCGTGCCGGAATCCGGGATGCCGCCGTACATGGAGATGTTCCTGGCCCACCTGCGCGTGCTGATCGGGGTGCCGTTCGACTACCTGGTCCCGGACGCGCGGCTGCTGCCGGACGAGTCGATCCGCTTCTTCTACGTCGACCGGTCCTGGACGGACCGGCTGGTCGACGGCGCGATCGCGGTCGGCAAGACCGGCAGCCGGGAGCAGGCCCACCATCAGGCGCACGCCGCCGACGTGCAGTCCCAGCTCGACCTGACCGAACGGGTGGTCCGCATCCTGCAGCGCGGCCTGCAGCCACCCGACCCGCCCACCGATCAGGGCCCGGCCCGGGTGCTGACCGGCTTCCTGCTGCGCTCGGCGGCCGTGACCGGCTGGCCGGCCATGGACGTACGGGCCTTCAGCACCATCGTGCCGCCCTACACCGGCAACCCCGATGATCCGGCGGCCGAACAGTGGGCCCTGCAAGCCGCCGCGGCCCAGCTCACCACGCTTCGCCTGGAGCTGCTGTCACCCTCGGTGCTGCTGGCCATCTTCGACGGGATCCCGGAGCTGGTCTGGCTCGAGCAACCGCACCACAATATCGAGTTCGGCGTCACCCCGAACAACACGGGAGGCTTCATCCTCGACCGGCACGGGCCGGTCGGCCAGGTCGAACAGCCGGCCGTGCCGGTGCCGGTGCCGGTCCGGGCGGCCAACAACCGCGTGGTCGCGGTCGCAGCGCTGCGCGACGAACTGGCCGCGCTGACCGGCCCGCCGGTGCTGCCGCAGACCGGCAGCGCGGCCTTCGCGATCGAGCTGCTCGACTACCCGTGGCGGCAGCGCTTCGAGGGTGTCCAGTCCGACCAGCGGGCCAGTTCCGGCGCGTTCGTGTCGAAATGGGAGGTCGCGAGCGTGATCACCGAGCCGGACGTGCGCACCGCCGTCACCGAGCTGCTGCCGTGACCGCGCCCAGCCTGGACCCGGCGCTCGTCTCGATCGCGGCCGCGCACGGCATCACCCCGCGAGTGGCCGCGACGTGGAACCCGGCGCTGGCCCGGGACCCGCGGGTGCTGGTGCCCGTCGAGCTCGACGTGCTGATGGTCCGGGGCGCCACGCTGACCTGGGCGGCGACCAAGATGCAGACGCCCCCCAAAGGGGACGGGTCGCCACCCGTCCCGGCGGCCAGCCTGCTGCCTGCGCCGTTCACCGACCTGCCAGCGTCCCGGCCCCGCGGCGCCTACCTGCAGTGGTATCTGCCCAACGGGCTGACCAGCGGGACCGCCGACGGCACCAGCAACAGCGCCTGTTTCCGGCCCATCGCGGATCGCTGGATGGTGCTGCGCATCTCGCCGGGCACCACGGCCGGCCGCCGGGCGGTACGCGGCTGGGTGCTCGAGGCGGGCGGCGAGCCCGCGCAGGTCCTGGACCTGGACGGCTGGACCGAGCCCCGCACCGCGCCCGACGTGGAGTACCCGCTGACGGCCCTGGGGCACGGCGACCTGACCTGGGCCGGCTACTTCGACAACGTGCAGAACCGGCTCGGCTTCTACGACGGCACGCTGGACAGCGACCAGGTCACCGGTCCGCTGGCCTACCTGGTCTGCGGCTGGTACGCCAACCCGACCGCCGACCCGCTAGGCAACCAGGCCATCACCTCGCTGGCCGGCTTCAACGCCACGATGCAGCAGCTGGGCTGGACCCTGGAAGCCGGCCAGCTGGACGAGGTGACCCAGACCCGGCGGCAGTACGTGCTGGCCGCGAAGTCCCTCGGGCTGGCCAGCACGATCGATCCCCGCATCGCCGCGACCGACGCCACTCAGGCTTCCGACGCGACGGCCCAGTACACGACCAACGGCGCGTGGTGGCCGACCGGGTGCGTCCTGCACGGCGCGGTGGTCGGCATCGACTGGCCCGGTACCGGCGAGGGCGCGGAGGCAGGCGGCCCGCCGGATCCGGCCACCGTGACCGTGGCGGCGGGCAACACCATGGCCGAGGCCATGGCCGCGGTTATCGCAACCGTCAACCAGGCGCCCGGCCAGGCCGCCCTCGTCGAGGCACTGCAACTTGGCGTGGTGAAGGAACTCGACCAGCCGGACGGGCGCGCCGAGCTCGACGTCCAGCTGCACACCAGCTCGTTCGCCAGCCAGCCCGGCGGTCCGCCCGGCACCGAGCCGGTGACCATCGCCCCCAGCGGGCCGCCGCAGGCCCCGCCGTCCGACCCGCCGGCGCCCGGACCGGGCATCTTCGCCGCCCCACCGCCGGCCGGGACCGGCATCACCGGCATCGGCTTCCGGCGTCCCACCGAGCTGCCCGGGTTCACGGTCCCGGACGGGACCGCGCCCACGGTCCACGCCGAAGAGACCGTCATCGGGACGCGGCTGGGCGGGCTGATCTCGGCGATCGGGGCGGGTCCCGCCGTCCCGGCCAGCGACCCGGGCGGGACGGTCCAGGCGCTGCGGTCGCCGCCGCGGATGTTCCTGCCCCGGGACCCCATCGTGCTGGTGCAGGGCGGCCAGCGAGCATTCGTCCACGACAGCAGCGTGCCCACCGAGGACGGGCAGGTGGTGTGCCGCCTGACCCCGGTCGCCGAGCTGAGCTGGTCGCTGCCGGACACGCCGCTGAGGCCGTCCGTGCGCGGCAGCGACGTGCTCGAGCGCGGCGTCGAGAACGGCAGCGTGCCGGTGGAGTGCGAGGGGCTGCTGGCCGAGACGGTGCTGCTGGACCCGGGCAGCGCGGCGGCGATCGCCACCGCCGCCGGCCCGGCCGTGGCCGCGGAGGGCGCCCCGGTCCCGGCCGCTGCGATCGCCGAACGCAACATCATGGTCGAGCAGACCGCGTGGTATTCGCTGCGCGATCCACGGATCGACCACGGCCCGCTGCTCGCGCTGAGCGGCGTGTCCGGCATGCTGCCGGCCGCCTATTCGGTCGCTCCGGCCGCCCGCCCGTGGACGCCGGTGCACCTGGAGTGGTCGGCGGAGTTCGTCCCGTCACCCAACGGCCTGGACGACTGGGATCTAGGTCAGATCGACTTCACGCTGGACCCGAAGGCCACGGTCCCGGCCGCCCGGCAGGGCACCGTGTTCCAGGGCCGGTCGCCAGTGACCGGCGGTGCGAGCAACGTGCTGGCCGCGGCGGTGAACAACGCGCTGAAGCAGGCGGCGAGCATCGGCGGTACCGGGCCGGTACCCGCCTCGGCGCCCGGGCACCTGGTCCGCGAGGCGTTCTACTCGCCGCTCGCGCAGACGCTCGTCACCCAGTTCCAGGCCATGCAGCTCGGGCCGGCGTCCGGCGCGGGCCAGGATCAGGCCGCGCCGCTGACCGACATCGCCAGCGCCCTGGCCCAGATCGACGTGCTGTCCTGCGGGCTGGACGGCCTGCTGACCCAGCTCCGCGGGGGCATTCCCGCCGACGGCAGCTCGGCGGCGCCGGGCGGGACGGTACCCACCACGTTCTTCGCGGTGCGGGCCGGCTTCCTGCGCCTGGTCCGGCTACGCCTGGTCGACGGGTTCGGCCAGTTCATTGACCTGTGCGGATCGGACGCGAGCCACCAGGCACAGGGTTACCTGGTGTCGCAGGCGCTCAGCGTCCCGGGCCAGGCTGGAGTGCTCGGCCTGCCGCCGCGGTTTACCGCCCCCACCCGGGCCTGGTTCCGGTTCATGAGCGCCGGGGTGCCGGGGCAGGAGGCCGACTACCAGACCAGCCCGGTGTGCGCGTTCCTGATGCCCAACCACCTGGACGGCTCACTGGAGTTCTTCAATGCCGACGGGAGCCCGGCCGGCAGCTTGCAGCCGGCCACCGACGGCACCGTCAGCTGGCAGGACGCGCCGGGCCTGGCCACGCCGGCCGGGCAGGATCCGGCCGACGTGCTGACCAACTCCTATGCCGTCCAGCTGGTCCAGGGGCTGATCGGCTGGGGCATCGCCGACGCCGCCCAGGCCCGCGAGCCGGCCTGGAGCGCGCTGCTGCGGACGATCGACTCGACGCTGTGGACCGTCGACCCGTTCGGCCATGCCGGCGACGAGCACCTGTCCCTGCTGCTCGGCCACCCGATCTGCGTGATCCGGGCGCTGGTGCGGCTCGACGTGGCCGATCCCGTCATCACTCCCGACGGGACGGTCAGCGCCGTGCCGGTCCGGCTCGGCGACCTCACCCAGTGGCAGGACGGCCTGCTCGGCTACTTCGTCAACGACGACTACACCGCGCTGCACGTGGCAGACGCGGCCGCGCCCGGCATGGCCCGGCCGTTCGGCCCGCAGCAGGGCTTCCTGCAGCAGATCAACCTGGTGCCCGGCTTCTACGACACGTTCGCCGACGACCTGGCCGGCGGGGCAGCCACCGGCGCGACCCCGGTCACGCACCCTTACATCGACACCTCGGGGGTCCTGCTCATCCGGCCCAACCAGACCATCAACCTGACCCTCCTGGTCGAGCCGCTCGCGGCGGTGCACGCCACGCTGGGCCTGGTGCCGCGCAAGGAGATCGGGTTCCGGCGGGAGTGGGTCCAGGCCGGCCTGGCCGCGATCGCGCCGACGTTCCGCTTCGGGCCTGTGCTCCTCGACCCGCAACACATTCGCATGCCCCTGGCCACCGACCTCAACGGCACCTGGGTGTGGGACTACCGGTCCGATGCGGCGACCTGGACCGAAGACCCGACCACCAACGCGACCGACGACGCCCTGCTCCCGGCTGACCCGCCGACTGCGATCGAGGGCTGGCTCAAGCTGAAACCACCACCGCCGAGCGGAAGCGCCAACGCCGACCCCTGAGCATCCCCGCCGACCGCCGCGGCCATCCACTCGAGTCTGGGAGGCTGAAAAATAATGTCCGTTTTTGAAGATGTCCTACAGTTTTTCGGCCTCGTGCAGAGCGTCCCGATCCCGGTCAACTCCTTCCCGTCGGCCTATCCAGATCCATTCACGGCAGATACGAAACTCCAGGCCGCGCTGAACACGGCAGTCGCGAACGCGGAAACACGCCGCAGCCAGACCGCAGGCACGTTCCCGATTCCGTTCACGATCGCCGAAGTCACCTCTGGTACTCCCCCTTTCCCGATGGCTGGCTATCACGACAGCGAAGTGGACTACATAGCGAGTGAGGCCAAGGTCGCGGTCATGTACGCGGCCTTCGAACTGCGCGCGATGGTCCGGCGTTTCGCGGCCGCGAACCCAAAGATCTCGTCCACCCAGATCCTGTCCCAGGTGGCCGCGGTGCAAAACGGCCTGTTCCTGCGCGCGGTCCCGCAGCTGAATGCCGCGAAAAATATCACCGACGTCAACCGGCAGCCCTCGTACGCCAACGTATTGGCGGTCAGCGCAGCCGGCGTGATCGACTTCACTTCCACTTACAGCACGGCATTGCAGCAGATGATCGTGCCGAGCAGCGACAGCGACGCCGCGACATGTATCCACGGCCTGGGCTACAGCTATCTCAACGGTGCACTCAGCGCAGGCGGCTTCATCACCGCGAACTCCGCCGGATCGACCGGCCTCTGGGTGGCCGGCGACTACCTGTTCGGAAAAGGCTGGCACTATGTCCGGGGAGTGACGTCCGCCAACGACGGTCCTGCCGCCTACGCTGGAACGACGCAGCAGATGGCGCGGATGGTGGCACTGATCTCCACCGGCGCCCTCGTCGACGCCGACAGCAGTAACCAGATGGAGGCGTTGCTCAGCCAGGCCGCCCAGGGCGTGGACTCGCCCTGGGCCTCACGTGGCACACCGGGAATCCCGGTAGCGAACTTCGTCCTCAACAAGCTTGGGCTCGGCCCGCAAGGACGAGGTCACCAGGGACCGCCGCAGTTCCGCTCGGAGGTTTCACTGATCAAGGACGCGGCGGCGGCCGGGCACAGCTACGTTGTCGCCTGGCAGAATGTGCTGGATCCCGGCCCGTACACGTTCGACACGGATATGGCACAGGTTATCCTCGATACGCTCGGCGCGTACGAGTAGTTTCCTTGCGATTCGGCTTATGCTGAATCTATGACATGGACGGCCATTTCTGAAAAATAGCCACATGAGCTCAGCATGAGAGAGCGTACCCGTCGGCGTATACCCGACTGGGCGCCGCAAGGCGCTCTTAGCCCTACCGGGCACGGCGTCGGCACGCGAGTTCCCCTGCTCTCCGCAGAGGCTGGCGGCCGCAACTGTCACCGCCAGGCCATTTGTAAAGGTGACTCATCTCCGAGCACTTTAGGTCTTGAGCCAGGCAAGATCGCCAGTCCTGGGCCGCTGATTACTCAATTGACGGCGAGAACTAGAAATCTATGCACACACGTAGCGCTGTACTAACTAAGCATCAATTGCAAAAATATTGGCCCGGTCTGGCTGCAGTCGGGTGTGCGTACTTTCGTTCTGATTCCGGGCTACGGCGGGTCGGCGTGGGTGTGGAGCCGGGTGACTGCGTTGCTGGTCGAGGCGGGTCACGAGGTGATCGCGGTGGATCTGCCCGGCGACGACGAGACCGCGGGATTGCCCCGCTACACGGAGTTGGTGGTCGACGCGATCGGTTCACGCTCCGATGTGGTGCTTGCCGCGGGGTCACTCGGAGGCTTCACACCGCGCCGCTCGTCTGCGCGCGGGTGCCCGTTCGGGAGTTGGTGCTGGTCAGCGCGATGATCCCTGTTCCGGGTGAGACCGCACGTGAGTGGTGGGCGCACACTGGTGCCCTGCAGGCCCAGGAGGAGGCGGCCCGGGCGGGCGGTTACGGGCCCTTCGAATGGGCGGCGTATTTTCTGCACGATGTCGAGCCTGAGGTCGGGGCCGATGGCGAGGCGGATCAGCGGGGCGAGGCTGACATCGTCTTTGAGTCGGTATGCGACTTCGAGGCTTGGCCGGCGATCAGGATCCGGGTTCTCGCCGGGGAGAATGATCGTTTCTTTCCGGTCGGCTTGCAGCGGCGGGTCGCTCGTGACCGGCTCGGTGTGGAGATCGACGTGCTTCCGGGTGGGCACCTGCTGCCGCGCGTGCAGCCGCGGCTGGTGGCCGACTACCTCCTGAAGTGACCGGGAAGTACACCGCACAAGAACACCCGCTATGCCGCGGTCCGGGTCGACCGAAGGAGCATGGCGCGACATGCATTCAGACGCAGACAATGAACGCCGGACTCGAGTTGACGCTCGCAAGGATCACAGGCAAACCATATCTCTTAGGACCGTGATCGAGACCAGCGTCATCAAGATGACCACGCTCTTCGAGCGTCGCAGCGTTCGGCCCAAGCGGCTTGTGGTTGGCTTGGCTCCCATTTTGGCTCCCGCCAAGGGGCAGAAGCCATGTCTGTCGCGGTCTCCTCAACCAAAACGCCAGTTCAAGATGCGTGGCCACAGCTGAGCTGATCAGGGATCTCTTCCGTTTTGGCTCCCCCAGCGGGAAGAGATCTCATCGACCAAGACAACATCAACCTATAAGGCCAGGTCAATTGCGTGGGCCGTACTGGATTTGAACCAGTGACCTCTTCCGTGTCAGGGAAGCGCTCTCCCGCTGAGCTAACGGCCCGAGTACTCGCCGAGATGCTACCAGAGCTGGAACCTGTCCG
>Ga0302325_10012382_pt1 | contig 18299 bp, 26 predicted proteins | sample Palsa_T0_2_FD_201948 | JGI IMG/M metagenome (GOLD analysis project Ga0302325, IMG submission 201948) | Peat permafrost microbial communities from Stordalen Mire near Abisko, Sweden - Palsa_T0_2 | ecosystem: Environmental > Terrestrial > Soil > Palsa > Peat permafrost | place: Sweden: Abisko...
GATCGATCTCAAGTGCACGGTATCATTGCATTAGAATAATCAAGATGGCAACTCGTTGAGCGAAGCTTCCCTGAGATGCCAGAAGTAACCATGGGACTTCACTTACAGTATCCTTTGTTTATATTTTGTCCTCGAGTGCCTGTGTGGTTTTACAGTCGACCTCGTGTTCCATCTCGTACTTCGCAGATGAAATCACCGCATGCCGATCGCCGCAAGAAGTTGATTGACATCAAAGTCCTAACACTTCTCCCAACACACACCACAGAATGGCCGCGCTGCCGCCGCTGCCACCAGGCTGGACAGAACACACCGCTCCGACAGGCCATAAATACTACTACAATGCCTCGACCAAGAAATCCACATACCAAAGACCCGCTCTCCCCACGCTGGAAGAACTCCGCCCCAAATTCGAGAGCATCGGGATTCCCTTGACAGAATGGAGTTCAGACCTAGCCAGGACAGAGAGGTCTGAATCGCCGGAACGACAGACAGCACGAATAATGGGCCAGGAGGCTTTAAAGAAACTTGAAGACCGGCCGCGGAAAGCGTAGCTATCTTGGTGTGTGAAGTGGACTGACGGTGCAGGACGAAGATTCCCGGCGCGGAGCCGTGGGTTCAGGTTACTACGAAATGGCGCCGGACGTTTTATCATAATCCTGCTACGAATGACTCGTTTTGGAAATTACCTGAAGTTATTCGAGTTGCAGTGGAACGAATGCAAATAGAAAGTGCGCGGGCAAACATTGCTGAAGAATCAGAAGAGGAGGACGAGGAAGAGGACGAGTATCCTGAAAACGACAATGAGGAAGCCCCGGTCGAGTTCACAGAGGAAGATATTGCGTATCAACTGGCTATGATGCAAGGAGAGGATCCAGAAGAAGAACCAATGCAGGAAGAAGAGGAATTGGATGATACCGCGAAACGACAGATTTTCATATCATTACTGGAAGATAAGGAGATCAATCCCTTTAATACATGGGAAAGTGAGATGCCAAAAATGGTTCAGGATCCACGGTACTCGATGGTCCGCAATACGAAACAGCGGATGGAGATATTTGGAGAATGGGCGCGTGCAAGAATCGCCTTAATTAAAGAAGAAAAGGAACATGAAGTCAAGGAAGATGTACCGCCCCTCTAAAAGTGATAGTGTGTTGATTGTAGCCCAAGGTGGCGTACTTGAGGTTCTTGGCAGAGAAGGCGGATCCAAAGGAATACTGGTTCGAGTTCCGGAGGAAATATCGAAAGGCGCCGGAATATAAACATTATGGGTCGGAAAAGTTAAGGGAGGATGTATGGAGGGATATAATTGCCCGGAAGAAGACTAGCAGGGAGAAACGGGAGATGGATCTGCTTTCCTGGATGAAGGGGATTAAAGGAAATGCTGAAGAGCTTATGGAGAAAGTAAGGATGGATGTGAGATATTGGGTCATTGATGATGACAGAGATAGTATAGTCCGGGATGCATTGCGACGAAGATGACAATCTCAACATATGATACCTAAAAAGCATTTTCTTTTCAGTCATCGTTTCTGTCATCCATGAGTAACATCATTCAGCAGAAATATTTCAAATTATCACTGCCATGATCTAACGTGACTTCTGAGATTTTACAGCAGCGTGCATCATCTCCTCCTTCGTAATCAAATGCCCAAGTTTCTCACACAATCCAAGCAGATTATGTATATTCCCGCTCCACTCATTGAGCACATCATTTGCATCCTTTGACTTTGAGAACGACACTGTTTTAGCAGGCCGGTCGACTCGAGCGTAGATCGCTCCCGAAGTAACCAGGTCAGAAAGATAGTTTTCTGATTCTTCCTCTGAAAGGTCAAGGAACGTGCTGAGTCGACTCATGCGAATTCTCGTAAAGTATTTAGCCACCACACGAATATTCTAAGATTAGCATAGTCCAAGGGATGGGAGGTTACATGCTCGGTTACGCGTTTGGCGAGGGTCTCCCATCGTAGTTGGCCTTTACCGTCGCCTCTATCGACAGCAAAAATATCCGTTTCCCGGAGTTCCTTTCCAAAGATCTCCTGCACCATGGGCCACCTATGCTTAACCTTTGATCTCTGCATGGGTATACCTCATGAGTTCTCCGTCGGTAAATCGTTTGACAAAGTTCCCTACCCATCCCATCTCGTCGTTCTTGACGGGATCTTCACGAACAACACGGGCGAGTAAATCACTTTGTTCATTATTGTATTGTGCCAGAACAACAAACATCAACACATTCTGTAATACTCCTTTTGACCGCTCTGGGTCTTCTTGGATGGTTGATGTGTGGTAGACGGAGAGATAATGTTTTGTCGTTGCGAGGTAATCATTCTGATGTAATGTAAGACGGATCATCAAATCATAGTATCTTCTTTAAGTTTCAACTCTGCAAGAGGGATACCTTAATTTGAGCTCCACTTTGGTGAATTTGGGGGCGTCGTCGCCAGCGGCTTGTTCTTCTTCGTCTTTTGAGTCGAACCATCGAGTGCTGATTTTGCGGGCCATGTTTTCTGTGGTGTGCCAGTCACCTGCAGCGATACAGAGACGGACTTGTTCAAGCAAGAAGTCTGTTTTCTCAGTACGCGACCTATCATCAGTACGCCAATATGCACAGAAAGTACATAGATCCATAGGTTTCGATCTGCAATTCACAGAGTGTCTTCGCAGCTTCTTGGATGTTCGTGGGCTCCTCATGCTCAAGAATGTTCGCCAGTAATCTCGTAACTCTCGCCCTCTCCACCTCCACAAATACCTGCCATCAGTCACTACCCGTAAATCCAGTATACCTTTCCCTCTGTCACCACCCGTAACGTCTCAATCAGGTTTCCCCGTTCCTTGATCTTTCCCTCGCCCTTCCAATCCTTAGTTCTCAAAATGCCCCAAGCTTCCGCCACCATCCCCTGTGCAGCAGCCTTCAATTGGCCATGTTTCTTTGAAAACGCCAGGATCTGATCATTCAACATCTCCCATTCCTCGTGTGCTGCGCATAATTGAACGACCTTGACAAGGATGCGTTTTGTAGAGATTGCATCACTGGCCTGCCGAGTTTGCTTTTCAAGGACGGTGAGTCGCTCGATTGCTTGCGGGAGAGCGAGCTGCGAGATTTTGGGAAGTTCTTCATCGAGGACCTTGGAGAAGTCCTGGTCTGGTTTGAGCAGCCTTCCTTCCGACATGGCGGTTGATGCTGACTTTTGGCTGTGCTTTGCTTTCGACTTTCGAGGTTGGCCGCGTCAGCGTGCACTGAGCCCGAACTTTTGAGCTTAAGCCGTTAATTTCTACGCTGAAGCCGCGGCAACCACCCGCGAATCATGGTGCGGGAACCGAAATAGGTTCACTTGTGATTTTAAGGGCCTTAAATAAACCCCATCTTGCTCCATGATCCGCTCTACGAAAACAAAGGAAGACCTCCGCCGAGAGGGTTTTCCGGTGTTGTTTATAGGAGGTTTTAATGGGTTGAAATCAGTTCGAGGCCTCCTGGGAAGGGCCGAATTTGTGGCTGTCCGTGCTGACGAAAGAAATCATCAAAGATCCGTTATTGAGCAATCATCTGGGCGACTTCCTCTGTGGCGTTGGGGAAGATGTAGAAATATATATAAAAGACTCTTCCCATCCCGTTTACGAGGGAGGTTTTGAAACGAGAGTCTTTCGGCGATTGATCGGCCGAGCCATCGCAAATTGTTCCCTCCGCTGCACCTCGGCGGTATCTCAATAACGATAATCACAAGTAAGGTTGCCGGTAGTTTGGGTGCGACAGACGGAATAGGTGCAGAAAGTTTGTTCTGTTTCACCACTTGCATATGACAAACACGCGATACAAAAAGGCCCAGGGCCCCCATCACCGGTACCAGGACTCTCACATCGATGTCGACTCGCTCAGAATCGCCTCCGCCATGGCGCCCACGTCAGAGAATTCGACCCAGACATTATGAATCGACACCTAACATGCGTCAAAAGATCTATCAACAATGTTCGAATACAATTGGTGGCTCAGACGCAAAGCCGCTCGGGCCTCGGACGGTCGATTCAGGATTGGCCGCCTATTCTACAACACGCTCCCTAAAACTTCTTCTCGCACGCCCACACAATAATAACCCATCTCCACCGGCAGCCCGCCAGACAATTGGGCACTCTGCCAGCGACAAGGCAGCGGAACACAGGCCTGGTCCTCCGGATAGCGCTCCAGCTCGCCTCTTGACGCCTGCTGCCGCTGCTGCACATATTGCATCCGCTTCCGTGCCTCCTGCATTGCTGATTGCTTTGTCCCCCTCGAACCACTGCATTGCACTTCGGCACGAGTATCTGCTCCAAATGAGCAAAAAGTCTAAACGGATGGGCAGGGCTGGTCCTCCCGCCGGCGGGTTCGATATAATGGACAGTCTCGTGTCGTCCATCGACGAGATCGAGTCCAAGCAGATGCGAGGCTCGGGGCCCTTATCAAATGGACACCGTCGGCAGGTAAGTGACGAGTTTCAGAGTGTCATAATGGTCTCCCCTGCGCCTGTGATCCAAACGTCCAAATCTTCCACTCGCAACGGCGGTTCTACTAAATTATCAAAGCGATCAAGTCCAAGAAATTCCACACGGCTAAGTCTTCGATCCAGTAGTTCTCAGGAACACTGGCTACCGCCAATCGAGCAGGAAGAGGATTTCTTCTCAATCCCCATGGGTCGCCGATCTTATTCCTCGTCTCCGTCTAACAATCCCGCTCCTGCTCCCTCGATACCTACACGTTCTACGTCCATTACACACGATATCCCGACGGCTTCGATCCCGCAGAGAGCCAATTCCCTTCTCCATCCACCCCTATCAGCGTCTATATCCCGACCGACACAGCCTCGTCGGTCAGAGACTTCAGATATCCCATCCTACATACATCGATATCTACGAGAAAGGAACGACTCGAGTGAAAACCTCTCTGTGGATATCCCCAAATCTCCCCGACGGTCGCCTCATCCGCCTCGCACTTTCCCCTCCCGCTCCCGTAACTCAACAACCGCCATCCCCGCAAATGATAATCTACAGCAGCGACTCAGACACGTCACGAAGCGACAGTCTTCCCAAGGATTTGAACGGGATCTGTCGGCAACTCGGCATTTTTATTCCCTCCCAAGCCCAACTGGGCCCCGAAGAAGTGCCAGTCTTAAACCAAGTCGAAGCTCGGTGGGTAGTGATAGGACAAGTATGTCCGGTGTCCACAGCAACTATGTACAGGAAGTATTGAGTAATCCGAAATTAACACAAAGAATACGGTTGACTTCTGGGCGGATATTGTCGTTCAGCGAGGTGAGTCTCTCTGGAGTCTTATGCTGATAGCAGGTGGGTGACGAAAATGGTTGGCCAGTCTTTTGTTTTACCGGAATGGGATTAAATCGACTTGTTGCCGGTATTTCAATAGTTGTCCTGATTCTGACATATAGCGTTTTATGATGAAGTTGCTGCATCATTTGGTCTTCGGATAATTACCCCTGATCGACCTGGCATCGGATTAAGTGATGAGATCAGACCATCCCCAAAGAAAGTCCTCGCCTGGGCAGGTAGTCTTCCTTCTCAAAAGGTCTAAGTAGTAGATGATATCACAGAAGTATGTCAAGCATTGAACATAAAGCATTTCAGTCTCATAGGTCATTCGCTGGGTGCAACATACGCCTTAGCCGTTGCACTCCGTCTTCCGGAGAGAATTCGAGGACAAGTCCATCTCCTAGCGCCGTGGATACCGTTATCTCAAGTCAATGCCGCGACCGCAATGTTTGACGATCTCTCCATGGATAGCAGTTGTATGTCGTTTCCTGCAACCCACCGGTTCCTACGGGTTCTGCCCGTGCCTATTATCAAAGTCGCCGGGAGTTTCCTAAAAGAGAAAGAGTACGATGGTAAAAGTAATGGGATGGGATCTCCGCGAGAGACACGGCGAAGTACTAGTATACCTCCATCTCGATCGCGAAGCATGACTGGAGATCTCAATGCTGATAATCTTGGGATTGATAATCCAGATTCATCTGTCCCTGAGAACGATCTAGTCGCTGCGATCTGGGCCGCGGCTACGCGAGATTCAAATGCAACTATCGATCTGCTGACGTCCTTGGAGCGGCCCCATACTGTCGGTTTCACGTACTTCGATGTCGCTCTGCCGGTAGTTATTCGCCACGGATCAAAAGACGAACGAGTTCCCCTTGAAAGAGTGATGTGGATGACCAAAGCGATGAACATGGCTCGAGCAGGCAACGCGGAACTAAAAGTCGTTCAAGGCGCTCAACACGGATTAATGGCCCGGGCAGATGTAATGAGCGATGTATTTGAAGAATTAGCACGGGACAGTCATACCTGGAACGGATGTCTAAGATGTCGAAAGGGAGGAGGATGTTGGTTGGCGAGTACTCTGAAGGACGGCCCATTAGCGCCGGTCAAGGAACGGACGAGGCGGTAAAGGATAGGACAAGGACTAAGGCCATAGTTAATGGGTGAGATACCTTGGTATGTATATATGTTCTTTTGTGCGTGCCGTGTTTTCACTGTGTTCTGGAAAGGGATTTAATATGCATACTATATGTTTGTATTTATAGTTGGTAGATAAGAATCGTTTGACTGCCCGATTGGGTTACTGAGTGAAAGCCAATTTGTTATTCGAGGTGGTGTCAAAAATGATGTTTCGTACCAAATTTCTTCAGTTTTGACCGGAAAAATGAGAAAAATTGGCAAAATTTGACCACCCAAAGCACGTATTCTACCACTGAGCAGGGTTTTTAGGGGTCTCCGATACGTTAAAGGCACAGCAAACCTCAAACAGGTCTATTGGGCGAGCAGACCTCAACTTATCGGCTATGCAGACGCCGACTTCGCAAATGATGAGGATGATCGCTAAATCATCAAGAAGCTTGCCACCTCATTAGGTTCCTTCAAAAGCAACGTCTAAGCTCAATCCAGAGCTCATTGATCCTCAAATCCTAACAGGTTATGCTCCACATTGTCGGGGTCATAGTCGCGCTTCCTTTGCTAGAAATTCGCCGGCATTGGTGACGACGCCGGTTTAGCGTCTTACATACCGAATCGGTGAAGAACTCGTTCCAGATTGGCGCAGTACCTTCATGATCCATCCATTAGCCACATGGGTAGAAGGTGCTTTGCCGCGGCCATGTGGCTAATCGATGGATCATGAAGATACTGCGCCAATCTGGATACCGAATTCGAAATATCTGGTCTAGTCCAAACAGCTGCATGATTCAAGGAACCGATTATCTCCCTGTAGAGCTCTTGATCGGCTTGCTGCTCCACATTGGGGTGCGAATTCAGTAAATAGAGCTCAGATGATGGAAAGGGACATCTGATGGTTGAATCTTCGAAGACAATTCCTCTTGATGAATAGCGTACAACACATCACATCAAAGAACGGATGGATCAGTAGCCGCTTTATACGTCGCTTCTAAGGCGCTGCGAATAGGGAATAGAGTGAAGTTCGCTACCAGATATCTCCCAAACAATAACTACTTGACCAATTCTATAATGCCAAACACAACTTCAATCGCGATTAACCCAATGATCCCCCACTCCAGCGCTAACCCATGTTTCTCGCTCAAATGACTCCTCAAAGTAGCCGCCAGCTCATTAGCATAATCCAACTTCTTATTCAATATCGTGATCCTGACGGCGACATCCAAATTCTTGCTAATCCGATTATAATACTCCTCCAACTGCGGTTTGGCCCAGTACAAATCCGGTGTCTCCACTAATTCGGAATGGAAATTCAATTCGCCCCTGAAAGCGAGCAGCTCGCCCACTTTTTGTAGTGTCTTTTGACGGCCCCAGGGAAGTTTGTTCCCTCGGGCAAGGATCCGTGGGATTTCTCGTGTACTGTCTAGGTAGTTGTCCAACTGTTCTTCCAGGACAGCGAGTTTGGTGGAACGCGCGATACCGTTGCTGAAAGCTAGTTTCGAGTAGATCGAGGATTCGGATTCGGATTCTCGGCCGATGAGGATCGTTTCGCCGAGGATTCCAGTTCGTAGTTGTGGGTCTTGGATGAAATCAAGTTCTTCTTCTTCGATATCTTTGTATGGTTCCATTTCAGCGGGTTTGATTTGCTCCAGTAAACGAAGATTGTCTTCCTCGGATAAGCCCCATGTCACTATTGTGCCGTCCATAAAGAAGAATATGTCCCCTGTATCGGATCCATCGACTTCGTTCGTTACATGGATGCAGTCTTCCGAAAGGGCCGTGAAGGGGTAGTATCCGTAATCACCGAGGAGATGACGAAGTTTAGGAAATGAAAATGCTTCGGAAACGCAGTATGCACGAACTTGACGAGTTTCCGCCTAGAATTAGCCACAGCTTCGGAAACAGTATACCTGTTGGATTAATTTTTCTAGTGCTTCGCGAGGGAGGCCAGCGTCTGACCCAACCCTTCGTAAACTCTTTTGCTTATTTTGCGGTCGATCGATGCGCTGGAATTAGCTCATGTCTAAGGAAGAAATACCTCTTCAAGACGTCGCTGTTTCTCGGCCTTTTTGATTTTGCGTGGAGTAGACATCGACAGGGGAGGCCTCGTTGGCTCATCGATGTCGACTTTCTCTTTGCGTGAGGTTTTGGGTATATCAAACCTCTTTGACATTCTCTGGACATCATCTTTAATCTGTTCCGAGATTGTAGTAGGTTTCTCGATTTCCACCGTCTCCGACGATACAGTATTTTCCTAGATATTAGTTTGCCAGTTTTCCGGACTTCGGTACCGCTTCTTCCTGTTTCGTAATTACTTTGTCGTTTGTTGCACTGATCGTAGAGTTGTATCGAAATCTCTGTCCGAGTGCAACCGCTCTGACCGGTGGTGTCCGCCAAGCGTTGTAGCCGTTGAGACAAACGCGACAACTCTGAGAGCCTATCTGCCCTGCTGAGAGAAGTCGTTCAATGCCAACACGAGCGATACTCATGTTCCTTGAAGTTCCTGGTCGAGGTTTGGAATTTTCTGATAGACAAGATGAAAACACGTGAGTGGCTTGGTGACATTCTGATGTTCCGGAACGTCTTCTTCCGTCATGGCTTCCGATGGATCTGCACAGCTTCCGCAACAAATCGATGAATTGAATCGTGCGACCCTGCAATCCCTAATAAGAAAAGTCGAGCGTAACCCGCCTCAACCGCTCGTCGACTTCTTTCGTGCTGAAGGCGACCAATACACGCGAGACCTCCGAAAGCTCTCTTCAGCCATAAACGTCCCCGATGTTGGTACTTCAGAAAACTCGCGCTTCCTCCGCGCTTCAACGTTCTCTACGCCCTCTGCGTCGGAAGAACGGATCGATGCACTAATCGAAGCGATTAATCGACGTTGCCTTGACGAACAAGACCACCAAAGTCCGGCCTTCACATATCGGGAAGTTACGGGACAACACTTGATGTCGTTGGTTCCTCAGGATACCGACGTGCGAATCCATTTCCTCGACGATTTGGTCGCGAAAAAAGTACGACGGGATTTAGTTGCCATCGAAGAGGCCGCGAACATGCAACACATCCGCCACTTGACTTCGATCCCGGTTCCCCACGTTGTCAGAGTCCACGCCCATCAATATAGCGTGTATATTTTCATGTCTTGTATGCCCGGTGTCGACCTTGAGGACGAGTGGCTAACCATGCCCTCGGTTGCGAAGAAGAGAATCATTGAACAACTCAAGAAAATGATGTCCAACCTTCGCTCGGTCCCACCCCCTTCGCCTTGCTATTTTGGATCCCTCGAATCCCACATCTGTCTCGATTCTCGACTTATTACGCGAGTGACTGTTGGTCTGGATCCCCCCATCACCTCAGAAGCCGAATTCAATCGATTTTTATGACATATCTAAAAATACGGTTTCATGACGAGTACTATCATATGCTACTATCGATGGCTCGGCAAGATCACAAACTTGTTCTTACTCATGCGTATTTTCACCCTCGAAACATCAGGGTCCAGGGAGATAACGTAACCGGAATTATCGATTGGCAGTATTCAGGGTGGTATCCGGAGCATTGGGAATATGTCAAGGCACTCTTGGTAGTCGGTAGGGTTGTTGATTGGTGGAGGTACCTGCCCGACATTATAGGTCCGTACTATTCTGAGTGGGCTATCGACCGCCAGATTCAGCATGTCATGAAAATGAGATGACGTCGGCCTGGTAATGTATTCCTCCTTGCCACATTTATTCATGTCGACTTCAAGGTATAAACTACAACAAGATAAAACGGGATTCGATTTCTTCTACGGGACCTTTCGGCTAATTATAGTCATAGTTTCTTCATCATCATCGTCTCACCGACTCCAAGAGGTTATGACCTTATCCAAGGCATGAGGCAACGAATCTCGAACAGCCGCTTTCAGTTCCAAGCCTTCCCTGCTCAGGCTCACACAAACGTCTTGCGAATTTCAGGCGAAATATGGCATAAACGATTAGCACATACAGGCGCCTCAACCCTACGCACACTGGGGATCGCCGTAGTTTGGATACTATGCAGGTTTCGCATTGAGCGGATTTGAAGCGACCTGTTGCGATCCCCAGTGTGCGTAGGGTTGAGACGCTTGTTTGTGCTAGTCGTTTATGTTGAAGCGCATCCATCGCGCATCCATCCTCGCGCTGCGCAGGAGCATACTTCTTCATCATCATCGTCTCACCGACTCCAAGACATTTGCTTGCATTAACTCGTCCGATTAGTCCGAGATCCAATTTAATGAAAGGGGGGCAGTGGGACAACACATCGACGGAAGACTTGCACTTAAGAATCTCCAAGAGAATGAATTTAAATGTAAGTTCGGGAAGGTACCAAGCAGTACCTGAACAGTGCGAATATATTAAAGTATTCTCATCTCTATTGGAAATACTGTTTATATTACTCCTGATATTGACTTCTGTTTCAAGACAAAACGAGATCTCAGTAGTTATTTCAAACATCTAGGCATTGACTTGCTCAGCAGATCTCAGTCAGAAGGCAAGCAAAACCTCAACCGCACCTGCACAAAGATTCCAGTCTCTTAGGCATTTCCGGTCAGAAGCCACATGAATACCAGTTGTACAACACTGATAGCCCCCAAGAATTGAATTCTCTTGCCCTTTCCTCGATTTGTACCAACGCCAACGTCCACGGGTGATCCCGCGTCCGATAGAATAACATACCTCAGAGACCGCAACTACTCATTAGCCACACCCCAGGAATTTCATATACCAAGAAAAAGCCAAGTCCAAGAAAACAATACAGAAAGACACTCCATTCGAACCAGCGCCCCCAACCTGGCTTGGCGCCTTCTCGACGGCCTAATAAACCACCTAGACGGACTAACATGGTCGCGACGATGCCTACAAATTTGTATCCCCCGTAGGCGACGAGATCGAGTACTTGGCCTTGGCCACCAATACTAAGGAGATAACAGCCCAATTTGATGGCTACGATTTCGAAGAGGACAACGGCGAATGCATAGGAAGCTGTCACTGAGAAATTCTCGGGACTAAAATGTCCTTGTATCCCTGACAAAAAGGCTGACAGCAGAATGTATGTCACAAAAGCCATCACTAGATTTTTAGTACTTCCTAGGAAAGAGAGTTAATTGCCGTACCTGGGATGTACAAATCCGGGGCATTGACGTCCTCTCGAGGAGGCTTGTACCCTTCCATGGCCCCTGAAACTTCATTCCTCCTCAGCTGTCTCGACCATGGTTTATGTCTCCAGGGAAACAACAAAAGCTGCAACTTGCGCAAAACATACGACGTCGAGACATTGAAATACGGCTTCAAAGACCGCGTATTGATAAACCGTAGTAGATTCTGTTCAACGTATTCTTGACCTGTGCCCACGACATTTCCCATCACCGCCAGGCCCATTTGTGTGGTCGCATCGTTGACACCGAGGAACTGGCCGAAGTTCTGGGCATATTGTTGTTGTTGTTGAGGAGGAGGCGGTTGATAGGCTGGGTTGTAGGTTGGCGTGTACGCGTGCGAGGAGGGATGGTGCTGCTGTTGTTGGTGCAGCGGCGGAGGAGATCGAACCTGCGGGATGGGATGGACGGGCACTGCACACAGTCAGACCAGTAACAGAGTTAGCTTATAGCGTACCTGGATGATGCAGAGGAGGCGGTGATGATGCGGACGTCATGTTTGCTGAACACGTCTGGCGGCCTTTCTAACTTCGAGTCTTCGATCGACGTGTCGAATTGAGGAAAATCCGCGCCAGGAGTCAACATTTAAATTTAGATTTCCCACACACACTCCGAACCGTCCTATCACCACCGAAGCTTGACACGTCAACAACAATGCACACCACGATACAGAGACTGAATGGTGTCTTCTCGTTCCTTACAACGGTGACATTTGTGCTTGGCGCACTCATTGCGTTGACATCCTTTCTCATTCCTTCGAATCCCACATCGGACTTGCAAGTTTCAAATTTCCGTGTAGTCAACGGAAGGGCTCCCCGATCAGGGTCAAAGGCGACCGAATTCGCCTTCCTCAATTTCGATCTCGATGCCGGTACATCTCATCCTTCCCAATGACTTGTTCTCTGTCTGACCCCCGTGTGTAGATTTATCATCCCTCTTCAACTGGAACACAAAACAAGTCATCACATACCTTGTCGCTGACTACACAACTCCCAAATACGTATCCCTCCCTCAAGACAAGGAGTAAAGTATAGGGATCCAATACAATTACACTGTGGGATAAAATCTGCAGCACACCCGAAGAGGCAAAGATCAAATTGACCTCTGCGTCACAGAAGTATCGATTCAGCGAGATTACAGGGAGTTTTAAACATGTCAATGCGACGTATGCGTTGCATTGGAATATTGTGCCTTGGATTGGGCTGATGAGATGGGGGAAGACTGCGGGCGTTCAGGTTTTGAAGACGGCGGAGGATGCTGTGTAATCGACAAGGTCGCGATTGTAATGGTTTCTTTCTCGAACAGGCTGCGTTGAGAAGTTCTTTACGCTGCTTTGCCGAGTCGGTCGGAGTCGATGCGCTGGCTTGAAAGTAGCGTTTAGGTTATGGCGATATTCCCATTGAGAAGGTGCTTGTCGACAGGGAAATGTTCAGCGGCCCGGAAGAGTATATACAGAGCTTCCTAGTAGATGTATGTATACAGTGACCCAGTGTTCCAAAGAAAACTCATTGATATCAGCGACACGAAGGATTTCTCCATGATAAAGTGGACATTGAAGCCAAAGAAACCTCCGCCCACGAATGTGCATACGCTTAGATTCCACAGGGACGGGAATCCTCGTTCTACAACACCAGCGACGATCACCATCACTAAAAGTTCCCAGTCAACACACACTCCAACCCCCCCAAAAATGCAGCGTTAACTACGCGTAATCCTTCCCATGATACAGCGCCCAGCCAAATGATATCCTACCGCTACAACCGCACGCAAACACGCCTCCTCATAACACACGTAATCCAAATCATGCTCGCCTCACACATGTTCATCCAACACGCCTACGAACTGGGGCCCTGCGAGGGCCCCTCCATGCTCCCCACGCTCTACGAAACAGGCGACTTCATCCTCGTCGAGAAGTGGACTCATTTATCCAAACGGGGATACAAAACGGGGGATATTGTGCATGGCAGGCATCCTTACGAGTTACACCCCGTGTGCAAACGGATTGTGGGAAAGGTAGCCTCACTAACTGTGTGGAACTGACTTGGTAGGGAGGGGATCTTATTCGTAGAGGGGAGGGCGGGAGGTATATCAAAGTGCCGAGGGGACATGTTTGGCTCGAGGGGGATAATCTGGATGCGTCGACTGATTCGAGAATTTATGGACCTGTGCCGGAGGCGACGCTCAAGGGGAGGGTGCTTGCTAGGGTATGTGTGCTGTGAAGAAATGGTTGACAGTAGGTTTCGTTCTGGAATAAACCTTTGTTTAGTTTATTACCGAATTCACTTGAGGATGTATCTAAGGATGGGACAGAAAAGTAAGGGATGAAGGACTATCCGGTTCATGTAAGGGTACGGCGTTATCTTTTATGAATACCAGGGAATTGGCATGGAAGCACTATCAAGCACAAAGGACCTAATTTTTCAACACCTATTCTCACACCCTTCAGCTATCCGTGTCTTTTTCGGCTCTACAGCCCCGACTTACTTGGAAAATAACTCGGCCCATGCCTACTCAAATCAAAAATCCTAGCATTCTCCTCCCCCAACCACTGTGGCTCCAACCTCGTAATCGCATCCTCAATCTCCCACATCTCCGAATGCGCAGAATAAATCGTATGTCCATGGAACTTTTCATCCGCCGCCAGCGTGCCCACACTGCGCGCCACCCACAGCGCCTCCTGCACGGGAATCCCGCGGCGCTCGAGGTCGTCCCATAGGCCGGGGATCGCGTCGCCGAGGGGCGTGCGTGTCATGTAGGGAGCGACGATGTTGATGCGGATGTTGAATTTCTTGAGATTGTCGCGGAGACTGCGCATGATGCCGACGATCTGTGGGGCATGAGTTTGTGGGCTCGTAGAAGGGGGGATAGGGGGAGGGGAGGGGAGGGTACGCCGTGTTTCGCGGCTGCGTAGCCGGGGATGGGTTCGCCCATGTAGCCTGCTGTCGAGGAGATCATTACAATAACGCCCTTCTTCTCCAATTTTCTGAAAAAGTGGATAGCCAATTTGACCGCTAAAAGATTAACTTCCTTCTTGTCCTGAGATGGGGAAGGGGCGGATACTATTGAAAACACCCTTGAGATTGATTTCATTGAGGATATGTTTAGGCGGTAACAGCCGTCCATTCTGATCAAACTTGTCCTCAAAGATATCTTCCACCTCATTGACTCCAGCATTAGGCACGACAACATCGATCGTCCCGTATTCTTTAATAGCCAACTCATGCATGTCAAGGAGATCATCCCACTTGGTCACATCGCAATGTGTATACGTAGCGCCCCTATCCATCAACCCTTGTCTCCCCCATAAACTGCACTTACTTCCCCAATTTCTCAGCAATTGCCTTGCCATTGGTATCATTCAAGTCCCCGAAAACAACCTTCGCCCCCTTCGAGTGGAAATACTCCACCATGGCCTTCCCAATCCCGCTCGCGCCGCCTGCACGTCAGTCCCATGCTATGCAGGGGAGTTACCGGTGATGATGATGACTTTGTCTTTGAGGCCATCGATCAGGGATTCCGAGAACTCGACTTTGGACATGTTTTCGGAGGGAATTTGTTGGAGATGGGGAAACCGATCTCAAATAGCGGACCGGGTGTGGAGAAAGGGCGCAGGCTGAGCGGAGGACCCCGCTGGAGGCGCAACGGGAAACACCGACGAATTCAACGAATCAGACGGTTTGATGATGGGCCGATCAGGAGACCCCTGGAAAGGGAGCAGTAATCCCACGGAGATTCGAATGGTGACTTGGAAGGGGAGAGTAAGGTAACTGAGGATTGAAATGTTAGGTTAGGTGTTGAGATCGGAAGATACAAAAGTGCATCTCTTCCAGATTGCTGATCTCTGCTTAGTGCAATTGAAGATTACCTCCCGCTTGTAGTGGTCTAGGTTCTTGCTCGCCCCGACGTCGCAGTTAGGACCTCTGCCATTCTAACTGACACTACCCGGAGTATTAATGTGAGAAGTGAAAGCGGGAAATTGCATAGTACCCTAGCCACTGTGGTCCCTTTCTTCTCAGCAGTCTCACGCGCCTACAAGCTATAATGGTGTACTTTGAAGACCGGAAAAGACTTGACAAGTTAAGTTCTAGAGTATCTGAAACCCTCGAACCTAGTGTTAGGAATATAGACCACATGTGAAGTCGGAGAGGTATCTTGGTGAAGGTCATCTGGATCTGAAAGTTTCTGACCTATGATTGGCCCAGTAGTCCTCCAGATGACTCAGCAAAAATCCGCCGATTTAAGCGAAACGTCCGCCCCTGGGCCCTGACATACATTGCACCTCGCCCGACATGACATCGGTAGCGACAAAGTACTCATATTCCCTGATCTCAACATCCTTCGCAGAAGACTATGTCCTCCACGTGGGTAATTCCTCTCTCGTTCTGTGTCTAATCCTAGAAATCAATCGTCCGCAGACGATGAATGCATACAATAACGAGTATCCCCGCGTCTTCCAGACGGACGGCAGCTTATGTCTAGATTGATGCAGCAAACGACTTCTCTTTTTCAACAAGCACATAAGGATCCTGATGTTCGTGCTATTGTTCTTTCAGCGCGGGGGAAAGCGTTCTCTGCTGGACTAGATTGTATGGGTCTTTTTCTGCAAGCGGTAACGGTAGTGAAAGACCCAGAGACACAAAGTCTCATTTCGCCCGAGGGACAAATCGATCCCGCAAGAACTGCCCGGATCCTCCAGGATCATATCAAACAAGCCCAAGCCTGCACCGACGCCATCGCCACCTGCACAAAACCGTATCCCCCCAAACCCGAAACCCTTCTCACGGGTAAATAGAGTGATCTGTATCCTCCATGGGATCTCGCTCGGCATGGCAATCGACATCTCCTCAGCATGTGATATCCGCATAGCCGCCGCTGACGCAAAACTAAGTATCAAGGAAGTAGATATTGGTCTTGCTGCCGATTTAGGTACACTGCAGCGCTTTCCAAGGATCGTAGGGAACGATTCCTGGACGAGGGAATTGGCGTTGACGGGACGGTATTTCGGCCCGAAGGAAGCTTTGGAGAGAGGTTTTGTGAGTTGGGTGGTTCAAAACAGGGAAGAGGGGGTCAAGAAGGGGGTGGAGATCGCGAGAGAGATCGCGTCGAAGAGTCCTGTTGCTGTACAGGGGACGAAGACTTTGCTAGACTATTCTAGGGATCATACTATTCGGGAGGGTATGCTTAGTTTGCGGTGTGTGGATCTGATAGTAGGGCTGGAGTATACGCAGCTGTGGAATTCGGTTTATTTGCAGACGGCGGTATGGAGGGAGTTTGTTCTGTGCTAATAATAGGATATCACAGAGGCAATTGGGTCATTTTTTGGGAAACGGAAACCACGGTTCGCGAAATTGTGAATGAGGGTGAGGTTAAGTGTGACATCTACATATGTATATAGGGGCAATCCCGTCATCAAGAAACATTTTCACATTCCAACTGCTCTTCCTACCCTAGAGAGGAAAATATCACGAATACCATGCAAAAACTGAACGTGTGATACCATCCGAAGACATTTATCCATTTAACCACATCTGCTCCTCATCACCCCTTTTCTCGATATTTAAAATTTCCTGCGCCGATCTGATCAAATCATTCATCAAAAATTTCCACCCCTCGCACAATAAACAACCATGTCCCAAAAACGCAAACCGTCGACCTCAACGGCCGCCTCTCCCGAAGCAAAAGTGGCCAGGAACACAGAGACTTTAAAAAGACGATTTAAGACTGCTGCGAAGCCAGTAAACCTCCAGGAGGAGGAGCTTTCAGCCGACGACGATGACGGTGACGCGTTTGAGGGGTTCGGTAGTAGTGCAGATGAGCAGGATGGGTCAGGGATCGAAGCAGCGGGAGGTGACTCAGAGTCGGAAGAGAGCTCAGATGATTTAGAGGAGGATGTGGAAAACGAAGAAGGCGATGAGCTAGATCAGGCGGACGAGGAAGAGGAAATGGACCAAACGGTGAACGGAGAAGAGACGGGTGGGTCTTCGAAAACAGGGACAGTCAAAGAAGTGCCCGCCCACGCAGCCCAAAGAGCCCTTGCCAAAGAACGAAAACTCTCGCGACCAAATGGTACCCTTCCCTGTAGCTCACTGCTAACACTAGCGAACAAACTCGCGGACGCAAAGAAAATCTGGGAATCCCTTCGTCAGCAAAAAGGATTATCGAAACAAGATCGCCAAACCCAAGTCACGGAATTATACAACATTATCTCGGGAGATATTCTATCTTTGGTATTCGGACACAGCGCATCGAGATTCGTGCAGACGGCGATGAAGTATGGATCGCCGGAACAGAGATTGACGATTGCGAAGGAATTGCAGGGACGGTATGTTGAGCTTGCGAAGGCGAAGTATGGGAAATTTCTTGTGGCGAAGATATTGGAGTATGGGTATGTGAATCTTGAGAGGGGGGGTGTTGATTGTAGAAATGCAGAGGTCAGAGAATTGGTGGTCAAGGAGTTCTTGGGAAATGTTGTGAAATTGATCGCTCATAAGGAAGCTGGGATGGTGGTCAATGATATTTATCGGGATATCTGCACTCCTGCCCAGAAATTGGAGATGCTGCAAGAGCTATACGGTCCTGAATTCCGATTGTTCAAGGTAGCACTTGTACGGCGGGGGATTGACAGTAGACCGAGAAAGGCATGTCGCTGGACCAAATCTTGAAAGAGAAACCCGAGAAGAAAGAACTGATTTCTAAAAAC
>Ga0302325_10012383_pt1 | contig 18298 bp, 15 predicted proteins | sample Palsa_T0_2_FD_201948 | JGI IMG/M metagenome (GOLD analysis project Ga0302325, IMG submission 201948) | Peat permafrost microbial communities from Stordalen Mire near Abisko, Sweden - Palsa_T0_2 | ecosystem: Environmental > Terrestrial > Soil > Palsa > Peat permafrost | place: Sweden: Abisko...
TCCCCTTGCGATTGAGGGTGTTGACGTTGAGCACCCGCACGCTGAAGGCCTGCTCGACGGCGTGGCGCACATCGATCTTGGTGGCGCTGGGGTCGACAATGAAGACGTAGACGTTCTTGTCCATCAACCCGTAGCTCTTCTCGGAGACCACCGGCCGGATCAGCACTGACATGGCGTCACGCATCGGTGTCGGCCTCCTCGGGCTCGCTCGGAGCCTCGGCTTCGGGATCCTTGGCTTCGGGAACCTTGGTGATGGAGCTCTCCTGAACTCCAGCGTCCGCACCACCGGCCAGGGCATCTGTGGATGCCGGCAGAGTGCTGTCGGAAAACAGGATCCAGTCGAACTTCAGAACGTCATGAGCCGAAAGTTCGGCGAACATGGTGGTCGAGACGTTGGGCAGGTTGGCGAAAGACCGCTCGACCACCGTCTCGTCATGGGCCAGGACGATCAGGACCGTGCCGGTGAGCTTGAGCTTGCGCAAGACCAACGCGGCATCCTTGGTCTTCGGTGCCTCAATGCCCCACTGGTCGATCAGCGCGACGCGCTCGGTGATGGCCCGGTCACTCAGGGCGGACAGCAGGGCTAGGCGGATCATCTTCTTCGGTGTGTGCTGGCGGTAGCTCCGGGGCTTGGGGCCGAGGGCGATGCCCCCACCGATCATTGAAGGTGACCGGCTGGAACCCTGGCGGGCGCGGCCGGTGCCCTTCTGCGAGAACGGCTTCGCTCCACCACCGCGGACCTCGGAGCGGGTCTTGGTCGACTGGGTGCCCGAACGGGCGGCCGCCAGCTGGGCGGTGACGACCTGGTGCAGCACGCCTTTGTTGGGTTCGAGACCAAAAATGGTCGGCTCGAGGTTCACCAGGCCGAGGTCGTGACCGGCGGCATTACGGCGGGTCACGTTGCGGACCACCGGAGCGGGCCGGTCCTTCTTGACCGGTCCGCGCACAACCTGATCAGTAATGGTCATCGGGAACCTCCGCCGGCCTTGGTGGGTGCCTTGACCGAGTCGCGCAGGACCACGACAGTGCCGCGTGCACCGGGAACGGCACCCTTGACCAGCACGAGCTGGCGCTCCGGATCGGCCGACACCACCATGAGGTTGAGTGCCGTGACCTGCTTGCCACCCATCTGACCGGCCATGCGGGTTCCCTTGAAGACACGTGACGGGGTGGCGCAGGCGCCGATCGACCCCGGGACACGGTGGCTCTTGTGGTTACCGTGCGAGGCGCCCTGACCCTTGAAGTTGTGCCGCTTCATTCCCCCGGCGAAGCCCTTGCCCTTGCTTACCGCGATGGCGTCAACCCGGTCGCCGGCCGCCCAGACGTCAGCGGTCAGTTCCTGGCCCACCGTGAATTCGCCCACGTCGTCCAGACGCAACTCGACCAGGGCCCGGCCCGGCTCGACGTCAGCCTTGGCAAAGTGCCCGATCTCCGGCTTGGTCAGGGTGGACGTGCGGCGGAAGCCCCAGGTCACCTGCAGCGCCGAGTAGCCGTCGGTCTCGGGAGTCTTGACCTGGACCACGCGCACGGGCGCGACTTTCAGCACCGTCACCGGAATGGCGCGGTGCTGGTCGTCCCAGACCTGGGTCATGCCGACCTTCTCGCCGACGATCGCCTTGCTTGCCACGTGTCTTTTCTCCCTGCGCTGTCACGGATGTCCGTGCGCACGCCAACGCTCCGCCCGGGAATCCCGAGCGGAGCGCTCGAATGGTTTGGTGTGAGGTACCGGACATGCCGGCCTTCACACACTTCGGTTGTAGTGAGCAGCGCCCGAGGCGCCGCTGCGTTGCCGAAATCGGCCTTGCGACATTACACCAACGGGCGGGTGCTCTGCCAGGCGCCCGGACGGTCCTCGGCCGCGAGGCCGCAGATCCAACCTCGCTGTCCTTCGAATGGCCGCTACCGCAGTCGACCTTCGGTAACCGAGGCGGAGGAAATCAGTCAGTCAAGGCAGGCGGAATCGCCTTATGCCACGCTCCGGGCGCACCCCGAGTCTGGGTCTGGGTGCTGGTTAGGGGATGGCCGGAAAGGGCTCGAACGGCAGGCTCAGGGCAACGGGGCAGGCAATTGGAATAGGAGCATCTGCGGCGACCTGCAGGTAGAGGTCGCAGTCACCCTTGCCGGCGGCGATCAGCGAGACACCAAGCTCAGGAAGGTTTACCTCGGTATCCGAGCCCGAGAAGTACTGGGCCTGGCAGACGCCGACGAGAACCGAGATACACCAGCCCGACCCGTTGTGAGGGCTGGTGTCCGTTTGCACCAACGCTAGGAAACCAGGGTTCCCACCACTAATCGGGGATACCAGGGCCACGCCTGTCAAGGTGACCGTATCGGGCGGTTGAGATTCGACAAAATTGTTGAAGATGCACAGCTGGACGGATCCGGTTGACGGAGCGCAGGTCTTCGTCGCCGCGCCGGCCGGCGCTGCCGACAAGGTCGTAAAGAGAAATCCCGGAATGATGACGCCCACGAGCGCCCCCAACAACATCAACACGCGTCGCATGATCCTCCATGTCAGTCGTTGGTCGATTTGAAGTGCTGCCATGGGCGCAACGCTAAGCCGAGACTCGTCCGAGTAACCGCCAAGCCACCCGCCCAGGATTCCAGGATTGTACTGACAGCCGCACCGTCGCGCAACCCTTGTGTGGCGGCTTACCCCCAGTGCCGCATCGATCGCCAGTGAGTCCGCGGCGCAACGATCGGTTCTACAAGGAGTACATCCTAGTCAGGCGGGTAGAAATGGCACTCCCGCTCACAAAACGCGGTGCGATCCGGTGTTTTGCAACGGTGCGCGGCGCCCAGCCGGCGCTAGGCCGTCTGGATCTTTATCTCAATATCCACGCCGGCCGGCAGGTCGAGGCGCTGGAGCGAGTCGACTGTTTTGGGCGTGTGGTCGATGATGTCCACCAGGCGCTTGTGCACCCGCATCTCGAAGTGCTCCCGTGAGTCCTTGTACTTGTGGGGCGAGCGGATCACGGTGTAGCGGTGCTTGTCGGTCGGCAAGGGGATGGGACCGAGCACCTTGGCCTGGGTCCGCAGGACCGTCTGGACGATCTTCTCGGTCGACTGATCGAGAATTTCGTGGTCGTAGGCCTTGAGCCTGATGCGGATCTTCTGCTTCGGGCCTTCGGCCATGGTGCCTGCTCTCGTTCCGTTGGTGCTCGGGGTCGTTACTTGAGGATCTTTGTAACCCGACCGGAAGCAACGGTACGACCACCCTCACGGATGGCGAAGCGCAGACCTTCAGTCATTGCGATGGGCTTGCCCAGCTCGACCACCATGTCGGTGTGGTCACCGGGCATCACCATCTCGGTGCCTTCGGGCAGGGCGATGGTGCCGGTGACGTCGGTGGTGCGGAAGTAGAACTGCGGGCGGTAGTTGGTGAAGAACGGCTTGTGACGGCCACCCTCATCCTTGGTCAGCACCACGACTGTGGCCTCGAAGTTGGTGTGGGGCGTGATGGAACCGGGCTTGCACAGCACCTGGCCCCGCTCGACGTCTTCCTTCTTCGTGCCTCGCAGGAGCGCACCGACGTTGTCGCCGGCCCGGCCCTCGTCCAGCAGCTTGCGGAACATCTCAATGCCGGTGACCGTGGTCTTCTGCGTGTCACGCAGGCCGACGATCTCGACTTCTTCGCCCACCTTGACCACACCCTGCTCCACCTTGCCGGTGACCACGGTGCCACGGCCCGTGATCGACATGACGTCCTCAATCGGCATGAGGAACGGCTTGTCCACGTCGCGCTCGGGCTCAGGAATGAACGAGTCGACCGCCGCCATCAGCTCGACGATCTTCTCGCTCCACTCGGGGTCGCCCTCCAGGGCCTTGAGCGCGCTGACGTGCACGATCGGTGTGTCATCGCCCGGGAAGTCGTAGTTGCTGAGGAGCTCGCGCACCTCCATCTCGACCAGCTCGAGCAGTTCGGGATCGTCCACCATGTCGGCCTTGTTGAGCGCCACCACAATGTAGGGAACCCCGACCTGGCGGGCCAGCAGCACGTGCTCACGGGTCTGGGGCATGGGGCCGTCGGCCGCCGATACGACCAGAATGGCCCCGTCAATCTGGGCGGCTCCGGTGATCATGTTCTTGATGTAGTCGGCGTGACCGGGCATGTCGACGTGGGCGTAGTGACGGTTGTCCGTCTCGTACTCCACGTGGGCGATGGTGATGGTGATCCCACGCTGCTTCTCTTCGGGGGCCTTGTCGATCTGGTCGAAGGCCGTGAAGGACGTGTTGGGGTTCTTCTCCGACAGGACCTTGGTGATCGCCGCGGTGAGCGTGGTCTTTCCGTGGTCGATGTGACCCATTGTTCCCACATTGACGTGAGGCTTGGTGCGCTCGAACTTCTGCTTGGCCATCGCCGTAGCTACTCCCTGATATCGGACGAGCCCCCATGGGCCCGCCGCGGCGTCTGCACGCCGCTGTGTCTGTCTTTTTTGTGCGACCTGTTGCCGAAGGCCCTTGGCTCCGGCTACTCCCCGTGGGCCCGGGCAATGATCTCCTTGGAGATCGACTCGGGCACCTCGTTGTACGAGTGAAACTGCATCGTGTACGTGGCGCGACCCTGGGTGCGCGAACGCAGGTCAGTAGAGTAGCCGAACATATCGGCCAGCGGTACCTGCGCCTTCACCACGTGGCTGGTGCCCTGCTGCTCCATGCCATCCATCCTGCCCCGGCGTGAGGAGAGGTCGCCCGTGACCGCGCCCACAAAGTCGTCGGGCACCGTGACGGTCACCGCCATAACAGGCTCGAGCAGAACCGGGCTGGCCGCCCGGAGCGCCTTCTTGATGGCGAGGGACCCGGCGATCTTGAACGCCATTTCCGAGGAGTCCACGTCGTGGTAGGAGCCGTAGGTGAGGGTGACCCGGACGTCCACCGTCGGGTACCCGGCCAGAATGCCGCCGGTCAGGGCGCCCTGAATGCCGGCGTCCACCGAGGGGATGTACTCCTTGGGGATCACGCCGCCGCTGATTTTGTCGATGAACTCGTAGCCCCCGCCGGGCCCCGTGGGCTCAACGCTGATGACGACGTGGCCGTATTGGCCCTTGCCACCGGTCTGGCGGACGTACTTCTCCTCAATTTTCTCGACGCCCTTGCGGATGGTCTCGCGGTAGGCCACCTGGGGCTTGCCCACGTTGGCGTCCACGCTGAACTCACGCAGCATGCGGTCAACGAGGACTTCGAGGTGGAGTTCACCCATGCCCGAAATCACGGTCTGGCCGGTCTCCTCGTCAGAGCGCACCCGGAACGTCGGGTCCTCTTCGCTGAGCGAGTAGAGCGCCTTGGAGAGTTTGTCCTGGTCAGCCTTGGTTTTCGGCTCAACAGCCACGTGAATGACCGGCTCGGGGAACTCGAGTGCTTCGAGCACAATCGGGTTCGACGGGTCGCACAGGGTGTCACCGGTCGTGGTGTTCTTCATGCCGACGACCGCCATGATGTCGCCGGCGAAGATGGCGTCCTTATCCTCGCGGTGGTTGGCGTGCATCTGCAGGATGCGACCGACCCGCTCTTTCTTGTCCTTGGTCGAGTTGGACACCGTGGAGCCCTTGGTCAGCGTCCCCGAATACACCCGGATGTAGGTCAACTTGCCGACAAAGGGGTCGGTCATGATCTTGAAGGCCAGGGCGGAGAAGGCCTCGGTGTCGTCGCACTTGCGCTCCAGCACCTGGTCCAGGTGGTTGGGCTTGGTCCCCTGGGTCGGCGGGAGGTCCAACGGGCTGGGCAGGTAGTCGATGACGGCATCGAGCATGGGTTGGACACCCTTGTTCTTGAAGGCAGATCCGCACAGCACCGGCACGACTTCGGCGGCCAGGGTGGCGGTGCGCAGGCCACGGCGCAGGTCCTCCGCCATGATGGGCTCCTCGGCCAGGTACTTCTCCATAATGATGTCGTCGAAGTTGGAAACCACGTCAATGAGCTGGTGGCGGGCGTCTGCAGCCTCTGACGCCAGAGCTTCGGGGATGTCCTTGACTTCCCATTCCTCGCCCATGTCATTGGCCCACACCAGGGCCTTCTCTTCCAACAGGTCGATGACGCCCAGAAACTCCGACTCGGCGCCGATGGGCAGCTGGGTCACGGCCGGCACGGCGTCCAGGCGGTCGCGGATCATCCCGACCGTGCGCTCGAAATCGGCGCCGATGCGATCCATTTTGTTGACGAAGCAGATGCGGGGCACGTTGTACTTGTTGGCCTGGCGCCACACCGTCTCGGTCTGCGGCTCCACCCCGGCCACGGCGTCGAAGACCGCCACGGCGCCGTCCAGGACCCGCAACGAACGCTCCACTTCCACCGTGAAGTCGACGTGCCCCGGGGTGTCGATGATGTTGATCCAGTTGTCTTTCCAGCTGCAGGTGGTGGCGGCCGAGGTGATGGTGATGCCCCGCTCCTGCTCCTGCACCATCCAGTCCATGGTGGCGGCACCCTCATGGACTTCGCCGATCTTGTAGTTCCGACCGGTGTAGTACAAGATCCGTTCGGTCGTCGTGGTTTTACCCGCGTCGATGTGCGCCATGATCCCGATGTTCCGGGTCCTGGCCAGTGGGAAATCGCGGGTCGGCAGAGCGTCAGCCATGGGGCGGTGTGATCCTTGTGAATGAGGTGCGATCCACTACCAGCGGTAGTGGGCGAATGCTTTATTGGACTCTGCCATTTTGTGCATGTCCTCACGACGCTTGACGGCGGCGCCGATGTTGTTCGAGGCGTCGAGGATCTCCCCGGCCAGGCGCTCGGCCATGGTCTTCTCCCGACGTTGCCGTGAGTACGTGGTCAGCCACCGGATGGCCAGGGTGGTGGCCCGGCGGGGCCGCACCTCCACGGGGACCTGGTAGGTGGCACCACCGACGCGACGACTCTTGACCTCAAGTTCGGGCCGGGTGTTCTCCACGGCACGCTTGAGGGCTGTGACGGGATCGCCACCTGAGCGCTCCTGCACCAGCTCAAGGGCGGTGTAAACGATGCGCTCGGCCAGCGTCCGCTTGCCGCGCGACAGCACCTTGTTGACCACCTGGGTCACGAGCACCGAGCGGTAGACCGGGTCCGGGGCCAGTTCACGCCGTGTGGCGGGTCCATTGCGGGGCATTAGGACTCCTTCTTGGCGCCATAGCGGCTGCGGGCTTGACTGCGCTCTCGGACACCCGAGGTGTCGAGGGCGCCACGGACGACCTTGTAGCGAACGCCGGGCAGGTCCTTCACCCGGCCACCACGGACCAGGACGATGGAGTGCTCCTGCAGGTTGTGCCCCACGCCGGGGATGTAGGCCGTGATCTCCACACCCGAGGAAAGGCGGACGCGGGCCACCTTGCGAAGGGCCGAGTTGGGCTTCTTCGGCGTCGTTGTGTACACGCGCGTGCACACACCCCGTCGCTGGGGGGCGCCCTTCAGGGCCGGGGTCTTGGTCTTCGTCACCTTGGCCTGACGTCCCTTGCGGACGAGCTGGGCGATTGTGGGCACGCGCTACCTCTCGATACTGAAATGGTGAATCCATGTGCGACGCGGTACCCGCGTAGGTCGAAACCTCACATGGCAGACGCAAGATGATAGCGGGTGCCTAGGGGTCCGACAATCGCGGTCAGACGGAGGCGCCGCCGGGAAGGAGTTGGGAACGCCGCCCCGGCCTGCCGCCACCGGTCGACTGGCCCGGGAGGGCCGTTCCGGGCCACCACTGCTGGGCCCACAGGTAGATCAGCGGCAGGATGCCGTCGGGGTTGGCGCCCAGCGTCACCCCGGCTGTCCCGATGATGATGTACTCCAGGCTCTGGGGGAGGTAGCCGAGCAGCATGCCGCCGAGCAGGGCGCCTGAGCAGGTGGCGGCACCCGAGACGGCGATCGCCGCCAGCACCAGGAGGCTGAAGAACATCATGAAGTCCGTCGAGTCGGCCACCGAACTGGCCGCTCCGAACAGCGCTCCGGCCATCCCGGCGATGGCGGCCGAGAGGGCGAAGACGACGAGCTTGGTCATGATCAAGCGCAGGCTGCCTCGGAGTCCTTCATGGCGATGAGGACCCGGCCAAAGGGCCCCCGTCGCAGGGCCAGGAGGCCGATGGACAGGAGGGCGAACACCACAGCAAGGAAGATGTCGAACGACTTGGCACTCGACATGTGCTGACCGAAAAGCGCCGGCAGGGGGATGTGGAGGGATCCGTCGAATCCGAAGGCGGCCGACCAGGGGAAGAAGCTGTTGTCCATCAGGGTGGCGAAGGCCATGGTGGCCAGAGCCAGGTAGAGCCCGCGCAGTCGCAGGGCAGGCAGCGAGATGATGGCGCCCACCCCCCCGGCCAACAGGGCGGCGGCCAGGAGGCCCACCGCCGATTCCCCCCCGTTGAACTTCGAGGCGGCGAACGCTCCCAGGCCGGCGAACGTCATCTGACAGATGGAGACCTGGCCGCCCCACCCGGTCAGCGGAACCAGGGAGAGGCAGATCAGCCCGTAGGCCAGGCCGATGCCCAAAGTGATCACCCCGCTCACGCTGAGAAACGACACCGCCACGGCCACACCCACCACGAGGAGCGCGCCTCCCTGCAGGCTCCGGGTCAGTCCGGCCGGGGCCAGGCTGACCTGGCGGCGCAGGCTCCCGCTGCGGATCCGGTCCATCGGGAGCACCAGCAGCACAATGAACAACAGCAGCGAGGGGACCGACAGCACCAGCCCCTGAATCGGCGTCGAGTCCCAGATGCCCGACGACGGGAAGTACCCGGTGGCATACGACGTGGTCAACCCGATGCCCAAGGCGCCGACAAAGGTCAGCGGCAGGCTGCGCAGGCGACCCAGCATGGCGGCGGCGTAGGCGTCGATGACCAAAAGGGTCAGGATGAGCGGGTTCAGCTGGATGATGGGCGCAGCCAAAATTCCGGCCACCGAGGCGAGCGAGGCGCCGATGGCCCAGCTGAAGGTGGAGAGAAGTGAGGGTCGCCCACCGAAGAGGCCGACGAGTTCGCGGTTGTCCACCACGCCCCGCATGGCGATCCCGACCCTGCTCCGGAACAAGAGGATCCGGAGTCCGATGGCGATCAACCCGGCGATCCCGATGGTGATGACATCCTCGTAGGTGACGTAGACGCGAAAGAGGTTGAAACCATCGTGCCCGAAGAACTGGGCCACCACGGGCGACTGTCCGGCCCAGATTCTCTGGGCCAGGCCGATCAGCACCAGGGTGAGACCGACCGTGACGACCAACGTGACCGTCACCGAGGCCGTGGCCACGCGCCGGATCAGGATCCGCTCGATCAACGCGCCGAAGAGGGGGGCGAGTACAAAGACGACGATGGCGAAACCCAGGCCGGGCGCCAGGTGCCACGGCACCGTCAGTTGCCAGTACACGAAGGCCATGAACATGCCGATGGCCCCGTGGGCGATGTTGAAAATGCCCGACGTCGAGTAGGTCACCACCAGTCCGGAGGCGGCCACCGCATAGGTGGCACCCGCCACGATGCCGATGATGGTGAAGGCGATGAACTCGTGCATGGCGCGATCGGTCGGGTATTAGTACGAGTATTGGCCGCTGTTGCAGTCGAACGTATTGGCTCCAGTCGGATAGACCCGATCGAAGGCCCCGTTCTCAATTTTGAAATAGGCGAAGCACTTGGTCGGTATTTTGTCTCCGATGTTCACCGGCGGCTGAATCCCCCCTCCCGTCCACGTGGTGATGGTCTTGAATTGGGCCAAAATGGCCGCCCGGGTCAGGTCGGGTCCCACCGCCTTGGCCGCCTGCTCAAAAGCCAGGCCGGCCGACCAGGCGAGGATGGCGAAGATGTCCTGGTGGAAGCCGGGAGCAACCCGGTTCATCCAGCTCAAGAAAAGCTGCATGGCCGGATTGCTCGCCGCATCCTCGTAGGCATCGGTGGCCGACATCAGGACCAGGTCGCCGTTGGACTCGGGCTCGGTCTGTTGGGCGAACTGGGGTGAGTACTCCTCGGAGAACCAGTCCACCACCTGGGGCGCGTAGTTGGCCTGCTGCATGGCCTCGAGAAGCCGCTCGGCCGAGGACTGGTCGGAGTACTCGGTCACGTACTGCGCCCCGGCGCTCTGCATGGCCTGCACGTTGGAGGCGTAATTGGCGTTGGTGGGCGTGGTCGACTGGTCGTAGACGTAGTCGAACCCGACGCTCTCGTAGGCCTGTACCTCGCGCATCGCATTGTCCGCCGTGGCGGGGACGTTGAGGTAGATCATGGCGGCCTTCTTGATGGCGTTGGGGTAGGTCGCCTTCAGATAGTTGGCCGGCCCCAACTGGAAGTAGTGGCTATCGCCCGGACTGGCCCCGAAGATGTCGGCCGTGTTCCCCGCGTTCACCGTCGAGACCTCAGCCGCCATGGTGGGGATGCCACAGGCTGTCACGGCCTGGGCCGAACCGTCGTCGAACCCGGACGCGTTGCCCACCATGGCGAAGTCGGCCGCGCACGCCTGCTCGGCGTCGGCATAGTTCTGACCCGAGTCGTTCTGGTCATCGAACGGTTGCACCTTAATTTGGCGCCCGCAGATACCACCCTGGCTGTTCACGTAGGCGGCCCAGGCCTCGGTGGCCTGCTGCGCGCTCTGGGTCAGGCCCGGCGCCACACCGGTGATGCTGGCGATGTTGGCCACATTGATGGTGGTGGCCGTCACGCCCGTGTCGGTGGCACCCCCGTTCCCGCCGGCCGGCGTCTCGTTCCCGTCGGTGCCGCAGGGGGCGGAGGAGCCCACAGCTCCCGTGCTACCGCCGGTATGCGTGGTCCCGGTGGAATTCGTTCCGGTTCCCCCGGTGGGTCCCGTGGCCAAGACCCCTCCCGCCCCAGTGGTTGTGGTGGTGCATGGGGGAAGGGTCGTCGTGGTCGACGTCGTGGTGGTCGAGTGGGTCTTGGAGGTCGTGGTTGTGGTGGCCTTCGTCGAGGTCGTTGTCGTCGTGGGCGGTGCGGTGGTGGTGGTCGACGAGCACGCCGTCGTGGTGGTGACGGCTGCGTTGGCGGCCTGCGTGGCTCCAGTACCCGAGCCGGCCGCGCCCTGACCTGTGTTGTTGCTCGCCAGCGCCCCCTGCGCCAGAGCCTGTTGGGATCCGGTCAGGCGCGACCCACAGGCCGAAGCGACAATGGCCAGGGCAGCCAGGGTGGCTCCGAGGGCCGCACGCCTGGGGCGCGATGTGCGACGCGACGCCCGCGCGGGATTCACCTGGCCAGACCTTCGGGGTGGTCCCGGTCCGGATCCGTCCGGGGTTCTTCGCCGAGCGTCCGCAGAATGCGCTCGAGTCGATCGATCGAGCGCACAATGGCTAGCGCGTTGCGCCGCTCTTCCTCAACCAGTCGCATGCTCCAGGCGCAGCGGACCAGGACGCCACCGCCGATCACCAGCGCCACTCCGAGCAGGCCGCCGGAAATCAGATAGGGGATCTCCTGGTACAGGTAAGGGCTGTGCGATGCCCCGTACCAGCCGAGGAGGATGCACACGAAGCCGAAGCCGACGGTCAGCATGCCCAGCACCTGCATGATCTTGCGGACGTCACGGGTCGCCCGTCCACTGCGGGCGTTGTCCATCACCTGCCCGAGGCGCTCCAAGCGACCCGGCATGGGCATGGCGCCGTCCGGGGACGTATCGGCGTCATCCACCACGGCACCGTTCTGGCGCGATCGACGAAGCACTTTCATGGCCTGAAGTCTCCGGCCGGATCAACACCGTCTTCGCCGTCGAGGAACCGATCACGCAAGGGATCTCCCTCGGCACAGCGCGGACCGGCCAGGTCGCTGAGGTCGTCCGCCCGCTTATAGGCATAGGCCAGGCCCAGCGCCAGCGCCAGCCCCAGCAGAATGAGACCGGTACCTATCCCCTTGAAGACCGGCGTGATGGCGGCGGCCGGTGCACCCGAGGTCGCCGACGGCGACTGCGTCTGGGGGGCCGGGGTGCTGGTCGGCAGACCGGACCCACCCGTCGAAGGAGTGAACGACCCCGTGCCGGTGTCATCTCCACCGGTGAACGAGGGAGCGCTCGATGGTGCGGTGTCGTTGTCCGGCGGGAGGGCAATGCCCACACTGGTGCCGCCTCCGCCGGGCTCATTGACAAACGCCGGTGAGGCATCCGAACTCACCGTGACCGTGCCCAGGTCCAATGTGAAGACCTGCCCGTTGGGAAAAGCCACCGGGAGCTCGGAGGTCAGCTTGGAAGGAAGCAAAGAGGAGAATTTGTTCGCCGCCGCATCGAGCTCGGTGATGTTGATGCTGATCCTCAGGCCGTCCAGGGTGCGCACGGCCGAGGCACCGCCCACCACGTCGGTCGGGCTGGTGACCGCCAGACTGATGCCCAATTCTTTGAGCAGGGTGTTCAGCGTCGGTATGGGTGCCGCGAGCGCCTCCGTCTTCCCGTCGGCCTCAATGCCGTTGGCATCGATCGTTACGGGCGTGCCGGCGATATTGACATTGGCCACCACGGTCGAACCGGACACCGAACCGGTCGTTCCGTCCGATGTCGCCGAGGCCGTGGTGGTGACGCCGCCGATGGTGATGAAGCCGCCCAGAATCGAGATGCCCGAATCGGTGGCCGTCGCGGTGCCGACGGCGGTGGCGCCCGACCCGCTGGAAGACGAAGACCCGGAGATCTCGGTGATCCCGATCAGCGAGGAGGAGGAACCGAGAAAATTGCCTGTCGTGCCGGCCGGCGGGGTGCCTGACTGGCTTCCCGGAGATCCCGCCTCCGCCGCGTCGTCGCCGATGGCCGCCGTGGCCGTATTGGCATCCTCACTCGAGGTGGTGTCCATGTTGACACCGGGCTCATCGGTCGACGCGCTGTTCGGGGTCTGTGGGAAGTCACTCACCGCCTCAATGGGCCACACCGGTGCCGGCGGCAGCGGCACCTCGGGAACCAGGAGGGCGAGGTCCGGGCCGGAGTTGGCGATGACTTGGCCCGGGTAGAAGACCGATGCCGTGGCGGTGCCCGTGGGCCCGTAGTTGTCGGTCGTGTCGGCGTACCCCTCGTCGACTTCGAGGGAAGGGGTGGTCGGGAAGGGGAAGTTGGGCTGCTCGTACTGGGCGGTCACACCTTCCGCCAACGCACTGACCGTGAGCCCGCCCAAAGTGGTGTCCGCACCGGCCGACCCGTTGACAGACGCCAGCGCTATGAGCCCGGCACCCCCGCCGAGCGAGAGGGCGGTGGCCAATCCGAGGATGGGCAGGCGGTGACGGGCGGTCCGACGCAGCGTGGTGAGGCTCATGCCGCCACCCCACCCAGGTAGGTATCTGCCAGGTCGGGAGGAATTTCGGCGGGTGTACCCGAGGCCACGACACGACCCTGCACGACGACGACGACACTGGTGGCCACGCTCAAGGCGGTGGCGGCAAACTGCTCGGCCAGAATCACCGCCACGCCTTCGGCGGCGATCTGAGCCACCAGCTCGTACAGCTCGGCCACAATCATGGGCGCCAACCCCATGGAGATCTCGTCGAGAAGGAGCACGGCGGGATCCACGCTCAGCGTCCGGGCCATGGCCAGCATCTGCTGCTCGCCGCCCGACAGGGTTCCGGCCACCTGGAAGCGGCGCTCGGCCAGCCGGGGAAAGCGGGCAAAGGCCCGTTCTTCGACCACGGCGCGCGAGGAGCCGCCAAAGGTCATCAGCCGCAAATTCTCCGCCACGGTCAGGTTGGGAAAGATCCCACGGCCATCGGGCAGGGTGCACACGCCGGCCCGGGACAGAGCCTCAGGCTTCATGCCGTTGGCGTGGCGGCCCACCACGTGAAAGCACCCCGATGTCGGCACCATCTGGCCGCTGGCCACCTTGAGCGCCGTCGACTTGCCGGCTCCGTTCGGTCCGAGGAGGGCCAACACGCCACCCGTCCAGACGGCGAAGTCGATGCCGTGCAGCACCTCAATGCGGTCGTAGGCCGCGTGGACGTGGCGCAACTCGAGCACCGGTGGTGGTGGTGCAACGACCTCCGGGTGCGGATCAGGCATGGGCACCCACTTCCTCCGCCTGACCAAACTCCTCGGCCAGCAGGGCATCCGGACTCACCGCCGTGTCGTCCACCATGCCGAGGTAGGCCGCACGCACCCGCTCGTCGGAGCGGACTTCGATCGGTGTGCCGACGGTCAACACGGAACCGAAGTCCAGCACGTTGATCCGGGCGCAGACGCGCATGACCAAGCCCATGTCGTGTTCCACCAAAAGGACAGCCATGCCGGACGCCGCCATCTGGCACATGAGGTCGCCGAGCTCTTCGCTCTCGGTGTCACTCAAGCCCGATGAGGGCTCGTCCAGCAGGAGGAGACGGGGGTGGGTGGCCAGCGCCCGAGCCACTTCGAGCAAGCGGGCCTGACCGGTGGGCAATGTGTCGGCCGGCCGATCCGCCAGTGCGGTCAAGCCGACCAGGGCCAGCACCTCATCGGCATTGGCGGCTGCGCTGGACTTGTCGCCGGACCAGCGCCGGCGGATCTCCGCCGCCGCCAGCACGTTCTCGCGGACGGACAGGGAGCCGAAGACCTCAAGGCGCTGGAAGGTGCGGCCGATGCCGAGCCTGGCCCGCTTGTGCGGCCCCAACCCCTGCATCGAGGAACCGTCGAAGGAGATGTGGCCGCCGCTGATGCTCTGCAGGCCGCAGATGGCGTTGAACAGGGTGGTTTTCCCGGCCCCGTTGGGCCCGATCAGGCCGGTCACCGCGCCCGGCTCCACCGCGAGATCGACGCCACGGAGGGCATGCACGCCCCCAAATCGAACCTCAACTTCCGCCACTTGCAGCAGCGTCACGTCAATCACCCCCCTTGTGTGGATTGGGCGCACGTTGGCGACACGCACCTATCCAATACTTCTTCCCAGGTCAACCTACATATTGTCCTAAAAAAATAGAACGTGCTCTCGTTTCTTACCTTATGCCCCCATAGAGAGCCAGTCCTCGTCGGGGTTAGCCTGCCCCACTATGGAACATTCGATGGCCGAGCGGCTGGCGGAATTGGCGGAGCGCAAGGACCAAGCCTTGCATGCCGGAAGCGAAAAAGCTGTCCAGCGCCACCACAGCAAAGGCAAAATGACAGCCCGGGAGCGGATCGACTACCTGCTGGACGAGGGGTCGTTTCAGGAGTTGGACATGTTGGCCCGCCACCGGGCCCATGGCATGGGTCTGGAGGACAACCGCCCCTACACCGATGGTGTGGTGACCGGGTTCGGTACTATTGACGGGAGGCGAGTCTGCATCTTCAGCCAGGACTTCACCGTCTTCGGTGGGGCGCTGGGTGAGGTGTTCGCCGAGAAGATCCACAAGGTGATGGACCTGGCCACCTCGACTGGCGTCCCGATGATCGGCCTGAACGACGGTGCCGGGGCGCGCATTCAGGAGGGAGTGGTCTCCCTCCACTCCTACGGGGGCATCTTCCACCGCAACGTGACCGCCTCCGGTGTGATCCCCCAGATAAGCGTGATCATGGGACCGTGCGCCGGCGGCGCCGTGTACTCCCCCGCCATGACCGACTTCATCTTCATGGTGCAGGGCACTTCGCACATGTTCATCACCGGTCCCGACGTGGTGAAGACGGTGACCGGTGAGGACGTCACCCTCGAAGAGCTCGGTGGCGCCATGAGCCATGCCACCAAGTCCGGCGTGGCCACCTTCGTCTCCCCCGATGAGAAAGCCTGCCTGGACGACGTACGCCACCTCCTCTCCTTTCTCCCGTCCAACAACCTGGAGGAACCGCCCATTGAGATGAGCGGCGACGCCGGCGACCGCCAGGTACCCGAACTGGTCGACATTCTGCCGGCCTCCCCCAACCAGCCCTATGACATGAAGAAGATCATCGCTGCCGTGGTCGACGACGGCGACTACTTCGAAGTGCACCGTCACTGGGCCATGTCGATCACCTGCGGCTTCGCCCGCATGGACGGCCGGGTGGTCGGCATTGTGGGCAATCAACCGGCGGTGCTGGCCGGCGTGCTGGACATCGACTCGTCAGAGAAGGCGTCCCGGTTTGTCCGAACGTGCGATGCCTTCAACATCCCGCTGCTCACCTTCGTCGACGTCCCGGGCTTCATGCCGGGCACCGATCAGGAGTACGGCGGCATCATCCGCCACGGAGCCAAGCTGCTCTACGCCTATTGCGAGTCCACCGTTCCCCGCATCCAGATCATCACTCGCAAGGCGTACGGAGGGGCCTACGTCGTCATGAACTCCAAGTCGATCGGGGCCGACCTGGCGTTCGCCTGGCCTTCAGCCGAACTGGCTGTGATGGGCCCCAACGGCGCGGTGGAGATCGTCTACCGGCGCGAGCTGGCCGAGGCGTCCGATCCGGCCGGCCGCCGGGCCGAGCTGATTGACGAGTACACGGAGCGTTACGCCAACCCGTACATCGCGGCCGAGCGCGGGTACATAGACGATGTGATCTCTCCGGCCGACACCAGAGCCGTCATCTGCCGAAGTCTGGACATTCTGTCGACCAAGCGCGAGGAGCTGCCGCGGCGCAAGCACGGCAACGTGCCGCTGTGAGTCCCGCCACGCCCGAACCGGTCCAGCTGACCCTGCGGGAACGACCGCTCCCCGAGCCCGCCGTCATGGCGGCCATCACCGCGGCCGCGCAGTTGGTGTGGCCCCACCCCGCTCGGCCCGACGAGCAGGATCCGGTGCACCAGACCTGGCGCTTCAGCGGTCGCTGGTGGAATAAGCCGACGCCGCTGCGCCGTGAACGGCCCTGGGCCCGTCGCTGACGGTCTACCTCGACGACTGGCGCCAGCGGGCCACCGTGCGGGGACGCACCGACCGCTGGTCGCATCTGCTGGCCGACAATGAGGACGAGCTGCATGCCCTGGCGGCCCAGCTCGGCATCCCTCGCCGGGGCTACCAACACCACCGGCGTTCAGCCGCCCTGAATCACTACGACCTCCCCGAGAGCTTTCGCGCCCGCGCCATCGAGCTCGGAGCGGTTCCCATCACCTGGCGGGAGATGGCACGCCTCAGCCGGGAGTGGCGCCGCGCTGGCGTTCGGCCAGACCGACCAGATCTTCCATGATGCGGTCGAAGGAGTAGTCCTTGGGCGTGTACACCGAGGCCACCCCCATGTCGACCAGGAATGCGGCATCTTCTGGCGGGATGATCCCCCCCACCACCACGGCGGCGGTCACGCCGGCGGCGCGCAGGCGCTCGAGCACATCGGGTACCAGTTCACGGTGTGAGCCGGACAAAATGGAGAGGCCGACGATGTCGACATCCTCGTCCCGGGCCGCCGCCACAATCTGGGCCGGCGTCAGCCTGATCCCCTGGTAGATCACTTCAAAGCCGGCGTCGCGGGCCGCCACAGCAATCTGCTCGGCCCCGTTGGAATGGCCGTCCAACCCGGGCTTGGCCACCAGAAGGCGGGGCGGTCCCCCGGTGCTCTCGGCCAGCTTCTTGGTCCGGGCGATGATGGGCGCCAGATCGTCACCCCGTCGGCCCACCCCGCCACTGATCCCGGTCGGGGCGCGGAACTCGCCGAACACCTCGCGCAGGGCGGTCGCCCATTCACCGGTGGTGCCACCGGCATGGGCCAGGGCGATGGTGGCCTCCATGATGTTGCCGCCCGGACCGCTGTCCTCGGCCACCTCGCGCAGCACGTCCAGCGCCTTTTGCACGGCCCCCTGGTCCCGCTCCGACCGCCAACGCTCCACATCGGCGATCTGCTCCGCCTCGACCCGGTGGTCGACCTTCATGATGTTCCCGATCTCCGAATCACCGGTGAGCGGGGAGAGGGCGGTCTCGGTGAAGCAGTTGACGCCGACCACCCGCTGCGCCCCGGTCTCAATGCGGTGCACCCGTTCGGCCTGGCTCCGCACCAGGCGCATCTTGAGCTCATCGATAGCCTCGAAGGCGCCGCCGAGGGCTTCCACGTCGGCCAGTTCCTCAGTCGCCGCCTCGATGATGTCGGCCGTCTTGGTCTCAATGACCGTGGACCCCTCGAAGATGTCGTCGTATTCCAAAAGGTCGGACTCGAAGGCCAGGACCTGCTGCATGCGCAGTGACCACTGCTGGTCCCAGGGCCGGGGGAGGCCGAGGGCTTCGTTCCACGCCGGCAATTGCATGGCCCGGGCGCGGGCACTCTTCGACAGAGTCACGCCGAGTGACTCCAGAACGATGCGCTGCACGTTGTTCTCTGGTTGCTGTTCGGTCAGGCCCAATGAGTTGACCTGGACGCCGTAACGGAAGCGCCGCAATTTCGGGTCTGTCACGCCGTAGCGCTCGGCGCAGATGCGATCCCACATGGCGGTGAAGGCCCGCATTTTGCAGGTCTCCTCGACAAAGCGCACGCTCGAATTCACAAAGAAGCTGATGCGGCCGACCACTTCGGGTAGCTCCGACGGATCGATCTTTCCCGATTGGCGCACCCCGTCGAGGAC
>Ga0302325_10012384_pt1 | contig 18296 bp, 16 predicted proteins | sample Palsa_T0_2_FD_201948 | JGI IMG/M metagenome (GOLD analysis project Ga0302325, IMG submission 201948) | Peat permafrost microbial communities from Stordalen Mire near Abisko, Sweden - Palsa_T0_2 | ecosystem: Environmental > Terrestrial > Soil > Palsa > Peat permafrost | place: Sweden: Abisko...
CGTACGCCTTCGACCACAAGGGCGTGCACTTCGTGGCCCTCGACAACGCGTCGATGCCGGGCGGCGCCATCGGCGATGCGCAGCTGGCGTGGCTGCAAACCGATCTGGCCCGGGTACCCGCAGACGTGCCGCTGGTGGTCCTGGCGCACCGGCCGCTCTTCCCGCTCTTTCCGGACTGGGAGTGGACGACCAAGGACGGCCAGCGCGCCATCGACGTCCTCGCCGCGCGCGACAACGTCACCGTCTTCTACGGGCACATCCACCAGGAACATCACTTCACGACGGGCCGTGTCGCGCATCACTCGGCACGCTCGCTCGTCTTCCCGCTCCCGGCGCCCGGCTCGTCGCCCAAGAAGGCGCCGCTGCCTTGGGACGCCTCGAGCCCGGACCACGGCCTGGGGTGGCGGAGCGTGGCACCGGGCGCGGGTCCCGCGAAAATTGTCGAAGTGGCCTATCGATGAAGGTCCTCCACCTCGCCGTGACGCTCACGGTGCTCCCGGGGTGCGCGACCGGTCAGCCGATCGCCAAACCCACTGCGTCCTGTGCCGGTCCGCCGACGACCTACGTCGCCGACGTGCGGCCCCTGCTCGAACGGCGCTGCTTCTCTTGTCACGCGAACGAAGGCGTCGCCGCCGAGGACCACGACTTCTCGCGGGTGGGGACGCTGCGCGCCCAGCGTCAATCTCTCGCCGACGACGTCGCGCAGCGCGCGATGCCTCCAAAGGGACAACCCCAGCTCACGGACGCAGAGGCGCAGCTGCTCTTGCGATGGGCGGCGTGCGGCGCCGCGGACCGATGAGCTGAACTCCATCACCAAGCAAGGTCCTACCGCCGGCCATGGCGCTGCTGGTTCGCAGCGCAGAGGACGACCTCGCGACGCTGCTCCGCCGAGGGGCATGGACGCGCGTTGCGAACAGCACCAGAACCGCCAGCGCTGCCCCTGCGGCCATGGTCACGAGGCCACGGGCGAGGCGCGCCGCCCGTGGCGCGCTCGGCGGATCCCATCGGGCCTCCAGGCTGCGGCGCAGCGAGGCTGGTGCGCGACGGCGAGAGAGGCGCGCGGCGAGGATCTCCGAGAGCAGCGCGTCGGCGGCGTCCTCGCCGCGGCACGCCTCGCAGCCGGCAAGGTGCGACTCGAGCGGAGTGCGCGACGCTGCTCCGAGCGTCCCGCGCCGGCGGTCGAGCAGATGAGTGTGTGCTTCGCGACAGTCCATGTCAGGGTTACCTCGCGTACTCGTGCAAGAGCTCACGCAGCTTGGCCCGCGCGCGAGATAGACGCGACTTCACTGTCCCGACCTGGCACCCCAGGACCTCGGCCAGTTCTTCCTGGGTAAAGCCTTCCAGATCGAGCAGGACGATGGTGCGCGCGTCGACGGATAGCTCCCGGAGCGCCGCCTCGATGTCGTCCGCCACCACGCTTCGCAGCCTCTCGAGCTCCGCGTCGCCCCGGAGCGGCTCCCCCGAGGCCGCTCCCTCCGCCGCGGGATCTTCGTCGTCGAGGCGCTCGCGGACCGGGCTCGCCTTCGCACGCCTCCAGCCATCGATGTAGAGGTTGCGCAGGATGCGGAAGAGCCACGCCCGGAGGTTCGTGCCAGGGACGAACTGGGCCCGCTTGTCCATGGCGCGCGCGAAGGTCTCCTGCACCAGGTCCTCGGCTTCGTCGTCGTCGCCGGTCAGGCGGCGCGCGAGACGGAAGAGTGCGTCGAGGTGTTCGAAGGCGGCGCGAGGCAGCGGGGGAGCAAGGGGCTCGCGCAAGGCCGGCGCATCATAGGACGGAAAGGCGTCCGATGGGCGGACGCCAGGACCATCCCGACGTCAAACGCCTGAGTCGCCTTGCGGGAGCTCGTGGGTCAGCCCTTTCGAGGAGCGAGGCAGAAGGCGCTCTTCGGAGGGCTGCGGAGCGACCCGGGCCTCGCGGCGATGGCGCAGCAGGGCGTCGAGCGACCAGGAGCCCGGACCCGGTCGGCGACGGAACGATCGCGATGCCGGTCCCGTTTCCGTAGACATGACCCCCATGAAGGCAGCATGTTGCCTGTCGATCCTCGTTGTCCTCCTCGCCGCCTGCGCGACTCTGCCCGGCCAGACCGCTCGAGCGGGCTACGAGACGCAACCCCTGCCGCCGGGTGCGCACTGCGACTTCGACGACCAATGCGGCAGCCGCATCTGCGATGCCTATGCGTGTCGCGGACCCATGCCAGAGCCCGGCGGAGCGTTCTAACGCACCGCGAAGGGCTTCTCCCGCACTTTCCGCGCTGCGCGTCGCGCGGGCATCCCGTTCTTCGTCTCCGTAGCCGGGTACGCCGCACGCAGCACCGCCGCGATCTCTCGCAGCGCCGGTTCGAGCGCCGATCCCTTGCGCCAAATCACCGCGATCGTCCGATGGGCCGCACGACCGGCGAGCGGGCGAACGTGGAGGCGTGCCCGCCGCGCCTCGGCGTCGACCGCGAGCGCGGGGATCAAGGTGATCCCCGCCCCTCCCGCGACCATCTGCACCAGCGTGGAAAGGCTCGTCGCGCGAAACTCCCCCTCGCGCACCCGCGCCGTCCCGCACGCCTCGAGCGCCTGATCGCGAAAGCAGTGCCCCTCGTCGAGCAGAAGCAGCTCTTCGCCTCGAAGCTCCGCCTCGGTGACCGGTCCTCTTCTCGCCGCGAGCGCGTGCTCCGGCCGCGTCACGAGTACGAACGGATCGGGGGCGACGATTTCCCGCGCGACCTCGCCGAGGTCTGCCTCCAGCGCCACCACCGCGCCTTCGATCTCCCCGGCCCCGAGCTTCTGTACCAGCGCGTCCGTCTTGTCTTCGGCCCACGCGATGCGCAGCCCGGGCAGCTTCCGCCGCAGCGCCGCCGTAACCGACGGGAGCAGATAGGGAGCAATCGTCGGGATGACGCCGAGCCGAATCGTTCCCGACAGCGGGTCGGCGACGCGTTGCGCGGCGTACACCATCTCGTCGGCCTCGAGGAGCAGGCGCTTCGCGCGCTCGACGAGGTCGCGACCGGCCGCCGTGACCAGAACGCGCTTGTACGCCCTCTCGAAGAGGCGCACGCCGAGGGAGCCCTCGACCTGCGCGAGCTGCGCGCTGAGCGACGGCTGCGAGACGTGGCACCGCGCGGCGGCGCGCCGAAACGACAGCTCCTGCGCAACGGCGACGACGTACTGGAGCTGCCTGAGCGTGAACGGGTGTGGCGCGGCGCTCATCGCGAAGACGATAGTACCATCCTATCGACACCATCCGATCAATCGATTGGATGCATCGTGCTCGCGACCGTAGGGTGACCGACGTGAAGCTGTTCCCGACCAGGAGATCCCCATGAGCGACCAGACGAAGAGAGGCCAATGCCCGTTCCCCCACGCCGCCGCGGGCGGCGGCACGTCGAACCGTGACTGGTGGCCGAACCAGCTCCGGCTGGACCTTCTCCACCAGCACTCGGCCAAATCCAACCCCATGGGCGAGGACTTCGACTACGCCAAGGACTTTCGGAGCCTGGACTTCGCCGCGCTGAAGAAGGACCTCTCGGCGCTCATGACCGACTCGCAGGACTGGTGGCCGGCGGACTTCGGTCACTACGGCCCGCTCTTCATTCGCATGGCGTGGCACAGCGCCGGCACCTACCGCGTTGGCGACGGTCGCGGCGGAGGCGGTCGCGGCCAGCAGCGCTTTGCGCCGCTCAACAGCTGGCCGGACAACGTCAGCCTGGACAAGGCGCGTCGCCTGCTGTGGCCGATCAAGCAGAAGTACGGTCGCAAGATCTCGTGGGCCGATCTCTTCATCCTCACCGGGAACGTCGCACTCGAGACGATGGGCTTCAAGACGTTCGGCTTCGGCGGTGGTCGCGAGGACGTATGGGAACCGGACCAGGACGTCGACTGGGGCGTGGAGAAGACCTGGCTCGGTGGCGACAAGCGCTACTCGGGAGAGCGCGACCTCGAGAAACCGCTGGCCGCGGTGCAGATGGGCCTCATCTACGTCAACCCGGAGGGCCCGAACGGCAACCCCGATCCGCTCGCGGCGGCGAGGGACATCCGCGAGACGTTCGCACGCATGGCGATGGACGACGAGGAGACCGTCGCGCTGATCGCCGGCGGCCACACGTTCGGCAAGACGCATGGCGCCGGCCCGGCATCACACCTCGGCGAGGCTCCGGAAGGAGCAGACCTCGAGGCGCAGGGCTTCGGCTGGAAGAGCAGCTTCGGCGCCGGCAAGGGCGGCGACGCGATCACGAGCGGCCTGGAGGTGACGTGGACCACCACGCCGACGAAGTGGAGCGCTGACTTCTTCACGCACCTCTTCGGCTTCGAGTGGGAGCTGACGAAGAGCCCCGCTGGCGCGCACCAGTGGAAGCCGAAGGGGGACGCCGGCGCAGGCACGGTGCCGCATGCCCACGACGCGTCGAAGCGCATCGCGCCTTCCGTGCTCACCACCGATCTCGCGCTGCGGTTCGACCCGGCGTACGAGAAGATCTCGCGACGCTTCATGGAGCATCCGGAACAGTTCGCCGAGGCGTTCGCGCGCGCATGGTTCAAGCTCACGCACCGCGACATGGGTCCGCGTGCGCGCTACCTCGGCCCGGAGGTTCCCGCCGAAGAGCTCATCTGGCAGGACCCGGTCCCCACGATCGACCATCCGCTCATCGACGAGAAGGACGTCGCGTCGCTGAAGAGCAGGCTCCTCGCCTCCGGCCTGTCCGTCGCGCAGCTCGTCTCGACCGCGTGGGCGTCGGCGTCCACGTTCCGTGGCTCCGACAAGCGCGGCGGCGCGAACGGCGCGCGCATTCGTCTCGCGCCGCTCAAGGACTGGGCGGTCAATCAGCCGGCGGAGCTGGCGAAGGTGCTGACGACGCTCGAAGGCGTCCAGCGCGCGTTCAACGCCGCGGCGACCGGCGGCAAGAAGGTCTCGCTCGCCGATCTGATCGTGCTCGGCGGCGCCGCCGGCATCGAGCAGGCCGCTACCAACGCGGGTCACGCGCTGACCGTTCCTTTCGCGGCGGGGCGCATGGATGCAACGTCGGAGCAGACCGACGCCGCGTCGTTCGCCATGCTCGAGCCGATCGCCGACGGGTTCCGCAACTACCAGAACGCCGCGTACGGCGTGCCGGCCGAAGCGCTCCTCATCGACAAGGCGCAGCTTCTGACGCTCACCGCGCCCGAGATGACGGTCCTCGTCGGCGGTCTGCGTGTGCTCGGCGCCAACACCGGATCGTCGAAGCACGGCGTCTTCACCAAGAAGCCGGAGGCGCTGACCAACGACTTCTTCGCGAACCTCCTCGACATGGGCACGGAGTGGAAGGCCGTGTCTGCGGCGAAGGACGTCTTCGAAGGGCGCGACCGCAAGACCGGTGAGGTGAAGTGGACCGGCACGCGCGTCGATCTCGTCTTCGGCTCGAACGCGCAGCTTCGCGCGTTGGCGGAAGTCTACGCAAGCTCGGACGCGCACGAAAAGTTCATCCGGGACTTCGTCGGCGCGTGGACCAAGGTGATGAACCTCGATCGCTTCGATCTCGCCTGAGCCCGAGGGGAGGGAATGAGTCAACGAGTCGTGACCCCGAAGCGTTCCGCGGAACGATCCGCCGCCAGGCCTCGTTCTCCCGTCATGAGCCAAGACTGGCTCACCACTGGAGAAAGGCAAGAACATGAAACTGATAGGGCTCGCGCTCCTCGGGACGCTGACGGCTTGCGCCACGACGAGTTCGCCGACCGTCCTTGTTCACACTGACAGTTCCCCCGTCGCGTCCTTCGCCACCTACCGCACTTTCGGGTTTGGCCTCGCGGGAGGACCGCCTGCGCCGTTCCGCGAATCGGCTCGATCGTTCGCGGTGGACCGACGCCTGCGGTCGCTCGTCGTCGCGGAGCTCGTCCGCAAAGGGTATGTGGAGCAACCGGGGCCGGCCAATCCGGACTTCGTTGTGACCTTTGCCTCGGGATACACCACGGAAGACTTTTCGATGGGCGAGGTGCCGCTGTTCGGAGGACAAGTGGAGATAGGCGCCATCGCCATCGACGCATTCGATGCCTCGAGCGCGGCTCACGTATGGCACGGCACCGGCGAAACGGAGGTCTCCCCAGAAAAGATCAACGACCAGTTGCTACAAGACGGCGTTCACCGCGTACTTGGTTCGTTCCCGGTGCGCGGCGCGGAAGGGCGGCCCGGCGTCACCTCGAAGCAGGCTCTCTGAGGCCCGTCCAGGGGCCCAGCGGGTACTCGCCGGCCGTCGCCGTTCCAGTCTGGACGGAAGCGGGAGGATTCCGCCGGTAACGCCCGAACGGTCTGCTTGGCCCCCGTCCTTCCTCGGGGATCCCCCCCTGGACGACGGTCTCCATCGAGGTGACGCGTCGAGTTATACCGTGGCTGCCCCAACAAGAACCCTGCGTCTCGCTCCCGAAACCGAAACGAAGTCGGGCCGACCCTGCCCTCGAATGATAAGGAGCGGCCATGGATTGCAGGATGGGAACGAGACCGGGGGGCGCGAGCGACGCTGCGCGACGCGCCCGGACGCGCCTCCAGGGGCTGGTCGCTCTCTGCGCGTGCGGCGTGATCGAGGCGCTCGGATGCAGCGGGACCTACACCCCGACGATCGGCGGAGCGCCCGACCCTACGGACAGCAGCGCGGCGCTCGACGCCATCGGCTCCTTGGAAGGCGGCGCATCGGGGACCGACGCCCACTCCTCCGCGGACGACGCGGGCTCCAGACCCGACGCCGCCGCCCTCGACGGCGCGACGATGGACGCAACCACCTCCGCGCAGGACGGCCCGAGCTCCACCATGGACGCCATGAGCTCCGCCCAGGATGGCCTGAGCTCCACGATGGACGCCACCACGCAATCCGACGGGCATGCCTCGGGATCCGACACCGGCGTGGCCCAGTCCGACGCGTCCATGGCCGACGGATCCTCGATGGACTCCACGGCCGCCGACGGTCCGACCGAGCCGACATACGCCTCTTGTCTGGCCATCCTCAACGCGGCGCCGGGGAGCCCCAGCGGGACGTACGTCATCCGTCCGGGCGAGGACTCCCTCACCGTTCGTTGCGACATGACCTTCGCCGGCGGTGGCTGGACCCTCGTCCAATCGACCAACGGCGGCACCTGCTCCCCCGCTACCGAGGCGGCCGGGGCCGTGACCGTCGGCTCGTGCGTGTACATGCCCACTGCAACCGTCATTGCGCTCGCCAAGGCATCGACCACGGTGCACGTGCGCCCGGCGAGCCTCCTGCCCGAACCCCTGGCCTATGTCACCAGCGCCACCACGCTCCCGATCCGGAACCTGCAGATGGGGCTCGTCTTGAACGCCAACGAGGCCCTGGGGGACCCAGCTATCGAGGAGGCGGCATGGACGGTCGTTGGCGACCCCGGCGACGCGCTCCTTTCCGGGCGGACACCTCAGAGCATCCTGGATTTCACCTGTGGGGTCACCACCGACGTGTGGCCGGGCGTCTACCGCGCGTGCGGCAACGGCGCGGACGGCTTCGCGCTGGACGTGACCGACAAGACGTCGGTCTGGAACTGGGAATTCCGGAACGTCAACGTGCCGATGGAGGTCTACGTGCGCTGACGCTTCGGTATCGGCTCGCCGCTTCCTCGAGCTGCGCTCGGCTGCGCGTCAGCGAGCCACCGCCTCCAGCACGCTGAAAGGCGACGCGGTCGGAAAGACGCGAAGCAGACTGAAGCCCGCATCGGAGAAGAGTCCGCTGTAACCGGCCTCGGTGCGCTCGCGTCCGCCGGTCAATCCGAGCATCGCCAGGTCGAGCAGCTTGGCGGCGGACGCCCCGTTGCCTTTGCTGACCACCATTTCCGCCACGAGCAGTCTCGTTCCGCGCGTCGCCGCTCGCCGGACGTTGCCCAGGATGGCCGACACCTCTTCGTCGTCCCAGTCGTGGAGTATCCACTTCAACAGGTACGCGTCGTGCCCACTGGGCACCGACTCGAAGAAGTTCCCTGTTGCAAACGTCACCCGGTCGGCGATCGAGGGAAGCGCGAGAGGCCCGCTCTCCTGCGCTCGCGACATGACCTCCGCGCGGTCGTAGAGCGTCCCGCGAACGCCTGGGTTGTCGTGGAGGATGGCGGCCAGAAGCGCACCCTCTCCACCACCGATGTCGACGACGGAGCCCAGTCGTGAGAAGTCGTACCCCCCCACGATGGCCGGGTTGGCGAGAGCGGACACGCTGGACATGGCTGCGTCGAAGGTCTCCGTATATCCGGGATTGTCGGCGTAATACTGGAAGAAGCGGCGATTGTGCAGGTTCTCGTGAATGGTCTTGCCGTTCTTCACCGTCGTCATGAAGGAGCCCCAGGCCTGCCAGTACCAGTCCGCTCCGACGTACCGCGCCCACGGGCGCATGGAGAGGGGAGCATCGGACCGCAGACAGTCGGCGAGCCGATTGATCGCGAAGCGTCCTTCGCCGACCTCCTCGAAGATACCCGCGGAGGCGAGCGCACGCAGCACACGGTAGAGAGCGTCTGGATTGGCTCCCACGGCGCCGGCCAGATCCTCGACGTACATGGGCATCTCGGCGAGCCGATCGGCGATCCCCAGCTCTGCCGCCACCCAGATGCATCGTGGCAGTCCGAAACCGTTGATCAGGTTCATCATCACCGCTTCCGGCGGGAGCAGCCGCGCCTGCAGGCTCGCAAGCGCGTTGTACGCGTGCTCCGCGAAGCGCGCGGCGGCGGGGGGAACGCTGGAGGGAGGCGAAATCCGAGCGGGTGGCGGAGGGACCCGAGGGGCGTAACGAATCGATGACTGCATTCGGCTCGGCGTCGCAGCGTCAGCGGGCTCGACGGTCTCGGTGGAGGGAGGAGCAGGGGGAGGAATCGTGAATCGTGAATTCGCGTTCGTATTCGCCATCTTGGGCCACTTCTTTCTAGCGCACGTACTGAGACATGGTGAGACCACGCATCGGCCCGCCGGCGGAGAGAGTTGCGCAATTCCTCTCCGCGGTTGCCTTCGTAAAGGGATGGTCCGAGACTTGGAGCCGTACGTCATGAGTTCCCCCAGCCGCCGTGCACCCGCCGAGGTCTCCGAGCTCTCGCTGGTCCGCATTCGCGGCACGGCGCTGATGCCGGTGCGGCCGTTCATCGATCGCTACTTCGGCCCTCGAGGAGCCGAACAATTCCGTTCCTTTCTGAGCATCAAGGAGGTTTCCGCAGACTTCGCTCTGGAAGAGGTCCTTCCCGGCGCCTGGTACCCGTTTCGCGTGGCGCTCGACGTGGTGGACGGCCTCGTCGCGATGGCCGGCAATCCCCGCGTCCTCCGCGACTTTGCCACCTACAATCTCGACTACGCGACCAACGTCATTTTCAAGGCCATCTTCAAGATAGGGACGCCGGAATTCATGGTCGCCCGAGCCGATCAGGTGTGGCGCAAGTTTTATTCGCGCGGCCGAATGACCTGCGTTGCGACCAGCGGGCACGCCACCGTTCAGCTTCACGACTTTGCATGGTTACGCCCAAACTACGACAGGCTGGTCCAGCACTCCATCGAGGCCGTTCTCGTGAAGGCGGGGGCGAGGAGCTGTACCATAAAGCATTCCCGATGCGTGCTGCGCGGCGATCCATTTTGTCACTCCGACTACGACTGGAAGGCCTAAATAGGCGGCGGGGGGGCCTCGTCGCGCGGCGAGGGGGCGGCGAACGATGACTCGTCGGCAAGACGCAGACAGTCGGAGAGAAACATGGCGTAGGCTTCGAGCGCTCGTGTCCCCGCTTCCGCGAGAGCGTCGGCCGACTCGGGGAATTGTAGGAGCAGCCTTTCCAGCTCCGCCGCGTTGAATTTGGTGTGTCCGACGTCGACGGCCACATGCTCTGCGAGGAAGCTCATGCCGTCGAGCGAGTCGTCCCCCAGACGGCGACGAAACTGCTGGAGAACCTTTCCCCCATACACCACCGATAGATTCTCGATCTCGTACTCGATGGCCAGCTGGGCGAAAGGCGTGCCTCCGGCGATGACCTGTTCGTGAAGTTGAACGTAGCGGCGAACGCCCGGGGTCGGGGGTGACGCCAGGATGTCGTCGGCGCGGAGCGAATGACCGAGCCGGGCGTTGCGTCGCTGGACGAGGATTCGTGTGTCATCGATCATCATCAGGTGGTGATCGGCCTCGTGTCGCGCATGCATGCGCAGCGCCCTTCCGAGGTCGGACCATCCGAGGTCCGTGCAGCGCCGGCCTGCGCGGTCGATCCAGCTCTCGACCGGCTGGGTCATCTGGACGCCCAGAGCGCAGAAGTAAATGAAGAACAGCTCCAGGCGATCCGTGTCGATCCGCTCGTCCAGAACGGTATCCAGGGTGGAAGCGCGAAAGAAACTCGTCCGCGCGCCGGCGAGGGCCGGTTCGTAAAGCTTCGCCAGTAATGAGTCGATGGTCTTTTCTTTCACGTGAGCCTTTTTTGGCCGCCGACGCATGGCGAGGGGGACCGTAGAAGTCGTCTACAGGGTGCTACGACCGCTCACGATGGCGGCTTAAGTGCGCCCACGAACGGACCGCAACGACCAGTATGCAATCTCCTTCGTTGTCGGCGAGCGATCGCCGTTGCGGTGCACGATGGCCCGCCAGTGCCGCCCGTTTTCGATTGTACTCCGAGACCCTTCAGCTCCGGCCGGAGCTGGTGGATTTCAATGCCAAAGGCATCGCCTTCGAGATCTCGGACGCCGTCACGCTCCCGATCGGGGCCTTGATTCCCTTGCTTCTTCGTACGGAGCGGATGACCCCGGTAGCCAACGTCGTGCTCTGCGTGAGCCACGCCGCGCGACGGCACGGAAAGCTTCGGATCGGCGGCTCGATCCAGGACGTGATACCCGCCGAGCGCTCGAAGGCCCGGCCGGAAGAGCTCGGCGATCTCGTCACCATCTCGACGGCGACATCGGCGCGTGTGCTCCTGGGCATTTCCCGTGCCGCCACCGAGGTTATCTTCACCAGCCCCGTGCACAAGCTGGCGCTGCCGGTGCAGCCCACGCCGGAAGACGGAGCTCCGGGTCGCCTCTATACCGACGTGCCCGGGCACGTCACGGATGAAGGGCCCATCACCGGTCGGATTCACTTCGCGATTCACGGCGCGGCGTTCTCTGCAGACTGCACCCTGGGTAAGGATGAGCGAGGACGCGCCTTCCTCGTCCTCCACCCCACCGTCATCAGCACCTCACGAAGGCGCGGTGATCGTGTCGAGCTCGGCCAGGGAGAGGCGATCATTCGCTGGAGCCATCCGCTCGACCCAGCCGTCCAGCTCAGCGCGCCCGTGCACGATCTCTCGCTCGGCGGAGTGGGGGTCGTCGGCCCGGTCCCTTTCCCGCCCGGGGCGCGTGCGCCGATGACCCTCGAGGTGGGCGGCGAGCCGTTTCGTCTCGAGGGCGACGTCCGCCATCTGTCGAATCAGGGATCGCGGCTACACATGGGCATCCGTACGAGCTTCTTCGATGCGCGCGACGAGGTCCGGATCGCCCACATTTGCCGGCGTGCTCGCTTCCCCCGTCTCGTGACCCGGTCGGCCGTCCCTGCCGATGCCGTTGCGACCCTACTTCGGGCGTCGGGCTACCTGGGCTTGCGTCCCGACGCCGACGGTCCCGCGCCCTTCGTTCACACCACGGCGAGTGCGCAGCTCGCCGTCGACACCGTTCAGCGGAAGGCCGACGGCTCGCTGATGGGTCACATCTCGTGCCTGCACGTCTACCGCAGGACATGGCTCTTTCACCAGCTGGCTACGCTGGGACACTCTGCGGAGCTCAACGACTGCCGGCGCGCGCTTTACCTCGACGTCGTCGACTGGGTGTCGCTTCTCGCCGGCACCGATGGATATGCGCTCGCCTATTACGACCGAAGCAAAGCCTGGCACAAGCGGTTCTTCGAGGGCTTCGTGGCCTGGGCCAACTCCGACGCGCTGGCGGTCGTGGCGCCGCTGGATCGGTTCGAGCAGAGCGCCACGCGGGAGAGCATCGAGCCGCCTTCCGACGCGATGTCGGTCTCCCCCCTTCGTACAGCGGAGGCCGCGCAGGCCGCAGCGCTGGTGGCGCGTTCTCTGCCTCGCTTGACCATCGAAGCCATGGACTTGACCGAACCGTTCATCGCCCACGATCTCACCTGCGGGTCTCTCTATCGAGACGAGGGCTACGAGCGCGGCCGGTGCGCGTTCGCGCTCCATGCCGGAGAGAGGCTGGTCGGCCTGGCTCTGTGCGAAGTCGGTAGCCGCGAGCTGTCGCTCTTCAACTTGCTGAACGTGGCCCACGTCTTCGTCGAGCCCGAGATCGGCGCCGCCGCGGAGGGGGTTCTGCTTGCGCAAGTTCGCGCATTCTACGAACGCCGGGGGATCGCCGACCCGATGGTCGTCTCGCCACCCGGCCTCCTGGCCCATGTACAGGCCGCAGGGCTCAGGCTTGCCGAGACGATGGGGGCGATCGCCATCTCCGCGCCCGGTCTCAAGCAGTACCGCAATTTCCTCCTCTATCAGTTCGGGTGATAGGCGCGTCGTCCTATTCCGGACCCGCGCGCTCTACTTCGCGTCGTGCGCGCCATCCCCAGCTCCCCAGCGCGGCTCCTCGTAATTAGTGCGGCACCTCGTCGGCGAGAGCCTGGTACTTGGGGCAATACTGCGTGACCGAGGCGACCGTCTCGGTCCCGATGAGCGTCGGCAAGTTCTTGCCGCAACTCGATGGATTTTCCGCGACGCCAGGGAGCGCTCCCCAGAACCCATACTGGAAGATGTTCTCGGGCACACCGGGAGTCCCGGCGAGGGTGAAGTTCATGAAGATGGAGGGCCCGAAGTGCTGCGTCCAGAAGGTCAGGTACTGGCCATACACTTGGTACATACGGGCGTCGAACTGGGCCAGATGCTTGATGGACTCGTTGGTGGTGCCGGTCAGGGATTGACCGCCTTCGTAGGCCGCAATGGCGACGCCGTACTGGGTTCCGACCTTCGCGAAGTCCTGAAAGACCGCGTCCATGGAGGTGATGCTGGTCTGCAGCGCGGGAAAGAGGGCGTCGAGCGATCCCGTCGTCGTGTCGTCGGCGGTGGCGAAGTAGGGGGCGAGCGCGACATACGAGACGTACTTTCCGGGGGGCCCGTAGTTGGCCTGAATGAAGGACAGGCCCTCGTCGCTGTAGACGGCGCCGAGCGCCCAACCGGAGAGCACCGTCGCCACGACGTCGGCGTGGCCCACGGCCTGGAATGCCGCGGTGAATGCCTGGCCGACGGTGACCAGACGATCGGCTTCGTACTGACTGACCTTCATCAGATCGGCGTCGCCGGACATCCACGATGGCCCGTAGGAGCCGGCATACGTGCCGGTGTAGCGGGAGGGGTCGGCGCTGGCGGCGGCCAAAAACGTCCCGTAAGCCGTGAAACCCGTGTTCCACGTCTCGTTGCTGTTCTCGACGATGAGCTGGAACGGCGTCGTGAAACCCGCGGCCTGACGCGCGGCGGAGATACGGGTGAAATCCAGGCTGGCGGCCAGGAAGGTCGCGAACTGCGTGATGAACGACGACGTCGCCAGCTCCGGGACGTTGATCCACGCGTCCTTGCCGGTCTCGTTGATGAGCTCTGCCATGAGCTCGTAAGGGACGCCGAAGGGCGACGCGCCGAAGTGACTCGACGCCGGTCGAGTGCTCCAGTCGGCCAGCGTGCTGCCGTTGGTGGCCTGCCAACCCATGAAGCGCATGGCCCGGAACGGCGTGAGGGCGGTCAGAAACTGCGGATTGAAGGGAACTGGGGTGTCGTAGTCGATGCCTGGCAGATAGAGGTGAACCCCGGTGACCGTCTGCGATCCAGTGTTGGTGACCTTCAGCGTCAGGAACTGCCCGAAGGTGCCAGGGGTCCCGGTGATCTTCACCTGGTTACGCTGCTCGCCGGCCACGGTCTGCCAGGATCCGACCAGGGCGCCGATACCGGAGACGATGACCGACCCGGTTCCGACGAAAGAGATGCCGTATGTGCCCGACGGCAACAGGAAGCCGAGGTCCGTCTGGCTCGTACCCGAGGCACCGGCCACGGGGTAGCCGTTGGCGTCGAGCTGGGCGGCCCCCGTGTCGAAGCCGCTCATCAAGTAGCCCACGTCGGCGTACGGGAGATCGGCGTCCACGTTGGTGCCCAGCCAGGACGAGACGGTCGGTGTCAGCGGCCCGGTGCCGGCATCCGCGGCGGGCCCATCGGCTGCGGTGGCACCGTCCCCGGTTTGCCTCGCGTCGGGCAGGTCGGCCTGGCCGTCCTGGAAAACGCCCCCGTCCGGTGCGCTGTGGCTCGAGGCAGACCCGCAGCCGCCGAGCGCCGCCAGCATCAGCCGCGACAGCATCCGGCGCGCCGCCCGATCGATGGACATGACGGTCCCCCCTCCGGCCCGCAGCGAGATCGAGCGAAGGCCCATCGCAACCTTACCACGAGGGCGAGGCAGGTGCCGGAGTGCCCGTCTTCCGCCACCTACTCGCTCAGCGGGCGGCGGCGCAGGTCCGGTCTTGCCGGCAGATCTGGTCGGGCCCGCAGGCCGGATTGCACAGGGCCAGGCAGGCCCCCGCGGAGCACGCGTACCCCGGCGAGCACGGGGGCGTGCAGTCGACGACGACCGGGGCGGGCGGCGGAGCCGGAATCACGGCGGACCCTGTCCGGTACGCGATTCCCTCGATGGCCCACCGGTTCGAGAGGCAGTCGAGAGTCTGGATGGCCGGTCGGACCGTCACGATCTCCACGTAGTCTCCGCCCATCGCCGCGGTCTCATCGCGGAGGTTCGCCTCGGCGCCTTCGTAGGATCCCTTGTGCCCCAATATCCCGCACCCGGAGCCGTCCTCACTCTTGACCGCGCCGAGCTCTCTCGCCTTCGAGGACGGGGCGGTCTTCCCGACGGTCACGGCGCTCTCCCGGGGGGTCAGCGCGGGTCTGGGCACGCTGCAGCCGGCGGCCCAGATGAGAAAGAGAACGGTCCTCAGCATCGCGCGACGCATCGTCCAATGGCCTCCAGTTCGGGATGAACGCCTGGCTCTCGAGGCATCGTCCGGTGGTCTCCGCTTCAGGATGCAAGCAAACCTGGCTCCGAATGGGAAGCCGATCCGCGGCAGGTCATGGCGGCATCGTCGGGGACTCCTCACGAGAGGGCAGGCTCTCTCACGCGGAGGACGGCGCTCCTCACGAGAGGGTGGCCCCTACTCTCGCCCAGGCCTCGCCTGCTCCGAAGAGGGACGCCGCTCTTCGACAGGGGAGGGGGGCGCCTGCGCCGGAAGGACCGGCGGCTCCCGCGAAGGCCGACACGCTTCGCGCAAGGGACGGCCGCGCTCACGAACGGAGTCTCGATGAGGAGCAACGCAGCGAGACGGCCCAAAACCGTAGAAAGCCGACGCAATGCAACATGTTCGGTGCTCTAGGATTATTCACCGCGCAGGTCACAATAGCGCTGCGACGGCCCTTTGCGGCTGGGGAGCTCGCGGGCCGTCTTCTCGGCCAGCGCTTTGAGCGTCAAGAGCTGCTTCCGCATCATCACCAGGTCGCCCCAGGCGAGCAAGGCGCGGCGCACGCGCTGGAGAAGTCCGTCGTCCGGCAAGTCGACCCGCAGCTTCACCACCAGACGGGATCGGCCGGCGCCGTCCGCCAGCACCATGTAGCTGACGGCCAGATCGCCGAAGATGGCGCGGGACGCGCGCGTGCGGATCCTCAGCGTGACGTGGCTGTCCGCCTCGAACGCGGCGAGCGTGAAGATGGTCATGAACCGCTGCCCCACGGCCAGCTGGTCGAGCCCCGAGGCCAGCACCCGCGGACTCCGGCGCCCGCGGTTGTCGAGCAGGTCGTAGCTGTACGGCGCGACGCGAAGCTGGCAGAGCCACCGGAACACCACCGGCGGGGCCGCGTCGACGCCGACGGCACGATAGAGCGCGAAGGGAGCGGCCGGCAGCACGCGATCGCAGGGGAAGGGCAGCGCGCGCTCGAGCGATGTAGAACCCCAGGTCGTGGCGGCGGATGGCATGGCGTCCTCGTTCCGGACATAGGGCACGCGTTCTGCGCGGACCAGCCCCCGACGGCTCTCTCATCCGGGCGCCTTGCGAGGCCAGAGCGCGTACGCGAAGAGCGGGAAGAAGACGGCAAGCTCCCAGGCCGCGACCTCCAGGCCCTCTGCCGACAGGAAGCCGAGCCCGATGGGCGCGACCGGAATGGGGCGCCAGGGAAAGAAGTAGCGGCGCGTGGTGAACGGCCAGAGCAGCGCGACGCCGCGCCCGCCGTCGGTCATGGCATCGAGGAGGCCATGAGACGCAGCGACCGCGCCGCCGAGGAGCGCCGTCCGGGTGAAGGGGCCTCTACGGCTTGCGACGGCGGCGAAAACGAGGCCGAAGAGCGCCGCCAGGACCAGCGAATGCGTCGCCCCGCGATGGCCCCAGGGTGCACCGTAAGGAACCCCGAAGGCCATGCCGACGACATCGATGTCCGGGAGCATCGAGAGAGCGGTGAGCCCGAGCATCGCGCGACCCGGTGTCGCGGGGGCCCGCCATCGCCCTACCGCCATCCCCACGGCCATGTGCCCGAGGCTCGCCACAACCTTCTCGCTACCATCCCAACGTTGCGTCACGACACCGGCGGTTTGCGTCCACCCGAACGTCCGTCCGCACGGGTCTCGGTGAGCGCGGCGACGATCTCACCGACCTCGAAGGGCTTTCGCACCCAGCGGATCGGTTGCGCCTCGCTGTCGAGCCCCTCGGGCAGGCCGACCGCGCTGCCGCTGATGAACACCAGCGCCAGATTGGGCGAGCCCTTCCGGAGGGCGTCGACGGCGCCACGCACGTCGGCGGCGATGGGCGAGAGGTCCACCAGGGCGGCATCGTGCGTCTCGGTCGCCCGAATCACCAGCTCGGCGGCCGTGCGCGCCACCACGACGTGCGCGCCGCGGGAGCCCAGCGCCGACTCCAGGAGCGCCGCCACGTCGACATCGTCCTCCACGACGAGCACGCGGGTTCCGGCCAGCACCGCCGGCCGCTGCGCCGAGGTGGGCGCGCGGGGAGCGTTGGCCTCGGCGCGAGGCCAGCGGAGTCGAAACCGGGCGCCGCGCTGGAGCGGATCGCCCTCCGGCGGCACGAGTTCCAGCTCTCCGCCGGCCGCCCGCGCCACCGCGCGCGCATGCCGCAGACCGACCCCGGCTCCCCCCTCCCGGCTCGAGGCGCCCCCGAAGACACGCGGGACCTGGGCCACGGGGACGCCCGGGCCCTGGTCCTGAACGAATACCGTGGCCACCGACGTATCGGCCAAAAGCTCGATGCTCACCGCGCTCCCGCGCGGTGCCCAGGCCAGCGCGTTCAGGAGCACGTTGGTGAGGATCTGCGCCGCATCGCCAGGGAGAGGGACGCAGACACCCGGCGTCCCGCCCTCGATCACCAGTGTGACCCCCGCGCGCTGCGCCTCCACCGAAAGGGCCTCCACCACCTCGCTCACCACCACATCGAGAGGCTCCTCGCTCTCGTCCACGGCCGCAGGAACACCGATGGCGCGCCGCGCCAGATCACGCGCCGTACGCGCCCGCTCCTCGACGATGACCAGCGCCCGGTCGACCTGCTCGGGAGACCCGCGACCGACGCGCGCCTCGGCGACCCACCCCAGCAGCACGGTGAGCGCGTTGGACACGTCGTGGAGGGCGCCGGTCACGTCCCGATGGGGATCGCCGACCGGAGGCTCGCTCCAACGCGCGGAAGGGCGCGAGTCGTCAGCGTCGCGAGGCACCCGGGGAAGTTACGACATCTGTCCGGCCGGGTCACGTTCCGGCGTCTCTACTCCTCGACTGCGCTCGCGGCCTCTCCCGCCTGCGCGGCAAGAGCGCCGAGCGCCTTCCGCGCCCCCTCCAGCGTGATGTTCCGTGCTTCCACGATCATCGCCGCCACCCGCTCGACCTGCCCCCCCACCGCCCCGGCCGCGAGCGCGACCGCCCGCGCGTGGAGTCCCATATGGCCGCGCTGGATGCCGTCGCTCGCCAGCGCTCGCACGGCGGCGAGGTTCGAGGCCAGGCCCACCGCGGCGGCGATGCAGGCCAGCTCCTGCGCGTCGGTCACCCCCAGCATGCGTAGGGACAGGCGCGCGGCCGGATGCACGCGCAAGGTGCCCCCGACCGTCCCGAGAGCCAGGGGCATCTCCAGCCGTCCCACCAGGTGGTCGCCGTCGCGACGCCAGATGGCCAGCGGCTGATAGCGCCCGCTCCGCGTCGCGAAGGCGTGCGCTCCAGCCTCGACCGCCCTCCAGTCGTTGCCCGTGGCGATGACCACGGCGTCGACGCCGTTCATGATGCCCTTGTTGTGGGTGGCGGCGCGGTAGGGATCGAGCTCGGCGAAGCGCGACGCGTTGAGGATGCCGTCGATCACCTCGCT
>Ga0302325_10012391_pt1 | contig 18291 bp, 20 predicted proteins | sample Palsa_T0_2_FD_201948 | JGI IMG/M metagenome (GOLD analysis project Ga0302325, IMG submission 201948) | Peat permafrost microbial communities from Stordalen Mire near Abisko, Sweden - Palsa_T0_2 | ecosystem: Environmental > Terrestrial > Soil > Palsa > Peat permafrost | place: Sweden: Abisko...
GCTACCCGACCCAGAAGCCCGAGGGCGTCCTCCGGCGTCTGGTCGCCGCATCGTCGCGGCCGGGCGGCTGGTGCCTGGATCCATTCGCCGGTTCGGGAACCCTCGGCGCCGTGTGCCAAACGCTCGGCCGGCGCTTTGTACTCGTCGACGAGAGTCCGGTCGCGATCGAGGTCATGCGCACCCGGCTCACCAATTCAGCCGCAGCGGGTGAATCACGGAGTGATTAACCCGGGCCATGAGCTAGCCCGGAGGTTCGCGAAGCGAACCTCAAAGTGAATCACGAAGTGATTCACCACGGACGAGCGGCACGAACCGAACCGGCTCGAGCCGCTGGCGTACGAATCCGACGCCCGTTCGGCGCGTCCGGACCAGGTGTTGTCGGGTGGCGCCGACCGGAGCGACGAGGCGGCCCCCCTGCGCAAGTTGCTGCTCGAGCGCGGGCGGCACCGCCCTGCGGGTGGCCGCCGCGACGTTGATCGCGTCGAACGGGGCGCGGTCCGGCAGTCCGAGGAAGCCGTCGCCAACCACGAACCTGACCGTGTCGATGCCCAACTCGGTGATCGTCGCCTGGGCGCGCGAGCTCAACTCCTGATGACGCTCGATCGTCCACACCTCGGCCGCCAGTAGTGCCAGCAGTGCGGCGTGATACCCGGATCCGGTACCGACGTCGAGCACGCGGTCGGTCGGCCCCAGCTCCAGCAACTCGAGCATCCGTGCCACCACCAGCGGCTGAGAGATCGTCTGTCCGCACGCGATCGGCAGCGCCACGTTTTCGTATGCGCGTGCGCGAGCAGACTCGGGAACGAACCGGTCCCGCGGGATCGCCGCGATCGCCGCGAGCACGCGCTCGTCGCCGATCGACGGTCGCAGCAGCTCGGCGAGTGCGGCCGCTTGGCTCATCCACGGTAGTTTCCTCGGCGCGACCGGTCACCCGCGTCCCGGCGCGACCGTCAGCCTCCCGCCCGCTCAAGCATCGGCGCCAGGTGTGTTCGCAGCTCCGCCTCGGTGAGCCCGGGGACCGCAAAACTCGCCTCGCCTCGACTGGTGCGCACGATCAGCTGAGGCGACGAGCGCTGGCGCCGGCGCAGCCCGCCGTGATGGGGGAGGTCGAACCCCTGAATCTCCTCCCAACCGAGCCGCCCGAGCACGTTGTCGCTGTCGGTGCTGAGGATGTCGAGACCGGCGCCTGAGAACCGCAGCTCCAGGTTGCCCTCCTCGCGCCGGAGGTCCTGGATCCCCCCGAGGTGGACCGCCGGCAGGCGTATCGCCTCCGGCAGCAGCTCCGTGGGCTCAGGGCTCTCCGGGCGGGCGATGAACGCCGGTGCTCCCACGATCGCCTGTGCGCGCGCCACCGCTTGATGCCCGAGCGCCTCGCCGAGGCTGATACCCAGCTCCTGCGCCGCCACCCCGGCCAGCGCTCGACGCCAGAGCAGGCCGTCGGCGTGATCAGCCGCGTCCTGCACCATCCGCTCGAGCTGATCGGCGTCCAGCTCCACGACGTCCGCGTGGTCCGCCGCGGTCTGCTGGAAGGCCGGGCGGAGAAACTCCAGGAGGGCTGGGCGCCCACGCTCAGCGATCCGGCGTGCCGTCTGCTCGAGCGTGTCAGTCACATCCGCCCCGTCCCCAGGCGGTCCGCAGCGCCTCGCAACAGGCGCGCCGCGCGACCACCGTACAGAATCCGGTGGTCGCAACCCAGCGTCAGAGTCATCACGGGGCCGGGAACGATGGCTCCATCGCGGAGCACCGGCACCGTGCGGATCGCGCCGGCCACCACCGCCGCGGCCTGCGGGGGAGTGACGATCGCGCTGCTCCGCGCCACGCCATGATCGCTCAGGTCAGTGAGCGTAAAGGTCGCGCCGGAGAGTTGCGGCGGCGTCAGCTCCCCTCGCTGGGCACGGACTGTCAGGGTGGCGAGCTCGGCCGTCAACTCTGGCAGCGATTTGCGGTCAGCGTCGAGCACCGTGGGCACCGCGTACGCATCCTCCGTCTCGATCGTGACGCCAACGTTGATGCGGGAGTAGAGCTCGAATCGTCCGTCGCGGTACGCGGCGTTGGCGCGGGGTACGTCTCGCAGGGTCAGCGCGCAGGCCCTCACCAGCAGTGCCGTGATCGAGCACCCGCGCTCGGCCGCGAGCCCCAGGCACGTCTCCATGCCAACCTCGGTGTCCAGCTCCAGATCAGGGACCGTGGCCCTCGCCTCTGCGCTCCGGCGGACGATCGTACGCTGCGCACGGGTCGGCTCCTCGATGCGTGTCTGGCCCTTGAGTCCCGCGGCTTCGCCAGAGAGGGCGGACCCATCCACGACCCCCAACATAGCCGTTGCCGCGAACATTCGCGGCCGTGTCGAGGCCGGGCAACGCCCGGGCTAAGTGGTCGCCGCTAGGGCGAGAGGTCGGTGGAGACGTCCGCCCCCTCCCACGTGGCGATGAACTCATCGACCTCGAGCCCGACGAGATCTGCCCGCAGCGCCTTGGTCAGCTTCGCCGCCTGCTTTGCTGGCAGGTCCCAGTACAGAACCGCCTCGCCGTCCTCGATCGAGACGACCTCGATCCGGTCCAGTCGCTGTGGGTCGGCGAGGAACGCCGGCTCTCGGCCCTCGCGAGAGACGATCAGGTGAAACGCGCGGTTGGCCTTCATCGACTCACGATGAGCGCGTCGGCAGCCCGCTCGATGCTGTGATCGCCTTCGAATACCCGGTTGCCGATCTGGATCGCCGGGAGCGAGCTGACCCCGGCGCCGAGCGCACGGGCACCGGCGTGATCGAGCGCAGCGCCAACCGAGCGCAGGCCGATTCCCTTCAGGACCGCCGCCGGGTGCATCTCGCAGGCCGCCGCCGCGATCAGCACGGTGTTCTCGCTACCGAGGTCCTGACCGCCCGCGAAGGCTTGGCGGAACGAGGCGAGTGAGAAGGCGACGGCACGGCCCACTCGCTTGGCGTAGGTGGCGGCGAGCATCGCCGTCCGCGTGTCCGGTGGCCATTGTGCCGGCCAGCGCAGCGGTTGCATGCCGTGCTCGTGGACCAGGCGTTGCAGCGACTCTCGGTCGGGATCTGGTTCGGTCGCGCCAATCTGCTCACCCAGTACCGGCTCCCACTCGGGCGCGACCGAGAGCCCCGACATGATCTGCTCGGCCACCAGATAGCAACTCGGACTGCCGAGGTCGTAATAGAAGATCGGCTGCGCTGTGGCCGCCGGCCCGCTCAGCACGGCCATCTAGCCGTGGATCAGCCAGCCGTCGGCGGCACGGGCAGCCTCCATCACCGCTTCGGACATGGTCGGGTGTCCGTGGATCAAGCGCGCGACCTCGGGGTAACCGCCCTCGAGCGCTCGTGTATTAACCAGCTCCTGGATCAGCTCGGTCGCCTTCGCGCCGACGATGTGACCACCGAGAAGCTCTCCGTACTTCCGCTCACCGACGATCTTCACCATCCCGGTGCGGTCGCCGTACACGGTGCCCGCCCCCACCGCGCCGTACTGGATCTTGCCCACGACGACGTCGAAGCCCTGCTCGCGCGCCTGCGCCTCGGTCAGGCCGAAGCTGGCCACGTTTGGGGTGCAGAAGGTCGCCCTCGGGATGTCCACGTACTCGATCGGATGTGTTTCCAGACCGGCCGCGTCCTCGACCGCGATGATGCCCTCGTCCGACGCTTTGTGCGCGAGCGCCGGGCCGAGCACCAGATCCCCGATCGCGTAGACGCCGGCAGCACTCGTGCGCAGCGCGCCATCGACCTCGATCAGACCGCTCGCGCTCAGCGTGACGCCGGCGGCCTCGAGTCCCAGCGCCTCGATATCTGCGCCGCGCCCGGCGGCAATCACGAGCCAATCGGCCTCGCCTGATGCATCGCCATAGGTGAACGTCACGCTCGCTGCGGCCGACTCGATGTTCTTCACCAGCGTGTTGGTGTGGATCGTCATGCCCTGTCGCTTCAAGCCGCGCTCGACCACCTTGGAGATGTCCGCATCCTCGGTGGGCAGAACGCGCTCGAGCGCTTCGAACAGCCGCACCTCGACGCCGAGCCGAGCGTACGCAGACGCGATCTCGGTACCCGACGCACCGGCGCCAACCACCGCCATCGTCGCCGGCAGGTCGGACAGCGCCCACGCCTCCTCGGTACCGATCACCCGGCCGCCAAACTCGGCTCCCGGGATTGCCCGCTTGACGGATCCGGTGGCGAGCACGATCGTCTTGGCCGCGATCGTCTGGCCACCGACTGTCACGTTGCCCGCAGCAGCCAGCGCACCCTCGCCCTCGATCAGCTCGACGCGGTTCTTCTTGAACAGGCTCGACACGCCACCGGTGAGCGTCGCGACCACCTTCTCGCGGCGGGCGGTGACGCCGGCGTAGTCCAGCTCAACGCTGCCGACCGAGATCCCGAACTCCCCCGCGTCACGGACCTCAGAGAGCACGTCGGCGACGCGGAGGATCGCCTTCGCGGGAATACACGCGTAGTTCAGACAGCGACCGCCCACCTTGTCCTTTTCGATCACGGCGGTCTTCATCCCGAGCTGCGCAGCGCGGATCGCGGCGACGTAGCCGCCTGGTCCTGAGCCGATAATGACGCAGTCGTAGCTGGAGTCGGGCATCACCTCAGCCTATCTCACGGTATGCACAAGGTTGAACGTGCAGGGTCGTGGCGAGAACTGGGCGGCGGGCTGCTAACCCCCCGGGCCCCTGGGCATCTGGATCCGGCTCAGCGTGCGCACGAGCTTGAAGAACAGGAAGCCAGTGCCTGCGATCACGACCGGCGGCACCAGAAAGCCGAGCAGGTTGCTGGCCTCGACGAACAGCAGTGTGAAGATCGTCGCGACGATCGCCAGCAATGCCATCAACGCGAGTACCGCCCCGTACCACATTCGCCATACGCCAACCGCGCACAGGAGCATCAGCGCCGAGAACACGATGATCCCACCGGGAGCTGGGTGCTTACCGTCGATCTTGACGCCGGCCAGATATGAGATGAGGTTGATCGCTCCGAGTAGTCCGGCCAGGACCGCCCCGATCACGACCGGCCACGGGCGTTCGCCCGGTTGCAGCGGTCTCAGCACGGCCCGCACATCGGCGTCGCGCTGAGCGGAGCGGCTCAGCGGCGGTGTGGGAGTGGGCGGCGGTGTGGCCGCGGATGACGCGGCCGCTGGAGACCCGGCCGATGGAGACACGGTGGACGGCGCAGGCCGGCGGCGCCCGCGCTTGCGGCTACGCTGCGCCAACGCGCACCTCGCCAGGACTGGGGTCGGTGTCGAGGTGGGCGCGCAACTCGCGCGCGGCCGGTTCGGGTTCGGCCGCCTCGGTCAGCGCACGCACCACTGCCACCCGCCGCGCGCCCGCCGCGCGCACGGTGGCCAGGTTGTCGGAATCGATTCCCCCGATGGCGAAGAACGGCATCACGGCGTGCGCGACGGCGTATCGCACCAGCTCGAGACCGACGGCCGGGCGCCCCGGCTTGGTGGGGGTCTCGTGGACCGGACCGACACCGATGTAGTCGACTTCGCCGCTGGCCGCCGCTTCGATCTGATCCGGTGAATGAGTGGAGAGGCCGACGAGCCGCTCGGCGCCGACGATCGTCCGGGCCTGCGCGATCGGAGTGTCGTCCTGTCCGACGTGGACACCGTCGGCACCCGCTGGCGCGACCAGGTCGGGCCGATCGTTGAGGATGAACAGCGCATTGTGCTCGGCACAGGCGCCGGCGAAGCGTCGCCCCACCGTCACGATCTCCGCGTCGGGGCTGTCCTTCATGCGGAGCTGGACGATGTCGACTCCGCCGCGCAGCGCCGCCGTGAGGAACTCGTCCGGAGCCTCGCCGCAGACGAGGTACAGGCGAGCGCGGGAGAGTCGGTTGCGCAGCTCGATCACGCCTGAAGTGTGTCAGGACCGCGGCGCTAGCATTGACGCTAACGGGAGCCCTACGGACGGGCTGAGAGGGCGGAGGTCCGATCCGCCGACCGATTGAACCTGAACCGGGTAATGCCGGCGGAGGGAGGATTTTTTGTCAACCAGCAACGGAGTAGCACACGACGTGGTCGTGATTGGGGGCGGCGTCATCGGCCTCGCGATCGCGTGGCGCGCCTGTGAGCACGGCCTCCACGTCACCGTGCTCGAGCGCGGCGAGCCGGGCGGCGGCACCTCTCGGGTCGCGGCCGGCATGCTCGGGCCAATCGCCGAAGCGGCGTCGGGAGAGGAGCCCCTGCTGGCCCTTGGACAGGCCAGCGCGCGCGCCTATCCGCGGTTTATCTCCGACCTCGCGAGGTCCTCGGGATTGGCCGACGTCGGCTACACGCCCTGTGGGACGTTGCTGACGGCGCGCGACGGCGACGAGGCGGAGGCGCTCATGCGCGAGCTCGCGCTGCGCGAGCGCCTCGGGCTTCGGGTGGAGCGCCTGCGCGCGAGTGAGGCCCGCCGCCGCGAGCCCGCCCTGGCCCCGTCGCTTCGCTTGGCCCTCGACGTGCCCGATGACCACGCGATCGACCCGCGCAAACTCACGCCGGCGCTGACCGCAGCCGTCCGTCGGGCCGGCGGGGAGGTACGCGAGCGCACGCCGGTGATGGAGTTGGTGATCGCTGGTGGCCGGATCCGCGGTCTCGTGCTTGGCGATGGCGAGCAGGTGGAGGTCAATCACGTCGTGATCGCGGCCGGCGTGTGGTCGACGGAGATCGCCGGCATCCCGCCCCACGCTGTCGTCCCGATCCGTCCGGTCAAGGGCCAGATCCTGCGTCTGCATGATCCCGCCGGTCCTGGGCTGCTCTCGCGCGTGGTGCGCAGAGGCGGCGTCTACATCGTGCCGCGCGGAGATGGTCGCTACGTGATCGGCGGGACGATGGAAGAGCGCGGCTTCGACACTACGGTCACCGCCGGGGCGGTATTCGAGTTGCTGCGCGACGCGATTGAGCTCGTGCCCGGCATCTCGGAGCTCGTGATCGATGAATGCTCGGCGGGGCTCCGGCCCGGCACGCCGGATAATCTGCCCGTGATCGGCCGCGGCGACGTGGAGGGGTTGTTCTGGGCCACCGGGCACCGACGGGGCGGCATCCTGCTGGCGCCGATCACTGCGGAGCTGATGGCGGGCGCCCTGGCGGGAGAGCCCATGTCCGAGCTGGCGGCTGCCTTCGCGCCCGGACGTTTCGTCAGCTCACCGGTCGGGAGCACGACGTGATCGTGACGATCAACGGAGAGCGTCGCGAGCTGCCCTCCAGCGCTACTGTCGCGAGCGTGGTCGAGCTGCTTGATGTCGCACCTGCCGCCCGAGGGGTTGCCGTAGCGCTCAACGGCGAGGTGGTGACCCGTTCGCGGTGGTCCCAGACGGAGTTGCCGGACGGAGCGCGGATCGAAGTCGTGGCCGCGATTCAGGGCGGATGACCCGATGAGCGAGTCGTGGCGGATCGCCGACCGCGAACTCGGCTCGCGCCTGATCCTCGGCACCGGCGGCTTCGCCAGCCACGATCTACTGACCCGGGCGCTGAGGGCGTCGGCCACCGAGCTGTGCACGGTTGCGCTGCGGCGCCTGGATCCGGCGGCGCGTGGCTCGATCCTCGACGTGCTGGAAGCTGCGGGCGTGCAGGTGCTGCCCAACACGGCTGGCTGCTTCACCGCTCGCGACGCGATCGTGACGGCCCGGCTCGCGCGCGAGGCCTTCGCCACCGATTGGATCAAGCTCGAGGTGATCGGCGATGACCGCACCCTGCTCCCGGATGCGGTCGAGCTGGTCGCCGCTGCGGAGGCGCTGGTCGACGATGGCTTCGTCGTGCTGCCTTATACAACCGACGATCCGGTGTTGGCGCGCAGGCTCGAAGACGTCGGCTGTGCCGCGGTGATGCCGCTCGGCTCTCCGATCGGCAGCGGGATGGGGATTCGCAACCCGTACAACATCTCGATCATCATCGAACGGGCCGGCGTGCCGGTGATCCTCGACGCGGGCGTGGGTACAGCGTCGGATGCCGCGTTGGCGATGGAGCTGGGCTGTGACGGCGTGCTCTGCGCGAGCGCGATCTCTCGCGCTCACGATCCGGCGGCAATGGCGCGGGCAATCCGATTGGCGGTCGAATCAGGACGCCTGGCCCGCGGCGCCGGGCGGATCCCGCGGCGCCACTACGCCGAGGCGTCCACTCCGCAGGACGGCTTGCCGGTGTTCGGCGTCCCCGGCGTCGCCGAATGACCGTCGATCGGCTGATCGACGGATGGGAGGCGGCGTGGTCGGGCAAGGAACCGGCGGCGTTCGCTGAGCTGTGCGCCGCCGATATCCACTACGAGGACCCGCTCACCGACGAGCCGCTCGTCGGCGCCGATCAGCTGGCCGGCCACGCGTCCCGACTCTGGGCGGCGTTCCCGGATGCCCGAATGGAGCGGACCGGCGAGCGACTCACGGACGGCCGGTTCGTGGCGGCGCCATGCAAGCTGCTCGCCACGCACAAAGCCCCGCTGGAGGGGGTTCCCGCGACGAACAAGTTCGTCGTGGTCCACTGCGTCTTTTACTGTGAGCTCGACCGCGATTGGCTCCTGCGCGTGCGGGGCTTCTTCGACGTCTACGACGTCGGTACCCAACTCGGCATCCTGCCAGGCCGGGGCTCGCTCGGGGGCAAGGCGCTGCTGATGCTGCGCGGCTTCGGCCTGCGGGCCGCGCGGGGCTAGGGACGATCACGATCACGATCACGATCGCCGCGCCGCCGCCGACCTGACGCCGATCACAACACCTGTTTCATGAACGTCGCGATTCCAATCTTCGATCAGTTCACCGCGCTGGACGCCGTCGGCCCGTATGAGGTTCTGTCGCGTGTGCCCGGGGCCACGGTCCACTTCCTCGCCGCCGACCCGGGGCCGAAGCGGACCGAGAACGGCATGCTGGCGCTCACCGCGGACCTCGCCCTGGACGAGATGGCTCATCCCGAGGTGATCGTCGTCCCGGGCGGATTCGGCACCCGGGCGCTGATGAGCGATGAGACGATCCTGGCCTGGTTGAGGATCGCCCACGAGAGTTCGGAATGGACGACGTCGGTGTGTACCGGGTCGCTGCTCCTCGCAGCGGCCGGGATCCTCGTCGGGCTGGAGGCGACCACGCACTGGCTTGAGCTCGAGACGCTTCGCTCTCACGGTGCGACGCCGGTCGCCCGCCGAGTCGTAGAGCAGGGAAAGGTGATGACCGCTGCCGGGGTGTCGGCCGGGATCGACATGGCACTGACGCTGACCGCGCGAATCGCCGGCGACGAGCTGGCCCAGGCGATCCAGCTCGGGATCGAGTACGACCCCGCACCGCCGTTCAACAGTGGATCCCCCGCTACCGCGTCAGCGCGACTGGTTGAGTTGGTCCGCCAGAAGAGGGACACATTGGCCTGACCGGGCCGGCCACGCCGCCGAGCTAGGAGACCTGACGTTTGAGCGTGACCGCCAGCGGCGCGTGATCGGACAACTGGCCGTGCTCGAGCACCTCGGCGGTCCCGATCGTGTCCCACCCGGCGGCGAACACGTGGTCGACGTCACGCCCGCCCGCGCGCTGGAGCCCGTCCAGGGACAGCTCGGGGAGGTTGAAGTCGCCCCCGAGCACCAGCGGTTCCTCTGCCGCCCACGCCAGCGTCGTGGCTGCCGCGAGCCGACTGTCGCGCCGGGCGGCGCCGGCGTGATGGGCGGTCGCGTGCAGGTTGGCCATCCACACTCCACAGGCCAGCCGCGCTGCGTGCGCCCAGCGTCGCTCGGGTAGTTGGCACAGTCGCAGTGTCCGATGCTCAATGATGCGGTCTTCCCGCACCAGGATTGCGTTGGCGCCGCCTCCGTGTGACTTGATCAGGTCCGGCCAGCGGGTGGCGATCGCGCGGCGCAGCGGCAGCAGGCCGTTACGCGAGGTCAGCACCTGCCTGTATTCGGCGTTCAACCTGACACCGAGCCGCGCAGGCCACCACGGGGGAACCTCCTGGAGCAACGCTACCTCCCACTCCCACCGCTCCAGCGCGGACGCAAACGGATCGAAGAGCTCGCGGCCTGCGGCCGGCACCGACCGCCCGTGCATGAGATTCCAGGTCAGCACGCGCAAGCGCATGGGCGCCAACGTACACTGCTGCGCTTGCCTGCCCACTTTCTCACTGGCTCCGAGCTGAGCGCGTCCGAGCTCGACGCCCTGCTGACCCGCGCCGCCGAGCTGAAATCGTCCCCGCTGAGCTCGAGTGCGCTGGCCGGCCGCACCGTCGCCCTGATCTTCCAGCGCCCTTCGACGCGCACCCGGCTCTCGTTCGAGGCCGGCATCGCCGAGCTCGGCGGTCACCCGATGGTGCTGCGGACCGAGGATCTGCAGTTGAGCCGGGGCGAGTCGGTGCGCGATACCGCATATGTGCTCTCCCGCCACGCCGCCGCGGTGGGGGTGCGGACCGGGCCCGACGAGTTCGTGGCCGAGTTGGCCGCACACGCAAGCGTCCCGGTGATCAACATGCTGACCGCAGGCCACCATCCGTGCCAGGCGCTGGCCGACCTGCTGACCCTCCGCGAGACGTTCGGCAGCCTCCAGGGACTCACGCTCGCCTACGTGGGCGACGGCAACAACGTCGCGCGCTCGTTGGCCGTCCTGGGTGACCTGGCAGGCGTCGAAGTGCGTGTCGCTTCACCGCCTGGCTTCGAGCTGGCGCCGGTCGCCCGCGCGATCCTGACCGACGACCCACGCGCGGCGGTCAAGGACGCCCACGTCGTCTACACCGACGTCTGGGTGAGCATGGACGATGATCCCGATTCGGCCGATGAGCGCCGCCGCGCGTTGGCGCCCTACCGGCTTGACGAGGAGCTGTTGGATCTCGCCGCGCCGCACGCGATCGCGCTGCACTGTCTCCCCGCCCATCCGGGTGAGGAGATCACGGCCGGGGTGCTGTACGGCGAGCGCCAGCGGATCTGGGACCAGGCCGAGAACCGCCGCCACGCCCAGAAGGCGCTGCTCGAACTCCTCGTGGAATAGCGGGGGGATCGCCCCCCGGGCGATTCCCCTGCCATGCTAGGTAGCGTGGAATCAGCATCCTTCAAGGCGACTCGTCCCCAACGGGGAGCCGAGCTCGAACTCACGGTCGACTCGCTGGCGTTCGGTGGGGCGGGCGTCGCGCGGCTGGACGGATACGTCGTGTTCGTCCAGGGTGCGGTCCCGGGCGATCGCGTCCGGGCGGTGGTCGGCAAGTCCAAACGCGCGTATGCCGAGGCCCGGGCGATCGAGATCCTGCAACCGGGTCCCGACCGGATTCCGCCACTGGCCGACCACCCAGGCGCGCCCTGGCAGGTGCTGCCCTACGAACGCCAGCTCCAGATCAAGCAGTCGCAGGTGCAGGACGCGCTGCAGCGGATCGGGCATCTGGACGGGTTCGCGCTGCAGCCGATCGTCCCGGCGACCGCCCCCTGGCGCTACCGCAACAAGCTCGAGTACTCGTTTGGAACCGATCCCGCCGGACGTCTGGTGTGCGGCTTTCACGCGGCCGGACGCTGGGACCAGATCGCCGAGATCACCGACTGCCGGTTGGCGTCTGAGGCGGCCAACCAGGCCCGCGAGCAAATCGTGCGGTGGTGCCGCGCGCAGGGCTTGACCGCCTACGATCGACGCACCGGCGAAGGCTTCCTGCGCAACCTCGTCGTACGCGAGGGCAGGCGCACGGGCCAGCTTCAGGTGCGGCTGGTCACGAGCGCCGGGGAGCTTGACCGCATGTCGCTGGCCCAAGCCGGCGCTGACTTCAACGGTCTGCTGTGGACCCGCCAGTCCGGGGTTGGCGAGACCACTCAGGGTGGCGAGACCGAGCGGCTGGGCGGCTCGGACCGCCTGGACGAGGAGCTGGGCGGAATGCGCTTTCGCATCTCTGCCCAGGCGTTCTTCCAAACCAACACCGAGATGGCCGAGCAGCTGTACGAGCTTGCGATCGAGTCCGCGCAACTTCGCGGCTTCGAGCGCGTGTTTGACCTGTATTGCGGGATCGGCACGATCGGCTTGCTGATGGCTCCTCGAGTGGCCGAGGTGTGGGGACTCGAGCTGTCTGAAACGGCGATCGCGGACGCGATCGCCAACGCGCGGCGCAACGAGGTCGACAACGTCCACTTCTTCGCCGGCGACGTGCGGCTCGCGCTCGGTGAGCTCGTGGCCCAGGCCGGCCGCCCGGACGTGCTCGTCGTCGATCCCCCTCGGGCCGGACTCTCGCAGAAGGTCGTGCGCCGGATCATCGAGGCCTTGCCCCGGCGCATCGTGTACGTGTCATGCAACCCAACCACGCTGGCACCGAACGCGGCACAGCTGGTGCAAGCCGGTTACGCGCTGCGGAGCGTGAGCCCGATCGACATGTTCCCGCAGACTCCACACATCGAGTGCGTGGCAGTTCTGGATCGAACCGTGTGAGCACTCCCGCGGTGAGCTCGTCTCCGGCACGGATTGATTTCGTGGCGGTACCGGAGCGTGGGTAGAGTTTTCACGGCTGATGCGTGCGGTCACGATCCACGACGGGGAGATCCGAGTCCAGGATCGTCCTGACCCGACGCCCGGCCCCAGCGAGGTGCTCGTCCGGGTCCACGCCGCCGGTCTCAACGGTGCCGACATGATGCAGCGCCGCGGACGCTATCCAGCCCCTCCCGGCGCTCCAAAGGACATCCCGGGGCTCGAACTGGCCGGTGCGGTGGTGGCGCGCGCGTCGGGGGCCGAGCGTTTCGCGGAGGGAGACCGGGTGATGGGAATCGTCAGCGGCGGTGGCCAGGCGGAGTTGGCCGTGGTGGACGAGCGAACCCTGATCCCGGTCCCGGAGAACTTATCGTGGGTAGAGGCCGGCGGCGTGCCCGAGGTGTTCACGACCGCGCACGACGCCATATTCACCCAGGCGGAATTGCAGCCCGGCGAGCGACTGCTTGTCCACGGGGGCGCCGGCGGTGTCGGGACCGCGGCGATCCAACTCGGGCATGCGGTCGGCGCGCGCGTGACCGCGACGGTGCGAAACCCGGCTCTCCGCGACGCGGTGGCGGCGCTGGGCGCCGAGGTGATCACGCCCGAGGGGTTCGGTGAGCACGGACCCTTCGATGTGATCCTGGAGCTCGTCGGCGCTCCCAATCTGGCCGAGGACCTGTCTGCGCTCGACACCCACGGTCGGATCACTGTGATCGGAATCGGCGCCGGGGCGAAGGGCGAGCTCAACCTGGCCCAGCTGATGGCCAAGCGCGCGCGGATCCACGGCTCGATGCTCCGGGCCCGCTCAGTGCCGGACAAGGCGCTGACCGCCCGAGCGCTCGAGCGCTCCGTGCTGCCCCTCCTCGCTGCGGGCACCGTGCGGGTGCTGATCGCTGATACATATCCGCTCGCGGAGGCCGAGGCGGCCTACGACCATTTCGCCGCGGGCGGCAAGCTCGGCAAGATCATCCTCGTGACATAGGCTGGCGCCTATGGCATTGGGAGATTGCGGTGCGATAGCTTCGTGGGCCCGGCCCGAGTCGGCAATCTCCCGGGCTGCGGTTGACTGACCTCGCCCGGGGAAGCTTCGCTGGTCTCGGAACTCAGGCTTCTTCGATCTCAGCCGCCGCGAGGCCCGGTTCGTCCTCGGCGGCGTGAATCGAGCACAGGGTGGGTCCGCCTGACTCCATCACGTCCCGTAGCTCAGCCGCCGTCAACTTCGCCCCGCACTCCTCACAACGGTCAGCAAGCTGACTCTGCTCGTCTAGGCTCATCGCCCTAGTTTAACCGCATCCCGCACCGGGGAATGGTGGGCGCGGGCGTGGTTCCGAGCGGCGGCCGCCTCGGTCAGGGAGAGCGGTGGGTCGTCGAGGCCCAGGCTCGGGTATCACCTGCACGACGGCCCAATCAAGGGCGCACAAACAGGCGCCTGTGCTACCCCGCTACGAACCCCTCACCCGACCACGGAAATGTCACGGGATCGCGGCGTGCGGCGCACGGATACGTCAGGAGAGCCGGAAAATGCATGCATAGGCTGACAAATCGGGTCATCCGGTTGTGATTTGTCATCTCGCACATGTAGTACATGGACACCATGACAAATCACCCGCGCGGGGTGGCGATTTGTCATCTTGTACAGGTCGCCCCTGCCCGCGGACGGCAACCTGCCGGACCCACGCGCGCGGCGAGTGGGGCGCTGTCCAGACGGATTGCGGGCGACGACCCCCGGGGCGCGGAATCGAGCTAATAGGGCGGGAGGTCGGCCCACCACTGCCCGAGCACGCGGAATGCGGACCAGAACTCGCGCTTGGCACCGTCCTCGTCGAGCGCGTCGTCGATGTTGGGGACGTACAAGGCCTCGATGCTAGGCGTCAACTGCTGGACGGTGCCGGGGGCAGCCTCCAGCTCGCGGGCCAGCGGTAGCTGGAGCTCGTTGAGCGCGGCGAGTGCCTCGGGGCCCATCACGACGACAATCTTGGGGGCAACGATCGCGACCTCCTCGGCGAGACGCGCGACGCACGCCGGGTCGGCCATCACCGGATCGGGCACGGGGCACTTCACGCATAGCGTCCCGTACACCGCGAGTGGATCGATCGTCAGTCGGCGCAGCGATTTCATCAGGGCGTTACCGGTGCGCCCGTAGAAGGCGACTCCCTCCTCGACCTCGGCCGGCCGGGCTGAATGCTTGATCATGAAGATGTCGGCCTGCGGGTGGCCGGAGCCGAGCACGGGCATCAACTGACCGCGCGGACAGTGCGGGCAGGTCTGGAGCCGGCGCGAGAATGCGTTTAGCTCGCGGATCGCCCGCTCGAGGTACTTCTCTCTGATCTCGTCGTCGGTCGCCGGCATCCCCTTCGGATTGGACGGCTGACGAGCTTGTCCTTGCGAGTGCATCAGGACTTGCGTGGATCGCGGCCGGTCGCGCGGCGCACGCGACGGTCCCTGGAGGCGCGCCGCGCGGCTCCCGGCATGGCCTTGGTCTGCAGGAATTTCAGCGCTTGGACGTAGAGCAGGCTGGCCGGATTGCGGACGATGTCGGCGTCCCGGAGGGACTCCAGAAACTCCTGGGGGCCGTCGAAGTCGCGCATCCGGATCCGAACCGAGCCGAGTCCCTGGGGGACGTGTGCGTCGGAGCCGGCTCCGGCGGGGATCCGGTATTTGGCCGCAAACCGGACCGCCTCCTCGTTGAACTCCGAGATCGCCACCCGGGGGTTGAAGACCTCGATGGCGTCCAGATCGTCGATCACCTGGAGTAGATGCTCGTAGTCGGGGACTGAATGGAGCCGGTCGAACGGATGCGGGACGTAGACCAGCCCGCCTTGACGTTTGATCTCCGCGATCGTCTCCTGCAACGTCATGCCTCGGGGGATCTTCTCTTCGATGAACAGCCCGATCACCTCCCCCTGCTCGCTCGTCTTGACCTCTTCAGCGACGATGACCTTGACGCCATCGGTCTTGGCGCGAGCTTCCTTGGCGCCGGAGATCTCGTTGTGATCAGTGATCGCAATCGCGCCGAGACCGCGCGCGCGGGCTTCGGCGAGCAGCACCTCGACCGGCGTGGCACAGTCGTATGAATGGTCGGTGTGCATGTGCAGATCGACATCGATCAGCCGCCGAGACGCCAGCTTGGCGCGCAGCCGCCGATCCCCGGATGGATCCTGCCGACGGGCGGCCAACTCCCCGTAGACCTGCTCGAGCTCCTCGGCGACCCGCGGCCAGCCGAACCTGTGGCGCAGCTTCTCGGTGACGGCGCGGCAGCGTTCCAGCAGCGCAGGCTCGGCAATCAGTCGAGTCAGGTGGCTCGACAGCGTCTCCACGTCACCGGGCTCGAAGGCGAATCCGTGCTCGCCGTCTCCCAGCAGTTCCTCGTAGGCGGGCAGACGCGAGGCGACCGGGACCACACCGGCCCCGAGCGCGCGCACGAGTGTCCCCGGCATCGGACGGATGCCCTCGGATGCCAGTACCGCGATGTCGGCCCCGGCCAACACGTGCGCCTCGGTCTGCTCTTGCGAATCGACGAACGAGACGCGCTCGCGGAGCATCCGGGCGAGTGTCGCGGGCGGAGCCATCGGGCGCGACGAGAAGACCGTCGCGTGCCAATCGAGCCCAGACGGGATCGCGCGCAGAGCACGCAGGAACGCACGCAGCGCAGCGCGTTCCTCAGTGGCGATCATGACCAGCTCGACGCGCGTGGGCGCGCGCGGCGCGCGAATGGCGGGAGCGTCGGCCCCCGGCGTGATGACACGGTATTCGCCGGGGAAGTAGCGCTGCATCAGGCTCCGGGTGGCGCGGTAGCTCGCGGTGCGGGCGTCGAGGCGGGCGAACAGGCGCCGCGACATCGGTCCGGTCAGCTGGGTGGAGAGGATCCGTTCGGTCGGAGCGTGAAAGCTACCGACGTTCAGGGCGCGCGAATGGCGCAGCGCGACGCTGGAGGCGCTGGGCGCGAAGGGCTCGTGGACGTTGACCACGTCGAGCGCGAGTACGCCCAGTGCCTCCTCGATCGTGCGAGCGACGTCCACCGGCAGTGACGCGGCCCGCCGGCGCGCGGGGGAAAACGGGAGTACCTCGCCCACCCCGACCACGAGCGGCCCGTCCTGCGCCTCGACCAGCAGGGTCTCGGGTCGGGCGCGGATCGCCCGGCGGCTGTCGCGCACCAGCGCGCTCGACTCCGATGGGGCGATGATCAGGACGCGGTGGCCGCGCCGGGCCAGCTCATCGGACACGCGGGCGACATACTCGTTGACCTCGTTGCTCGCCTCCCAGGCGAATGGCGTGACCTGCGCGATTGCTAAGCCGCCGGATAACGCGGCGCGCGCCGGAGCAGACGAGGCGGGCGGGCGAGCCGCGGACACAGCAGGATTCTATGAGGACCGCGGCGGCGGTCCCTCCGTCACGAGGTCGGTTTCGCTCTCGCCTTGGACTTGGCCAGCTTCGGCGCCGCGGTGCGGGCATACTTGGCGATGAACGCCGCGGTCAGCTCGTGCGCCTCGTCATCCGGTCGCTGATGCATCGGCGACTTCATGAGGTAGGAGCTCGGGCCGTCGAGCTGGCCTGAGAGCCCGTGGTTGAGCGCCAGCTTGCAGCAGCGAACGGCGTCGATCACGATCCCGGCCGAGTTCGGCGAGTCCCACACCTCCAGCTTCAGCTCGGCGGTCAGCGGCACGTCACCGAACGCCTGGCCCTCCAGCCTGATGTGGGCCCACTTACGATCGGTCAGCCATGGCACATAGTCCGAAGGACCGACGTGGACGTCCTCCTTGGGCAGCGTGTGGCCCATGATCGAGGTGACGGCGTTGGTCTTGGAGATCTTCTTGGACTCGAGCCGCTCGCGCTCGAGCATGTTGTAGAAGTCCATGTTCCCGCCGACGTTGAGCTGCGAGGTGCGCAACAGCTTCACGCCGCGATCGTGGAACAGCCGCGCCAGCGCGCGGTGCACGATCGTCGCGCCCACCTGAGACTTGATGTCGTCGCCGACGATGGGCAGGCCGGCCTTCTGGAAGCGCCGGTTCCAATAGTTCTCGCGGGCGATGAACACCGGGATGCAGTTGACGAACCCGCAGCCGGCCTCGAGGATCTGCTCGACGTACCACTTGGTCGCCTGTTCAGAGCCGACCGGCAGGTAGGAGACCACGACATCGGTGTGGGTCTGCTTGAGCACCTCGACGATGTCCGCGGTCGGCCCCGGCGCCTTGGTGATCTTTTCCTTGAGGTACTTGCCCAGGCCGTCGTGCGTCATGCCCCTCATGACCTCAACGCCGAGCTCGGGGATGTCATCGCCGAGCTTGATCGTGTTGTTTTGGCCGGAGAAAATCGCTTGCGAGAGATCTTTGCCGACCTTCTCGGCATCGATGTCAAATGCGGCGCTGAACTCGATGTCGCGCACGTGGTAGCCGCCGAGGTCGACGTGCATGAGGCCGGGTACGGGCTCACTCGGGTCGGCATCGCGGTAGTACTGCACGCCCTGCACGAACGAGCTGGCGCAATTGCCAACGCCAATGATCGCCACGCGAACCTTGTCCGACTGGTAGCGGCCGGCGCCGTTCGCGGAACCGTTGCTTTTGCTCACTGTGAAGAGTTCCCTTCTGGAGGTTGAGTCGGCGCGCAGGCTCGCGGCGCAGACCACGACCTAGGGTAGTCCGTGGCCGCGAGTTTGTTACACGGCAACCGCGTCCGTCAGCCCGCAGACGTCAGCTGCCCGCGTACGTGCAGGATCCGCTGGATGGTCGTGAACACGGTCAGCGCGGCGAGCACGTAGACCGCTGGTGCGAGCAGCTCGAAGTTGCCGATCGAGGCGCCCTTAGCGAACACGAGCCCGATCGCCAGGATCACCACCCGGACCGGACGGGTCGCCAATCCGACCTTGCACGAGAGGCCGAGCGCCTCGGCACGGGCGCGGGTGTAGGACACCATCAGCGAGCCCAGCACGG
>Ga0302325_10012392_pt1 | contig 18289 bp, 14 predicted proteins | sample Palsa_T0_2_FD_201948 | JGI IMG/M metagenome (GOLD analysis project Ga0302325, IMG submission 201948) | Peat permafrost microbial communities from Stordalen Mire near Abisko, Sweden - Palsa_T0_2 | ecosystem: Environmental > Terrestrial > Soil > Palsa > Peat permafrost | place: Sweden: Abisko...
ATTCCAACGGCCTCCGCAGTCTCCCTGCAGCTTTTCGTTGACTAAGCCCGAACAAATCCGCTTGATCCCCTCGCGGCGTCTGCTCCCGTTCCTTGTCCTTGATTATTTCTCGGACGGACTCCTAGGCATGCGAGACAGCAAATTAGCCTCGCAGCAAAAAGTCTTAGAAAGGAGACACACCCCATGAAGAAGTTCAGCATTCGCGAAGTTGAGACGCTGAAGACTACTGCCGCCCTCTATATCAACGGCTGCGGCGGGACCCATACGCCGGTTTTGGTCTAGTTCTCAGCACGAAAATTGGGGGGGTCGCTGGCGGTCCCCCTCCATTCTTTTTCATTTCACATTCTCTTCATTATTGATAGGAACCCCATGTATACGAGAGATAGCATCGTTGCCGTACGTTCTTTCACCCGCCAGCGGGAAGGGGAAGAGGTTGTCATCGGCAGCCCTGACACGGGTGTCTTTCTAGCCGTTCCGCCGGAAGCCGTCGAATTCCTGGATCTGCTCGCCCTGGGCAAGAGCATGGGCGAAGTTTCCGACTTGTACCTGCAAAAGACCGGCGAGACTCCCGATCTGGAGGATCTGTTGAGTCATCTGGAAACCAAAGGTATCGTCGAGGCTCCATCAACAGTAGCTGGCGGCCAGAACCAGATCCGCCGCGCGGTTCGCGAGACCAATTATCACTTCAGCACTTTCCCGCAATCGATTGCCCGAGTGCTGTTCGGCCGCGTGGTGTTGACGTGCCAGGCTGCGCTGATTGCGCTGGCGTTGGCGGCGATCCTGCGTTATCACTCGCTCATGCCGGTACCGCGGGACTTGGTGTTCTACCGGCAACGCGCGTTCGCATGGACAATTCTGACGATTTTCACTTATGCCGGTATCTTTCTGCACGAACTGGCGCACCTTGTGGCGGCACGCTCCGTCGGAGTGAATTCGCGCATGGGAATCAGCCACCGCCTGTGGTATCTGGTCGCCGAGACGGATCTGACGGGACTGTGGGGGGTGCCAAGAAAACAGCGCTACCTGCCGATGCTAGCGGGCATCATAGTCGACGCGGCGGTCGCTTCATTCCTTGTCCTGTTGTTGCTGGCCGAGCGTCGGCACTTACTCTTCCTATCCCCGTTTTTCCTGCACTTAGTGCGCGCCATGGCTTTCACCAACCTAATGCGCATTCTCTGGCAGTTTTTTCTCTTCGTGCGCACCGACCTTTACTTTGTAGCGGTGACTTACTTGAATTGCAAAAATCTACTCATCGACACAGCCGCGTTTCTGCGCAATCGGGTAGCACGCGTCACTTCACTGGTCCGTCCGTCACTGGTCCGTCCGGTGGATCAGTCCGGCATCCCTCCGGCGGAGCGACGGGCCATTCGGACCTATGCGGCGCTCTACCTTACGGGGCGAGCCTGGGCATTTCTCACACTGTTCTGGATAACCATACCTGTCTGCGTAGGTTATTGGGGCAGCCTGGTTCCCGCGCTGCGCGTTGGTTACTCCGCGAATCCTTCCGATTTTCTGGATGCCCTGACCGCCTCTGTTTATTTTCTATTCCCAACGATAGCTGGATTTGTGTTTTGGGCGGGCGCACTCATGCGCCGCAAAGGAGCTTAAAAAATGGCCGCGACTAATTTCTCACTTGTTCACGATTACAATGCACTAGACTCTGACAAACCGGTGGTAGTGCTGGAGGGCGCGGCTGGAGCCGCCTGGATCGACGACTGCCTTGGCGAATTTGCCAAAACGGGCGCACGGACCTTCCATCTCTCGTGCGATTTCGAACTCGGCGGACCTTGGGCGGGCGTGACGGAACTCTTTTCCGAGCTGCTCCGAGAAATCCAACAGGACCGCCCGGACCTGATCGAAAGCCATGGCTTCGAACTGGTCTACCTTCTGCCATTGCTGAGACGTACTGTCAACATCCGCAATCCCAACCTGACCGACATGGCGCCGCGCTCCGAAAGAACCCGCAATTATCCGGCCGACAGGGCCGTGCGCAATATTCACGGTTTGATCGATCTGCTCGACGAATGGAAGACGGCGGATTGCCCCGCTGCTCCTTGGGTGATGGCCTGCGATTCCTTCGATAACGCCGGCGCGATGGGTTCGCTCTTTTTCCGTGAGCTGATGCGGCGTCGCTCGAAGCGCCTGAATATCCGGCTAATTGCCGTCGTGGCTCCGGGCAACGGAGCATCGGCCTGCGAGTCGTTTGATCCCGCCGTCCCAACGGAGCTCATTTTCCGGCGGGTCGATGTCCCGCACCCGGCGTCCTGCGACAGCGTGGCAGCCGGGGCGCACGCAGCCGCACTGGAAGAGCGCATCGGGGACGACGAACTCGAACGGCACGCCAATCTCCCGAGCCTTATTTACCTTTGGAAGCGTGCCGGCCGCCCGGACAAGTTACTCCGCTATCGATTCCTGGCGCTCGAAACGTACAACACCCAGGGTCTTTATGCCGACGCCATCCGCTGCGGTGACGGCCTTCTGGATCTGGCGTCGCAACAGGCGCCCGGCGACGAAGATTTGCGGTGGCTCATTTTCCAAAAGCTCCTGATGTCGCACCTTGGCCTGGAGCATCTGGATGTCAGCTTGCAACTCGCCGAAGAAATCGGTTTGCCGCTGGCCGAGAAGAACGCCGGCCGGAGAAATCAGCTCTTCTACCTCATGGCGATGTTCTACGCGCGCTTTCAGAAGCCGCGGGACTTCGCGAAAGGGGAAGAATACCTGGAGCGCAGCCTGGCCGCCGTCGCGGAAAGCGACCTGCCGGAAGGGGAACGCCATTTCCGCTTTGTGTTCAATCGCAATGGCCTGGCGATGATTCGCAATTTTCAGCGCCGTCCCAAGGAAGCCCTCGAGCTTTGCCGCAGCGGGTTCGCTTACCTGAACGAACATCTGGATGCGAATGAACATCGTTTACATCGCTCGATATTGCTGTACAACATCGCTCAGGTTTACGCCGCCATTGGCGCGCACTCCGAAGCGATCGAATATTACTCGGCCACCATCGCGCAAGATCCCAATTACTCGGAATACCACAACGAGCGCGCCAACGTTCTGCTGCAGATGGATCGTTTGAAAGAGGCCGAAGCGGACTACCTGCGCGCCATCGAGCTTAGCCCGCCGTATTTCGAAGTGTTCACGAATCTGGGTCAATGCTATCGGCGAATGGGCGCCATGCACAATGCCATCACGCAGTATTCCCGCGCGCTGGATCTTGAACCCAAGCATCACCTGGCTCGGCTGGGACGCGCGAAGGCTTACGAAGAAGCGGGCGAGCGCGACGCCGCAATTGACGACTATTCCGCCGTAATTCTCGAGGACGACATGCTGTGGGAAGCGTTCGGAAGCCGGGGCGTGCTGCTTTACGAAGCGGGCCGTCTGGAGGAGTCGCTCGCCGATTTCGACGCCGCTATCGAACTGAAGCCCGGGGTGGCCGAACTCCATGAGAATCGCGCCGTCGTCGTGGCGGACATCGAGAAGTTGGAGCGCGTTCCACTCTCGAATGCGTGCCACTAAGGATGGGAACAACGTCATGCTCCAGTTGGTTGAAGATCTGAAATACGCCGCCAGGCTTCACAGGAAAGCCCTCGGCTTCACAATCGTGGCCGTATCTACGCTCGCGCTGGGAACTGGCGCAAGCACCGCGGTGTTCAGCGCGGTGAACGCAGTCCTATTGAAGCCACTTCCCTACTCCGAGCCGGAGAGAATAGTAATTCCCTGGCGTCTGGCGTCCAAAGACGCGAATCTTGGCTACGACGAAATCCCCTGGGGAGCGGTGAACTTCCAGCGCATGCTGAAAATGCAATCGTTTGAAAGCGCCGCCTCTTTCAAGAGCGATTCGTTCAACCTCTCCGGGGCGGACGAGCCTCTGCAACTGGCGGGACTCCGGGTGTCGAGCGGCTTCTTTCACACGCTGGGCGTTCAGCCGCTGCTGGGGCGTGCGTTCAGCACAAGCGGAGATCGCCCCGGCGGCGCCAAGCAAGTAATTCTGAGCGACCACCTGTGGCAGACCCGTTTTCACGGCGACAGTGGAATTCTGGGGCGCGGCATCCATCTGAATGGAATGTCCTATCGCGTTATCGGCGTCATGCCAGCCGGCTTCGAATTTCCGCGGGCCGAAGAAATGCCGGCCTGTTTCGATTTTCCTCACGCGGCCGACATCTGGATTCCGCTGACCCTTCCGGCGGCGCCGCAACCCGGCGACCCCGACGATCTGGCGGTCGTCGGGCGCTTGAGGCCGGGCGTGCCCATCGCCAGCGCACAAGCGGAAATGAACGTGTTTACCGCCTCCATGGATCGCGAGTTTCCGGACTCCAAGGGTTGGTTCCACTCGCGCGTGACCGGGCTCGCGGCACAGGTTGCGGGCGATTCACGCAAACCGCTGTTGTTGATTCTTGGGGCGGCGGGCGTGCTGCTCCTGATCGCCTTCGTGAACGTTGCCAATTTGCTGCTGACGCGCGCGCTCGGCCGGCGTAACGAATTCGCCCTGCGCGCGGCGCTGGGAGCCGGCAAGGCGACTCTCGTCCGTCAGCTTTTGACCGAAAGCATCCTGCTCTCGCTGGGGGGGGACGGCTGGAGTTCTGCTGGCTGAAAATGCCATTCACTTGCTCAAAGCCTTTGGCCCAAGGAGCATTCCGCGCCTCCAGGAAATCACTCTCGATTGGCGCGTGTTGCTCTTCGCGTTAGCAATCTCCACACTCTGCACCGTATTCTTCGGCTTGGCGCCCGCGGCAGGCTTGCAGTTTGAGGATTTGGCGAGGCCTCTCCGCGAGGGCGGCCGCGGTGGTACGGGCAATTCCAAGAGCGCGAAACTTCGTGGTATGTTTTTGGTCGTTCAGATTGCCCTGGCGTTTGTCCTGGTCGTCGCTTCGGGACTGCTGGTACGCACGTTCATTCGCCTGCTCGCCGTGGATCCCGGCTTCAAAGCCGAACAAGTACTTACCTTCGAGCTATCGCTTCCCAGCACGAAATACAAAGACGGCGATCGGATCGCCGCGTTCTACCAGAGGGTATTGGAGAGCTTACGTGCCATTCCCGGCGTTCTGCACGCGGGCATCGTGGAAACAGTTCCGATGGCGGGAGCCTCCGATGGCAGCCTCATTCGATTACCGGATCGTCCCGCGGCGCCCGGCAAAGATCTTTTCGCCAATTACAACATTGCGTCGCCCGATTATTTCTCGGCGGTTGGAACGCCGTTACTGCGCGGCCGCGGCTTTCTCGATTCCGACACCGCCTCCGCAAAACCTGTCGTCATCGTCAACGCCGCAATGGCGAAGAAATTTTGGCCCGGCGAGAATCCTGTCGGCAAGCGGGTAGGCCTGGCCGACCCGCAAAGTCCCGCCATGAGCGTCGTAGGCGTAGCGGCCGACGTCAAGCATCTTTCACTGCGCGAAGAAACGGGGCCCGAGATGTACGTCCCCTACACTCAGAAACCCTTTCCTTCGATGCTGGTGATGCATGTGGCCCTCCGAGCCAGGATGGATGCCGCGCTATTAACTGGCAGCGCGCGTGAGCAGATCCATCGGCTGGACGCGGATCTGCCGGTATCCGGCGTTGCAACCCTGAGCGCCATCGTCGACGAGTCTCTCGTAGGCCAGCGTCTTTCGATGTACTTGATTGGCGCTTTCGGCGTTGTCTCGCTGATCCTCGCCTGCATCGGGCTCTACGGCGTCATATCGTATTCGGTTTTGCAGCGCACGCGTGAGATGGGCATTCGCATGGCCCTGGGAGCGGATCGCGCCCGAATCCTGGCGCTGGTGCTGGGCCAAGGAGCGCGTCTTACCGGCGTCGGAATGGCTACCGGCCTGGTTGCGTGCGCTGGCAGTTTCCCATGTTATGGCGAATGTATTGTTTGGCGTTCCGCCCACCGATCTGGTAACTTTCGCCATCGTCGCCCCGCTTCTGGCTGGAGTGGCGCTCATTGCGTGCTACGTCCCGGCCCATCGTGCTTCCCTTGTCAACCCCGTGACAGCCCTCCGTCACGATTAAAGGAAAACAAATCCATGAAACACAAACCCATGAAACATTCCATTATTTTCAGCCTCTCTTTCGCGTTACTGGCCATCATGCCGGCCGCATGGAGCCAGGCTCCCGATCCCTCTACCTGTGTCCCTTACACCGGAGTTCCCTGCTATACTCCGCGGCAACTACACACCGCCTATGGCCTGACGCCACTGCTCAACGCCGGATACAACGGTACGGGACAGACCATCGTCCTTATAGAATCCTTCGGAAGCCCGACGATCGAGGCGGATCTCAAAGCGTTCGATGCGGCCTACGGCCTGCCCGATCCACCGTCCTTCCAGGTGATGGCGCCTTTAGGGACAGTGCCCTTCGACGTGAACAATGACGACCAGGTGGCGTGGGCGTTTGAGACGGCTTTGGATGTGCAGTGGTCTCACGCCATGGCTCCGGGCGCGGCAATCGTCGTGCTTACAAGTCCGGTGGACGAGACCGAAGGGATTCAAGGTCTGCCAGAATTTCTGGAGTTGGAAAAATACGCTCTGGACAATCATATGGGAAATATCGTCTCGCAGAGTTGGGGCACCGCTGAAAATACGCTCTTCGATACCGCCGGAAGGAATCTGATCGCGGAGTTCGAGACTTTCTACGGACGGGCCGCCGCGGAGCAAGTTACGGTACTGGCGGGCGCGGGCGATTTCGGCAGCGCCAACCTGGACGTGGACAACAATTTCTACCCGTTCCCGACCGTGCTGTTTCCGGCATCGTCCCCGTTCGTATTAGCGGTGGGTGGGACCAGCTTGCAAGTTACTTCGACGGGCCTCTTTCAGTCCGAAACGGTTTGGAATGACGAAAACGGCGCCACCGGCGGAGGCGTGAGCCAATATTTCGGTGAGCCGTTCTATCAATACGAGTTACCGCGGACGGTTCAAGGACAGCTCGGCTGGCATCGGGGGATTCCCGACGTCGCATTCAACGCCGATCCCGTCTTTACTTATATCGGATTTTATTCTGAAGCTGCCGACAATGGTTTTTACTATAACGGAGGCACCAGCGAGTCAACACCGGCCTGGGCCGGCGTCATATCCATTGCCAATCAGCTCGCTGGCCGGCCATTGGGATTTGTCAATCCAGTTTTATACGGAATCGGCGCACTGGGCCTTCAATCCGATTTCTTTCACGATATTACCGTTGGCAACAACGGCGCCAACGGCGTTGCGGGCTACAATGCCACCGTTGGATGGGACCTTGCTTCGGGCTGGGGATCTCCTAACGAATTGATTTGGGAGATGGCGGGCCGGCACTGAACGGAACTGGTAGCCATGGTCGCGGCTCGGTAGCCCAAGGAGTCTACCGAGCGAACGACCCGGCCCGCCGCCAGGTCAAAAACGTAAGGAACTGATGGCGAGCGCGGCCGCGGAGATGGGCTACGACCAATACTGTTCAGTTAGTTAGTATGGTCGTGCCAAAGGTAGACGCGGCTTCAGCCGCGTTTGTGTTCGGTATGGAAGAGACGCGACTAAAAGTCGCGTGTACCAGCGTCTCATAAAGTGAACGGTATTGCGGCTAAAACCTAGTTCCAAAAGCAGCATAGCCAATCTCCGCGGATCGCGCGCGGTACCAAGGTAGTTCCTTGGGAGCCGCGCGTTGGCATACCCGCATCGCCTGTCCGGATCGGATCGTTACCGAATCCAAGAGGCGGCGACCCGTTACACCACCAACACCTGGTGATCCGGACACTCCAGCCGCACGTGTTGATACAGCGTGTCTATCAAATCGCTCACTCCGTGCCGGGCGAGAAACGGCAGAATCGAATAATAACGCTCCTGCAGATGCTTGTCCGGGAAGATCAGCCCGGACATGTAGCTGGCGTCGGCGCCGGCCCGCTCATTGCGCCTGAGCGTTTCCCGCGCGGTCTTGCGCTCCATCTTCGAAAGCTGGTAGTTGATCTTGGCGAGGCTCTTACCGGCGGCATCGGCTAACGTCGCGTCGAACGCCGACAGATGCTCGCGCAACCGTTCCACGGAATGCGAAATGGTGCGGCGCGCGTCACTGAACTCCTGGGTCAGCGCGGGCGGCACCAGCTTCGGTGCGATCGCATCGCGCACGCCGTCCTCGCCATGGAAGAAGGCCGGAACCGCCAGCCCATAGCGCTCCATCAATTTCGCCGTGCGAGCGTCCAGAAGGGTGAATCCGCTGCGTGAAACCATCACCGGCATGCGGCCCAGCAGTTCCCGATACAACACCTGCGATTGCGCCATGTACGCCAGTTCGGCCGGCCCGCCGACATAGGCTACGGTCGGCAGCACGTAATCCTGCACCACCGGCCGCAACAACGCATTGGGCGACAATTGTTCCGCGCGGCCGATCAGCTCCGCCGCCGAATATTTTTGCTCCCCCGCTGGTTTCTCTTTGGACGCGTACTCGCCGTTTTGCCGGCGCAAAGTGGCGCGCCGCTCGCCGTCCAACAGAAACACGAGCGACGTTTTCGCTTCCACGTGCACTTGCGCGTGATAACCCGCCGCTTCCAGTTGCTTGCCGCGCTCGATCAGCTTTCCGTGCAAGGCTTCGTCCTGCCGAACGGTCTCTTGTAATAGTGGAGCGGCCAGGCGCCGGACCGATTCGTCCAGCGGATTGACGAACAGCAGACCGCGGCCTGCCAGCAACCGCTCCAGCAGCGCGCGGAAGGCCCGGCCAAAAGTCACACCAGCCGGATAAGCGACGCGAACCAACTCCGCTACCTCATCGCCGTACGGGAAAGGAGCCAGGACGTCGCGCAGCCGATCCACCGGGGGCGCCGCGATGGGGATCCCGCCCACCGGCCGTTCCGCTTTGCCGGCCGCGTCGACGGTGAGCTGGATGGGCCGATGATCCGGCCCGAAGACAAAGGTATGATTCACCTCCGCCACGTCGTGGTCTTCGGTAGCCAGCCAGAACATGGGCACCGCCGGAATGCCCCGCTCCCTCAGCCGCTCGGCCAACCGGACGGCTGTTAGGGCTTTGTAAATGGTGTACGCGGGCCCCGAAAAAAGCCCCACCTGCTGTCCGGTCACCACCGCGACAGTCCCGGGACTTGCCAGCAGATCGAGCGCCGCCGTATCGCCGTTGCTCTGGCGCAGCGCCGCCACCAGCGCCGCCCGTCGATCGTCGGGATAGACGATTTCCTTCGCGGCCGCGGCATAGCTCTGCGCGTCGTGCGGATCGTGAGCATAAAACCGCGCAACCCGGCCGAAATGGTACTGGAAGTCGGAGAAAAGCGCCGAGGTGTGCGGAATCCCGGTGTGTCGAAGACATGCCGACTCCATCATGAGCAACTTTCCAAGGGTAGCAGATGCGGTAACCTGGCCCAAAGTCTCATCTCAACTTATCGGCCAGACGGCGAAGCCCACGCGTGACGGCGGATTGACGCCGTTTCACGGCGGAAGCCCCTCGTTTCGCGTTCGGAGGGGGATATTAGGGCGATATCCGGCGCCTGTAGTCCAATCTTACTGACACCGAGTACCAGCGCTACTCGCGCGCTCGCGTTGCGTCCGGCGACGCCCCTGCGTCCAGCACCCATCGAAGAAGCGGCCGCCGTAGTACGGTAGAAGGCATCCGACGACCACAATAAGGAAGAAACGCCCAGCCGTAAATTGACTGAGCCGCGCGTCAGTAGCTCTCTCGGTTGCTAGAATCAAGGTTCAGCCCGGTTTCCTTCGGGCTGGCCACTCCATGGACGATCAGGAATTCAAGAACCGCGCCGACCAATCGCTCGAATCGCTATATCGCAAGCTGGCCGCGGCTACGGACGACGCCGACTTCGAAGTGGATTTTAATGGTGGAGCGCTCGCCATCGAGTTCGAAGAACCGCCCGCCAAGTTTGTCATCAGCCCCAACGCGCCGGTTCACCAGATCTGGGTTTCGGCGCACTCCAAAAGCTTCAAACTGGATTGGGACAGCGCCGCGAACGATTTCGTGCTGCCGTCCAGCCGCCAGACCATCACCCAACTGATCCAGGATGCCATCGGCCAGCAACTGGGCGAGGAAGTTTCGCTGTAGATGCCGGGTGTTTACATCTCTTATCCGTTTTGCGCGCAGAAATGCACTTATTGCAACTTCGCGTCGGGAGTTTTCCCGCGCGAACTGGAGCCGAGATACGCGATGGCGTTGGTGGCCGAGATCGCCTCGCATCCTTGGGCCTGGACGCCGGAAACGGTTTACCTCGGAGGAGGAACGCCGAGCGGGATGGCAACTGCGGACCTCGAGCGAATCCTCGCCGCGGTTCCTGGCCGCGACTGGCCTGGCCGCGATTGGAAAGAAACCACCATCGAAGTTGCGCCGGGCACTGCGACCTCTGAACGCGCCGAGGCGTGGATGCGCGCCGGTATCAATCGTGTCAGCCTGGGCGTGCAATCCTTCGTGCCGCGTGAATTGGCGCGCACCGGCCGCAAGCACACGGCGGAGATCGTAGAGCGCGAAATCGCAGCGCTGCGCTCCGCGGGGCTGGCCAATATCAATATCGATTTAATCGCCGGCCTGCCGGGACAGACCCGCGCGTCGTGGTCCGAATCGTTATCCTGGATCGAGCGCCTGCAGCCTCCGCACGTCTCGGTCTATATGCTTGAAATCGACGAAGACAGCCGCCTCGGTAGTGAGGTATTGCTCAACGGCCAGCGCTACGGCGCTCCCGACGTCCCGAGCGACGAGCTTACGGCTGAATTCTATGAAACCGCCGTGGAGCGCCTCAGCCGGATGGGCGTTCCGCGCTACGAGATCTCGAATTTCGCCCGGCCCGGATTCGAATCGCGGCACAATTTGAAGTACTGGCAATTGGAACCCTACGCCGGGTTCGGAGCGGACGCGCATTCCTTTGACGGCGTCATGCGCACCCAAAACATCGAATCGCCGGGCGATTACGCGGAGCGAATGGAGAGCGGCCGATCGGCCCGCATCGACTCTGTGGCCGCCGATGCCGGCGAGGAGCGCTTCTTTGTCGGACTGCGGCTCACGCAAGGCATACAGCCGCTGGCTGAAGATTGGCTCAGGTTCGAACGGCCCATCCATCGTTTTATCGCCGAGGGGCTGCTGGCGCGCGACGGCTCAAAGCTGCGGCTCACCGACCGCGGCGTGTTATTTTCAAACGAGGTTTTCGCGGAATTTATTACATGACCATCGATTTACGAAGTGACACCGTCACGCGGCCTACGCCCGCGATGCGGCGCGCCATGGCCGAAGCCGAAGTGGGCGACGACGTTTATCGCGAAGACCCCACCGTCAATCGCCTGGAAAAACGCGCGGCCGAAATTATGGGCAAAGAAGCCGGCCTCTTTGTTCCCACCGGGACCATGGGCAACACCATCGCGGTCAAAATGCATACCGAGCACGGCCAGGAAGTGATCTCGGAATCGCGCGCGCATTTGCTCGATTGGGAGCTTTCCATGCTGGCCTGGTTCTCCGGCTGCCTGATTCGGCCGGTTGCATCCAGCGGCGGCATACTGCGCTGGAAGGATATCGAAGCGGCCATCCGTCCCAACAGCGCGCATTGCGCTCCCACCACGCTGATCGAAATTGAAAACACGCACAATATGGCGGGCGGCGCGGTTTATCCTCTGGATGTGTTCGAGGACATCTGCACGCAAGCGCATGATCGCGGGATCAAAGTGCACCTCGACGGCGCGCGTATTTTCAATGCCGCGTGCCATCTGAATCGGCCGGTTCGCGAGCTCGCGGCGGGCGCGGATTCGGTGATGTTCTGCTTGTCGAAAGGCCTGGGCGCCCCGGTCGGCTCCATGCTGGTGGGAACTGCCGGAGCGATCGATCGCGCGCGCGGTTATCGCAAGCGTTTGGGAGGCGGCATGCGCCAGGCGGGCGTCCTCGCGGCGGCTGGACTGATTGCGCTGGAAGAAATGCCGCACCGGCTGGGTGAAGACCACGCCAACGCGCGCTTTCTCGCGGGGGAACTGGCGAAAATCCCCGGCATTCAGATCGATCCGGCGCGTGTGCAGACCAACATCGTCATCTTCGACGTCACCGCCACTGGCTTCGCCACCACGGATCTGACCGCCGCCCTGAAACCCCGGGGCGTTCTTATGAACGGCATCAACCCGCGCCAAATGCGCGCCGTCACGCACTTCGACGTATCGCGGCAGCAGTGCGCCACCGCCGTCGCAGCAATTTCCGAAGCCCTTATGCGGATTCACGCGGAGTGAAAAGCTTTCAACGCCTTAACAGCCTGTGTCTAAAGTCCGAAAAGTCCGCTTGCTCACGCGCGCGGCTCAGCAGATTCCGCGCGTTACAGAGCCGGTAGATCGTGATCGAGAGAGGTCGCGGGTTACTTCTGGCGTTACGCCCGGGTATCGATCCCCGCGGGATGCGCCGCCTCATACGCTGCAATCGCCGGTTCCTGCTGCTGGATATACCCCAACTCATCAATGCCTTCGAGCAAACAATGCTTCGGAAAGCCATCCACTGGAAACTCCACCTTGCGGCCGCTCGGAAGCGTCAGCGTCTGCGACGCCAGATCCACCTTCACCGGCGCATCCGGACTCTTCATCAGCTCGGCGTGAGCATCCGCCGGCACCACGATCGGCAGAAGCGAATTCTTCAGCGAATTTCCTTTGAAAATGTCCGCAAACGACGTGCTGATCACCGCCCGGAATCCATATTGCGTGAGCGCCCAGGGCGCATGCTCGCGCGAGCTGCCGCATCCGAAATTATCGCCGGCCAGCAAAACCTGGCAGGCCTTCGCCTCCGGTTGATTCAGCACAAAATCCGGCTTCGGTTTCCCCTCGGCATCGTAGCGCCAGTCGTAGAAAAGCTGATCGCCCAGCCCGACTTTCGAGATGGTCTTCAAGAATCGCGCCGGGATGATCTGATCGGTATCGATATTGTCGCGCAGGATCATCACCATCCTGCTCTCAAACGGAGTGAACTTTTCCATTACAGAAGCTCCCTCACATCGCTCACCGTGCCCGAAATTGCCGATGCCGCCGCCGTCATGGGACTCGCCAAAAACGTTCGCGCGCCTTTGCCTTGCCGCCCTTCGAAATTGCGATTGCTGGTCGAAACGCTGTATTGACCGGGCTCCAGTTGATCGCCGTTCATCGCGATGCACATCGAACACCCCGCCTCGCGCCAATCTGCGCCCGCATCGCGGAAAATCTGGTCCAGCCCCTCGGCCTGCGCCTGCTCCTTCACCTGCTGCGACCCCGGCACCACCAGCACGCGCACGCCCGGATGCACCTTGCGGCCCTTCAACACGCTGGCCGCAATACGCAAATCCGAAATCCGCGAATTGGTGCAGCTCCCGATGAACACCACGTTGACAGGATGCCCCAGCAGCGGTTTCCCCGCCGGCAGATCCATGTAGACCAGCGCCCGCGCCAGCGAATCGCGCTCCAGCGGATCGGTAATGTCGCTCGGATTCGGCACTGCGCCTCGAATTGGAATCCCCATGCCCGGATTCGTACCGAACGTGATCATCGGCTCCAGCGCCGACGCGTCGATGGTGATGCTTTTGTCGTACGTTGCGCCATCGTCGGTGGGCAATTGCTTCCACCGCGCCACAGCTTCATCCCACGCCGCGCCCTTCGGCGCATATTGACGCCCCGCTACATATTGATACGTCGTGTCGTCCGGCGCCACCAGTCCGGCGCGCGCGCCGCCTTCGATCGACATATTGCAAACCGTCATGCGTTCTTCCATGGACAGCGACCGGATCGCCGATCCGCAATATTCAAAAATCGAACCCGTCCCTCCGCCGATGCCAATCCGCGCGATCAGCGCCAGAATAATATCCTTGGCTGAGACTCCCGGCTTCAGCGCGCCATCCACGCGTACCTGATAGGTCTTCGATCTCTTCAACAACAGGCACTGCGTCGCCAGCACATGCTCCACTTCGCTGGTTCCGATCCCGATGGCCAGCGCTCCCAGAGCGCCGTGCGTCGCCGTATGGCTGTCGCCGCACACCACTGTCATCCCCGGCTGAGTCAATCCCAGCTCCGGTCCAATCACGTGAACGATTCCCTGCTTGTCGCTTCCCAGCGGATAACAATGAATGCCGAAGTCTTTGCAATTCTGGATGAGCTTCTCCACCTGCGTGGCCGCGATCCTGTCCACTATCGGCAATCCGCGCGGCGTAGTCGGCGTGCTGTGATCGGTGGTTGCAATCGTCAGGTCCGGTCTTCTTACTTTCAGGCCTCGGGCGCGCAACCCGTCGAAGGCTTGCGGCGACGTCACCTCATGCACCAAGTGCAGATCGATATAAAGCAGCGAGGGAGCGTCCGGCCGCTCCGCAACCACATGGTTGTCCCAGATCTTTTCGATGATCGTGCGAGGTTTACTCATATTGCTTCCGCCACTGCGTCTCCTACTTCCGATGTCGTGGCCGGCTTATCCGCCGGCTTCAAGTCCGCCGTCACGCGGCCCGAGTTGAGCACGGTTTCCACTGCGCGATTTACCGCCGCCGCTTCTTCCTTCAACCCGAAGCTATATTCGAGCATCGCGGCCACCGACCCGATGGCGCCGAATGGATTCGCCTTGCACTGTCCCGCAATGTCGGGCGCCGAGCCATGCACCGGCTCATAAAGCCCCACCCACGCGCCGGACGGTTTTTTCTCGCCGATCGACGCCGACGGCAGCATCCCGATCGATCCGGCCAGCACCGCGCCCTCATCGCTGAGGATGTCGCCAAACATATTCTCGGTAACCAGCACATCGAAGCGCCGCGGATTCAGCACCAGTTGCATCGCCGCCGTGTCCACCAACAGATGTTCCAGCGCGACGTCGGGAAACTCTTCCGCCACTTCAATAATCACTTTGCGCCACAACTGCGAGGTCTCAATCACGTTGGATTTATCGACGCTCGTTACCTTCTTGCGCCGGTTCCGCGCCAGGTGGAACGCCATGCGCGACACGCGCTCAATCTCGGGCCGCGTATACGACAGCGTGTTTACCGCGTGCTCCTCCGCGCCGGTTCCGAAGATTCCGCGCGGCGTCCCGTAATAGATCCCGCCGGTGAGTTCGCGCACGATGATCATGTCGGTGCCATCCACCAGCGAGTTCTTGAGCGGCGACGAATCCAGCAGCGCCTTATAGGACCGCACCGGCCGCAGATTGGCGTACACGCCCAGCACCTTGCGAATGCCGAGCAAGCCCTTCTCGGGCCGCTTTTCCGGCGCCACATTATCGAACTCGGGCAGCCCCACCGCGCCCATCAGAGTGGCATCGGCCTTCAGCGCCAGATCGATAGTCTCCTGTGGCAGCGGACCGCCCGTCTTATGAATCGCGATCCCGCCTAGCAATCCCTCGCTCAGCACCGGCTCATGATGAAACTTCTGCGCCACCTTATGCAGTACTTTAACCGCTTCGCACGTGACCTCGGTGCCGATTCCGTCACCGGGGAGTATCAGTATGTTGAGTTTCATTCCTAGTCTTGCGCCGCCGCGGCCTTCTCGCCCACCACTTCATGCAGCAGTGCAACGATCTCCTCGTTGCGCACGCCCTTCTTGCGATCCGCCAGCGCCGTGAAACGATGATAGAGCACGTCCAACTCGTCTTTCCCGAGCTGGAATCCAAGATCCTGGGCGCGCTTGTGCAGCGCGTGCCGTCCGCTGTGCTTCCCCAGCACCAGCTTCGCCTCCGGCACGCCCACGCTATGCGGGTCCATGATCTCGTATGTCGTGCGTTCCTTTAAGTATCCGTCCTGATGGATGCCCGCTTCGTGCGCAAAAGCATTTTCGCCCACAATTGCTTTATTGGGTTGCGGCCCAAACGTAATGGTTCGCGCGAGCATTTGGCTGGCTTCGTAAATGTGCTCGGTGACAATTTTTGTTTCGAACGGCAACTTGTCCGGGCGCGTTTTGAACGCCATCACGATCTCTTCCAGCGCCGCGTTGCCTGCCCTCTCGCCGATCCCGTTGATGGTGCATTCCACCTGCCGCGCCCCCGCTTGTACCGCCGCAATCGAATTCGCCACCGCGAGTCCCAGATCGTCATGGCAATGCACGCTCACGATGGCGCTGTCGCCTAAAGCCAGCACCATGCGCCCGATCAGCCCGCCGTATTCCTCCGGCACCGAAAACCCAACCGTGTCGGGCAGATTCACGGTCCGCGCTCCAGCCGCAACTACCGCGCGCGAAATCTGCTCCAGATAATCCCAGTCCGTCCGGGTGGCGTCCTCGGCCGAAAACTCCACATCGTCGGTGTACTTGCGCGCCAGTTCGACAGCCGTAACCGCCTCATCCAGAATCTGTTGCTGCGATTTTTTCAGCTTGTACTTGAGGTGAATCTCGCTGGTCGCCAGGAACGTGTGAATCCGCGGTCGCCGGGCATGCTTCAGCGCTGCCGCCGCCCGCTCCACATCCAACACATTCGCCCTCGCCAGCGCCGCTACTTGAACCCAGGAGAACTCACGGCTCACCGCGTCCACCGCTTCGAAGTCCCCTTCGGAGGCGATCGGGAACCCGGCTTCGAGGATGTCGACGCCCAATTCCACCAGTTTTCGCGCCAGTTGCAGCTTCTCGGGTACGGTCATGCTGCAGCCCGGCGATTGCTCACCATCCCGGAGGGTCGTGTCGAAGATATAGACTCGATTGGCCATGTGTCCTCCTGTATTTCCGGCTAGCCGTATTTCTCGTTACCCATTATGCTCGGGCGGCTTCGATTTGGCAAATTTATAATTCATGCGGTCAGAATAAGTTACAATCATAGCATAAGGATCGCTTATGGAACTCTATCCGCTCAAGGTGTTCCTCACCGTGGCCTCCGAGAAAAGCTTCTCGCGCGCCGCTGAAAAGATGCTGCGCACCCAGCCCGCAATCTCGCTTGCGATCCAAAAGCTCGAATCGGATTTGCAGGAGAGATTGATTGACCGGTCCGGCAAGGAACTGCTCCTCACCGACGCCGGGCGTATCGTCTATGACTATGCGCGCCGTTTTGAAAACCTCACCGCCGATCTGGAAAACGCTCTCTCCGAGCTGCGCGACAATTCCGCCGGCCGCCTGATCGTGGGCGCCAACGAATCGACTTCGCTGTATCTGCTTGGCCATATCGAGCGCTATCGCCGGCTTTATCCCAAGGTGAAGGTGCAAGTGCGCCGTTCGCTATCGAGCAAAATCCCCTCGCAATTGATCGACGGCGATCTCGAGCTCGGCGTGATCAGCTACGATCCCGAAGACCAGCGTCTGCATTCCATGGTGATCTACACCGATCATTTGGCCTTCGTCGTTTCCCCGCAGCACCGCTTCGCGACGCGCGGCCAGGTTTCGATTAATGAATTGGGTATGGAAACATTCATTGCGCACTATGTTCTGTCGCCTTATCGCGACGTGGTGCTGAAGGAGTTCCAGCGCCACAAAGTCCAGCTCAACATGGATGTGGAGATGCCAACTGTGGAGACCATTCGCCTGATGGTTCAGCGCAATGAAGGCGTGGCCTTTCTTCCGCATATGTGCGTGGAGCAGGACGTCGCGCAGGACGCGCTGCGCGAAATCAAGGTAAAGGAGATCGCCGTCGACCGCAAAATCCGCCTGGTGTGCCCGGCGAAGCGGAGTTTGAGCCACGCGGCGAAGGCATTTTTGGAGTTGGTGAAGAGTAGCTAGGATCTAATACGCAAGAGCAACACCATCCCGTCCTTATCGCGTGGATTGCGGCCGGCGCGAGTTTGCTTGGAGCTTGGCGTCTTGGTACGCCGCGTATCAAAGCTCGGCGCTCGCGCGGGAGGGAATCGTCGCGGAGCACAGGCCCGTATTAGAGATAACACGATTCGAATTTACCGACAAGAACAACTTAAAGATATCGGGAAAGAATTCCGGACGCTCCCCAGCAATCAAATTGCGTAATGAACCTTGGTGCGACATTGGCAAGTACGTGGGCGGGGTTGTAGGTGAAGCGCTAAGAGTGGAGAAGAGCTTCCCTACAGGAGTGGCCTATGCCGGGTGTCCCGACCGGCGCCTTCTTTGAAATGTACGCGTTCATACCGGGAGAATTGTGGTTCCAACAAGAAGGAGTCCATTATACAGATGCGTCCTCGCTACGCCTGCAGGGCGTCTTGCACTACCAGGATGCCCAAGGCGACGTATTCGAGCTGCCATGGTGTTATGAATCGTTCCAGCCCAAGACGCGCGAGAAGCCCCCAGCCATTCCATGTTATGAGGTCCCCGCCTACAAAACGCCCTGACGAATGAGCCACTCATGGCCGCCAGCTTCTTGGATCTGGCGAGGGGCGGGTAGGTTTCGCACCCAGGGAGAGTAGGAATTCGGGCCAACCATATCGTGCGCGGGCCAGCAAGATGCCGGGTATAACTATCTGTAGGGGACGCGATCACGGAAAGGAAGACTGAATGCTAGCTTATTA
>Ga0302325_10012393_pt1 | contig 18288 bp, 16 predicted proteins | sample Palsa_T0_2_FD_201948 | JGI IMG/M metagenome (GOLD analysis project Ga0302325, IMG submission 201948) | Peat permafrost microbial communities from Stordalen Mire near Abisko, Sweden - Palsa_T0_2 | ecosystem: Environmental > Terrestrial > Soil > Palsa > Peat permafrost | place: Sweden: Abisko...
CACCTTTGAAGAGCGGTTTCAAGGTGTCTTGCGTACTGAAGAGCGCTACCGGGCTGCTGCCGGTGCTGGCACCGTACTGCACGGCAGATCCATAGGACACCGTGCTCTGCTGGACATAAAAAGCGGTGTCCGGGCCGGTAAAATATACATAGGCGGAGGCCAGGTTAGGGTCGGCATTGATCAGGTTGAACGAGGCGAGACCGCCCGTATTATTGCTTTTTTTGCAGGCAAGGAACAAACAACCAACTACGGCAATTAGAATATAGTAGTGTCGCATATGAATAATTATTTTTAAAAATTGGACAAATTAGTCACCAAGATATTTCCACAGATACCATTGCAATTCTCCTTCTTCCGGATCCCAGTCAATGATCCTGCCCTCGTGATCCAGCAAAACACTAGCGGTATTCGGGTAATGATGCCCCCCCTCCTTATACACATCATTTATCATACTTCCCTTTCCCCAGCCCTTCAGATCGGAAACGTTGACCCAGGGATATTTTTTTTGATGAATCACAAAACTCCAATCGTCCGCTGAAGTGTCAGCAGAAACCGCCACCACGTTTAAACCCTTGTCGTGGTATTTATTGTATAATACCAGGAGGGGTTTCTGAACCTCCTCCCGATCAGGTGAGATACTCGCCCAAAAATGCACGATCGTCACTTTGCTTTCTGCGACAACCGCCTTCAACGAAATCATTTTCCCATCCGGTGCAGGCAAACTAAAATCAGGAAAGGGCTGCCCGACGCAAAGCCTGGCATATTCCTCATCTTCCTTTCCGTAATAGCTGTTCTTAAGAACGGGATCCAGCTTTTGATAGATACCCGCAACAAAAGCTCCATGAAACGCGCTTTCACCGGTAAAATCGCCATTCAAAATATCCAGGACCAGCGGAACAGCCAATTTATAATTGGCATCTTGAGTTAAGAGCACCTGCGACAACCTGTCGTCAATTACCGACCTTGCTTCAATTTCCCGTTGAATAAGTTCCCGGTCAAAACCTACACTATCTTTTATTTTTTTTATCCGGTGCTGGATGGATCGATACCGGTGGACGCAGGAATCAAATATGGGCCAGAGAAACCGCCTCCCCTCATCAGCGGGGCTTCCTGTAATTTCAACTTCACGGGTAAAATCCTCCCGCATTTGATTAATATCCCCTCCTTTAATGACAATTTGATCCCCATTACTGGCGAGTAAAAGACAATTGTTTCCGCCTACCATGGTCCCTGAACGGGGGTCCAATTTCCGGTGAACGCCCCGAAGAAAAAGCTCATACAAACGCGGACCTTCCGGGACAGCAGCACACACTAAATGAAAATCTCCATGTTCCACCTTGCAGGAGTCAACCGGGGTAAAATAATGCCAGTCCGCAAATCGATCACCCAGAATGATGATATCACCATCATTTAATCCATCCAGGTGCCCGGAAATCTCAAACCCTTCGCCCTTTTGTTGGGCGAATAGTAGGACTGGAAAGAAAAAAAACAATAAAGTTAATCGCATAAAGGTCCAATAAAAAATAGATGATAAATGCTGCTGTTGAAGGTTAAATTGGCGTTCAATACCCGGGGTTTTGTACTAAACTGCCATCGTTGGTGAGTTCCGAAGCCGGGATAGGGTATAGCAAATCATCCGGAGTTACGGTTATTCCTTTATCGCTGGAAAGAATGGCTATCGCCTGCCCGGTTCTTTTAAGATCGAGCCACCGGTGGCCCCACTCACAAAACAACTCGATTTTTCTTTCCTGCATAACAGCGGCCAAAACCCCAGCTTGATTTAGCGAACTGGAAAGCGAGTCAAGGCCGGCCCGTTGCCGGATAACATCGAGATCGCTGATTGCCCCTGAAAGATTGTTTTGCTCGGCCCGCGCCTCCGCCCGAATCAGGTACTGCTCGGCTAGTCTCAACAGCACATAATTTTCCGTTATGGCGCCGCTCGATGCATACACGTTGTATTTATTCGGGAAATAATACTCGGTTCCGGAAACATTCGTGCTGTCAATCCAACTCGGGTACCGTTGATCTCGCGGTTCAAAACTGGCTACGAGTTGACTGGTCAGATAATAATTGGGAGACCCCCCGGGATAAGAAGGAAGGATCGAATTGGCCTCCTCCGTTGCATAAGGATAACTATTGTAAGTCGCCAGCTGCAAAATGGCTTCAGAACTTGTATCCAGGAAAACGTTATTCAGGTTGCTTTCCAGTGTATACAAACCGGATGCATTAATCACCGTCGTAGCTGCGGCTTCAGCATCCGGATAATCGAGCGTATACAAATAGGCCCTTGCCAGGAGCGCCGCCGCGCCATATTTGTTGACCCTGATCCGTTGTCCACCCGATACGGAATAGTCGTCAGCGAGTAAATTTTGAGCGTCCTTTAGATCGCTTATAATCTGCAGATAGACGGTAGCAACAGCGCTACGGCTTAAGGTATCCGTCGTGGCATAGGCTGTGGTGGTAACCAGGGGCACGGCACCAAACCAATTGACGAGGTAAAAATAACAAAACGCTCTAAGAAATTTGGCTTCTCCGGTTAACTGCGCCCGTCCGGACGGCGACACGCCGGAAGAGTTTTGCAACCCTTCAATCGTTGCATTCGCCAGATAAATATCGTAATACGGGCCTGGCCAGAAAGCGTAGTTTATATCACTGGTTGAAGAGTTCAGCACCATCGTCTGGAAGGGCGAGACACCGCCAAAGGGCAGCAGTTCATCAGCGGACATGCCGCAGTCAATCGTGGTCAGGCCGTTCCCATAAGATAAATTGTATCCGCTACCGGCATTCCCCGTCAGCATATCGTTGTATATTCCTACGATAGCAGCCGTGGCGGAAGCATCTGTGGAAAAGGTTTCTTCCGTTGTAATGGTATTTTGCGGCTGGGGAACCTGCACCAATTTGGTGCATCCCGCGCAGGCTGCCATCAAAATCCAACCGGTAAAGAATAAGCATGTCCTATAATATCGAGTATTCATATGCATTCACTTTAAAAATTTACGGACAGACCACCAACGATGGTCCGGGTCGGGGGCAATCCGCCAAAATTTTGCGTTTCCGGGTCAATTCCCTTATAACTGGTGATGACGAAAATATTGTTCGCGTGAATAAACACCTGCATGCTTTGCATGCCCGACTTCTTGGCATACCGCTCGGGAAGATTATACGCGATCGACAGGTTTTGCAGCCGGATATAGGAAGCATCCGTATAGCCAATATCGGAGCTGTGCAGAAAGCCCAAAGGATCAGCAGCCCCTGTCGTCGAATACTTGCCGATATCCGTGTTGTCGCCCGGTTTTTGCCATCTGCCGAGTACCCCGACCGGCTGATTTCCATAGTTCTGATTGAAATACCCGGGTGATGACCCTTGATTGATGGCATTAACACCCGTCTGTTTTTTTACATTGAAAAACAAGGCTAACGCGAATCCCTTCAGGTCAAAATTAAACCCGAAACCCGTCGAAAAAGTAGGACTGAGTTTCTTGAAATATACATCGCCTCCACTCGGGGGCACATAATTTGGATTAATGACTCCGTCATGATTTCTGTCCTGATACGTGTATACGCCTGTTTGCGGATTGACCCCGATAAAGCGCAGCACATAGATGCCGTTGAGCGGCTGGCCGATCAGCCCGGAATTTCTGTAGGGAGAAGCCGCTAAACCCGGAAACGAAAGGAATTTATTCTGATTAAAACTGAAGTTCAGATTTGGCGCCCAGCTGAAATACTTCGTGTGTACGCCTTTTCCGCCAAAGGTTAGCTCCCAGCCCTGATTCTGCACCGTGGCGGCTAAATTGGCCTCTACTTGGTTAAATCCGGTGAATACGGCGAGCGGGTACTCCAGCAATTCATTACTCGTCCGCCGCCGGTAATAAGACATCCGCGTTGTAACCCAGTCTTTGAAAAAACCCAGGTCTAAACCGCCTTCGAGTTGCCGGTTTGACTGCCACTGGTAATTCGGATTGGCATGTTGCGTAGCAATCAAGGGCTGTATTCCGCCATAGCTTTGTAAATTATTCGCCGTCCACCGGGTTAAATAGCCGTACGGGATTCCCCCGTCGGAGCCGGTTGTGCCATAGCTCCCGCGAAATTTACCGAAACTAATGACGGATTTGTATTTTTTAAACCAGGGTTCATCCGTAAAGATCCAGGCTGCTCCGACAGAAGCGAAATTCCCAAATTGATTGCCTGGGCCATAATTGCTTGATCCGTCCCTGCGGGCATTGAAATTAACGATATACCGGTCATCCAACGAATAACTAACCCGTCCAAATAAGGAGGCGTACCTATACTCGCCATAATTATCGGTAGATCCCTTGTTTGGCGCGGCCGAGATCGAATGGAGCAAATAGTCACTGGTATAGCCGAGCCCATAAACGTACATCCCATCCGTTGCGTTCTGTTGGAGCGAACCGCCCGTGAGTACTTGCAATTTCCCCGGACCCAACGGCGTTTGATAGGAAATCTGCGGCTCCACAATCCAATTTTTATTATTGTTATTGCCAAACTGGGAGGTGCCGGTAGGAGTTGTAGTCGGATCCTGGGAGGCAATGGGTATCAAGAACGCCTGGTTAGATTGACCTTCGTTGTAGCCAAAATTGCATTTCACCGACAACCCACGGACCAGCTCAAAACTTGTGACCAGATTGCTGTTTAGGAAATTGGTCTTTGCATCATAGGAATGAAGTAAGGACCCGAATGGACTGCTATTGGCCCCGAAGGCGGCGTCCCACTGCGTCCAGTTCAGATTCTTACCGGTAGAGTCGTATATGGAAGGGGCATCGGGTGCAAAACTGATGCTTCCGGGCAGCGTCACCATATCCGATTGCGTAAAGGAATACGTGGAACTCAGGGAGACGGTAAAACGTTGGTCACTCGAGTGATGGGTCAGATTGAACGATACCCCGGCCTGCTGGTCGGACCCAGTGGCGGTTGTAATCTCAGTGGATTTGGTATAGGTAGCGCCAATTCTAAAGGTCGTATGCACATCTCCCCCTGTTAAACTGATCTGCGCGTTTACTACTTTCCCGGCGTGTCCATATAACATCTTTTGCCAATCGGTGTATCTTGTAGTGTCCCACAATAAAAGATCGGGTGCATTGCTGACGGTAGGCGCAATATCATCGTTGCGAAACGCCTCCCGGCGCATTTCGAGGTACTGGGGCGTACTCAGCAATTGCCAAAACCGCGTAACTTTACTTACTCCTTCATCAACATGCATATTCAGTTGAGTTCTGCCCGGCTTCCCTTTTTTTGTGGTGATGATAATTACCCCATTCGCGCCTCGGGAACCATAAATTGATGTAGCGTCTGCGTCCTTAAGCACCGTAATACTTTCTATTGACGCCGGATCTACGCTGAATAGCGTGCTTTGGCCGTTGGCGGGTCCAATGAGTCCTGAATTCTGCAAAAAACCGTACGACCCCGTATAAGCATTCGCGGTTTTACCGATATTTAACACCGTGAGCGGTACTCCGTCAACAATGTAAAGCGGGTCCGATACTTGCCCGGTCACAGACGCCAGACCTCTGATCGTTGCCACAATGGGCGCACTGGCATATCCGCTGGTTTGCACGATGTCCAGTCCTGCCACTCTGCCCTGCAATGCCATCAGTGGATTCATCACGGGCTGCTTTTCAATCTCCGCCGCTGTTACTGTCGCATAGTCGCCCGTTGCCAGCCGTTGCGTAGTTTCGCCGTATCCCTGAATCACTACCTTATCGAGTTCATTACTCGTGACTTTCAATACAACGGTCAGGTTCGTCCGCTTCCCAACCGTCAGCTCCTGAGCTTCATATCCGATAAAACTGATCACCACCACATCCTCCGCTTTCAGCCCTTTGAGGGTAAAATCCCCCTTCGCATTTGTGATCGTTCCCTTCCCCGTCCGCTTGACTGTGATATTCGCATTCTCGACCGGTTGTCCTTCCGAGTTCAGCACCCGGCCACTTACCTCCCCTGCTGGCGGAATAGCCGGCGACCGCGGCAGGTCCACCACCGGCCGCATCACAACAAAAACCGTATTCCCCTGCATCTCATAGGTCAACGGCTGACCCTTGAAAAGCGCGTCCAGGGCGGCAGGCAGCGTGGCGTCTTTGATGTCGATGGTCACCGGTGTGGCTTTCGCCATATCCTTATCGTTATAGATAAAGAGAACGCCCGTTTGCTGTTTCAGCTTTGTGATGGCATCTTCCAGCGGCACACTCGTCACCCTTAGGGAAACGGTCTGGCCATCGGTCCGCGCGCTGACCTGGAGGGCGGCTACCAAAAGAAGAAAGGCGGTGAGCTTCATGACGCACAGCAGTTTTGTTCGAAAAGGCATACTTTCGCGGTAGTTTTGGGTTTGACAATAATGATTCCTAACCGTTTTTTTACTGGATACCCAAAATACCGGCCGGTTGTGTTCACAGCACACCGGCTTTCTTATTGGATGCCCCTATCTTCCGTTGCCCTATGGCATAATGACGATCCGTTTGTCTTCTTCGATCGCGAAGTGCACATTCATTCCCTTCAGACCGTGCAGCACCTGTGCTAGCGTTAAATCCCGCCCCATCTCCCCGCTAAACGTCTCGTCAGCAGGAACGACGCCTTCGTATTTCACTTCGACGTTGTACCACCGGGCGAGTTGGCGCATCAGCTCTGCAACAGACGCATGGTGATAGCTGAACACTCCTCTTCGCCAGGCAGTTGTCCGGTCGATGTCCGCTGTGCTAACCTGTAGCGCTCCATTCGCTTCGCGAACCTGCTGGCCCGGCTTTAGCGTCACTTGCCGCTCACCTACGACATTAACTTTCACGCTTCCTTCCACGAGCGTCGTCTGCTGCGCCGGTTCATCCGTATAAGCGTTGATATTGAAAGCCGTGCCAACGTCCTCGATCACCTCATCGCCTGCCTTTACCTTAAACGGCTGCCCGGCGTTGTGCGCCACTTCGAAATAGGCTTCGCCGGTAACCTCGACTACGCGCTCCTTACCGGTGAAAGCCAGCGGATAATGAATGGAGCTGGCGGCATTGAGCCAAACCTTCGTACCGTCGGGCAGGGTGAGCTGCCATTGCCGTCCCCGGTCGGTGGTAATGGTATTATACAAAATTTCAGCTGTCGTTCCGACATATTTCAATTCCCCGTTCACTTTCACGGCTTGTATAGTCCCTTGGGTAGCCACCGTTCCATTCTGCACGCTATCGAGCACCACCGTGCTGCCACCAGATAGATGCAGTACTGCACCGTTATGACCTGGGGCCACATCGCCTTTGTAGTGCACGGCCGCCGCAACTGGCTTTTCTTTTACGTTCATCAAAGAAAAATAATACGCTGCCCCACTTGTCAGTAATACAATTACCGCTGCTGCCGACCACCAGATTCTACGCCTGTAAGAAATAGAACGAACGGTTGCAGAAGTCACCATCGCGTCTTGCCTTATCCGTTCAAACAGCCTCATTTTCAATGCCGCTTCATCTGCATCGCCCGACGGCCAAGGCAACTCCTCGGTCCCTTCCTGGTTGAGCCATTCGGTGAGTAACTGCCTTTCTTCAGGGCTAAGGATCCCCAAAAGCTGTTTTTCGGCGAGTATTTCCAATTGTTCCCTGGTCATCCATCATAAGAGGGGTAAAAAAGACCCAAGGGGTGACAAGCGAGTAAAAAAAAATGGAAAAAGAAAAAACTAGAAGAAAAAGAAGCTGTTCAGCGAAGTTTTGAGCTTTTCGAGCGCCCTGCGCTTCTGCGTCTTAACCGTATTGACGGAAATCTCCATTTGCTCCGCGATTTCCTGATCACTGAGCCCCTCGTGGCGACTGAGCTCAAAAACGAGCCGGCACTTATCCGGCAACTGCCGGATAGCCGCCTCCAGCTCCGACCGTAGGTATTCAAAGTCAAGCCACTGCTGCGTACTGTGATCCGCTACCTCTGGCAATTCAAGGGAAGACCTCAACTCCCACTTCCGCTTGCGCTCCGCGAGAATCTTGAAAGCAGCGTATTGCAGCATCGCACTGATGTAACCGTGAAAGGTTTCCCGGATGACTACCCGTTCCCGCTTCTTCCAAAGCGTCACGAAAATATCGTGGACCAGCTCTTCGGCGTCTTCGGTGGAACCCAGTAACAAATAGCCTTTGAGAAGCAATTTTTTCCAGTACCGGTCATACAATGCTGTAAACGCAGGTTCATCGCCACTTCGCACAAGTTCAGCGAGCTGTTCATCCGTATATGAATTAACCAGAGCCAATGGTAGACCTTAACAGTTTTACCAGCTAAAAGTACAAAAAAACTATTACTGATAGGTTAAGGTTTTGCTTCTACAGATAACTCGTCCATCTTATTTTGCGGATGCAGCTCCATTGATCCGCTGCGAAACCGGAGCAAGCGGAGGCAAGTTGTCTTCCGGCCGATCTAAATAAAAATAAGCCGTCGCCGAATAATCATCGGATCGGTAAAAGTTGGTCCAACCCTTCGGAAAATCAGCCGCAGCGAGGGGTTTTGGGCTATCCAGCAATAGATAGAACCGGTCGGCCGACACGCTGACCGGTATCAGTTTTGCGCCGCGCCCCTGGGCGGACCGCACGTCGCTGGTGAAACCGCCGCCGATTTCCTGGATGGTGGCACGGAAATCTTGCTGAAAATAAACGGGGTCAGGGATGTGAAAGCGGTAAAAAGCATACTCGCGGGCGCGCGCATCAGCCACCGTGCAACCCTGATAAGCCTGAGCAAAGACCCCCTCGCCCCAGCCGGTACCGATATAATCCTCGGCTCCTGTGCCGTTGATCGTCGGATAGGTGCTATCGCCATCGATGTACATTTTCACCTCGCCTTCTCCCCACCAGGTATTTCCGTAAACCGTGTCAACATGGACGCCTACGCTGACCCCGAGAAAGCGACCCTTGCCTCGCACGGCAGGTAGCAACTCGAAATCATGGCCCGGCTCGCGCTGTATGGAGCGGTTCCAGCAGGCGTGAAAATAAAGCATGTCTTTCGGCGCCGAGGCGAGCGCGGTAAAGTCGATATCATAAAACAGGGTGACCGCCTTACCCGATTCATTCGTGAGGGTGACGCGCGCGCCTTTTTTAAAGGGCATGGGGATATAACAATTGAAACTTCTGCCCTCCGGATCGGCAAAAAGCGCGGACTGAAAGGCCACGGGTCGCCCGGTTCCCGCCGCAAAAAAATCTCCCAGCGGCACGTCGACGGCGGGTTTTTCTAGTCCGTCCCAGTACATCCGGAGCCGAAGGCTGCGGAGCATTTGAACCGACCGGTCGTCGATGGTCATCCAGATCCGGCCAATCACCCCCGCTCCGCCGGTCTCGAGCAGGGGTTTGGTCTCCCCCGCGGCCAGCTCCTCGAAGGCATGACCCTTGGCGCCCCGATTGCTCCGACCTCCATTTCCTTTCACGCCATTCGGGTTCTCAAAGCTGCTGACGCGGGAATTTACGCCGCTCGGCATTTGGTAGAGTTCCTGGGAGTGGAGAACACTTGCCATGAAAAGGAAACAAAAAGCAAAAAAGATTTTCATATATTTTCTGACTTGGTTCGGCGTTGCCATTGGTCGCTATAGTGATATCTTGGACTTAAAACAGCTTAAGCCCGCTTTCATCCAAAATTGGAGCTCTTCGAGACCCTGGTATAAAAGTACCGATTCCATTTCATTGGATAAGGCGGCACAGATTAGGTATCGGAAACGTGTATTTCCGTGTATACGCGGGTAAGTTGGCGAAATGGGTCGTCGGATGAAATTCAGAACGTAATTTTGAATCCTGGATTTGTCAAACATTGACGCGACTAAGAGCTTGCCAAACTTGCCCGGCCAAGTTGCCCCATATGTATTTGAAATATAGCATATTATGATATTTATATATTTACATATTTTGCAAATATTTACATAAAATGCAATTTTTTTTTGTAATTTTGACTCAACTGATTTAGATGTATGTTCAGGACAAACAGACAGGAGAGAAATTCGAATCGGAAATTCGGCGAGTGACCGACAAGGAGCTGCCAGGCTTGAATAAGAGCACCAGATATGTATTTGACTGGTCAAAATACAAGGGCCAGGAAGTCTACAAGCTTTGTCTTTTAGGTGAGAAGGATAGTTTAGGCTTGATGCGGGTCGTTGATCATCCGGAACAGGGATTCGATTTTTTAGAGGTCGATGTCATTGAAGTTTCAAATGAGAATAAAGGGAAAGAAAACGGACTTGGCCGGATCGGGGGATGCCTCCTTGCGTATGCGGCCCTGTTGTCGGATCAATATGGACATGACGGCTTTGTTTTTCTGGTGGCAAAGAACGAAAAGGCGCCGCTCTTCCACGACAAGTTCGGATTTCAGTATATTGGAAGTATAGGTGTCCTCGGAGAACGAATGGCTTCCGAAACTTCTAATTCGATTGAACTAATAAAGACGTATCTCGAAGCGAAAATTACCGATGATGATGAGTAAGCCCAAAAAAGAAAATCAGTGGGAAGAGGACGATATTTCTTTTCAAAGCCCTTCCATGACGGAGGCCGAAAAATTGGAAAATTGGTCGGCCTTCGGAGCGTATCGTCAGCAGGCAAAGGAAAAGGTATCGGATAAAGACCGTTTGAGGCTGCGTTTTCTACGCCTGAAATTCAGGATGAACGAATACCTGAACGCTCAGCAATCGGATTACCGGTTTTATTCCTTTTTGGTCAGTTATATGAAATGTTTCAACCTCAGCGGAAAGACGTTTGCGGATGAAATAAATATTACGCCCTCTGAGCTGAGCCTGATTTTGCATGGACACCGGGATCCCAACCGGAGAATCATGATGCGACTCGAAATCCACTCCAACTACAATTTTCCGGCGCCGCTTTGGTATGAGGTCCTCGCCAAGGAAAAAGCGCTCGAACTTAAGGATGACCGGGCGCTTCGAAAGGAAGAGGAGGCAGTGGTGCGACCTAAAATCAAGGTCGTTATTTAGATATATGAAACTTTCCTCTCCAAGTGGGGGTACCTTTGCCGGGAGGAAAAAAAGCAAGATATGAGCGCTGAATTAGTAAATGAGATAGAAGTGTTGCTACACGGTAACCCTTATTCCAGTGTGGACATTCAACCGCTCGTGCGCCGATATACGGAGGGCATGACCGTGCTACAGTCCGGGCCGACGCGGATGAAGTTTTTGAATCTGCTGAATCAATTAGAAAAGGCGGGGGATATTCAAGTTGGGTCAAATGTTCATTTCCAGCTTGCGGCAACCATCCAAGGACAAATAGACGAAAGCCCCATGCTCATAAGAAGCACCATCCAGTTTGAGCGCAGGTACGCGCGGGAGCACCGCCCCCCGGCGCCGGCGCCACCGATCATTCAAGTCGGGGGCGACAATTCCGGTATCATCAACACCGGCGACGTCCAGGGATCGCTGGTCCAGGGTGGTTCAGCCGGGGTACCTGAGGCCACGCCTGCCCCTGCACCACTTAGAAAGAACCTGAAATACTGGATCACAGAAAATCCCCTGGTCACCGCGGTCATCGGCGGGCTCCTCGTGCTACTGCTTGGCACCTGGCTGCTGGTCAAATGGAAAGTTCTTCACTGATTTAACCCCGACCTTTACGCGCACCACCATGAGCAGAATTCAATTTGGAACCTACTGGCCGGCCTATTGGCGGATCAGGATCACGGGCTGCGTCAATCTGTCAAGGCTCACCGACCTCAAACCCGAGGACCTGGCCTTATACGTCCACGAATACACCCACTTTCTTCAGGAGATCACGTCGACTTCCGGGCTAAATTTCACCTGGAATATTCTGGATCGATTCCGCCAAATTCTCGCAGCTGTCCAGCACGGCGGCGATGAAATCAACCTACCGCTAAAGGGTCCAACCGTCGACGAGCAACTCAATTACTTCCGAGCGCTGCGGCCAGTCATCGGATCCCGCGAACTGGACCATGACAATGGCACCTACACGGTCAGAAGTGTCACCCTGCCGCCTAACCGGCTGATCGAGGAACTGACAGATGGACATAAAATCCCTGAGGTTCACCTGGCCCTAGAAAATAGAGAGGGGCGGCAGCGCGAATATATTTTCGGCAGCGATGCGATCCAGGAATCCATGGCACAGCTGTTGGAACAGCGGATCGACGGCCATCATGCGACGGGCCAGTTCCCGTACATTGCCGCCAAAAGGCTTGCTGAATATCTCTGCCCCGCAGTAGCCGGGAAAAGTGAATTTCTCTTTGCCGCCTGTGATGCCGCGCTCATGTCCCCCTACCCGGGGTGGCATTTCTATCAGCTGCTGATGGAAATGGAAAGGACGCGGGCCATGCCTGAGCGCGCAGAGGAGATCTACCGATTTGCATTTGCGCTGTTCGAGCGCGACCATTGGATGGTACTCGAATCCTATGAAAAAGCCGTCGAATCGCTCTCCCATGTCGTCGCCGAACTCTTTGGCGACCGGCCCGAGTTCCATCCTACCAAAACCTGGTTCATCCACGTTCTTCGTTCAGCTTTTCAACTGCGACGCGACAACCCCTACCTGATGCTCGACCTATACCGGGATAAGATATTTGGCCCTGCCTTGAACTGGGTCGTGGAGGAAGTAGGGTTTCCCGAGGTGATGAACGGCTGTAACGAGCGCTGGTTTTCCGCCCCACTCGCCCTAAAGGGCCTGGAAGCGGGGATCGAGCCCATTCACCTTTGGGCCATCTGGCAGATTCACGATCTGCTTCTTCAAGGTATCCCTCCGGTGAACTGCCTCTTGTCGGAGACCGGGCTGCATAATAGCTTTGCGAGAAAACAGTCATGGCAAAAAATGAATTGGTCCGGGAGCAGATGTTTGTAAGCATAGCCTCCTGGCAGCAAAGTGATCTTTCCCAAAAGGAGTGGTGCAGGCAGCAGGACATTGCTTATCATATTTTTCATTATTGGTACCGGGTATATCGGGAGGAACATCCGCAGACAGGCAGCGACAGTTCCTTTGTAAAGCTGTCTGTTAAGCCCGAAGCCAATGCCAGCTGCGAAGTGGTTTTTACCGATGGAACGAAGATCTTATTCCGGGAACCTGTAACGGTTCATTATTTGAAAAGCCTTCTATTTTAAGCTGTGTTACACCTGTCAGCTTCCTGCCAGTACTATCTCTACCAGAAGCCTGTCAATATGCGAAAGAGTTTTGATGGCTTGTCGGGGATCGTCCAGCATGAATTAAAGAAAGATCCGCTAAGCACGGCTGTCTTCATTTTCCTGAACCGTCGCCGTAACCAGGTAAAGCTGTTGCTATGGGAAGGCGATGGGTTTTCTTTGTACCATAAGCGACTGGAAAAAGGAACTTATGAATTGCCTGCCGGCAGTGACGGGCAGGCGGCTGTTTACATAGAAGCCGATCAGTTATTATTACTGCTGAAAGGAATATCCCTACGCCATGTCAGAAGACGAAAAAGATATCAACATAGGGCTAAAATTGTGAATAACGAAGTCCCGCAATGATAGGCTATGACTGCATTGTAGTACATTTGCTACGCTCATGGCAGAGACGACAGAACATATCGATTATAAGACGCTTTTTGAACAGCAACAGTTGGTTGTTTTCCAGTTGCGCCATGAGCTGGACCAATTAAAAAAAATGATCTTTGGCGCTAAACAGGAACGCTTTATCCCGGGTGGCGCGCCTGATCCTGCTCAATTATTGATGGGGTTATCCACCGAGCAGGTAGCTGCTACTTCTCTGATAAAAGCTAAAAAGATCGAATATACCCGCATACCGGCTGCTGCGCCGAATCCTGCTACTGCTCACCAGGGCCGCATGAAACTGCCCGATCACCTGGAGCGAAAAGAGATCCTGATAGATGTGGAAGGGAAACAGGGATGCCGGGAGATAGGCCGGGAAGTCACTGAAGAACTGGAATACCAGCCGGGAAAACTCTATGTAAATCAGTTTATCCGCCCCAAATATGTCAGCGCCGATAATATGACCATCCTGATTGCCCCGATGCCGGATCGGCCCCTGCCGAAAGCAATAGCGGGGCCTGGACTGCTGGCACAGATCGTCATTGACAAATATGTCGATCATTTACCGTTGCATCGCCAGCAGCAACGCTTCAGTCGCGAGAAGATCAATATACCTTACAGTACCATTAGCGATTGGGTAAGTAATACTTGCAAACTAATTACGCCTTTATACGACGCCCTGCTAAAGGAAGTCCTGGCCAGCAATTATTTACATGCCGATGAGACCCCGATCAAGGTACTTGATAAGGATAAGAAAGGGGAAACGCACCGTGGCTACTTCTGGGTATATCATAACAGCCTGCAAGACATGGTCCTGTTCGATTATCAGCCGGGTCGTAGCAGGGAGGGCCCATCGGAATTGCTAAAAAACTTCCAGGGCCATTTACAGACGGACGGTTATGCCGCCTACAATATCTTCAAAGAACAAATAGATGTGACTTTACTGCATTGTATGGCGCATGCCCGCAGGAAGTTTATTGAAGCAGAAGCAAACGATACGGAGCGTTCGCGTTACGCCCTGGAGCAGATCCAGCAGTTATACGCTATTGAGCGAAAGGCGAACGACGAACAGTTGAGTGACTTAGATGTACTCAAACTACGCCAGCAGGAAGCTATACCGATCTTGGAAGCACTCGGCAAATGGATGCAGCAGGCTTACATGGAAGTACTGCCCAAGAGCGCGATCGGGAAGGCCCTGGCATACAGCATCGAAAGGTGGAAGCAGTTAATGATTTATACCACAGACGGGAAATTAAATATCGACAATAACCCTGTCGAGCGAGCCATCCGCCCCGTTGCCATCGGCAGAAAAAATTACCTGTTCGCCGGAAGCCATGAAGCAGCCCAGCGCAGCGCTATGCTATACTCCCTGATGGGAACCTGCAAACTGCATGGCATCAATCCCTTTGACTGGCTTATGAATGTTCTGGAAACAATACCGACCTATCCCATTAACAAAATCCACTCGCTTCTCCCAAACTATTGGAAGTCCAAGCATTAACTATTTTCCACTAGCATAATTGGGGCCTATCAGACCTCTTTCTTTGGAGTCCACAATATCTTGATAAAGAAAAGCGACACCAAACTATATACCGAACAATAGAGATAAATAGTTTGCGCGGGTGTTCCATCCATACTCGTCACCACGAGAATAAAAAATCCCAAAAAAATGCTTGCAATGGCAATTATAGCAGGTAAAAATAAAAGTATAATAAAATTAGCTCTCCGTACGGTGAACTGTGCGAGTAAGAACAAGGCATATGTAAAGGGGACAATAAACTCAATACACAGCCAGAACTCATCACCTTTAAAATGAACGTATTTTTGAAAGTTGTTAGCCCAATAAAGAGCAAAACAGGCAACAATCGCCAAATACAATAGAGAAATAAGAATTAGTAGGTTTTTCTTCATGGCATATCTAACATTACATAAAGCTCAACAATATAGTAATTTTAAATAAACTCAAAGAGGTACTTTACCGTGAGCTTACTCTTCAAGGTGTCGTTCCTTGCAAGCTCATTGAGGCATGCAGCGGCTCTACCTCCAGCTATATGGTGGACGAAAACTGTACCGGGGCCCCCTGGCGCAAGGCAGGTGCCACACCGTTGTGCCCGTTTGGTGCGCTTTGGCGGCATTGGGGTCTGCATGAAAAAAGGGTGGTGCATTGAACGGGTGCGGGTGGAAATTCCGATCTCCATCTTCCTAATGCAGAAACGAACGCCAAAAGAATGCGGCCATAATCAGTACTACATAAATCCCAATAAAAATCCAGGGAACTAGTAGCTCAATGTGCGTAAATGGCCAGTAGATTTTTCTATTCTTTCCTCTACCCATGATCTCCCATTCTGTATCATACAGGGCAAGCGGTAGCCTGGCTTCGATCATATGAATTACCTTAAATTTGCCCTCATTCAACCCTTTGTAGGACCGCACCATCCGATACCAAAGATAACAAATCAGCATACCGGCAACCGCAGCGAGCTTTACGATCGGGATATGATCGCCCTCGTTTTGTTTGGTTATGACAAAACCCAGGATGGTAACGAGTGCTGCATTAAGCGCCAGAAAAAACTCATTGGCCTTTTGCCTGCGATCGCTAATCTTCTCCATCCCTGTTAGGTAGATTTTATACTGCTCGAGCAAATGTTCGATGTATTTGTCTCCATACTTATCGCTCGCAGATACAAATAGCTTTTGAACCAAGTGGTCAGATGGCATGGTGCACCTATTTTAGCGAATTTAGGAAACTGGTGATATTAGCCCATGTCCAATGATACACCCGCCTTCCATCGAGTTCTGGCGGAAGCCTCTTAACGCCATGATCATGTATATAAACGGGATAAACCCGTATACCCTCATCGTATCCGCATTGAATCTCCCAACGGGCGCCGTCAGCAGCATACGTATTGTCACTGATAAAGGCGATCATTCCGTGACACCCTTTGATCCGCTGGCGGCAACTCGTCTTCCATTGCGAATCCCAGGGCGTTTTGACAGACATGTCGGTAAACTCAAAAGGCGTGTGGTCTTGCTTCGCCTGATGAACGAGATTGTCCCTGGCAAACCTGTCCTCGATCGCGAAGCTGATGAATATCTTTTTCAATGCGGTGGGTTTTGGTGGCAGTTAAAATGACAACGAATACCACGTCTTTTTAACCAGTCTTCCCGCAGGAATTATTATCATCCGTTTGTTGATAAAGAGGGAAGACCCGGGATTAAGCTGTTTTATGGGAAAAGGATATAGACCCTACCCGCCATGTTGCTGAATATTCCCGTCCAGCATTTGCTTCTCACTATCCTTTATATTGTCTCCGTATTTGGCCAGATACTCCTTCGCCGCCGGCACAAAACGGCTCCAGTCCTGGTTATTCAGATAGTAGATCGTCTCGGCGCGTAAAAACATCTCTTCACCCGGCGCGCCATATGACTTTATCTTCTCGCCGATCGCCGTCCAGTCCGGTGAAGGATGCCCGCCTGCCTCCGGCTCGATCTCCCCCTTATAGATCATATTCATCATGGCGACCACGTACGGTCGGTCTCCCATCACTTTCCGGAAGGCATCAGAATTGTCTTTCATCAGCCGAAATCCTGTATCCTTCGTGGAAGACGTGAACTGCGCTACGAATCTAATGTCCGCTTCGCTAAGCAGGGGGATATCTTTTTCACTCAGCGGCATTTTCAAGGACGCTACATATTCCGCCCCAGCCTGTCTGGCGCCCGGCTTGTCACCCACCTGCGTTGCCGTCATCGCCAGTTTTTTCAAAAATTCGGGATCATGTCGCCCGTCGATATATTCCTGCAGCATCCGGCTGTAGATCAGACCCGGCTCTGTCAGGTCGGCATTCAGCGCAGTGACTTCCGGGATCGCACCCATATCCGGGTTCAGGCGACTATGGATTTGTCGCAGCTGTTCAAAAGGAATTTTGATAATTTTCCGGTCATAAGTCATCAGTCCATTTTGCTCCCCTTCCACGTCAAACGGTTGCGTATAAATAGATCCAGACAAACCTTGTTTTTCCAGGAGTTGAAGGTGTTGGGTCATAATGGTATATTTTGCAAGCAGCCCCGCCGGTTTTTCCTGGATATAACCCCAGGCGCTGCTGCTGTTCCATTGATGGCCCGCGATAAAGACACCGATACCGCCAAACTCGCCCAACACCTGAGCCTTACCGGGCTGCTTGATCGGCATCATCGGATCGGGATAACTATGTACATCCGTTATGTCCGCATCCACATAGGCATCCGGCGAAGGGCTCCGAAGCTCTTCGTTGACATAAAGCAGTTCCCCGGTATGACCGTTGACAATCCGGGAAGGATCGGTTGCTTTGATCCAGTCCGTCAGACGTTTTTGATCGTACTGGCCCCATTTCTCGTTAAAGAGGACCCAGGTCGTGATCGAGGGATGGTTATGAAGCTCGTCAAGGGTCTCCTTGCACTGCTCTTCAAAAGCAGGTTTTGATCCTTCCGGCAGGCTCTGGTTGGGGTTGACCATATCCTGCCACACCAGCATGCCGAGGGAGTCGGCATAATAATACCACCTTTCCGGTTCGACCTTGATATGCTTACGAATGGTGTTGAAGCCCATGGCCTTGATGGCCTTGATATCAAAAGCCAGCGCATCATCCGTCGGCGCCGTGTACAGCCCGTCCGGCCAGAATCCCTGGTCCAGCACGCCTAAATTATAATAGGGTTTATTGTTGAGAAAGATTTGCTCAACGCCCTTTTCATCTTTGGCAACGGCAATCTTCCGCATCCCGAAATAGCTGCGGACCTGGTCCATGAGCTTTCCTTTGTAATAGAGCTGAACCGTGAGGTCATACAAGAAGGGATCGGCCGGTGACCACAGG
>Ga0302325_10012396_pt1 | contig 18285 bp, 17 predicted proteins | sample Palsa_T0_2_FD_201948 | JGI IMG/M metagenome (GOLD analysis project Ga0302325, IMG submission 201948) | Peat permafrost microbial communities from Stordalen Mire near Abisko, Sweden - Palsa_T0_2 | ecosystem: Environmental > Terrestrial > Soil > Palsa > Peat permafrost | place: Sweden: Abisko...
GATCTCGATCCAGTGATGAGACCCGGCGGCCTGGAACGAACTTGATGTCGCGCTCCGCGAACGCAGCGAGCAGCGCGGCGGTTGCGTCGGGGGCTGGTGGGACGGGATTGGGCTGTGGCGTGATGTAGGAGATCGTGCACGCGTCGCGAACGCCGCGGCGGACGAGATCGTCGTGCAGCAGTAGCGCACATTCGCTTGGCGCCGGAGTGCACTTGTACGGCAGGCCGCATACGCCGATCACTGCGTGCCCGCTGACGAACGACGGGATCATCTCCGCGAGCCGGGTCGCGCCGGTCAGCGAGTAGAACGCGTCCGCCTCGCTCAGCCCGGGGGTCGCCTCATAGTCGTACTCCGCGCCGAGCGCGACGACGAGATAGTCGGCTTCGTATTCGCCTCCGCTGGTCGTGACGCGACGTGAAGCCGGCTCGATCACAGTGATGGTCTCCTGCAGGAGCCGAACGCCGGGCTTTGCGACCGCGCGGTAAGGGAGGCTCACCGACTCGAGGCTTGCTCCCCGGAACATCAAATCGAGCTTGGCGTAGCCGAAGACGAAGGAGTCCCGCCTGTCGATCACCGTGACATCCGCCTCCGCGCCGAGCGCATCTGACGCCGTCGCCGCAAGCTCGAGCCCGCCGAAGCCGGCACCCAGTACCACGATTCTCGGGGCCATGATCAGCTCTCCATCAGAGAACGTCGGCCGCCGCGTGCGTAGGCAGTTGTGCCGAGATCCACGCACCGAGGCCGCCGACGAGGTTCACGACGTGCGACAGCGCTGCGCGTTGCAGGAGACTGGTCGCTATCCCTGACCGGTAGCCGCTGGCGCAATAAACGATCAGCTGGCGATCGACCGGGAGCTCCGCGAGGCGCTCTGCGAGCTGCGGCAGCGGAATGCTGAGCGCGCCGTCAATGTGGCCCTGGCTCCACTCTCGGCTGGTGCGGACGTCGATCAGCAGCGGCGGGTCCGGTGCGGCGAGTTGCTCGGCGGCCGTGCCGGCGGTGATCCGCTCAGTCCGCTCGATCAGCGCGGGGGCATTGTCGAGCTGCTGCATACCGCCGGCCAGGAAGCCGGCGACCGTGTCGAAGCCGATCCGTCCGAGCCGGGTCGCCGCCTCGAGCTCGCGGCCTGGGTCCGCGACCAGGACCACCGGCCGCTGAGGGTCGAGGAGCGTGCCGCACCAGGTCGCGAATGAGCCGCCGAGCCCGATGTTGAGCGCGCCTCGGATGTGGGCGCCCTCGAACTCCACTTGGTCGCGCGTGTCCAGCAGCTGCGCACCCCCGTCCTTGAGCGTGAGCATGGCCTGCAGCGAAATCGGCCGGAGCTCGCGCTCGAGCGCCTCGTCGAGCGTCGCACGCTCGCGCGCGTTGAGCACCGCGTCGTAGGTGAAGTACGCGGGCGTGTCGGGCTGGTCAGCCATGATCACCTCAACGAACTGCTCGCGGGTCATCGGCTGCAGCGCGTAGTTGTATTCACGCTGGACCCCGATCGTGGACACGGTGTCCGTCGATAGGTTCTTCCCGCACAGCGAGCCGGCGCCGTGGGCCGGATAGACGAGGGTTTCGTCCGGCAGCGGCAGGAGTTTGTCGTGAAGCGAGTCGTAGAGCATGCTGGCGAGACGGTCGGCGCTCCAGCCGAGCGACGCGCGCAGATCGGGGCGACCGACGTCGCCGATGAACAGCGTGTCACCGGTCAGCACCGAGTACGGCCGTTGCTCGTCGTGCTCGGGATCGAACACGAGGATCGAGATCGACTCGGGTGAGTGTCCAGGCGTCTCCAGCACCTGGAGGCGCACCTCTCCGAGTCGCAGCTCCGCACCGTCGGCCATCGGTATGAACGCGTATTCCGCCGTCGCCTGCGCGCCGAGCCTGATCTCAGCGCCGGTACGGTCGCGGAGCTCGAGGTGACCGGCGATGAAGTCGGCGTGCATGTGGGTGAGGAGCACGTGCGTGATTCGGCATGCAAGCTTCTCGGCGTCGACGAGGTACTGGTCGATGTCGCGCTGCGGGTCGATCACGGCCGCCTCGCCTCCTACCCGATCGGCGATCAGGTAGGAGGCATGCGCGAGGCAACCCAGGTAGTACTGCTTCAGAATCATGACCGGGCCGCCGTTGTCGACAGTTCGGCGAGCCCCTGCGCGACCCACGCCTTCAGCGGCTCGGCCTGGATGAATGGAGCGCCGTCGGCCTCCGCGCACGCGAGCACCTCCTCAGCCGAGGAACCCGAGCGCAAACCGGCATACAGGTAGACCAGCGCAGACGACCGCGGCCCAGTCCGGCAGGTCACGAGCGTCGGCCGCGGCATGCCATCCAACGCAGCGACCGCGCGGCGGGCGACATCCATGTCAAACGGCGAGGGCGGATCCGCGACCAGGTTCACCGACTCGGGAACGGCCGACTGGACGTCGGCATACGACATCCCGCCCTCCATCGCGGCGAATTCCTCGCCACACAGGTACAGCCACGACGCGGCACCCGCATCGCGAGCGAACGCTGCCGGATCTGCGATCAGTCCGCGGTTATGCGAGAGATCCGCGGGAGTCTGAAACTCGGACATAACAAGCCTCCGTCTATTCACGGGCCTTGGCGGTTGTCGCCAACGGCCGTTCAACATAACGTCACTGCTTACGATCGTCCGTTGCCGTCTGGCTGCGGCACGATCCGGATGTACGGCTTCGGCGCCTCGTAGTCGCCGAAGATCTCCTTCGCCTGCTCGTCTGAGACCGAGCCGGCGATGATCACGTCCTCGCCCTGCTGCCAGTTCACCGGCGTCGAGACCTTGTGGTTGGCGGTCAGCTGCAGCGAGTCGACCACCCGCAGCGCCTCGTCGAAGTTCCGGCCCGCCAGTCAGCGTGCTTGTCGGTCGGGTCGACCGACAGACCGATGATCTTCACTCCGCGCTTGTCGAACTCCGGCTTGATCTTCGCCATGTAGCCGAGCGCGGTCGTGCACACCGGCGTGAAGTCCTTCGGATGCGAGAACAGCACCCCCCACGAATCCCCGAGCCAATCGTGAAACCGGATCTGGCCCTGCGTCGTGTCGGCCTGGAAATCAGGCGCTTCGGCGCCCAGCTGCAGCGTCATCGTTCCTCCGGTGTTGTTTGCGTACGCTGCAAACTAGGTCGAACTCGGCCGAAGAACATCGGCCACGTGACCGATCTTCGGAGCATCGGGACGACGATCGCCGTCGGCCGCCGGCTCAGTGCATGCGGCGGACGGCCAGCGCCGTCAGCTCGCCGCGCGAGCTCACGTCGAGCTTCTGGAAGATGTGTTCGAGGTGGGTCTTCACGGTCGAACGCGAAACGAACATCTGCTCGGCGACCTGCGGGTTGGTGAGCCCCCGGGCGACCAGCTCGACGACCTGCTGCTCGGTCGGCGTCAGTGATTCCCAGCCGCCGGCTGGCCGCTTGCGGGTCCCGCGTGCCCGGCGGGCCCAGCGGATCGCTTCCTGTATGGACATCGCCGCGCCCTCGGCCCGTGCCGCCGCGTACGTTTCGGTGCCGAGCTGCGCGGCGAGCTCGCGTTCGAGCTTCTCGAATGTGGGCACGTCCGGCGGCCAGCGGACCAGGCCGACGTCGGCCCGCGCCCGCTCCGCCGCGCCCAACAGGCGGGCGGCCTCGGTGTACGACTCCAGGCCCGCGGCGATCTGCGCGAGCGGGTCCAGCGACTGCGGTAGCCACAGCAACTGCTCGCGCGCTACCCGCGCCGCCAGTGCCTGATGGGCGAGCGCCTCGGCCTCACCCCACTCACCGCGGGCGATCGCGAGGCGCGCGAGCACCTCGCGGGCGCACGCAGCCAGCGACGTGTTGCCGATGCGCTCGGCCAACGAGATCGTCTCGCCGGCGCAAGCGGCGGCACCGTCGGCGTCGCCGATCGACCGAAGCACGTCGGTCAGGACTGCGAGGGCCCGACACAGGAGCCAGCCGCCATCCGCGCCACCCTCGACCACCGCTGCCAGCACCTCGCGTGCGCGGTCGAGGTCGCCAAGCGCCGCGAAGGCGCGCCCGAGCTCGGTCCTGGTGATCGGGAACGTGAAACCTGCCCCGGCGGCGGTCACGCGCGCCAAGATTGCCAGCTGTCGCTCGCGCGCGATCTCGGCCCGTCCCTGCATCGTCTCGTCGAACGCCAACAACGACTGCACGGCCGACTCGGTGACCGGGTCGCCAAGCGCGCGGGCGGCCTCGACGGTCCGCGCGTTCAGCTCCGCACAACGCTCGTGCTCCGCGCGAGGCACCGCGCAGAAGATCTGCCCAGACAACCCCCAGATCACCCCCTCCGGGCCGGTCCTGTCGATCGTCGCCACCACCTCGTCGAACGCGTGCGTCGCCTCGTCGAGCTCGTCGGTGACGACGTACGACCGCCCGAGCGTCGAGAGCCCCAAGATCAAGGGCCAGTCGTCGGCGTTCTTGCGGGCCAGCTCGATCGCCCGCTCGAGCACCGGGCGACTGCCCTTGGGGTCGCCGAACAACCGGATGTGACCGATGGTGAAGAGCGCACGCGCGAGCGTCCACTCGTCCCCGATCGACTCGGCCATCTCGCGCGCCTCCTGCACGTGGCGGGCGGCCGACTCCGCATCGCCACGGAAGCGCGCGAGGTGCCCGCAGCACCACAACCCCCGCGCGCGCGACGGACGCGGCGCCGGATCGGTGGCATCCAATGCGCGCGTCAATGCGCGCTGGCCGATGGCGAACCGCGCGATCACCTCCCACCACGCCGTAAGCGCGACGCCGATCCGCAGCGCCCCCTCTGGGTCGTTCTCGACGCCTTGGTTGATCGCGGCCTCGAAGTTCGCCGCGTCCGGTTCGAGCACTTCGAGCCACTCGAGGTCCAGGGGCGTGGTCAACGCAACGGCCGCCTGCTCCGCGAACTCGACGAAGAAGGCGAGGTGCCGCTCGCGCACACTCGCTTGTTCGCCGCTCCCGGCCAACAGATCGATCGCGTACTGGCGCACCGTCTCCAGCAGTAGGTAGCGGGCGGCCCGGTCGTGCTGCTCCACCACCACCAGCGACATGTCGACAAGCGCGGCGAGTAGGTCCAAGATCTCGGCTCGTTCAAGCCCGTCACCGGCACACACAGCCTCGACCGCCTCGAGCGACCAGCCGCCGACGAACACGGCCAGGCGCCGGAACAGCACCCGCTCGGGCTCGGAAAGCAGCTCGAAGCTCCAGTCCACCGACGCCCGCAGCGTCTGGTAGCGCGGCAGCGCGCCAAGCGGCCCACCGGTCAGCAGCCGGAAGCGATCGCTGAGACCGTCGGCGATCTGCCCAAGCGACAGCATCCGCACACGGACCGAGGCAAGCTCGATCGCCAGCGGAAGACCGTCGAGCTCCCGGCAGATCCGCGCCACCACCGCCGCGTTCTCGCGGCCGAGCGCGAACCTCGGATAGACCGTGGCGGCGCGCGCAGCGAACAGACGACAGGCATCCGATTGCTCGACCTGCTCCGGCGCGTCGGTACCCGGTAACGACAGTGACGGTATCCGCCAATCCGACTCGCCCGGGACACCGAGCGGGATCCGGCTCGTCGCCAGCACCACCACCTGCGGGCATCCGCGCAGGAGCGCTTCGCACAGATCGGCAGCCTCGTTCGCCACGTGCTCGCAGTTATCCAGGAGGACAAGCGCGCGATCGCTCGCCAGACGGTCCGCCGCTGCCTGCATCTCCGTGCGCCCCGGCAACGGCCGCACACCGAGGACGCCGGTGAGCGCAGCCACGACCTGCCTGGCGTCGGTCACCGCCGCAAGCTCGACCCACCACCCCCCGTCCGGGAAAGATTCGGCCGATGCGCCCGCCACCTCCAGCGCGAGCCGCGTCTTACCCGACCCGCCGGCACCGGTCAGCACCAACAGCCGCGTCGAAGCCAGCGCCCCCAGAGCCTGCTCGCACTCCGAAGCCCTGCCTACGAAGCTCGTGAACCGCTCCGGCAGGTTGTGTCGCCACCCCTGAGTCGCCAACACGCCGCACAATCTACGACGTTCGGGTTGGCGACGACGCGGGCGCCCAAAATCGGTCACGTGGCCGATGTTCTTCGACCGAACCAGACGTAGCTTGATGACCATGCGAACGAGGAGACACGAGCGGCTGGTCCTTGCGGTGGTCGGGTTGGCCCTGATGACGGTTGTCTCGGCGGTGAGCGGCCTGAACGTCGCCTTGCCGGATCTCGCGCGCGCCACGCATGCATCGCAGTCGCAGGTTCAGTGGATCGTGGACTCGTACACGATGGTGTTCGCCGGACTGCTGCTGTCGGCAGGAGCAGTGGGCGACCGATACGGCCGACGGCCGATTCTGATCGTCGGGCTCGTGATCTTCGGTGGCGCCGCCCTCGGCGCGGTGTTCGCTACCGACCCGACGGTCCTGATCATGCTGCGCGGGACGATGGGGGTCGGCGCTGCGTGCGTGATGCCGGCGACCCTCTCGATCATCACGTCTTCCTTTCCCGTGGATCGACGCGCTCAGGCCGTCGGGGTGTGGGTCGGGATCGCCGGTGCCGGGGCTGTGGTCGGGCTGTTGGCGTCCGGCATCCTCCTGAACTTCTTCAGCTGGAATTCGTTCTTCACACTGAACGTGGCGCTGGCGGTCCTGGCGGTGATCGGCGCTGTCACCGTCATCCCGAACTCCGTCGACGAGGCTCCCACGCGGGCTCGCGCGTTCCCCGACAGATCTCCTCCCCAGCTCACAGGCAGCGCCACCGCCGGAACCGGACTGACGGCAGCACGGTTCAGACCGTCGTTCCCAGATGGCGCCTCGCCGAGATGCGGTTGGGCTGTCGCCGACCGCACGTTAGGTCACAGCGGTCTCCGGACAGGAGCCAGATAAGCGCGCTGACCCCTACCATGCTTGTCCTCGTGGTGGACGATCCGGAGCGCTTGGCCGAGATCTTGACGCCAGCAGGGTTCGGTGAACGGCGCATCGCCGTGATCGAGCTTGAGACTGGTTTGACGGTCATGTGGTGGCGCTGCTGGGTAGCCAGCTGAAGCGCCAAGCGGCAAGGACGGCGGCCGCGATACCCCACAGCGCGAGCACGATCAGATCGGTCACGGAGATTGAGCTGGCGAACGTGCGGTGTATGGATGCGAGGTGCAGTCCGGCAGCGAGGTGCTCCACGGGGAAGATCTCCCCGATCTTGCGCAGCGCACCGCTGAGGTTCTGGGTCGAGATGAGCACACCGGAGAGGAACCAGAGCGGCATCGTCGTGAGCTGGACGATCGGCTGCGCGGCCTCTGGCGATCCGATCACGCCGGACACGGCGTAGCCGATGGCCGCGAACGCCAGTCCTCCGAGCGTGGCGGTGCACGCGGCTGCCGCGATCGCCCCGGGTGCGATGCCGATGCCGTAGAGCACCTTGGCGATCACCAGCATCAGCGTGGTCATGATCGCCACCGTGACCACCGCGCTGATCGCCTGGGCACCGATCAGGATCGCGGGAGCGACCGGCGTGGCGCGGCGTCGTTTGAGCACACCGGTCTCGCGCAAAGTCGCGATCGCGATGACGAGGTTGGCGTAGGAGGCCAGCACGATCGCCATCGTCAAGATCCCGAACACGAAGTACCGGGAGAGCTTGACGTGGACCCCGTCGACGGTGGTGCTGCCCTGGAAGACACCGGCGAAGATGACAAGCAGCAAGATCGGAAAGATGAAAATGAGGAAGCGCGCGCGGGGGTTGCGTCGGGCAGTCAGCAGCTCGTAGCGGGTCTGGTGGGCGAGCAGCGCGAGTGTCCCGCGCGACGCGGCGGATCTCCACCTCCCGTGAGACCGTCCCACCGGACCGGGTCGTGACGCGGGAGCGTCTCCCGCGTCACGACTGGCACCGGGCGGGTCCTGATCGTCTGCGAAGCGCCCGTGAGTCTTCGCGGGGCCTCGCGATTTGAGCCACAGTCGCTGCAAATACCTGACGATCAGCAGCATCGTGCTACGCCTGATCCTTGTGGTTCGTGGTCAGCTCGCGCCATTTGCGCGCGAGAAACTTGAGTAGCCAGATCATGGTCAGATCCTTTCCAGGTGGTCGTTGGTTTCGGTCGTGAGTTGCAGGTAGACGTCCTCGAGGGTGGGGCGCGTGACCTCGAGGTCATCGAGTTCGAGGTCGTGCTCCAGCGCCCAGCCGACGAGCGTGTACAGATCGGCGGTCACGCGCCTGCTGGGAAGCAGCAGCCGCCCGTCGGGCTGACGCGTCACGCGCATCGAGAGCGCGCTCGGAAGCTCAGTGCCCGGACTCGTGTCGGGCAGCGAGAACGCGATCTGGGCCGCTTCGAGCTGGCGGTCACCGAGTGTTTGGGGTGTGCCGCGGGCGACGATCTCGCCGGCCGTGATGACCGCGATCCGGTCGGCCAGGCGCTCGGCTTCCTCCATGTAGTGGGTGGTCAGGAACACCGTCTTGCCGAGGTCTCTGAGGCCGGCTATGACCTCCCAGGCGGCGCGGCGCGCGGCCGGGTCAAAGCCGGTTGTCGGCTCGTCGAGGAAGATCAGCTCGGGATCGCCGATCAGCGCCAGCGCGACATCCAGGCGGCGTCGCTGGCCACCGGATAGGCTGGTGGCGCGCTGGCCGGCCTTGCTCGTAAGGTTGACCAGCTCCATCGTCTCGTCAACGTCCCGCGGGGCGGGGTAGTAGCCGGCGTACAGATCCAGGCACTCGCGCACCGTCACGGCGGGTTCGGCCTCAGACTCCTGCAGCACGATCCCGATCCGCGCCCGCCAGCTCGCGGGGGCACGCCATGGGTCGTGTCCGAGCACGCTGACCGTGCCGGCAGTGGCCTGGCGGAAGCCCTCCAGGATCTCGACAGTCGTGGTTTTGCCGGCGCCGTTGGGGCCGAGGAACGCGAAGATCTCACCGCGGTGAATCTCCAGGTCGATCCCGCGGACTGCCTCGTGATCGCCGTAGCGTTTACGTAGCCCTCGGATGGAGATGACCAGTTCGGCTGGGGTGACCGTGGTGGTCGTGTGGTTTGTCACTGCCCGGCTCCTGTGACCTTCGCCGGTGCTGCGCGACGGGGAACGCCGGCATTGACCAGCGCGGCGATCGGAACCACCAGCGCGAGCAGGATCACGGCCCCCCACGCCGCCGCGACGGTGTAGCCGTGGACGGTCGCGGCCGCCGTGCCGGCGCTGGCGTGTGCTGCGAGGTAGCCGGCGGTCGCGGTCGCGGCGATCGTGTTCAGCAGCGCCGCTCCGATTGAGGAGCCAAGCTGCCCGGCCGCGCTGGAGGCCGCCGACGCAGCGCCAGTATCCTCCCGTGCGACGGCACGCAGCGCGGTGGAAAGGATCGGCGGCCCCGCGAGGCCGGTACCGATCCCTTCGATCACCTCAGCGAGCACGATCAGCGCCAGGCAGTGGCTACTCGGGGTCAGGCCCAGCAGCGGTAGCAGCCCCGCGGCGCTGAGCACGATTCCAGTGCTGATCAGCCACCGCGGCGCGACCCGGGTCATCAAGCGGCGGGCGATCAGCACCGAACCGGCGGCTGCGGCGAGCGCGAACGGGACCAGCGTCAGACCGGCCCGCAGCGGCGAGTAGTGCAGGACCGTCTGCAGCTGGTAGGTGAGGATCAGCATCAGCCCGACAGTGCTCAGCCCGTTGAAGATCATCGCTACCAGCGCCCCGCCGCGATTGCGGTCACGCACGACACGCAGCGGCAGCAGCCCGTGCACACAGCCGGCCTGGCGGGCCACGAACAGGCCGAGCATCGCCACGGCAAGGGCCAGCGATGAGATCACCGCAGTCGATCCCCAACCCGCGGATGTCACATCGCCGAGCCCGTAGATCAGGGCGATCATCCCGATCGAGCACAGCACCGCGCTGAAGGGGTCCAGTCGCACGATCGGGCGTGGCGCGATCGAGGGCAGCACGCGCAATGCGCCTGCGACCACCGGCAAGCAGACCAGCACGTTGACATATAGACACCAACGCCGCCCCAGGCCGCTGGTCAACACGCCGCCGAGGATCAGGCCAAGTGCCATCCCAGCGGTCAGCGTCGCGGCGAAGATGCTCATCGCTCGCGCCCGCTCGTGCTCATCGCCGTACACGGTCACCAGCAGCGACTTGGTGGAGGACACCAGCACCGCGCCGAACGCTCCCTGCACCGCCCGAGCGGTGATCAGCATCGCACCATCAAGTGACGCCCCACCAACCGCAGAGCCAGCCGCAAACCCAATCACACCGACCACCAGCGTCCGCCTGGCACCGAACCGATCAGCGAGACGACCGCCGAGCAACAACAACGACGCGAACGCCAACGTGTAAGCCGTCAACACCCACTGACGGGCACCGACCGACATGCCCAACGCGTGCTGCGCCGAGGGCAGCGCGACGAACATCACGGTGATATCGAGGATCGCCATCAGGTGAGCGGCCGCGATCACCCCGAGCGGCCACCAGCGTCGTGCTGACTGGTCCCCTACGGGCTGATCTGGAAGCGCGATGCGCCCCAGCGGTTCGGTGAGTGTTGACATGCGATGACTCTCGAGAAAGCACAATAAGGGACAGTGTGAATCTAAACAGCATAGAGCCTAAGAGTCAAGCTGTCTCCTAACGTCCAATCGTGATGCGTCGTTTGCGCATCGGGGGGCGGGAAAGCTAGTCCGACATTGGCACAGCAACAAGGTCCAATCTGAGCCTTTTGGCCTATAGAGACGGGTCGCCGTAGCTAAGGCGCCTCGCTTCACGCTCGCCGACGTTCATGGGCTCCTCGCGGGCGCGCAACCGCATTCACAACCCAGGACATGATCGGAGTGTCGCACCCATTGGCCTGGCCTTGGCCAGGCCAATGTGGTATCTCTGGCCTGGTAGATGCGCACAGCGATCGATCCATGACGTGAACGCCGCCCGTCTGGCTGAGCTGCTCGGGGAGTGGCGTCGCGATGGACCGGCCGGTGATCGTCTCGCCGCGACCGTGCGCGCCTTGGTCCTCGACGGACGGGTCCCACTGCAGACCCAGATGCCGGCCGAACGCGCACTCGCAGCCTCGCTTGGGCTCAGCCGCGCGACCGTCACACGCGCTTATGAGCGGTTGCGCAGTGAGGGCTACCTAGCCAGCCGGCAGGGGTCCGGTAGCTGGGTGACGATTCCGGGTGGGCACCGCGCGGCCACCGATACGCCGGTCATGGACGGCGCGCTCGATCTACGCATCGCCGCGTTGCCCGCGCCGGCCGGACTCGACGAATTGGCCGCCGTCGCAGCCGCGCGGCTCCCGCGCTGGTTTGACCACCACGGCTATGACCCCCTCGGGCTGCCGCCGCTGCGCGAAGCGATTGCCGCCCGCTTCACCGCCCGCGGTCTGCCGACAACCGCGGATCAGATCCTGGTCACCAACGGCGCGCTCCAGGCGCTCGATCTCAGCATCCGAGCATTACTCACACCGGGCCGGACCGTGCTCACCGAAATACCCAGCTACCCGGCTGCACTTGACGCCCTGCACGCCGCCCGCGCAAGAATCAGGACAGTGCCCGTCACGGCCGACGGCTGGAACCTCGACGTGCTCGAAGGGGTCGCGAGCGAGCACAAACCGGATCTGGCGTATCTGATCCCGGACTTCCACAATCCCACCGGGGTGCTGATGAACGCCGACGCACGCCAGCGCGCAACGCGAGCGTTGAGCGCATCCGGCACCTACCTTGTGATCGATGAGAGCTTTGTGGAGCTCGGACTCGACGGAGTCAGGGAGCTGCCGATGGCATCGCTGGGACACGACCCGCGGACGATCACGATCGGCTCGCTCGGCAAATCGGTGTGGGGTGGCCTGCGGATCGGCTGGGCAAGAGCCAGCGCTGCGCTGGTCCAGCGATTGGCCGTCGTTCGTGCCAGAATCGACCTGGCCAGCCCCGTGCTGGAGCAACTGCTCGCCGTCGAGGTGTTTGCGCACCTCGAAGAGATGGTTGCTGACCGCTGTCGCCTGATCCGGCCACGACTCGCGGCCTTGATGGCCGCTCTGGATAAGCAGCTGCCCCAATGGAAGTACCCGCAGCCTGCCGGCGGACTCTGCCTCTGGGTGCAACTCCCTGACCGGCAGAGCACCAGTCTCGCCGTTCGCGCCCTCGAGCACGGCGTGGCGCTGACCCCCGGCCCCCGCTTCGGCGCGGCTGGACTGCTTGAACGCTACCTTCGCATCCCTTACAGCTCCGCGCCCGATCAGCTCGAACGCGTCGTGTCGACCCTGGCGCAGATCTCCCCCGAGACATCCGAGCCCGCGAATAGCCCAGAACCCGCACTGCGCTATGTCGCCTAGCTCCTCACCACGGCGTCGGCTAACCGCCGATAATTCGCCTGCTGCTTGATCAGGGCGCGCTCGGCCGGGTGGTCTTGGTCAATGAGCATGTGCAGCGTTACGTGGCCTGCGCCAGCCAGCAGGTGCTGGTCGACACGCTCGGCGATCGCCGTCTCATCACCCGAGGCGACCAGAGCGTCGACCAACCGGTCACTGCCGCCCGCCGCAAAGTCCGCCTCTCGGGTTCAGCAGGTTGGTGGTCAACCACGACTCCATGATCGTGCCGGCGTCGGATCGCCGGCCGGGGAGCGAAGCGGCGTGAGCACAGCGTCACCGTGCAGGGCGCGGAGCAGGAGTCGTGACCCGAGCCAGATCATGTACCCGGCTCCGGCGATACGGACAATGGTGTAGGCGACCGTCGAGGCGGTCAACAGCGCCGAGACACCGACCGCGGCGCCGGCGCTTTGCCACGATTCCGAGCGTCCGGGCCGGGCAGACCCGGCGCATGCTCCTACGTGAAAGGGATCGCCGCGCGGGCGGCGCCGTGGCCCACGAACTGGATCGCCAGCTCCGCGCTGTCCCAGACGACCCCGGTGTCAGCCTTGGAGGCGTGGACGGATAACGGCGACAGGACAAGCCACAGCGGCGCAGCTATCTGATGCCCGATTAGCTTCAGGGCCCGCTCCGGTCCTGCGTTGGCGACCAGAAAGGCGCCACTTTGCAGGAAGAACATCGAGCGGGCGCGACGGGACTCGAACCCGCGACCTCCGGCGTGACAGACCGGGGCTCAAACATCGAAAATCCCTGCATCTCGCAATTTCTGCCGCTGATTGGTCACCACCAGGTCACCGTTTCCATTTTCGAGTGCATCGGCGAGCTGAAATTCGACACCGCGCGGAAGCACAGAACCGGAATTATTCAGACGGACATCAATGGCGCGGACAGTAGGATCGAGCCCGTGGCCCTCGTACCCGCAGAACACTCATCAAACTCAACGGTCGTGCTCACCAATCCCGACGAGGACTGCTCGCCAGCGGTGTTCCGCGCTTTCCTCGACGAGCTGCTCAACAAGCCCGAGCCCGAACTCGAGAGCCTCCATGCCGCCGAGGCGCTCCGAGATCTGCGGATCGACGCTGAGGCGTGACCGCGTCGTATCAAGACCTCCGTTGAAGCCCGGAGCAGGATCGCTCGCACGAGCCGCTCACGACGTCGCGGTTGCCTGGGAGGCTCGGGTACCGTGGCGCGATGCTGATCGCGGTCCTGCTCTTCGCTGAATCGACGGTCGTCAAGCTCGGTGCTCGCCGGATCAGTCCGGACGAGGTCCGCCAGGTCAACGATGGCGATCGGATCGTGATCCGCAACCCTCGCCCGCGAGTCGAGGGGTCGGTGCTGATGATCGGCCCGACGCACGGCGGACGCGTCCTGACCGTTGTGCTGAATCCCGAGCCGCTCGATCCGGGTGCATGGCAGGTGCGAACGGCGTGGGACGCGAGCCCGGCACAGATCAGCCGCTACCGTCGCGACCGGCAGTAGGTCAGAATGTAATCGTGCGAAACGACGATGAGATCACGTCGGACGAGCTCGATGAGCTACTCGACGAAGCCCCGACGCTGAGCGCCAAGCAGCCTACGGAGGGTACGGAGGTGCGTCTGTACGTCGCTGTCGACGCCGAGACGCTCCACGACCTGGAGGAGCGTGCCATCGCGGAAGGCAGCGACTTGAGCGTCGTTGCCGCCGCGGCATTACGTAACGGCGTCCGCGCGGCCTGAGCTTCACCGCAGCTCGGCCGGCTCACAGGTGAGCGGTTCCGGGTCGGATGACGCCGGTCTCGTATGCGAACACGATCGCCTGGACGCGATCGCGCAGGCCCAGCTTGAGGAGCACCCGCGCTACGTGTGTCTTGACCGTGGCGTTCGAGACGATGAGTTGCTCGGCGATCTCGGTGTTCGACAGGCCCCGGGCGATGAGTTCGAGGATCTCGAGCTCGCGGGCAGTGAGTTCCTCGAGCACGGGTGGTGGCTGTGTGCGGGGGTGGTGACGGACGAAGGACTCGATCAGCCGGCGGGTGACCACTGGGGAAAGCAGCGAGTCGCCTGCGGCGATGGTGTGGATTCCCGCGAGCAGCTGTTCGGGGGCGACGTCCTTCAGGAGGAAGCCGCTGGCCCCGGCGGCGAGCGCGTCGTAGACGTACTCGTCGAGGTCAAAGGTGGTGAGTATCAGCACCCGGGGTCGGTCGTTGGCGGCTACGAGCCGGCGCGTCGCTTCGAGGCCATCCATCACCGGCATCCGGATGTCCATCAGCACGACGTCGGGCTTTGACCGGCGGGTGGCTTCGACGGCCTGAGCGCCATCGTTGGCTTCGGCGACGATGTGCAGCTCCGGGTCGGCTTCGAGAATCGTTCGGAAGCCGGCCCGCATCAGTGCTTGATCGTCGACGATCAAGACGTCGATGCTCATGCCGGTAACGCCGCGCCGAGCGGCAATCGGGCCTGCAACGCGAACCCGTCGCCGCCCGCGGGCAGCACTCGAAGCGTGCCGTCGTAGAGCGCTACGCGCTGTGACACGCCGCGTAGGAGTTCGTCGAGGTCGTTGATCGTGCTGTCGCCACGGACCTCGACTTCTAGTTCGTGTGGCTCGTAGCGGACGGTGGCGACGGTGTGGCTGGCGTTGTGCCCGACAGCGGTGCGGAGCGCCGCCTCGATCACGCGGAAGCCGACCAGGTCCAGCCCGGGCATCAGGTCGACCTGTTCGCCGACTGTGCGCAGCTCACATTCCACGCCGACCTCACGCATCGAGCTGACAAGCGCCGCGAGCTGTTCCAATCCGGGTTGTGGGGTGAGCAGGGTCGGGTCGTCGTCCTTTCGCAGAATCCCCAGCAGCCGGCGCAGATCGCCAAGCGCCTCGCGGCCAGTGTGCTCGACGCTGAGAATCAACTCGCGAGCGCGGTCGGGATCGCTGCGCAAGAGTCCGATCGCGTCGATTGCCTGGAGCACCATCGCGCTGAGGCGGCGGGCGATGATGTTCTGCAGCTCCCCGCCGATCCGGGCGCGCTCTGCGGAGATCGACGCGGACTCGCGTTCGTCTTGCTCGACGGCGGCTTGCGCTGCGAGCTCGCTGAACGCGGTCGCGCGGCGGTGACGCTCTCGCGCGAGGCGTCCGACGAACCACCCGGGAACGATCATCATGCTCAGGTAGAACAGACCAGACGCTACCTCGCCGATCCCGGTCGGGCCGGCGCCGTCACCGGGCAGGAACGCGCTGACGACGAGGATGCCGACCGCGAGCACCAGAGTGACGACACTGGCACGCGAATCAAGCCAGGCGCCGGCGGAGTAGCCGAGTACGAGCAGCGGCACGAGGTACCCAACGGTGACGTTCGAGATCAGCTCGCCGCCGAGGAGCGTCTGGATCGCGACGACCGAGACGCAGAACAGCAACGCGAGACTCGGTGAGCGCCGACGGAAGGCGATCGGCGCGGCGAAGAACACCGCGGCGATGGCGGTGACCAGTCGGTGCGGGGCCGTGATCGTGTCGCTCAGCCACTGCTCGAGCTCGATCGCGATGATCACCGTCACGGTCATGATCGCGTCGACGCGTGCGCGGTCGAGATCGACGATGCGCTCCCGGAATCCTCGCCTGGCACGGTCTGTGTGAGCGAGCGGGAGGCAGGCTCGGACCGTGAACCCGCCGGTGGCGTCGGCGTCGGCGTGGATACTGCCGCCGTGAAGCGCTGCGCGCTCGCGCATGCCGGCGATGCCGTGCCCGCCCGAGTGGCCAGCCGCGACCCCAGGGCCGTGACCGTCGTCGGAGATCTCGAGCTCCAGCGCGCTCTCTCCCCACCGAACCCGCACCTGTGTGCTCGCCGCATCGGCGTGCTTGATCACGTTCGTAAGTGCCTCCTGGACGATCCGGTACGCGCACTGGTCGAGTCCCGGTGAGAGTGCTGCCGGTTCGCCTTCGACGCGGAGATCGGTCGCAAGGCCCGACGCGCGCGCACGGGCGAGCAGTTCCTCGAGGTCCGCGAGCCCGGCCCACGACGCCGTTGACCAGGGGTCCGACCTCCCGTCGAGGACCCCCACCAGCCTCCGCATCTCTACCAGAGCGTCACCGCCTGCCCGCTCGACACGCCGCAGCGACGCCTCGGCGTGCTCTGGGTCGGAGCCCATCACCAGCCGTGCGCCGCCGGCGTGAACGACCATCAGCGAAACGCTGTGCGCGATCACGTCGTGCAGTTCCCGCGCGATCCGTGCCCGCTCCCCGAAGCCGGCCAGCCGGGCACTCTGCTCGCGCCGGGCGTCAAGCCGCTCCGCGGTCTCGCGATACGCGCGCTCGCGCGCGGCCCGCTCGCGCAACATCCGCCCAAGCGCCCACGGCAGCAGCACGACGAAGATCTCGAGGAACAGCAGATCGGACGCCGCCCATCCAGATTCGGCCACCCTGATGATCGCGCCGCCGAGCATCGCGACCACGAGCGCCAGCCAGGCGCGGCGCCCCGGCAGAAACGCGCCCACGCCGTAGACGATCAGGATCACCGCCAGGAGCACGGCCGGAGCATGCTGAAGCCGACCGCCGACCGCGGTCAGGGCACACACGGCAGAGACGGACACGAGTATCGCCGCCAACGGCCAGCGGCGGCGAACCGCCACCCCGACCGACAGCACGACGCCCACGACCGCGGCCGCCGCCTGGTCCCGAACCGACGAGCCCAGCCACACCCGCAGCTCGATCCCAACGAACAACACCACACCGGCCAACTCGTCGACACGCACCCGGTCAACGCCGCGTACTCCCGTGAACACCCTCCGCGCCCAAAACATACGCCTGGACGCTACCTCCAACGGGGAGCTGCGGCGTCAACCACCAGAACGATCCACCCTCCCCCGCGAGAACGACACCGCGTACATCAGACGGCCAACTGAGATCAGCCCCAGCCCCATCAACAATCGGTCGCCAGGCCGACGACAGCCGACTCCCTCCCCGCGACGCTTGCGCAGCCCAGGCGACCGCCTGCACACATAACGAACGGAGGGAACAACCGTGCGCAAGACGACTCTCGCAGGAGCAGCCGCCGCAGCCGTCGCGGCAGCACTCGCAATCACCGTCGCCGCGACCGCCTCGACGAGCACGAGGACCGAGCACTTCTCTTTCATCGACACCTCGAACAACCCCAAATCACACCTGTACAGCGCGATCGCCACCGGAGCCTTCACAGCCGGCGGAACAGCCGACTTGAGCGGGCACGGAAGCCCCAGCACGATGCACTTCTCAGATGGAACGATCACCTTCGAGGCCAAGCTGCCTCCCCTGAAGACGAACGGGAACGCCAAGCTCTGCCTCGAGACGACGACCGATTCCGGGACCTACACGATCCTCAGCGGAACGGGCGCCTACAAAGGGATCAGCGGCACGGGCACGTCCACCCTCGACTTCCGAGCGGTCGGACCGATCGTCAACGGCAAGTGCTCAATTCCGACCACCGTCGCCGACCAGAACATCATCACGGCGAGCGGACCCGTCTCACTGGCCCAACGCGTGTCCACGCGGCTGCGCCGGCGGTCTTTGGCCGAGAACCGCTGCAAACGGACACGATCTCGCTCGCCGCAGTGCGCAAAAACGGTGACCACTCGGTGACCCGCTGCGCATTGCTCCAAGATCGCAAAAATTGTGTTTTGCAGCAACTTCGAAGCGGGAGCCCCGGGGTGTTCCCGCACCGCCGGGGCCATCTTTCTGATTACGACTGAAATCTATCGCGCAGCTCGGACGGATCCGACTACGGATGTAATCTCTTGCCGTGACCCAGAAGGTTGCGATCGAGGAGCTGATAGATGCGCTGGGAGTCGCCGAGGTGCTTGGGCTGGCGCACCGGAACACTGTGAGCGTCTACCAGCATCGGTACGACGACATGCCTCGACCCGTTCTCGATCTCGGCGAAGGGCGAGTCGAGCTCTGGCTCCGACCGGAGATCGAGCGATGGGCGGCCGACCAAGTCGCGCGCGGGCGGACACGACGCAAACGAGAGCCTCTCCCCTGACGCGGTCGCAAGGATTTGCGAGCACAAGCTCCCCTGTCCCCTCTTTGAAAATCATACTCATTCGATTCCCTT
>Ga0302325_10012397_pt1 | contig 18283 bp, 17 predicted proteins | sample Palsa_T0_2_FD_201948 | JGI IMG/M metagenome (GOLD analysis project Ga0302325, IMG submission 201948) | Peat permafrost microbial communities from Stordalen Mire near Abisko, Sweden - Palsa_T0_2 | ecosystem: Environmental > Terrestrial > Soil > Palsa > Peat permafrost | place: Sweden: Abisko...
CCGGTAATGCGCAAAAAATAATCGCGAATTGCTGCTTTATCCTTTAATTGATACGGCCGATTAACGAGATCAAACACTAGGTCGAACGTCTGTTTTTGCCGCGGGAGAGGTGCGCTGGCGTCGATCTGATCGAAGGCGTCTTGCTGCAAATAGACCATATCAAGGAAGAGCGATTTTTGATAGATCAAATGATCTTCCAGACTAACACCTTCTTCGCCCGTCACCTGCATCATCTGGGCAACGTCGTTCCCACGGCGGAGAAGTTCCAGCATCGCGAGCACGCGGTCGACCCAGCCCGGCGCGACGTTCTTATCAAACCACGAGCTTAGTTGAGTAAGGTATCGGGACCATGATAGAAGCGGATCGACGGCCGGGTAGAATCGCTTGTAAGCTCGCTCGTAACTTAAACCCAGAAAGTCTTTGACGGTCGCCAAGGTCGACTGTGTCACAGGTTCCTCAAAGTTGCCTCCCGCCGGTGAAACCGTTCCAATCATCGTTAACGACCCGGTACTTCCATCGTTTGTTCGGATGACTCCCGCCCGTTCATAGACCCCCTTGATCGCGGAATCGAGATAGGCAGGATAGGCTTCTTCGCCCGGAATTTCTTCTAATCTTCCAGAGGTCTCCCGCATCGCTTGCGCCCAGCGGGAGGTGGAATCCGCGATGAGCAACACGTCGTATCCCATTTGGCGGTAGTATTCCCCCAGCGTGATGCCCGTGTAGATGGAGGCTTCCCGCGCGGCGACAGGCATTGAAGAGGTGTTGCAGATGATAATGGTGCGTTCCATCAACGGACCACCCGTCTTGGGGTCCGTGAGTTTTGGAAATTCGGAAATGGTTTCCACTATCTCGCCGGCACGTTCCCCGCAGGCGACCACGACCACGATGTCGACTGCGGAGTACCGCGAAATCAAATTCTGCAGGACGGTCTTGCCCGCACCGAACGGCCCCGGAATGCATCCGGTCCCGCCGAGTGCGATCGGAAAGAAAGTGTCGATGATCCGCTGGGTGGTCACCAGGGGTTTGTCCGGATAAAGCCGTTCGGAGTGCCGCTGTTCGAGAAGCTTTTGCGGTAAAGCGCGGCGCACCGGCCAAGACTGCTGCATGGTCAGGGCCTTTTCGTCGCCCCGATGATCACGAACTCGCGCTATCGGCGAGTCAACGGTTAGATTTCCCGATTGGATCCAAGTCACTTCTACCTCGTCGGCTATATCGAACGGAACCATGATCTTGTGCGTATACCGGCCTTCGGGTACCGTCCCGATCGTATCTCCGGCTTTTAGACGATCGGCGACGTGAGCTATAGGGGTGAAAGACCATTTCTTCTTCAGGTCAAGAGCCGGGGCGATCACTCCCCGCGGCAGGAAGATGCCGTACTGAGCCGAGAGATCGGGAAGTGAATTCTGTAATCCATCATAAACCTGGCCCAGCAATCCGGGCCCCAGCGTCACCGATAGCAATTCTCCAGTCTGCTCCGCTCGATCACCGACGCCGACACCCCGCGTGCTTTCGAACACCTGGACGTCGGCTTCCCGCCCTCGCACCCGGAGTACCTCAGCCTTGAGCCGCTCTTGGTACTGAGTGGTTTTCCGCTGCGGAACGATGCACACGACTTCGTTCATGATCAGAGGACGGTCGGCAGCCTCAGCGGCTTCGATCGTTACGAGGTTCGCCTGAACCGCGATCACGCGAGCGCCAGCAGATGCCACGGTCTCAGGTTGTTCGCTCTGCGAAGAGTTGGTCAAAATTTGCGATTCCATCGTCGATGAGTGAGTTAAAGCGTTTTTGGGCAATCTCGCGGTCGTAGTTCACGCGCCGATTAATCAGACTCCAGCGCAGCACGTAAAGAACGACCGCCGGAAAATCGAAGTAATGGCCGTTGCTCAGGTGACTGAATTGCTTCCAGGATTCAACCAGAATCAGGCGCTCAAGCTCAACTGAATCGTCGTTGTCCCAGAGCCGCCGGGCCTCGGGGAGCCAGGGCACTGCCGACCCCAATCCGAAATCAGGCTCCGTCCAGTGCCGTTCAATGCGTTTGAGCCAAGGGCTGTAACCCCAATCGCTCTGCGCCGGCGGTGAAGTTTCTCCAAGTCTGCGCCTACGAAGCGCAGCGACAATCGTTCGCAGGTTAATCACGAATTCGACCGCTTGCCGCAACGTTCCGGATTTCAAGTGAGGGACTAGCGCTTTGGTCGATTTGACAATCTGCGCATCGGTCCAATCCGCCGGCTGCTTCGATCGCCGGACCAGCTGCTCGATCTCTGAAAGTGTTTTGTTGTCCTGATCGGTCAAAAACCTGAGTCGATGCCGCAGCTTGATTTCCGTGAGCGGCGTCTGCTGTTGGCCGAAAAGATCGCCGAGCGGCGGAAGGCTGGCCATCAGCATGATATAGGGCGTAGAAGTCGTCATCAGATCTGTAGGCTAAACTATCCCTTCTAACAACGCCCGGAACCGTGGTTGCAGATGCTGCAACAAAAGCTCAGCGATCGCCTTGTCGCTCAGGTCGAGGTCAATGCCTTTATCCGTGAGCCGGACTTTGATGCCTGCTTTGACGTTGGGACTGGTGCTCAAAGTAACGCCTTGCCGCAGCATGTTCCTGGCGACAAGGTCGGCGAAGTGTCCGAGGGGGCTGTCGTGGAGGTGGGCCGGATTCCTTGCTAAATCGTCCAGGCTGACCAGCTTCTCCGGAAGGAGGATCTCCACCGCGCCTGCCCCGGTGGTCTTTTCCCTAACCTGTCCGGCGACTTCCAGGATCAGTTTTTCCAAAATTTCGTGTCGTTGGACCTCTTCGCCTACCAGTTGTTTTACCTCGCGCGCAGCCCGTTGCGAGAGGCGGTTCTTTAGATCGAGGGCGGTGTCTCGAGCTGCAACCTCCAACGCCTGACGGCCGGCTTTCTCAAGATTAGCGCCATCGGTCCGGGCCCGGTTAACAATTTGCTCCGCCTCTCCCTTCGCTTTGCTGAGAATTGTATCGGCCTCGGCGCGAGCATCCTTGACGATCTTTTCGGCCTCGGCGCGACCGGAGCCGACGCCCTCGTTTCTGAGCCGTTCAATGAGGGCTTCGACCCCGAAGGCAACCTTCGAGTCTTGCGAATTCGTATCTGGGTTTTTGCTTTGCGCCATTTCAGCCCTCCTCACTTCGGGAGACCACCCGCTAACACCAGGGCAAAAATGAACGCGAAAACGGCGAACCCTTCGACGATCGCGGCAGGGGCAATTGAAAGCCCAAAGATCGCCGGCTTTTCCTTCGAAGCCGCGATCGCTGAAGCGCAACAACTGCCTTGGTAAAACCCTAACAACAACAACGTAATACCTGAGGATAGTCCGATCCCGAACAAGCCTCCAGCAGTTACCGCAGTGACGGGACGATTCAGGGTGAACATCACGACAATCCCGTAGATCACCATCGAAGAGGGCAATGCCGCCACACCAACGTATCGCCCATGACCACCTTCTGTCTCAAGCATCGCACCAATGGCAGCTTGCCCTGCCACCGTACAACCGATCGCGCTTCCAACCGCGCCCAGACACACCGGGGCGTATAACCCAATCCATCCGACTATGATTAACAGTTCATTCACGGTTTAACCTCCTTTTTTCGAAAGGCTATGAATGGATAGCCTTCCTCAGAAATTGCCCATTTGAAAAATTCGATATAGTTCAGGCGCAATCCGTGGACGAAGCCGTTGACGATCCCGAGCAGCAGGTTCAGCGTGTGTCCCATAAGCAAGATTATAATTGCCAGCAAGATTCCTAACCCGGGAACATCCCTCCCAATCTGGCTGGCGATCTGGTTAAATGTGATGGCCAAAGAGGCGCTCGCCAAGCCGAGGGCGAAAAGACGCAAATAGCTTAGGGCGTCCCCAAATAGCTTGGATATATCAAACAGGGCGCTGAGTCCGCCGAGAAGCCGCAGTACAGCAGAGCTGAACGATTTCACTTGGCGATTGCTGCCAAAAAGAATGATCAGCGTCAGGCCGGCCGCTATAAAGCCCAAGCCAATCTTCCACAGGATCTGTTCAGCCTGCGTCCCGCGCGATAGTAAAAGGATGATGCCGCCTAAAATGACAACGATCCATCCAACCGGCTTCAATTTTGCGGCCAGATCAGCAGCGTGGAGAGACGACGCAGCGTTCGCCAGCATGAGGTGCGCGCATCCCACCACCAGTGAGATCTGCATCATCGACGCTGTATCTTCCAGATGGAGAAGATGAAACGCTCCCAAAAGGCTGGTCGGCGGTGGCTCGATCCCAAAGTAACTGCCGGCGAGGACGCCGTACACGAATGCGACAGCCAGCACTCCGCACATCAGCAAACGAAAACGTCTCCCCCCTGCGCTTTGCCCAAGCTTGTTGCGGCCCAGGAAAAGGATCGCCGCCAACACCAGAGCGTAGCCGGCATCAGAGAGGATCATCGCGAAAAAGATGGCGAAGGAAGAGGCGACGATCAAAGACGGGTCCCACGAGCGATAGCCGGGTGTCTCATAAAACGCGACCAGATCTTGTCCCCCTTGAAATGCCACGGGGTTATCCATCAGTGTCGGCGGCATTTCTTTGGGACTTGGATTTTCCTGGAGGAGCGCTATGCCATTTGCCTCAGCATAGCGCTGGAGAGCAGGCAAGCCCGGAGACGGGCTCCAGCCCTGGACCACGAAAATCTTATCGATTTCGCGGCTTCGCCGGGCCGCCATCTCGAGCGCTCGCTCATCTTCAACAATAGCCAGTTCCTTGGTAAGCAGGTAAATCCAGCGGCTCAAAGCGTTCTGTTCAGCCGCCAAATCTTCCATCTCTAGTTCGACCCGCTGCAAGTTGCGGTTCAGCTCCTCCAGAGCCGTTTCTCCGGCATGGGTACGCAGCACGGGAAGAACTTCCGGCCGCGGTTCGTCCTTCGCGATGACAACGACGTAAGCGAACCGGTGATCCTTAGCAACGACTTCCCACGGATCCGTCAGTTTGTTCACCTCTTTGAGGTCAGCATGGGAAATGCGATAAAACCACAAGCGATACCCGGCCATCTCGTCCAAGGGCGGCAGACGAAAATTTCCCCATGGACCCAGTTGGTTGATCCGGCTCCGCAGAGAGATTCGCCGGTCCGCTGCCTCACGTTCCCGTTCCTTGTTTTTCAGGGCGGCTTTGACGATTACCTCGATATTGAAATTTTGCGGATCGATCTCCTGATGTCGCCGTCGCGGTGCGCCGATCAGATGCCGTAGCGCGCCGGCAACGGATTCATCCCACGCCGGAGCTGTCAATGCGACCGGTCTTGATTCTTCGCGCATCGAGATGAGATGAACAGAGCCGAGACTCTGCAGGTCGCTCAAGGCTGATTTATGCTGTGCGCTGCTGCCAAATAATGTGACTTTGCTTAACTTGGCGATGCTCATGCAACCCCTTTCTCGCGTTTGGAAATTTTCGCCCGCACAATGCTGTCGCGCTCCGCATCGGACAGAGAAATTCGAATGCGTTGGATGTTGGCCTCCGTCTTTGGAATCAGGACTTTTTCAAAGAGGTTCACGCGTTGCGAAACGACCTTTGCAGAGGACGCCAATAACTCGAGCCGCCGTTCCATGACCCGACGATGCATCCGAATTTCGATCGCTTGTTGGAGCAACTGGACGACCCGATCAACCCAGTGAGGCTTCCCAAGAAACGGATACTCACTGACTTTGATCTCGATCTTTCCTATCTTCGGGAGATGTATGCCCATGACGTTTTCCTCAACAATCTCTACTTTCGTGGCGCGAACGATTCCGCGCACATCGACATGGGTATAGCCCAACATCGGGATCTGCTTCTCGACCATCGGATTAAGCGCTTCCAAGCGATGATCCAGTTCTCGCAGCTCATTGCGCGCCTTTTCCTGCTCTGACAGCAACTGCCTGCGCTTCAGGTCAAGTGACGGCAAAAAGTTTCGGTAAGTCTTTTGCTGTTTAATCAGCTCGCTGAGCGTCGATTTGTTGAGGGAGAGCCTGGCCATCAGTTAGGAGTCGGGTTCGACGTTGGTTTGCTTCGCGGAAAATATTTGTCGACAAGCCCCTGTTTCATGAGCAGCTCCTGCGGCTCGAAGCATTCACCCAGGGTTTGCCAGGAAAGATCGAGTGCCTCTTCCAACGGCAGCGAAACATTGATATCCATGAAACGATCCCGGAATAATTTGCCGAACTTCAGCAGCTTCTGATCGAATCCGGAGAGTTCGAATGCCATGGCCTGCTTCTGCTGCGCGTCTTTGGCTTGTGAATAAAATCGGATCATCGTGTTCATGATCTGGTTGTGATCCTCTCGAGTGACCTTTCCAATCACATGCTGCTTCAGCCTTGACAGGGATCCGAACGGGTCAATCACGCCGTTATGCAGATAGAATTGGCCCTCTGTGATGTATCCTGTGTTGTCCGGGACCGGGTGAGTCACGTCATCACCGGGCATGGTCGTCACCGTCAGAATCGTGACCGATCCGCCCTGTGCGTAATCGCAAGCCTTCTCATACCTGCTCGCAAGCTGCGAGTAAAGGTCACCAGGATAGCCGCGGTTCGCCGGCACCTGATCCATCGCGATACTGACCTCTTTAAGAGCATCTGCAAAGGCAGTCATATCGCTTAAGAGAACAAGGACCCGCTTCCGTTCATCCACCGCGATGTTCTCGGCGACGGCCAATGCAAGGTCCGGGATCAGAAGTCGTTCCACCACCGGATCGGAAGCCTGATTGACGAACATCACAGTGCGGGTGAACATGCCGGCGTCTTCGAACGCCTTGCGGAAAAAATAGTAATCGTCAAAGATCAAGCCCATCCCTCCGAAAACGATGACATCGGCGTCCGCCTGGATCCCGATTCGGGCCAGCAGTTGATTGTAGGGCTCGCCTGAGACGGAGAAGATCGGAATCTTCTGGCTTTCCACCAGACAGTTAAACACGTCGATCATCGGCACATTGGTATGGATCATCTTGGAGGCAAGGACCCGTCGCATCGGGTTGACAGACGGACCGCCGATGGTCACCTTCGGATCGTTCGAAAGGTCCGGACCGCCGTCGATCGGTTCTCCAGTGCCGCGGAAAACCCGGCCGAAGATATTGTCGGAATAACTGACCTGCATCGGGTGCCCGAGGAAACGTACGGTGGAATCGGTCGAGATTCCGCGGGTCCCGCCAAAGACCTGCAGAGCCACGACGTCGCGCTTAATACCGATGACCTGAGCCAACGAGTGGCTGCCATCAACTGCTTCGAGCACCGCGAGGTCTTCTAAACAGGGAGCGAGACCGTCACTCTTTGGCTCTTCTGGTACTTTGACTCGAACGATGTCCCCGATGATGGCCAGTATTTCGGAGTACCCAACTAATATCGGCGATATCACAGTACTATTGTTAGTCATTTGATAGATCCCGGAACAACCAAGCCCGTGAATACCCGCAATCGTCGGGAGCGATACAGTGGCTCTGCACTCTGGCAAGTGAAAGGCATCCGGTTCTTACTGGGAGTCAGGCGCCACCCTGTAACAGAGCCCGGTTATACTCCCAATTCATCCGGGCGATGTGCAAAACAGAAATCTGTTGCGGGCACTCTACCTGACAGGCTTCGGTATTGCTACAATGGCCAAAACCCTCCTTGTCGGTCTGATCGACCATCTGCAGGACACGTCTGCGCGCTTCTAGTTGACCCTGCGGCAATAAAGCGAGCTGAGTCACCTTGGCGGAGGTAAACAGCGCTGCGCTGGAATTCTTGCAGGTCGCCACGCAGGCCCCGCAGCCGATACATGCAGCTGCATCAAAGGCCGCTTCGGCTAACTCATGCCGAATAGGAATGCTGTTGGCTTCAGGCGATTCCCCGGTGCTGGCGGAGATGAACCCCCCGGCCTGAATGATGCGGTCAAACGCGCTACGATCGACTTTCAGATCGCATTTTACCGGGAATGCCGTCGCCCTGAACGGTTCGATATAGATCGTATCGCCGTCTTTAAAGGTCCGCATATGCAGCTGACAGGTTGTGGTGTTCGGAAGCGGACCGTGCGCCCGCCCGTTGATCATGACTCCGCATTGGCCGCAAATGCCCTCGCGACAGTCGTGATCGAACTCCACAGGCCTTTGCTTCTTTTGGATAAGCTGCTCGTTCAGCATGTCCAGCATTTCTAAAAACGACATGTCCGGGGTCACACTCTGCAAGCTATAATCTGCCAGTCGGCCTTGCTTACCCTGACTTTCCTGGCGCCAAATTTTGAGCTCTATCCGCATATTCCCTACTCCGTTATTTGTAGCTTCTTACGCTCGGCGTCACGAAATCGAAGCGCAGCGGTTCCTTGTGCCAGATTGGTTCTTTCCCCTCGCCTGCCCATTCCCAGGCTGAGGTAAAAGAGAAATTTTGATCGTCACGGACCGCTTCCCCATCGGCCGTCTGATGTTCTTCGCGGAAATGGGCGCCGCAAGATTCTTCTCTTGTTAACGCATCGTAGCACATCAGTTCGCCCACCTCGAGGTAGTCGGCCACCCGACCGGCCTTCTCCAGTTCGCTGTTCATTTCAGGGCCTCCCGGAACACAGAGTTCATGGTAAAATTGGTCGCGAAGCGTACGAATTGTTGCGATCGCCTCCTCCAATCCAGCACGGGAACGGGACAAGCCGCATTTGTCGTACAAGATCCTGCCGAGGGATTTATGGAAGTAATCGGCGGGCAGGGTTCCCTGAATACCCCGCAACCGTTGCAGTTGCCCCAAGGCAGCCTCTTCGGCAACCGAAAACGCAGAATGATTGACATCCACTGGCCCATTTTTGATTTCATTGGCCAGATAGTTTGGAATTGTCGCAGGCGCGATAAAGTAGCCGTCCACACACGCCTGAAGCAACGAGTTAGCACCGAGCCGGTTCGCGCCATGATCCGCAAAATTTGCTTCGCCCACGGCGTACAATCCCGAAACGTTCGTCATCAGCTCATAGTCCACCCACAAGCCACCCATCGAAAAGTGTGCAGCCGGCGAGATGCGCATCGGTTCTGTGTAGGCGCTGATGCCGGTAATCTTTTCGTACATTCGAAAAAGGTTCCCGTACTTTTCCACTATCTTATTTTTGCCTTGTTCGCTTATCGCTCTGGAAAAATCCAGATACACCGCATTCTTGAGCGGTCCGACTCCATAGCCGGCGTCGATCCTTTCCTTGGCCGCGCGCGAGGCAATATCGCGTGGGGACAAGTTGCCAAAGGTGGGATAACGACGTTCCAGGTAATAATCTCTTTCGGATTCCGGAATATCGTTCGCTGCTCGCTGCTCTTCCTTTTTCCGGGGCACCCAAATCCGTCCATCGTTCCGCAGCGATTCGGACATCAGGGTCAACTTGGATTGGTATTCGCCGGACTGGGGCAGGCTCGTCGGATGAATCTGTGTCCAGCTTGGATTAGCGAAAAAGGCGCCACGCTTATGAGCGCGCCAAATAGCAGATGCGTTGCAGCCCATCGCCAGCGTCGACAAATAGTAGATTTTACCGAATCCGCCAGTGGCCAAAACCACTGCATGAGCGCCGTGGCGTTCGATGGCGCCGGTATCCATATTGCGGACAATAATACCGCGCGCTTTTCCGTCGATAAGGACCAGGTCCAACATTTCATGCCGCGTAAAAAGTTCGACCCGACCGGTCGCGACCTGTCGCATCAGCGCCTGATAAGCCCCCAAAAGCAATTGTTGGCCTGTTTGTCCTCTGGCATAAAACGTCCGCGAGACTTGCACGCCGCCAAAAGAGCGGTTGCTGAGGTACCCGCTGTATTCGCGCGCAAAGGGCACACCTTGCGCCACCGCCTGGTCGATCAGTTGAGCACTACATTCCGCCAACCGGTAGACATTCGCTTCCCGCGAACGAAAGTCGCCTCCCTTGATCGTGTCATAGAACATGCGAAAGATGGTATCCCCGTCGTTTTTGTAGTTTTTGCAGGCGTTGACGCCCCCCTGCGCGGCCACGGAATGGGCTCGCCTGGCCGTATCCTGAAAACAAAAACTAGTCACCTGGTAACCCATTTCTCCCAACGAAGCCGCTAGCGAACTGCCGGAAAGACCCGTACCAACGACAATCACATGGAGTTTCCTGCGATTGCCGGTACTGACCAGCTTGGCGGTTGAACGATAGTGACTCCACTTTTGCTCGAGTGGTCCATCCGGTATTTTAGCTTCCAACATAGCTAGGACCTTTTGAAATGAATGTAGACCGGAATAAGGGCAAACCCGGCGCTAATGCCGATACTGTACACCCATCCAACGACCCTGACCCAGTGAACGTAGCGCGCGTTGTAGAACCCCAGGGTCCGGGCGGCGCTAAAAAAGCCATGCAGTAAATGGTATCCAAGCGCCACCATGCATAGAACATAGATCAGCACGTACCATCCGTTTTGGTAGACAGTGACCACGAGCGTATAGAGGTCCTTCTGGCCGTCTTTATCTCGAGGGATATGGCCAAACTGTAATTGGTACCAGAAGTCTCGTAAGTGGATGATCAGGAAAAAAAGAATGATCGTACCTAACAAACCCATTTTGCGAGAATACCATTTGCTGCTGCCGCCCCGTCGGTCGTACGCATAACGTTTCCCGTTCGACCCCCGGTTTTGGATCGTAATCAAGAGCGCATAAACTGCGTGGGCCAGGATACTGGCAAACAAGAAGTAGGAGATGAGCGCGATAAAGAGATTTTCGGAGAGCAGTTTTGAATAGAAATTGAATTGCCAACGCGCCGCGTCCGCGGGGAGGAGCAGCTGCAGGTTGCCGAAGAGGTGTATCACCAGAAAAAAGCAGAGAAAGAAGCCCGTCAGTGCCATCAAATTCTTCCTCGACAATGTATGCGACAACAATTGTCGGAGGTACCGGCGATTCTCCAGCCCCTTTCGGATTATCGCGATGTCCGGGTTGCGCACCGGGCCATCCGAAAGAGCTACCCCTGTGTTCTGGTCTTCCTTGCTGTCGCTCATTGTTTGAACTCCTCCTTGAATCGCGTTCGCAGTTATCCCGATAACGTGTCGTAAAGATCTTTTTCCATTCTCCAGCGTCTTTGCAGAACTTTGTTCCCCAGAACTTGTTCCACCTGTCGGAAGGAGGGATAGATTCACGAGGCGTTCGTCACCCGCGGCACACCTCCCTATCCGATTCGCTCCAATAAGCGAACTTCACTAATACTTTTTCCGGAGTACTCCGGATGCTTTCTGGTATGGCAGACGGGTGGATCGCCGCGCCGGCGTGTCGCCGATTGTCGACGCGGCTTTCCGACCCGGGCTGGCTGGCGCTTGCTGCAAGGGAGCGAGAGAATCTCGGCCCTGGCAGGTTACAGCGGAGATCGGACGAGAAGGGGCTCCAGGACTCAGCCTGTGGTTTCACCCCAGGAATCATTCACGCCCATCGTCGCGCCCTTTCAGGCCGCTAGGCGCGGGCCTATAACAAGTGTCCAGAGTAGACCAGCATCGAAATTTAGGCGCAGTCACCGGTAGTAAGTAAGGCGTCCCGCCTTACCCTCTTTTTAAGTAAGTAAGGCGTCCCGCCTTACCCTCTTTTAAGTAAGTAAGGCGTCCCGCCTTACCCTCTTTTAATTGTCCTCGGAATCTGCCAGTTGGGAGCCGAAACATCAAAGATCGACAACCCATGACCTAAGTCATAGGTCAATGGCTGACCCGAATGGCGCTAAGTTAAGGGTTCTTTTGGCCGATCAAATGCCCCGAAGCGAAGGGGTTGAAGAACTGAGCCAAGGGTTTCCACCCGGAAGGTAAGGCGGAACGCCTTACTTGCGGCAGGTACGTGGGCATCCTGTGAGGATGCCATTGAGAAATCGCCCCACGCGCCGGAGAGCAATGTAGCATAGGCTTCCAGCTTGTCTCGGGGCTGAATTCTCTGCCTCTGCGCTTACCAAGATTTCCGTCCGCTCCGCATTGTCTATAAAGCCGCGCGCGATCCCTAAGGCGCCCATCCTTTATTTGGTTCTTGCGGCACAAAGACTGCGTAAATGATTTCTAACTCAGAGTAGCTGATTTCTCGTTTTCCGAATCGTGCCAGTTTATTATTGATCTTATTAAGCAGGTCTTCCAGACCGTGGGTTCTTTGATCGCTCATATTCTTTAAATTTTCTTAATGTTCTAAATGCCTTATCTCCCGGATACGTCGTTAGGCAACTCAGGTAGCACGTTGTTAGCTCTGATAGTTAGTTCAATAAGCACTTGCGCTACTGAAATCGTCCGCCGGTTTGCCTATCGTCACGAGTCTCGAATCTTGGCGCCCTTGAACCTGTGCAGAACGGTCTACCTCCACTACTACCTTGTTCGACACCGTAGCTCGGAAGAGTAGTCTAAGGGATCGTCAGTCCATAAATGCCATATCTAACATAAATAAGCGCGGTTATCCGTAATTAAATCTGGCCCAGCCAAGCCTCCCCCGAACTGGATCCTGCGGCGAGTGGCGTTAACGCCAAGGGCTGGGTAAAGAAAAAAAAGAACTGGCCGCTTCCAATTGCGGCGGATTTTCTGGTATACAGATCGCGGAACGTGTAAGATCGTTTGTTGGTCGTCAAAGCCCGATGAAGTCAAGGTTTGCAGGATTCTTATGTGTAATTGCCGTCTTCCAGTTAATGGGCGGGCACTGGGCGGTTTTGCAAGCTACGGCATGGGTTAACATGCTGGTCAAATACTCCGAAACCGACGGTGTCAAAGTTGGGATCAGCAAAGCCTTTGATGGGCAACATCCTTGCGACCTTTGTCTCAGTATTGCCAAGAACAAGCAGACTGAAAAGAAGCAAAGCTCGCAGCTTGAGGCCGCCAAAATCTACCTTGTCGCGCAGGCTCAGCGCTGGACGCTGCAGCCTCCCCGCTACTTTTGGCGTTTAGCGCCCACAATCTCTTCACTGGTTAGCTGCGAGAGCAAGCCGCCGGTTCCTCCTCCTCGGGTGTCCTAAGGCCGAGTTCAAAACCAATTCCAATGGCGCTTTCGCTGCGCGCATGGAACGCCTTTGTCCCCGAACCGAGAGTCGTGCAGTCGTTCGCATTGCCGACTTCTCATATCCCAAAGAGATTCCAATTGTCTATGAACAATCTTTCTGCCTTTAGAAGAGCCGTTTTTTTATCCGTCTCCATCCTCACCTTTGTCGCGGCGCCTTTAACCGCGTTTTCCCACGGTTTTGCCGGTGATCGTTTCTTTCCAGCAACACTCACCACCGACGATCCATTTGCCGCGAGCGAAATGTCATTGGACACCTTCAGTGAAATACGTCAGCCCGGTCAACCTCCGTTCAAGGATTTTGACAACGGGATGGATATTTCTCTGCTGATCTTACCACTCACCGCACTGACCATCAGTGACGGATACAGCATCCAGAAAGCTGCCAGCCAGCGTGCGCAGACCGGATTCGACACCGCCGAGCTTAATCTTCTCTATGAGTTTTTTGAGAACGACAAACACGAGACGATTGCCTCCATTGGTCTAACGTGGGATATCGGCGGCAGCGGCCGTAAATCGCTCGGTAATGATTCCTTTAGCACCTTGACCCCAACCTTTTACTTTGGAAAAGGTTTCGGTGATCTGCCCGATAGTCTCCCTTTCCTTAGACCATTCGCAATCACTGGAACGGTCGGGGTAGATTTTCCGACGAGCTCGGGTACCCAAAGCGACCCCAATCCCAATGTATTGGAATGGGGCCTGGCGCTCCAGTACAGCTTGATTTATTTGCAACAACACGTCAAAGACATCGGCTTAAAGGCGCCCTTCGACCGGCTGATCCCGCTGGTTGAGTTCCCGTTATCGACGCCACTGAATCGAGGGGTAGACACTCTCACCACCGGCACCATCAATCCCGGGGTTATCTGGTCTGGTCAATATTTCCAGATAGGAATCGAAGCAATGATACCGCTCAACAATCATAGCGGTCACAATGTAGGAGTGATCGCTCAGATTCACTTATATCTGGATGATATTCTGCCCAAAATATTTAGCAAACCTCTCTTTGGTGGATAAACTGATGAAAACCTTAACACGATTGCTATTAACTGCGGGTGCGCTGCTGCTCCTCCTCGTCCAGGGGAGCTCGGCGCATGCATTTGTCGATCACGCAGAGCCGGCAGTGGGAAGCCAGATCCATGGCGCGCCGACCCAGGTGAAGATCTGGTTTACCGAGAAGTTAGAACCCGCCCTGAGTAAAATCCAGGTATTCGACATCTCAGGGGGAGAGATCGATAAGCGTGATGTAAAGATCGATCAGTCAAATGGGGCGTTGCTGACTGTTTCGCTGCCCGAGCTGAAGCCTGGAAAATACAAAGTCGTGTGGCGCGCCGTCTCAGTCGACACCCATGTCACCACTGGGAATTTCACGTTTGAATTGCTCTGAGGTGAGACGACACCCAAAGTATAACCGCCGACCGTTGCACACCGACGTACTCCTATGACGATTGCGTTGATATTGGCGCGTTGGGTGCATCTGTCGGCCTCGATTCTGCTGGCTGGCCTGTTTTTGTTTGAGGCGGCAATCGTTCATCCTGCGACGAAGAACCCTTCGGCGGGAGCCGCAAACCAGCTTGAGACGATCCGCCGTCTCTCTTGCCGGACCGCATTATGGACGCTTCTGGTGGCGCTTATCTCGTGGTTCGCATGGAGTTGGCTGGTCGCCTCTACGATGACCGGAGACGACCTAATTGCCTGTTTACAGTGCGGTGACTGGTTGACCGTCCTGACCGGGACGCAGTTTGGTCATATATGGTTGTTCCGGGTAATTGTTAGCCTGGTCTTTGCGATCATCCTCTGGGTGGTGGCAGGCAGACCAGGGAGACGAAGCTTTTTGGGGGCGCCGCTGGTGGTGCTTTCCGTAATAGAGGTTGTCTCCTTGGCGTGGGCCGGCCACGCCACTGCAAGTCCGGGCCCGTTCGGAATAGTCCACCTTCTAGGCGATGCGGCGCATCTTCTTGCCGCAGCGTTCTGGCCAGGAGCTCTAGCGCCTCTCGCCGCGTTCTTATTTCTGCTCTTGAAATCTAGCGAAGTCGAGGTAATCAAGCTGGCGGCGCCAGTCGTTCGCCGATTTTCCGCAAGCAGTCTGATCGCGGTGACCGGTATCGCGTCGACCGGCCTCATAAATGGCATTTTCATGGTCGGAAGTTTTCAGGCACTCCTGACAAGTGCCTACGGCCAGATCCTGGTTTCTAAGCTCGTTCTCTTTTCCGGGATGATCGGCTTCGGTGCGTGGAACCTTTTCTTGCTGAAGCCAAAGATAGCGGCTGACCTCCTCACCGTGCAGGTCGGACAAGCGAGGCCCCTCCATTTACTGCTTCGAAATGTCCTTTGGGAAATTGGACTGGGGACTGTAGTCATCCTTATCGTTGCAGTGCTTGGAATCACTCCGCCGCCAATGCGCTGAGCAAGCGTCGAGCAGGATCCGTAAACACTCAACTCAGGCTCATTCTCCGATAGAAAAGGCATGGCGGCTTGCTTTCCGTCCGGGAGGAATGAAATTTTGAGCGGGGCATCATGCAGTCACCAACCTCAAGGCGCTCGTTGCTCAACTATATCGGTGTCTTCATCCTGCTGGTTGGGATTGGCGTCGGCGAATTCATTTACTGGCGCAGTTTCCAAGGCGGTTCGGCGACCGGCGATGAGGATCCGCTCCTTTCGCAGTATGATTCGCGCGCCTATCAGCGGGGTGTGCAGATGTACGTCGGCACTTTCGGCTTGATCATGGACCAATGGTCGCGGGCGGCCGCGAAACTGGGCGAACCCAGGCCCCTTGCCATCACGATTGCCGTGCTCTCAATGCTCGCGGCAGGCGGTTGTTTCATCGTGGCTGCGCGGATGCCGCGCGATTGAAGGTCTTCCAGCCTGTATTTTGTTCTCACCATCCGGCGACGAGGCGCTGGTGCCTGCTTCCCGCCGATAAATTGTGTTTTAATTTTAAGCACAATTTCATTCGCAAGATTGATAAAGATTTTTCTTATTGAATTAATAGAAAATACGGCTCGCATTATTTTTATGTATATTTATGGAATCGGTCTAAGGTGAATCGTTCAGCTGTCGATCTTACGACAAGAAACTTTCATCAGATGTTGGGAACACTCATTGCAGGAGCCGGAGCGGCGGGTCTGGGGCCGCTGATTGCCGCAGCCCGGTTGGGTAAGCTGGACGATTGGCTGGACCAGGGGCTGACGGTCATCGACAAGGGGGATGCTTGGGGCGGCGCCATCGGTCGCTATAACGTTAATGCCGACACGATGGCGACGACTTTTCTCGAATGCCTTGAGGGGCACGCTCTGGGTGAGCTGTTCCATCCGGTTCGGGAACATGAAACGACAAAGAGACTCAAAGAATGGCGCCACGGGATGCCGCCTCTTGCCTTGATTGGCGATTACATGGCGGATCTGGGTCAGACGTTACAGGACTATGTCACCCGGCATCATAGCGGAAGTTCTCAACGGAATACCGCGCTGAGTTCCATTCATTTGAAAGCCGATGGCACCATCGAAGCAAGGCTGGCTCCCATCAGCGGTCGGGGTATGACCGAGTCCATTCGGGCCAAGACGCTAGTTCTGGCGCTCGGCGGTTATCAGGATTTCGGGCAAACCGCTATGCTGGAGCTCTATCCCGGAGTCAACCTGCGTTCTCTCGACCCGGCAAAGATTATGATGAGCGATCGTCTGCTTGGCCCCGCCGGGGTTCGCGAGGCGCTGCGTGTGTTGGGCTCTCGACCGGGCTGCCGGGTAGTGATACTGGGAGGGTCCCATAGTGCCTTTTCCGCCGCCTGGGTACTGACGAACCTCATGCCGCCGGAGATGTTTTCGGCGGGCAGCATCAGGCTGCTGCATCGTGGCCGGTTGCAAATTTTTTATCCGTCCGCCGAAGAGGCGCTAATGGATGGCTATAAGGATTTCACGGCCGACGATATTTGTCCGGTGACTCGGCGGGTCTTCCGCCTGGGCGGCTTGCGCGGCGATGGGCGCCAGCTGTGGCGCAGTGTCTCGGGCCTGGCGGGGACCGAGCCGGAAACCCGGGTCGCCGTGCAGCGCATGAATATGTTTTCCCCGTCTCAGCTGCGGGCTCACCTTCAAGAGGCGGACCTGATCATCTGCGCGCTCGGTTACCGCGCTCATACGGTTCCGGTCTTCGATCCTCGCGGCCGCCCTGTCCCGCTGATGGCCGATCTGGGGCAACGTTCGGTCGACAGCGGCTGCCACGTCCGGCGAGCTGATGGCCGAGCATTGCCCAATTTATTTTCGCTGGGTTTGGCCTCCGGCTATCTGCCGCATGGCCGGATGGGAGGCGAAGCAAGCTTCATCGGCCAGCAAAACAGTCTGTGGCTTTATCAGAATGACATCGGACACACTGTTTACCGGGGCGTGCAGCACTGTCTGCGAGGTTCCCTCATGCCGGCACTGCGCTTCAGCTAAATAACTCTCAAGGAGGCCGCAGGATTTTCCGGTTTCAACCCCAGGAACCCGAACTTCCCCTGCGACGACGCAGGATCGGCTTCCAGCCTGTCTGGGATAGGCTTCCAGCCTGTCTCCATCCTAGTCGTCGTCCGCCAGACTGAGTGGGCCGCGGCACTTCTTTTGTCTTCTTGCCGAAAAGGGTGCACCATCGCATTCTCTGATTTGATCAGTGATGAAGAGAAGGTCACACGACATCCGGATCCGATCCGGGCAATTCGAATTTGTTAAGCTCAATGCGCAAAAATTCGATTTGCGCGATACGTATCATTTGATCCTGACCCTGAGCTGGCCCTGGTTCGCCGGTGTTGTTTTCGGTATCTACCTCCTGATCAATGTTGTATTTGCTGCGTTGTACATGCTGAACCCACACGCCATTGCCGAGATGGCGCCCGGTTCGTTTTCCGATGCTTTCTTCTTCAGCGTGGAAACGCTGGCGACCGTCGGCTACGGCCACATGTATCCGGAAACCTTCTACGGACACCTGATCGCCATGCTCGAGATCATGGTTGGCATGTTTGGGCTGGCGGTGATCACCGGTTTGATTTTTGTGCGCTTTTCTCGTCCCACAGCGCGAATACATTTTAGTAACGTCGCGGTCATTGCGCCGTTTGATGGAGTACGCAATTTGATGATCCGTGTGGCCAACCTCCGGCACCAGGCCATGGTCGAGCCCGACTTCCGTATGGTGGTACTTCGAAGCATCACCACTGCCGAAGGAGACGATATGCGACGCTTTCATTCGCTCAAACTGGAATTTGATCATTTGATCGCGTTTCCCGCCGTTTTAACAGTACGGCACCGGATTGATGAAAAGAGCCCGCTTTTCGGGATGACTCCGGAAGATTTCCAGAAACAGGACGTCCGCATCGTGGCATCGATTGTTGGC
>Ga0302325_10012398_pt1 | contig 18283 bp, 19 predicted proteins | sample Palsa_T0_2_FD_201948 | JGI IMG/M metagenome (GOLD analysis project Ga0302325, IMG submission 201948) | Peat permafrost microbial communities from Stordalen Mire near Abisko, Sweden - Palsa_T0_2 | ecosystem: Environmental > Terrestrial > Soil > Palsa > Peat permafrost | place: Sweden: Abisko...
CGAAAATGATCCCCGCAACCCCAGTTTTTGTATGATGCCTTTGACGCCGGCCTGAAGGCCGGCACTACCCGAGCGGGTTCGCTTTAAGCATGCTGCGGCGCGATCTGCACATAGCTCTGCGCAGCATGCGGCCGGCGACGAGCTGTGGATTTCGGCAGCGTGCCGCGATACATCGCGATCTCGTCGCACGCGTTCTGGCGAGGGCAGCGCACGCAGTCTTTAAGCACCTTGTCAGGAAGCGCTTCCTTTTTTACTTCGTCAAAACCCATGCGAGCAAAGAATCGGGGAATGCGCGTGAACAGGCAAACACAGGTCACACTTTGCTTCTCCGCTTCCTGCAACAGCGCATCGATGAGCACACGGCCCGCGCCGCCCCCTTTCGCTTTATTGGTTACGGTGATGGAGCGGATCTCGGCCAGGTGCATGCCGTACAAATGCAGCGCGCCGCAACCGACGATCTCGCCTTCGTGCTCGACCACGGTGAAATCACGGATATTTTCGCAGATCTCCGCCAGCGAGCGTGGTAACAGCGTGCCGTCGCCAACGTGGACTTGAATCAACTGCTCAATGGCGAATGCGTCGGGAAGTGTGGCGTTACGTGCATGCATGGGCGACTCCAAAATATTGGGATAGCTTCTCTTTCGCCGTCTGTAAGGACCCCCGAACACGTGCTGGGGCAGTGCCTCCCGGGACGTTGTGAATGGCCAGCACTTCCTTGAGTGCCAGCGCGCTGTAAAACTGCTGGTCGGCATCGATGCCGCAGAGCACGTAGTCGTCTTTCGACAGTTGCTCAAGCTCGCAACTTTGTTCGACGCATAGCCGGACCGCCTTGCCGATGAGCTCGTGTGCCCGGCGGAACGGAGTACCTTGGCGCACAAGATAAGCGGCTGCCGCTTGGGCGTTCATGAATCCGCAACTCGCAGCTTGCTGCATGCGGACGTAATTGAATTCGACCGTGCCCATGAAGCCGGTGGCCACACGGACCATACCGGACACTTGCTGCGCTGCCGAGAATACAGGCTGCTGTGTCTCCTGAAGATCTTTGTTGTACGCGAGCGGCAGGCCCTTCATGCCAATGGACAGTGCTGTCGCTTCGGCGAAAACTTTGCCCGCTTTGCCGCGAATCAGCTCCAGCGCATCGGGATTCTTCTTCTGCGGCATGGCGCTGCTGCCAGTTGAATACTGCTCGGGCAGTTTCACGAAGCCGAACTCCGTGGTCGAAAAGAGAATGAACTCCTCAGCCCAGCGGCTGAGGTGCAAGGCGACGAACGACAGCGCCTGCACAAACTCGATTGCGAAATCGCGATCGCTGGTGGCATCCATGCTGTTCGCCGCCGGCGAGTCAAACTCCAGTTCCGCTGCGATCGCCTCACGATCAAGCGGCAGAATCGTTCCTCCGACCGCGCCCGAGCCCAGCGGGCAAACATTCAGCCGCTTGCGGCAGTCGGACAGACGATCGATATCACGCAGGAGCATCTCGACGTAGGCCAACATCCAATGCGCCACCAGCACAGGCTCGGCGCGCTGCAAGTGGGTATAGGCTGGCATGGCGCTATCGCCCGCAGCTTCAGCTTGACTGACAAACGCACTGGCAAACTGCGCCAGCAAGCGCGTTACTTCATCGATCTGCTCACGCACATACAGCCGCAGATCGGTAGCGATCTGCTCATTGCGGCTGCGCCCGGTGTGCAACTTATGGCCGACTCCGCCGGCTAGCTCGACCAGACGGGTCTCGACGTAATGGTGCACGTCTTCGATCGCCGGCTCGTCTGCCTCGGGCACGCCTTCGTGTCCGATCTGATCGAGCGCGAAGAGCGTTGCAGCCAGTTCGTCGCCATCCAGCACGCCGGCCTGGGCCAGCGCCGACGCGTGCGCCTTGCTGGCCGCCACTTCATAGGGCAGCAGCACGCGGTCGAAAGGAAACGACCGCTGCCACTGCTCGAACTCGGCATCAGGCCCTTGACTGAAGCGGCCCGACCACATCTTCATTGCATCGCCTCCTTGCGCGCGGTTGAGCGCAGAGGCCGCACTCGCTCGGGTTGCCTGGCGTGAATGATGGCGCGCGAGCGTGCCGGCAGACCGAGAATGCGGATGAAGCCTTCGGCGTCCTTCTGGTTGTAGCTTGCGCCCATGGTGAAGCTGGCAACGTCCGGCCGGTAGAGCGAGGTTTGCGACTTCCGGCCCACAACCTCGACGTTGCCCTTGTAGAGGGCCAGCGTAACCACACCATTAACGTCGGCTTGCGAGCTCTCGACGAACGCCTGCAGAGATTCGCGCAGCGGCGTAAACCAGAGACCGAAATAGATGATCTCCGCGTACTTGAGTCCGATGTGCTGCTTGAAGTGCGTCAGCTCGCGGTCCAGGCACAGCGCTTCCAACTCGCGATGAGCCGCGAGCAGCAGCGTGCCGCCCGGAGTCTCGTAACAGCCCCGCGACTTGATGCCGACAAAGCGGTTCTCCACCAGGTCAACGCGGCCGATAGCATTGCGCGCCCCGCTTTCGTTCAGCACCTCGAGGGTTGCCACCGGATCAAGCTCGACCCCGTTCACCGCGACGGGCAGGCCGTGCCTGAACTCGATCGTTACGTTCTCGACCGCGTCGGGCGCGTCCTGCGGGGACTTGGTCCATGTCCAGGTTGTTGGCAGGGGCGGGTTGTTGGGATCTTCCAACTCGCCGCCCTCGTGGCTCACGTGCAGCAGGTTGCGGTCGCGGCTGTGAATCTTTTCGCGGCTCTGCGCCACGAGAATTCCATGCTGCTCGGCGTAGTCGAGACAGTCCTCACGCGACTGCAGCGTCCATTCGCGCCAGGGCACAATGACCTCGAGCTCCGGCGCCAGCGCCTGGTAAGCGTGCTCGAAGCGCACCTGGTCGTTACCTTTGCCGGTGCAGCCGTGGGAGACAGCCGTCGCGCCTTCGCGCAACGCGACTTCGACCTGATACTTCGCAATGATCGGCCGTGCCAGCGACGTCCCCAGCAGATACTTGTGCTCGTAGACCGCGCCCGCCTGGATCGCCGGAAAGACGTAGTCGGTGAGGAATTCCTGTCGCAGATCTTCAACGATGACCTTGCAAGCGCCGGTTGCGTAGGCTTTCTCCACAACCGCATCGATGTCGTCGCCCTGGCCGACATCGGCGACAAAGGCGATGACGTCGTAGTCATAATTTTCTTTGAGCCACGGGATGATGATGGACGTATCGAGCCCACCGGAATAAGCAAGAACGACTTTTTCACGCATTGGCACTCCTCGGCGGGAAGCGGTGGATACCGCCTTCCAGCAACAAGACAAGAATGGATTTCTGAACGTGCAGGCGGTTCTCCGCCTGGTCGAAAACAACGGAACGCGGCGAATCGATGACCTCGGCTGTAACTTCATCTCCACGATGCGCCGGTAGACAGTGCATGAACACCGCGTGTGTAGCGGCGTAGGAGAAGAGCTTCTGGTTGACCTGAAAGGGCGCGAAGATTTTGCCGCGGCCGGCAGCTTCGTCTTCCTGGCCCATGCTGGCCCAAACGTCGGTGTACACGGCATCGGCGCCGGCCACAGCTTCGATGGGATCGTTGACCACGGAGACATTCGCGCCGGATACGGCCGCCAGTTCGCGGGCCGCGTCGGTGATGGCTGCATCAGGCTCATAACCACGCGGCGTTCCGACCGAAATGGAAGCGCCCAGGCTGGCGGCAGCCAGCATCAGGGAATGCGCGACATTGTTGCCGTCGCCAACGTAGGCGAGACGCACGCCGCGCAGATCGCCGAAGTGCTGCTGCAAGGTGAGCATGTCAGCCATCGCCTGGCAGGGATGTTCCAGTTCGCTGAGCGCGTTGATAACTGGAATGCAAGCGTGCTGCGCCATGGTGGTCACGGTTTCGTGGGCGAAGGTGCGCAAGACAATGCCATCGATCCAGCGCTCTAAATTGTGAGCAACGTCGCTTAAGCTCTCGCGGGCGCCAAGACGAGATTGCGTCTGATCGACAAAAAACGACGTGCCGCCAAGGCTGCTGATGCCGGCTTCGAACGTCAACCGCGTGCGCAACGAGGGCTTCTCGAAAAACAGCACGATCTGCTTGCCCGCAAGAATGCCGCGGAAATCCGCGGGGCGGACCTTCATGGCCGCCGCCAGTTCCAGCGCGCAGGCGAGCTCGTCAGCCGAGAAGTCCTGGATCGAAATCAGGTCACGACCGGTCACACCGCGATAAGCGTAAGAACTCGAACTCGCTCCTGGAAAAACGGTAGTAGCAATCAATGTCGCACCTCGAAGAAAAGCAATTAGCAGCTAGCAACTAGCCAAAGGCGGCGATCTCGATCTAGTTGCTAGCTGCTGGTTGCTAGTTGCTAGTTGCTGACTATCACCTCGGTGCCGCAGTCGATCGGGTGGGTGAAGAATCCCGGAAGAACTTCGGCGCGCGCCGCGGGCAAAATGCGCACGCGGGTGACGCCCTTCTTCAACGCAGTGGTGCAGGCCTCCAGCTTGGGCAACATGCCGCCGCTCACCGTGGCTTGCTGCACCATGGCGGCAATGGCATCGACATCAAGCCAGCGAATGACGGCTCCCTCGGCATCTTTCACGCCCGCAACATCGGTGAGATAAACGAGAGCGTCAGCATCGCAAGCCACCGCAAAGGCCGAAGCCATCTGATCGGCATTGACGTTGTAGTATTCGCCGTCGAAGCCCAGCGCGAGACTGGCAACGACGGGGACGACTCCGGCATTCCAGAAACGCTCGATCCACTGCGCGTCGACGGTGCAGACTTCGCCGACAAAGCCGAGATCGGGCTGCTTCTTTTTCGACGCCAGCACCATGCGCAGGTCGCCGCCACAGATTCCGATGGCAGGCTGACCTGCGCCGCCGATGGCCGCGACCAACTGCTTGTTGAGCTGCCCGGCGAGGACCATCATGGCTACGTCACGGGTCTTGGAATCGGTAACACGAAGGCCGTTGACGAACGTCGATTCGCAACCCAGCTGCTTCAAGGTGCGAGTGAGCGCCGCGCCGCCGCCGTGGACGATGACCAGCTTATGACCCTCGCGGCGCAGGCTCGGAATGGTTTTGGCGAATTTGCTGACAAGTTCCTTGTCGTCGAGCGCCGCGCCCCCGATTTTTACCACCAACTTCATTGCAGCCCTGCTTTCTCGTCGAGCCCGAACATGAGGTTCATGTTTTGTACTGCCTGTCCAGCGGCGCCTTTGAGGAGGTTATCGAGACACGAAACCAGCACAGCCCGCTTGCCGTCGGGCGATAGCGAGAAGCCGATGTCGCAGTAGTTTGTGTTCAGGGAAAACTTAATCTGCGGCAAACGTGCGGCTCCGAAGACGCGCACCCAGGGCTTCCCGGCGTAGAAGCCAACCAGAGCCTGCTCCAGTTCTTCCGAGGTCACGGGCTTGGCCAGCTTCACGTAGATTGTCGAGAGAATACCGCGCGGGATCGGTAACAGGTGCGGCGTGAACTGCAATGACCCGCCGCCAATCCCGAGCTGCTCCAGCACCTCCCCCGAGTGCCGGTGTCCAAAAACGCTATAGGCGGAGAAGTCCCCGTCAATTTCCACGAAATGGGTCTTGGTTGAAGGCGTCTTCCCTGCCCCCGAGACCCCCGACTTGGAATCGCAGACGATGCCATGCTCGACATCGACGAAGCCGGCGCGAATCCACGGCGCCAGCGCGAGGATGATCGAAGTCGCGTAGCAGCCGGGATTGGCCAGCAGCTTGGCACTCTTGATTTCACAGGAGTGCAATTCAGGCAAACCATAAACCGCAGAACTGTCGAGAGGCGCGTCTTCCGGGTTTTCGGCAAAACCATATACTGCGCGATTCTCCGTTTGCTTCAACCGCCATGCGCCGCTCAAGTCGATAACGCGAAACCCCTGCGCGATCGCCTCCGGGGCCAGCTCGCGCGAAAACTCGTGCGGCGTGGCAAAGAAAACGACGTCCACTCCCGCATTCTTCATCTGTTGCCACGAGAAATTCTGGAACGGAAAGCCGCCGTTACCGGCCAGTTGGGGATAGGCTTCGCTAAGATCGACATAGCCGCCGCTCTCGCCGTCGCGGCGCACCAATATCGGCTTGGACGCTGCGGGATGGCGCGCGAGCAGGCGCACCAGTTCGAAGCCGGAATATCCGGTGGCGCCGAAGACCGCGGGTTTTAGGGAAGCGTTCATTTCCTTATTAAGACAACCGGGGCTAAAGCCCCATTTCTCACAACTCCCGCCGACGCGGGCCTGAAGGCCCGCTTTTCCACCCTGCCGCCCTTCCATCCAGCCGCGCTTCCACTCAGCAAAGCATCTGGCACCCCATACAAGGTACCCGGCACGTTACGCAAAATATTTGCGCAAACGCTGCGCGAGCTGGGCGGCAGTTTTGGCGCTTGGGGTAATCGCCAGGATGGTGTCGTCGCCACCGATGGTGCCCACAACTTCCTCCCATTCCTCGGCGTCAATGGCCGCTGAGACCGGCTGTGCGCTACCGGCGCTGGTTTTGATGACCACCTGGTTCAGCGCCGTCCTAACGTCGTACACAAAGGTCTCGATGAGACGCTCGATCGACGGAAGAGACGGTTCGGAATCCTCACCCTGCGGCAGCTTGTAACCGTCATCCGTCTTCACCAGTCCAAGTTCATGAATGTCGCGGGAAAGCGTTGCCTGGGTCACCCGATGTCCGCGCCGGAACAACAATCGCCGCAGTGCGTCCTGGCTGCCGACCTCCTGGCGGTTGATCAGCTCACGAATTACGACTTGGCGCGACAATTTCGACATCGGATAAATATACGCATCAACGTATATTAATACATAGTAGCAATGGGTCAAGGGTTTTGCAAAGACTTTCGGGACGGTTTGCGACAAAAGTGGCAAACCCGGGCCGGCAGCTAATTTATGGGGTGCGCGCGCGCGCATTTTTCGACAGCATGGGATGCACGTTCCGGGGGACGGAATTATGGATGGGCACCTGCACCGAATAAGTTTCAGCTATTTGTTGGGTATGAGCCGGCCAATCTCGTACTGACTGAAAACGGCATTGGCACCCTCGTGCGCGGGTGTGCCGGAGAGCAATTGCTCCTTGCGGTAAACCAGGCTACTGGCGTTGTAGGTTGCCAGCTCGAAGCCGTGGCCGTGGGTGATGGCGTCGGTGGGACAGGCTTCGACGCAATAGCCGCAGAAGATGCAGCGGTTGTAATCGATGTTGTAGACCTTGGCGTAGCGCTCGGCGCCGCTGACGCGGTTGGTTTCGGTGTTCTCCGCGGCTTCGATGTAGATGCAATTTGAGGGACACGCGGCGGCGCAGAGGAAGCAGGCGACACACTTCTCCAGACCGTTTTCGTCGCGCTGGAGTACGTGCATGCCACGAAAGCGGTCCTGGAACATCGCGCCGCGCGTGGGGCCCGGGCCGTCGGGATAGTTCTCGACGATGGTGGGCTTGAACATCTCCATGAAGGTGACGCTCATACCCTTGGCGATGGCGGCAATGTTCTTCACGATTCCCATAACGTTCTTCAGTATAACAATGCAGCCACCTGCGGCGCTTGGGCACGAGCCCAGCCCCGCGCTAGCCAAAACCAGGCTAGAACGGGGCACCCATGTGTCACATGCTGGTCAACTTCAAACGGTCCGTCCGGAGCGGGCCTTCAACATTTCGTAATGATGCTGGGCGTGCCCGGCGGCAACGTAGGCCAGAGCGCGGACCGTCACGCGATTGCCGTTGGCCACGCCCGCTCGGATGTCCGCTCCCGCCGGAAGAGAACCAAGAAGCGCGATGGTTGCGCGCCGCACGCTCTCGAACTCGGCCAGCAGGTCTTCCATGCTGCGTGAGTTCGAGCCGGCCTCGCGAACGAAATCGTCCTGTTCGAAGCCCGGCAATTCCGTCTGGTCGGCGCGGGCGAAGCGCAAGGCGCGATAGCTCATGACGCGTTCGGCGTCGCAGATGTGCCCCAGGATTTGCTTGATGCTCCACTTGCCAGGCGCGGTAGGAGCGACGGCGTCGGCTTCGGGAACTCCGGCCAAAAGCGCGCGGTATTCGCCAGGCTGCTTGGCGAGGAAGTCGAGGACTGCGCCCTCTGGGACGCGGGCAATGTAGTTCTTGTAGAAATCGGCGTATTCGGTCGTGTCGGGATGGGAAAGCATGGCAGAAGAACTTTGCCACAGGCGAGGAGGCTGCGGCAAATCGGCGTGGCGTTCGGGGGAGAGCACAGCCAATCTTACCAGTAGGACATTGATCACAATCTTACAGGGGAAGCTTGTGCTCAAGACGTTGCTCGCCGCAAAGAAACAGCAGGTTCCTCCGCTCGGACTGAAGTCCTCGGTCGGGATGACACCCCCTTTAGTACATGTACTTTCGTAACTTGACAAGCTGCTGGCGTGCTTTAGGCTGCTAGGTTGGGCTTAGTGTGCCTGATGGTCCTGGCGTTTGTACGCGGAGGATCGAAGTTCTTTGAAAAGTGAATAAGGGATGCACGGGGATCGTCGTTGCCGGCGTGACGGAGCTAAGCCCTTTATGCGGAATACTTTGCGTTAACTCCAGTATTTTTAATACTTTGAGAATAACCACGTAAGCTATTGAAATCAATAGGCTTATTTGTTAATTTAAACCCTTTGTTTTGAATACTTTGATATAAGTGGCTTTGTTTTCAACGACGTTTTGTGGCACTAATTACGTTGCCTCGCCCATTGGCAGGAGCGTAAGATGATCTCGATTCTACGAGGTCTACTTATGCCTGACGATTTGCCGACTGGCAACAAGGCGGTATACGAATTTCTGATCTTATTCGCGCTGCCGTTCGTGTTTGCAGCCGAAGAGGAGTTCAGGGCCGGTAAGCCGCCTCGCGTATGGCTAAGTTGGACTGTCTTGGCTGTTGTCCTATTCCTACTGGCCATCAAGTGGCCAAAACTAAAACAAGTGGCAGGCGAACGATTGGCCGATACTGTGGAACGCATAGCCGGGTTCCGCATGGTCATTGTACTGGCGGTCGTTGCCTATATCGCGGCGACTAAGAACGACCCACGCTATCGCTATGGTGCCATCGCCATCGGGTTAACATACCTGATCGCCTCCGCGATGGCATATGTACGCTCATTGCGCAGAGATTTGGATATGTATGTAATGCCACGCCGGTTAACCAATCGGCAAGCACTGAAAATGCAGCAGTATCTAAGCAAGCACGAACCGCATACAGTGACAGTCAATGTGAATCCACATGATACCGAATCCACTATCTTCGCAAGCAGGATACTTCAGACTCTCAAGCAAGCAAGGTGGGATGCACAATTTAGTACCGCGCCTCCGTATGCGCCCCAGCAAGGAGTTTACATCCTAACAAACGGCCTGAATTCCATAGTGCAGGGAGGCCCGGATGACTGGCGACCAATTATCCAAGAGGCGTTCAGGCTCGCCCATGTCGATATTAACGGCGGCGGCGGGGCGGGTGCCGGAGAGTTTAGCGTGGCGATTTTGATAGGCCGTAGACCACTCATAATCGGACGGAGCGACCCAATACTAGTCAAGCTGGGGCGTCTAATGTGGGCCATAGGCAATATGCAAAGGTTGGGAAGATGACGGAGCCAAGCGCGAAGCAGGTAAAGTCAGAATTCGAGAAGTTTGATGAGACGGTGCGCAAAATGATCTCTGTTCCACGAGAGGAACTACAGAAGCGCGAGAAAGCATGGAAGAAGAAACGAGCAAAGAAAAAGCGGGCGACTTCTTAGCCCGCTTTCCACGGCCTTGCCGCCGTGTGGCCCTTGTCTGGGTAGTCCTTGCTCAATTTGGCTTGCCAGTGAGTTCAGCAAAGGTGATGCGCTTGCCAACTATGTTACGAACTGCGGCGTCAAAGCGGTCGGCGTCAGTAAGGGGATTGTCCCGCGTAGCGCGGTTGTTGTAGCGGAACATCTGCTCATCAAGGTAACGGAAGAGATGAAACGGCTCGACACTCACATACGTTCCACCGAGGCCGCGCTTCAGCAGCGACCAGAAGTTTTCGATTCCGTTAGTGCTCACGCGACCACGAACGTATCCTTCCATGTGGTTGATTACTTCGTGCGCGTAATAGGCGTTCAGGCCATCGTAGCAACTGGCATCGTCAGTATTGAGATTCGCGCCCAACTCTACATGCTCTTGAACGATTCCATGCACAACGGGGCGCTTGCGCTCTGGGATGACCATAGCCTTTACCTTGCCGTCGCGCTGCAGCAGCCCCATGACGATGGTCTTAGGGTCAGCACCGCGCCGACCGGATTGCTCGCGTACTTTCAGCCATCTTTTGCGGTGCATGTTGCGAGCCTTGCCGCCTATAAATGTCTCGTCTACCTCTACCTCGCCATTCAGTTTGCTGCCAAAGAATTCATCCTGCAAAGACAGTCGAATCCGATGCAGCATGAACCACGCTGTCTTCTGGCTCACCTTGAGGTCGCGCCCGATTTCGTAGCTGCTGATTCCGTTCTTGCAGTTGGTCAGCATCCACGTTGCCGCAAGCCACTTGTCCAGACCGATAGGCGATTCTTCAAACAGCGTTCCAACCTTGACGGAGAATTCGCGCTTGGGATGGTGCACTTCCAAGTCTTGCGCTTGGAGTTGTAGGCGCTGACGCTATCAGAACCGCAGTTCGGGCAGATCACCTTGCCATCGGGCCAGCGACGGAGCGCCAGATAGTCAATGCAGTTGTTCATGTCGGCGAAGTAGACGATAGCTTGTTGAAGGCTTTCGGGTTCTTTCATGGCATCCCTCACAAGCCAAATGTAGCAAAATTCTATGGGCGAGTCAAGGTAATTAGTACCCGTTTTGTAGGGGGGCCCCCTACCAGGCCGACGAAAAAGTGCCAGTGCCTGCCTGATCGCCGCCGGGAAACGTCCTCACGTCAGGGGCTAAAGCCGCCGTTTTATCATGCATTCTTGCGGCACGGCTGAAGAGACTGTGTCGCAACCGGTGCCGCCGCTCTGCGGCTCGGGTCTATTTTCCACTCCGACCCGGCGCTTACGAGCCGGGCTAAACTCATCCCGCCGCTGCGCGGCTGGTTCGATCGTTTTCGGACTGTTTATTCCACCGCGAAGGCGTCAATTCCAGTTGCGACACAGTCTCTGAAGGCCGGCTCCGATACAAAGCATTCTTGAGATGGGTTGTAGTTACTAATTGCTCGCTGCTGATTTCGCTGCGCGCTTCTTGCGCTGGGTGGGATGGACGAACCAGGCGATGCCAATGCTCAAGATGTACAACACGATCATGGGCGCGGCGAAGATGCACATGTTCATGATGTCGGTGGTGGGCGTGATGATGGCGGCGATGATGAAGATGACCAGAATGGAGTAGCGGAAGTTGCGCCACATCCAGCCGGCGCTCAGAATGCCCATCAGCGAGAGAAAGAAGACCAGGATCGGCATTTCAAACACGATGCCCAGGCCGGCAATGATGGTGAGAAAGAGGTCGGTATATTCCTGGACCGTGATCATGGGCGTGAACTGGCCGCTGAAGCTGATGAGGAAATCCAGGGCGGCGGGATAGACCATCTTGTAGCCGAAGTAGCCGCCGGCCAGGAACAGTCCTACCGTGCTGAACATGAATGGCAAGACGTAGCGGCGCTCGTGGCGATAGAGTCCCGGCGCGATGAAGGCCCACACCTGGTACAGCACGAAGGGCGATGCCACGAAGATCCCCGCCAGAAACGAGACCTTCAAGTACATGTTGAAGGGATCGGTGGGGTTGAGGTAGACCAGCTTCTGATCCAGATGATGACTGGCCAGCGCGGTCATGATGGGCTTCTGCATGATGGCGAAGATTTTTTCGTGGAACCACCAGCAGACGCCAAAGCCTCCCACCACGTAAAGGGCGCTGTGGATGATGCGGCGACGCAACTCCTCCAGATGGGCGAGGAAGCTCATGCCCGTCATTTCTTCCGAGGCGCGTTGCTGGGCGGTTTCCAGGACGGGGCTGGGCATAGTCAGTCGGTTTCCACTGCTTTAGCGGATGAGGAAGGCTGGTCGATCGGAGGCGCGATGGTCGGGACCGGTTCAGAATCGGTATTCGCGATGGTAACGAATTCCGATTTCGCCCGGCTGACCGATTCCGTGATCGGCCTCATGACGCGCTCCCAGGGCTGCTCCGGCGGAAGCACTTTTGGACCCTCCTCCTGCTTCTTGGCGCGCTCCTCCAGCTCGATGTTCAACATTTCGGTCTCGAGCTGGCTTCTGAACTCATTGCTGGCGCGCTTGAACTCGGCGAGGAACTTGCCTAGCTGCCGGGCTACTTCAGGCAGCTTGCGTGGTCCCACCAGCACCAAGGCGAGCACAAGAATGAAGACCATCTCTTGCAGGCCGAGGTTCATACGACCATCATAATGCGCGCCGCCCGTCAGCAGCAATTGCGCGCCCTGGCAGTTCCGGGCACGGAGGACACACACAACCTAAACTGATCTAAAATGTCGGCATGAAGACGTCGCACCGGCTGCTGGTTCTTTTCTCGGCGATCCTGATTTCCGCAACCCTGATGGCCAGCGACAAGAAGGATGAGGGCCTACAGTCGGCCCTGAGCTTCGTGGTGCTGAAAGATGATACCGGAAAGCCGATACGCAACGCTGCGGTTGTGTTGCATCCGGTGGGACAGCACGGCAAGCAGGCGAAGAGTGGATTTGAGCTGAAGAGTGACAACGACGGCAAGACCCACTTTGACGGAATTCCTTATGGCGCGTGGCGCGTGCAGGTGATCGCTAATGGTTTTCAGACATTTGGCGGCGACTATAACGTCAATCAGGTGGAGCAGGAGATTACGATTCGGCTGAAGCGGCCACAAGGCCAGTATTCCATTTACGAAAAACCCGACGGCGGCAAAACCGATGGCAACAGTTCGGCCCCGCCGAAATAAGACGCGTTTCGCGTTGCGCTTATCGCGTTTAGCTTCTAGCAACGGAAATCGCCGGCGTGTGATTGCTCTCTGTGACTCGGCTCTGTGCGCCTCCGGGTGTTGCTAAGAGCTAAGAGCCAGGAGCCAAGAAGCGAATGGTGAAGAGCGAAAAGCGTAGGAGATAGTTCCCGTGATCGAAGCACGCGCACTGTGGACAGACCAAGAACGATTCCTGGGTGAGGCCAGTAGCGGCCACGCCATGGTCGTCGACGCCGGCGCCGAAAAGTCGGCGAACAGCCCAATCGAACTGGTGCTGATTGCCCTCTGCGCCTGCACTGGGAGCGACGTCGTCGGAATCCTGCGCAAGAAACGCGAGCCTTTCACTAGCCTGGAAGTGCGCGCATCTGGCGAACGCACGGCCGACTTCCCCCAAGTCTATACTTCTATCCGGCTGACCTATCGCGTCGCTGGTAATGTCACGCACAAGGGGATGGAAGACGCTGTGCGGTTGTCGAAGGAGAAGTACTGTTCGGTTTCGGCCATGCTGGAAAAAACGGCTATGATCGAGTTCGTGATCGAGTATGCCGGATAAATCCGCGGCAGGAACTGCACCACACGAGATGACTCGCACAAGCAAACTGCTGTTCATCCCCATCTTTCTTCTTCAGGCGGCCTTTTTCCTGTTCGTTTCGCAGCACCGTTTTATTGATGGCGACGAGGGTTTCTATCTGCTGGCATCGCGCCTGGTGATGCAGCACAAGGCACCGTATCTGGATTTCTTTTACACCCAGGCTCCGCTGCTGCCATACGCCTACGCCGCGTGGTTTAGGTTCACGGGAATTTCGTGGTTTGCGGCCCGTGTGTTTTCCGCACTGCAAGCCGCGGTGCTGGGGGGACTTCTCTACGAGCATGTCTGCCGTGAAACCGGCAAATGGATTGCGGGACTGGCCGCGGTGGTCCTGTTCGCATCCAGCAGCTTTATCTTTGCGTGGTTTCCGATTGTAAAGACCTTCCCTTTAGCATCCCTTTTCCTCTTTCTGGCTTACGTCATTTTCGTCCGCCGGTCGCAGTCGTCCTCAGGATGGTGGATTGCGGCAGCCGGCGTTTTGTTCGGACTGAGTGTTGACACTCGTTCCTACGTGGTTGCGGTTGCGCCCGTATTCCTGTGGTGGATATTCCGCCAGAACCGAAAGCGCTGGCTGGCTCGTCTTCCGTGGTTCGCGGGTGGCTTCAGCATCGGCATCATACCTTCCCTTATTCTCTTCTGGGCATCTCCCGACGCATACCTGTTTAACAATCTGGGATACCACGCGATGCGTTCCAACGCCGGTTTGATTGGACTTTGGCAGGACAAAGTGATGGTGCTGCTGGCAACTTTCGGCGGACGCTTTACCGGATTTCAGTTCAGTGCGCTGACCCTGACTTGCGTCGGCTTCATTCTTCTGCGGCGCATGAAGCGAGATGCTTCGCTGCTGGCCTTTGTGATCGCCTTCGCCTTGGGATTAATCAGCACCCTTCCCACGCCTGCATCCATGCAGTACTTTTGCATGCTAGTGCCGTTTCTGATTGTGGCCGCTGTCTGCCCGGCCAGCGATTATTTTGCCGGCTTGCAATCCCAGCGTGAAATGCGCATCGCTGCGACGATATGTGTGATCTTGCTGGTCAGCTTTGTCGGATTTGCCGTTCCAACCTTTCGGCACTATCTTTTCACCGGCGATAACGTTCCAGGCATTGAGGATTCGACAGACGCGACAAACTGGACCTTGCAACAGGTGACTGCCGTTTCCCAGGCAATTGACCAGCTCGCCTCACCGGGCGAAAAGGTCGTCAGCTTCTGGCCTGGGTACATTTTCGCCTCCCGCGCAGATCCGTATCCCGGGTTCGAAAACGACTTTGGATTGGTTGTCGCCAAGCGGTTAAGTCGCGAAAGGCGGGAGAAATACCATGTCCCCAGCTCAGCGGAAATGGTTGACGAGTTTGCTTCCCACGACCCGCGGCTGGTGGTGATAGGCAACCAGGGGCCAGTGAGCGGCGGCCCAAAGTACTCAGCCGCGGTCGCCGTGGTGCTCACCTACGGCTATACGTTGGTGCGAATGGTGGGAGAAACGAGCGTTTACGAATATTCTTCGAAGCCTTAGTATTTCGCGGCCACCAACTGCGAGGTTGGCTGCCACAGCAATGCCGGAGGAGCAATACCGTCTTCTCGTCGTATAATCGTGAGTTTGCCTATGACTACCACTCAAACCGAATTGCGCCTGGCCAAGCGAATGTCGCGGCTGGGAACGGAGACCGCCTTCGAGGTGCTGGTTCGCGCCCGCGCCCTGGAGCGGCAGGGAAAAAACATCATTCACCTTGAGATCGGCGAGCCCGACATGGACACGCCTGTCAACGTGGTCGAGGCCGGAGTTGACGCCTTGCGCAAGGGCTTCACTCATTACGGCCCCGCGGCCGGATTGCCGGAGTTGCGCGAGGCCATCGCGGCTGAGGTGTCCAGCTCGCGCGGCATCACGGTGAGCCCCGATGAAGTCGTCATCGTCCCCGGAGGCAAGCCGATCATCTTTTTCACCATGCTCGCCTTGGTGGAGGAGGGCGATGATGTCATCTACCCCAATCCCGGCTTCCCTATTTACGAGTCGATGATCAACTTCCTGAGCGCGAAAGCGGTGCCCATTCCGCTGCGCGAAGAGCGCGACTTCCGGCTCGACGTCAACGAGCTCGCCAGTCTCATCACCGATCGGACCAAGCTGATCATTCTGAATTCGCCGCAGAACCCGACCGGCGGCATCATCACCAAGAGCGACGTGCAGGACATTGCGGCCGCGATTGGCGACCGCGACATCATGGTGCTGAGCGACGAAATCTATAGCCGGCTGCTCTTCGAAGGCGAGCCCTACAGCATCGCGTCGGTAGATGGCTTCAAGGACCGCACGATCATTCTCACCGGCTTCTCGAAGACGTATTCGATGACTGGCTGGCGCCTGGGATACGGCGTGATGCGGCCCGATCTGGCGGCTCAGTTTGCGCGTCTGGCGACCAATTCCACTTCTTGTACGGCGACCTTCACGCAGATGGCCGGCATCGAGGCGGTGCGCGGCGACCAGAGTGAGCCGGAAAAAATGCGCCAGGAATTTCAGCGGCGGCGCGATGTGTTCGTTAAGGGCCTGAACCAGATCAAAGGCTTCTCCTGCCGGATGCCGAAGGGCGCGTTCTACACCTTTCCGAACATCAAGCAGACCGGCTGGCCGTCGAAGAAGCTGGCCGACGCGCTGCTGGACGACGTTGGCGTGGCGGGATTGTCGGGAACGGCGTTCGGTTCGTTCGGCGAAGGCTACATGCGATTCAGCACGGCGAATTCCATTGAGAATTTGCAGCAAGCTCTGGACCGCGTTGAGCAGTGGACGAAGAAAAATCTGTAGGGGAATTTGAAGGGGCGCAGCTTTAGCTGCGCCTTTGGCGTCATGAATGTTTCGTGTGGTGGCACGAAGTCGTGCCCTAAGCCAACGCAATGTATGGCATAGCTTTTGATTGCCAGTTGCTGATTGCTAAATGCTAACGGCTAACTGCCGCTTCAACCAACGATTGAAACACCTTTGCGCCGTCGGTCATGCCCAGTTCCGGCTCGCTAGCGCGCTCCGGATGCGGCATCATGCCCAGCACATTGCGGCGTTGGCTGCAAATTCCCGCAATGTTCTCCAGCGATCCATTGGGATTGGCTTCGGGCGTGACCTCGCCCGCGGGCGTGGTGTAGCGGAATACGATTCGGTCCTGATCTTTGAGCTCGGCCAAGGTGCGCTCGTCGCAGAAGTAGTTGCCTTCCATGTGGCCGATGGGAATCTCCAGCACTTCGCCCTTCGTGAGTAGTTGCGTGTACGGGGTGTTGGTGCTCTCCACGCGAATGTGTACCGGCTTGCAGACGTACTTCAGCCCCGCATTGCGCATCAGCGCTCCCGGGAGTAGTCCGGCTTCGCACAGGATCTGAAATCCGTTGCAGATGCCGAGCACCAGCCCGCCCTCGGCGGCAAACTTGCGCACCGACTCCATTACCGGCGAGAATTTCGCAATCGCGCCAGTGCGAAGATAGTCGCCGTAGGCGAAGCCGCCGGGAACGACGATCGCGTCACAGCCCTGGAGATCAGGCGAGTCGTGCCAGAGGAAGGTGACCGGCTGCCTGGGTACTTGCGAAATAACCCAATAGGCATCGTGATCGCAATTGGATCCGGGAAAGATGATGACGCCGAATTTCATAAGGCAGCAGTTAGCAGTTAGCACTTAGCCGTTAGCCAAAAATGTCGCGCACCTGCATTCGTAGCCAAATGCTAAGTGCTAATTGCCAAGTGCTGCCTTTCCGAGTGTAGCATGGGTTCTGCGCCCTGCTTGATGGTCAGGCATCCAACAGAGCAATGGCATTCGCACGTCACATCAGCATCACCGGAGACGCGTTGCGCCGCTGGTTCGCAGCGCAGTGTTACGACGCGCTTGCCGTGGGGGCGCTGTGGTGGGCGGGGCTATGGTATCTGCATGTACCCTTCGCATTGTTCTGGGCGGTGGTTGCGGCCGTTCTGCAATTCATTCCGCACTTCGGTCCGGTGATAGCCTTCTTCGGGCCTGCTCTGACCGCATTGTTCACGGATGGCTTCGAGGGATTTCTGTATGTGCTCATCCTGTACGGCGTGGTCATCGTCGTCGACGGCCTGGTGCTACAGCCAATCATCATGCGTCGGACGGCGCGCGTGCCCATCTGGGCATCGCTGATCGTGCCCATCCTGCTGAGTTTGGTCTTTGGATTCTGGGGATGGCTGCTGGCCGCTCCGCTGCTGGCCGTGATCTTCGCCTACCGCGCCTATGCCAGATCGCGAGCGCCGGTCCCTGTTTCCGTGCGCAGACAGACGCCCCCGGGACAAGTCATCACTGGCGGCCAGTTGATCTCGCCGGGAGGGTCAAGCGACGAGGCGGCCCGCGGTGGCTCGTAGCTAATTGCTAGTTGCTAATTGCTTCCTTCGGCCTCATCAGCTTGTCGTAAATCCACAGCAGAACCGCCGTCAGCAATCCTATCGCCACGATCACCACCCACATCATTTCCGGCTCATGCTTCACCTCGCCGAAGTAGTGGATGAGCCAGCCGCCAAACGGGCCGCCGATCAGCGATCCGATGCCCAGCGGCAGAAACGCGAAGCCCATGTAGGTTCCCTGCTGTCCCGAGGGCGCCAGCCGCGAGATGTATTCGTAGTAGCGTGGCGATTGCGTGATCTCGCCAAGCGCAACCGCAATCAGCGTGATCACGACGCCAACTACCGTCGGCCTCAGGATCAGGATGATCCACGCCAGCGACGTGATCAGCGTCCCGATGATGATTGCGTTGAAGGCATGCAGCCTTTGCGTCAAGAGGTTGATCGCGACCGTGAGCGTGATGACCACCAGCGGTCCGGTCGCCAGCAGCAGCTCGGTATTAGCGCCGGGATCGACGTAGGCGTGAATAT
>Ga0302325_10012399_pt1 | contig 18282 bp, 17 predicted proteins | sample Palsa_T0_2_FD_201948 | JGI IMG/M metagenome (GOLD analysis project Ga0302325, IMG submission 201948) | Peat permafrost microbial communities from Stordalen Mire near Abisko, Sweden - Palsa_T0_2 | ecosystem: Environmental > Terrestrial > Soil > Palsa > Peat permafrost | place: Sweden: Abisko...
GGCGGGCGCTATGCCGCCGCGCTCGTCCGGATCGTTGCCCGGGTGCTCATAGAACGACACCAGCCTTTCCGGTTGGGGATACGGCAGCGGGCGCAGCAGCACGGCGTCGATGACGCTGAAGATGGCGCTGTTCACTCCGATTCCCAGAGCCAGTGTGATTATGGCAACGATGGTGAATCCGGGCGTGCGCGCCAGGAGACGCGCGGCATAACGTAGTTGTTGCATGCGAATCTCCTACTCCGTCACCTTTGCGGTGACCACTAGGATGAGCGACTGATTGGTGCCCATGTTCGACTTGCCGACTACCACCCGCTGACCTTCACGCACCGTAATGTCGGTGTTGATCCCGGCTTCGCGATCTCCGGGCAAGTGCATGGACAGCCTAAGATTGTCCAGCCGGATTAGACGTCCGTTGGGGTCTTCCGTCACGGCGGACGGCCTAGCCCAAAACTTGTACGACGACGTTCTCCCCCCTGAGTCCGGCATCTCGATCACTCCGTCGGCCTCTGCTCCGTTTCCGGGCTGGGTGCGCAGCAGGATCGAATCGAGCAATCGGAGGCTCTTGTATGAAAAGATCTTCTTCAATTCGTCGGCCACCGGCTGCAATTCGGATGGCAAGCTGCCACCGGCTGACGCCTGTTCCGACGCCACCACCAGATAGACGATCAGGTCGATATCCTTGGGCGCGGCCGCAGGCACGTCCAGCCGCTTGACCGCATCTTCGATCGCCGACATGGCATTCGCCGGCGCGCTGACCGCCACGACGTGCAGGTCCCGGTCGGCCTTTATGCCGTAGCCGAAGATATCGAGCACATTCGCGACGTTCCGCGCATCGGCGTACTTCAGCATGAAGACGCGCTGTTGGCGGGGCGGCTCGGGGGCTTGGGCCGACGGCGGCACGACTGCGGTTTGGGCGACAAGCGCGCCCGCCATGGCCAAGCCGAGTAAGATTCGTTTCACTGTTTTCATGTTCAATCTCCTTGAGGTTTCTGATTCACGAGCCAATAAATAACTATGTTCGGGTCGTCGGTTACGAACTGCACCAGCAGCGGCGGCCCGGATTGCGCCGCTGGCGCGGGCCGGCGCCGCCGAACTACGCGGTGCCGGACCGGAACGATGTTTACCGGCGGCGCCGGCGTAACATGCGATGGTTCCACTCTGGCTATCGGGGCCGCTGGAGCATGTTTCGATGAGTGCCTGGGCCACGCCAGTACCGCCGCCAGAACGAGCGCCGCCGCCAAAGCCAGTTTCCAGTACAGGCGGGAACGCCGGCTGAAGCCTGCCCTACCAAGGTCCACCATGACCCGCTGCCGGACTTGCGCGAGCATGGCGTCTTCCAACGGCTCGTCGAGAAGGTCGCTCAGTAGCGCCCGGCCGGCGCGCAATTCTTCGGCCAGCGCGCGGCAGTCCGCGCATTCCGCGAGATGCGATTCGATACGCACGATCCGTCCGTCGGGCAGATCGCCCCCGGCATACAGCGCGATATCGATTTCAAACTTCGAACAACTCATGATCGCCTCCTCAACAGGCGGCCGGTAAAATCGCGGAGCTTCAGGCGCGCCGAACAGATCTGCGAGCGCACCGTATTCTCCGAGGAACCCAGTATTCCGGCCACCTCCCGCGTGGACAGCCCTTCCACATCGCGCAGCACGAGGGCCGCGCGCTCCTTCTCGCCCAGACAACTCAGCCCGCGGCGGATAATTTCCCGCTGCTGTGCGCGCGCCGCATCATGATAAGCATCCGGCTGCGGCGCCACAGGATCCGGTACTTCCGCCAGCCCGACCGAGCGTCGCCGGCCGCGCGCGATATCGCGGCAGACATTTACGGTCACACGGTACAGCCACGGCTCGTACCCGCGCGTCTCATCCAAGTCGCCGAGATGCTTGTAGAGCCGCAGGAAGACTTCCTGAGCGGCATCCTGCGCGTCCTGCGGGTTGTTCAACAGGCGCAACGCGACCCGGAGCACGCGCCGTTCGCACTGCGACATGATGCGCTCGAAGGCCGCCAGCTCGCCGGAGTTTTCCCGCGGGTAGGCGGTCATGCGCAGCGCAATTCCTTCCGGCTCCATTTCTAATAGGTATTACCGCGCGGTGCGCTGAAACGTTGAGACTAATTTTATTTGGCCGGAGCGGCTAGCAGCTAGAACGCGCCACGCTCGCCCTGTGTTGCTAAGACAACCGCTTCCAGTAATCTTCGGGTGCCGGAGCCTTGAGCTCGATCGTCAACCGTCCTCCGGTGAGTGCGAACTTTGCATCGGAGGCGCAATTGTCACGATTTTCGAGCGCATTCACAGGCTAGGGCCTGTGCCGCTTCACAAGCTGAAGCTGTGCTACCGCACGCACCGAAACCCCAGCGTCCCGGCGCGATCCTTGGAAGGCGCCATCAGCAAATACTTCCCGTGCTCGTTCAGTTTGTAAGCTTGCGGGAAGTACCAGATCGAACCTTGCGGTTGATAATAACTGCCGCCTCGCACAATCGCTGCACGCGTATGCTCGTCCACAAACTCATCGGTCCATTGCCAGACGTTGCCGGTCATATCCATCGCGCCAAACGGGCTAACGCCCGCCGGATGCGCATCCACGTCCGCCGGACCGGGCAGGTCGCGGCCCTTGTACGGCGCGGGAACCGCGCGCTCGTCCCAGGAGTTGCCCCATGGATACAGGCGTCCATCCGTGCCTTCGGCCGCGTATTGCCATTCCCACTCGTGCGGCAGCCGCTTGCCCGCCCAGGCGGCGTAAGCCCGCGCATCTTCCAGTGAAACCCACGTGACCGGCTTATTCGCCCAACCGTCCAGGTACGTTCCGTTGCGCCAGTCCTTCAGAAAGTTGTGATCGTCCCGTGGATGATATCGCGTGGCGTCCAAGAACTTCTTGAACTCCGCATTGGTAACCGGATAGCGGTCGATGTAGAACGATTTCATCGCGAGCAGATGGTGGTGGCCGCGGCGAGGCGCGTCTTCCCAGGGATACTGCACGTCCAACCCGATCCAGTTGGATCCTTCGATCTCGATGCCGGTCACTTGGAAATCGAATTCGCCGGCGGGCACGTGCAGCATGCCCGGCGAGTCCACGGAGGGCGGCTGGGTGGGCGGGGTCTCCACCATGCGCTGCGGCAGGAAGCTCCACTCGTGCGGAAGGCTCGCCAGGGGCACACGCGTCCATTGCCGCATTTGCGCCAGCGTTGCGTCCATTTGGGAGGCGCCCTGCGGAGCGCCTCCCGGCAACACCGCCAGAATTGCGCCGAAGCCGTTGGCTTCGATAGCGAAGCGCAACACCGCGCCGCCGCCCGCGATGCGCGGTTGGATCTCGACGCCGTGCCACAGATCGTAGTAGTGCGCGCCTTCCACATGCCCCACTCGGATCTCCTCGCCGCTCACGCCGTATTCGTTGCGATTGACCACCGTCCACAAGGTGCGCCCCTCGCCGGGAAAGCGAGACGCGAACAGGCCGTATTGCAGAGTAGGCGCGTAAGGCTCCCAGTCGCGCGAGACCAGCAATTCCGCGAACTGGCGCTCGATATACGCGACCCGCCGTAAAGCTTCGGCATCCCGCGATGCGATCTGGTTCCAAATGCCCCAGATGTTTTCCCAGCTTTCGTAGCCGACGCCGTTGAAGAAAGCGGCTTGCAGATTGTCCGTCTTATCGCGCGCCCAGCGGTCGCAGACATTAATCGTGTGGCGCGGCTCCAGCCATTTCAGTTTGCTCACCATGGGCGCGAACGGAAACTTCCAGTAACCCCAGCTCTGGTTGTTCCACATCAATTGCTCGTCGGCGCGTGGCGATCCTTCCGGCTCGAACGCCACGGGATGGCCGGTCTGGTCCGAAGCCGTCCGGTAGGCGCGCGGCATCCCGTCGAACGTATCTCCGTTCACGCCATCCGCGCCGATCTCAGCCATTAGCTGGGCAGCCGCAGACCAGTAAGGCTGCGCCACGTCGCGCGTGCCGGTGTCCCACGGCATGCTGGGAAAAAAGACCCGCACACCACGATGATGGAAAGCTTCAACCATCTGCCGCAAGGCGGGGATGCCGCCGGGCAGGTCGCGCGCCAGGTCCCACTGGTTGCGGTTGTCGATGCCTATATTCGGATAGACGGGCCAGATCAGCACGCTGTCGATGCCGCCGTAGCGCTGGTCGAGATCGTCCAAGTAACGATCGACTGTGTACTTTCCGGCTGACGGATCATAGAAATAGCGCTCTTCAGCCATCATCTGCGGCTGGATGAAGTTTCGCTGCGTCCACAGCAGTTCGGGCCGCCGGTATTCGGCATCGTCGTAGCCCATGCGGATCAGGCGCTCGCGCCGCCACTGGCGCAGATCGTTGAGCCAAGCGGCGTGCTCGCTGCTTCCGGCGATCTGCCACTCACTCAGTTCCGATACCCAGTCGGGAGTGGACGGCCGCCCAGGACCTGGTATCTGGCTCCCGTCCGGAGGATACTTTGTATCTTGTCCCATTACTACTAGAACTATCGCGAAGAGCATCATGATGAGTCGGTTCATCACCGATGAACATATCACGGCCATTTGAGGCGATGTTGCTCGTAATTAAGATTTCGTAATGGTCCGCAACCCGGTAAAGTTTTCCTTGCTGGCGCAGAAACAGGCGAAAACGCATCCAGTCTTGCGTATAAGTCCTTGATAGTCAGCGCGTGTCCAAATCGGTGTGAGAATTGCAATGCTGTACTACAAGGAGTTAACAATGACACGGAATTTTCTCAGCGCAGGCCTTCTGGCAGCCACTTTGCTAACGGGCGGTTGCGCCACCAAGAAGTACGTACAAACCACAACTGCGCCGATCCAGGCCAAGGTGGATCAGGTCGGCGACCAAACCAACAAGAACGGCAAGCAAATCCAGCAGACCCGCACCGACCTGACGACCAGCATCAACGGTGTGGACGAGAAGGCTCAGAGCGGCATTAGCGCCGCCAAAGAGTCGGCCATGACTGCCCAAAACACTGCGCAGGGCGCCATGACCAAGGCCACCGACGCGTCGAATATGGCAAACAGGGACTCCGAGGAGATCAAGAGTCTGCGGCAACAGGTTTCCAACCTGGACGACTATAAGCAGGTTGCCGACGTGACTGTCCCGTTCGCCTTTAACAAGTACACGCTGACCCCCAAGGATCGCGACGATCTTGACACCATGGTGGCAAACGCCTCGAAGAACAAGCGGTACTTCATCGCCGTGGAAGGCTTCACGGACCGCACCGGATCGCGCCAGTATAACGAAGCGCTCAGCCGGAAACGCGCCGATGCCGTGACCGAATACCTGGTGGCTAAGCATGACATTCCCATTTACCGCATCCACATGATCGGGCTTGGAGAAGAGAAGCCGGTGGATGACGGTCACACCCGCGCTGCGCGCGCCAAGAACCGCCGCGTGGAGATCAAGGTTTTCAGCGCCGACGAGAGTTACTCCGTCTCGCAACCGCAAGCGCAATCGTCCGCGCAGCAGGCTCAGGCTCAACAATCGCAGCAATAGCATCGCCGGCCGCGCAATGCCGTCGTTCAGCGCCGGGCGGGTTCCTTCGGGACCCGCCCTTTTTTTGTTGCTTCTTAGGCAGCCGCCCTTTCGGGCGCAGGCGCTGTGCGTAGCGCCCGCCACCAGATGTATAGACACAGAAAGCCGGTGGTCACCTCCAGCAAAGCTCCCGTGAGAAGCAGACTACGGGAGAATTGCCGTAGCTGTTCTCCCATAATCGCCCCGGTAAGTTGAAGGCCCAATCCGCCGCTAAGCAGCATCAGGCGGCGGTTGGGGCGCCGTGCGGCGGCCAGGAGCGACCAGAGGATCAGGTCCAGAATCACCGCGCAGATGTTCAAGTCCCGGCTGATCAGAGTCATCTGGCGATTCATGGGCAGGCGGTGGTGGATCGCAAAGGACACGGCGCAGATCGCGGCGGCGGCTAGGACCAGCCAATGGCGCTCGATCAACTTCTGCTTGGAATGGCGGGCAGCCTGGTCGATGAAGGCGATCACGACGCAAAAAACCAGCACATCCAAGATCACCTCGTCAGCCCAGTAGTAGCCGTCCCAAAGTGTCTTTGGGGCGGCCCGTAAGGCGATCTCTATCACCGTTGAAGCGAGCAGAGTCAGCGCATACGCGAAGACAAACGGATATTGCCGGTAAATTCCGCGCATCAGGGCGGAGATTACCTGTAGATTGAGCCACAAGCCTATGGCGTAAGCGCTATACTGCAGGGCCCGCTGCATTCCCCTCCGCGGAGAGGCCCCTCCCTGCGCCGGGTATCAGTTCGCGGCGCGGTTCAAGCTGTCTTGCCGCACCACGGATCGGGCGGGAAGCTGGGGCCATGCGCTACTTTAACACTCGACGGATCGGGCAAGAAACTGGGCCCATGCGCTACCTTGCCGCACCACGGATCGGGCGGGAAACTGGGACCATGCGCTACCTTGCCGCACCATGGATCGGGCGGGAAACTGGGACCATGCGAAACTTGGGGCGCCGCCACCGCGGCGAATCCGTAGGTCGCCATCCATACCACGACTGTGGCGCATACCGCCAAGCGAACTAACCGTCTCTTCGAGAATACGTTCATGTAACCGCTCCTTTATAGTGAAATCCTGCACTCCCGCCGCACAGCGAACCAAGCGTTTTCCAAGCTCAGACCGATGTGCCGGTAGTAGAAAAATTCGGCTTTGTTTCATCCGAAGTGTACCGCAGATTGGGGGTAGAAGAGACGATATTACCAGGATTAGCCGTTTTTGGGGTGTAAGAATGTTAACCATCCGCCGACACTACGTTAGCCCGAACGCTAACCAACGGACGTTCTCTAGTCCCCTGGGGTATACTGCCGTTGTTCCCGGATAGGGCCCTCGGCATAGTTGCCATCCGCGCGGAAAAGTCTCTGGCCGGGCCGTTGCAGGCGCATGTCGGCGGCCACCTCCTCGACCATGGCCGTCGCAACAACCTTGGCTTCCAGAGCGAATGCAGTCAGCAGCAGATTATCGCACATTGCATTGATCACCCTGGGAATGCCCTGAGTCCGGAAGTGGATATCACGCAAAATTTCGGGCGGAAAGACGGTTTGTTCTTTTAGTCCGGCCCGCGTCAGGCGAGACTGAATGTATTCCAACGTCTCCTCCAGTTGAAAGGGCTGCAGCACGCAGCGGAGCGCGATGCGCTGTTTCAACTGGCGGAACTCGGGGGCCTCGAGTTTGCGGTCCAGCTCAGGTTGGCCGGCCAGCAGAATCTGGAGCATTTTCCCGCGGCGGTTTTCGAGATTGCCCAGCAACCGGATTTCTTCGAGTACTTCCCAATCCAGGTTGTGCGCCTCATCGACGATGAGCACGGTAGTACGCCCCAGGTTGGCGCGCTCGATGATCATCTCGTTCAAGGCGAACAGCACCTCGGTCTTGGAAGTGCGCGTGCATCGCAGGCCGAAATCGTAAGCGATCATTTCGAAGAACTGCTGCACGTTCAGTCGAGAATTGAATAGCGAGGCGTATGTGATCTGCTGGGCGCTCAAGAAGTCCCGCAAGCATTCCAGCATGGTGGTCTTGCCGGTGCCCACTTCACCCGTGAGCACCACGAATCCCTTGCGGCTCTGCACGCCATAGATCAGGTTGGCGAGAGCTTCTTCATGTTGCGCGCTCCGGAACAGGAACGACGGGTCCGGGCTCATGTTGAAGGGATTCTCGGCGAAACCAAAGAAGGCTTTGTACATGTGCGCTGTGCTCGCGGCCGCCGGATGGGCTTCTGTTACATCTTAACATGCGGCCCGTGGCGCGGCAGGCGGTTTCGCCAATGCTTAGTTTTCCCAATGCCGGCAACTGGGCCAATTTAAGGCTTGACGGACTTAGTCGGGCTGATCAGGATGTGCGCGTTGCGGCCTTCCATCCGCGGCACGCTTTCGGCCGTGCCGTGGGCCGTGAGGTCCGCGGCGAACCGCGCCAGCAGCTTGCGGCCCAAGTCGGCGTGCGCGATTTCCCGCCCGCGGAACTGCACTACGGCTTTAACCCGGTTCCCTTCCTGAAGAAAACGGATGGCGTGATTTTTTTTGAAGTCGTAGTCGTGGTCGTCGGTGTTAGGACGGAACTTGAGTTCCTTTACCTGCACAACGTGCTGTTTTTTCTTGGCCTCGTGCTGCTTCTTTTTTTGCTCGTATTGATAGTGGCCGTAGTCCACAGCTTTGGCCACGGGCGGCACGGCGGTCGGAGACACGATGACCAGGTCGAGTCCCAATTCTTGCGCTTTGCGCAGGGCTGCCGAGGTCGGCATGATCTCGGCGGTGCCATCGGGGAAGACCGCGCGTACTTCACGGGCACGGATCGACTCGTTCACGTTTTCTCTACGGGCTGGCCTGCGAGGGGGTAAATTTCTGCCTGGAGCCATGTATGCTTATCGAGCGGCCACTTTAGGATTTGCCGCGGACGCGAAACGGGGCATGCAACGCCTGACCGCGCCGGACGGCTGGATGGAATCGTGGATGGAGGTTAAAACCAATCGAAATTCGCTGTCTGAAGATAGTGTACTGCGAAATGCGGACGATTGTCCAGCTTTAAAGCGGAGTAAAACCGACTGCCCCAAAAAAGTGAACCGCACCTTTCATGCGCCCGTATCATCCAATGAAGACTGTGCCGGCCTCCGCTCGGGAACCATACGGAACAGTTGCCGCCATCCCCGATGGCTCGGCAAAGCCGTCGCCGGAGGCTGTTCGCGCGCAGTTGGACAAGATCCTCGCCAGCCATGCATTTCGGGGAGCGGAACGGCCGGGCCGGTTTTTGCGCTTCGTCGTCGAACAAGCCCTCGGTGGGAATCACCTTAAGGAAACGTTGGTCGGCGTCGAGGTCTTCGGCCGCAAGCCGGCGTATGACCCGCGCCTGGATGGCGTGGTGCGCGTGGAAGCCGTCAAACTGCGGTCGCGCCTAAAGGCCTATTACGAAACGGAGGGCGCCGCCGACTCCATCCGGATCGATCTGCCGAAGGGCGGGTATCTGCCCTGCTTCGCAGCGCTGCCAGATCGGCCAGCCGAGGAGATTGAGCCGATTGAGCCGATTGAGAAAGCGGTCGCCGTGCCGCCGCGCCGCGCCTGGTGGACGGATTGGCGAGCGATTGCTGCTCTTCTGGCGCTAGTGTTGCCGATCGCCGGTTACCTGCTGGAGCGGAAATCGCATCCAAGGCCGGCAACTCCCGATTCCTCTTCCATCGCCGTGCTTCCCTTCGTGAATTTGAGTTCCGATAAGGAGAACGAGTACTTCAGCGACGGCCTGACCGAAGACCTGATCGACGCCCTGGCTAAAGTCCGGGGATTGCGCGTGGTCGCGCGCGGGTCCGCTTTCCAATTCAAAGGGAAGAATCCCGACATTCGCGCCGTGGGCCGGCAACTCAATGTGGCCGCCGTACTGGAAGGCAGCGTGCAAAGATCCGGCGACCGTCTGCGCATCACGGCCCAACTGAGCGGCGTGGCCGACGGCTACCACGTATGGTCGGAAACGTATGATCGGCGGCTGGCGGACGTCTTCGCCGTGCAGGATGAGATTTCGCGCGCGATCGTGGGGGCGCTGGAGGTGCGTGCCGGCGGCGATCCGGGCCGCAGGCTGGTGCAATCGTCTACGCAGGATTTGGGGGCCTATAACCTCTACCTGCAAGGGCGGTTCCATCTGAATAAGTGGCGGCCGGAAGGCGCCCGCAAGGGCGTCGAGTACTTCGCGCAAGCCATCGCCAAGGACCCTCGCTACGCACCGGCTTATACGGGCATGGCGGATTGTTACACATGGCTGGCGGTGTTCGGCTGGTCCGCGGCGCGGCAGGCCATGCCGCAAGCGCGCCAAGCCGCCAACCATGCGTTAGAACTGGATGAAACGCTGGCCGCCGCGCATGTTTCGCTGGGGTACGTGAAAGCCCTATACGACTGGGATTGGCCGGGCGCCGAGCGGGAATTCAAACGCGCTTTGGAACTGAGCCCCGGCGATGCGGATATCCACTTCGCCTACGGCGTGACGTATCTCACGCCGCTGGGACGCCTGGACGAGGCGCTGGCGGAGATTCGACGCGCCCTGGCTCTCGATCCGCTTTCGCCGTATAAGATTACCGCGGCCGGTATGATCTACACCGACCGCCGCGAATACGACCGGGCCGTGGAGCAGTACCGCAAAGCCATCGAGTTGGATCCGTCGTTTTATCACGCTTACGATGAGTTGCGGGGCGTCGAAACCGTGCGGGGCAGGCCAGAGGCAGTAGACGCGGTCATCCAGGCGATGCGCGCCAATTTCCCGAATGTGGACGATACCTCGGTCCGGGCGCGCCTTGCCGCCCAACAGGGCAAGCGGGCGGAAGCGCGCGGGCTGGTGGAGCATTGGATCCAGGAGTGCATTCGCATGCAGAGGCCCGGAAAGTCGTGCTACGCGGCCCAGATTTACGCCGGCATCGGGGAAAAGGATCTGGCGTTCCAGTGGCTGGACAAGGCTTATGCCGAGCGCAATCCGCTGCTCGCGTATGCGAAAGTAATGCCCTACTACGACAGCCTGCGCCCCGACCCGCGCTTCGGCACGCTGATCAAACGCCTCGGCTTGGGGAATTGAACCGCGGTCCGTTCACCGACGCTCCGATTCAACGAGCATGCTGTCTTACGCCAACTACGGGCGGACGCGGCGGCGGCGGACTAAAGCGCCGATTCCAATCAGTCCCGTGCCCAACAAGAATATTGAAGACGGCTCAGGAGTGCCGGGGTTGATCTGGGTTACGCTGAGCGCGTCTTCAAGGCTGAACCATGACGAACCCATCGAGGCGATACCGGGGCTGAAATCGATCGTGCCCGATGTTTGCGCAGGGTTAACCCCGCTGAAGGTCACCCCCGCGGGTGCATAACCGCTCGGGTCGGTAGCGCCGGCGCAGCCCGGAATTGTTCCGTAATCGCCGCTGCAAGCGCCATCCCATCGAAACCAAAAATATCGAGCGGGCTACTTATCGAGAGGGCATTCAGGGTGGAAGTGGTGGCGTTCAGTACGCCGACCAACGTGTCGTCGGCGCCATCGAATGGGCCTAAGTCCGGGCTGGAGACGGCCACCGTAAATCCCGTGGCGTTTCCTCCCGAATCCACAGAGGTTACGGTTATCAAGAACTCGCATCCGGTGGTGTCATTCCCGACCGGCGGGCACTCGGTAAAACTAATTGGGCCCGCGTAGGCCGATGCACCGGTGAGCAGCGCCGCGAACGCCAAACTTGGCAGCAATAAACCCTTCATTTTCTTTTCCTCCGTAGCACTACAATCCGGACTCCCACTGTGCCCGCCAGAGGTCCCTCTTGGCGAAACATAGGACTATACACCAGGAGTATAGCCCAAGCGCGTCAATTTAGATCCCTTATTTTTCGCAGTGCGGCCACAAATCGTACCATTGCTCACGGTCGAGGCCGACTGGCCGACTCCTATCGCACGCTAACATCGAATTGTCACTTACCACCGCCACTTCCTTTTCCGAAGGTTCGCCTATTAAGTTCTATAGCTTCTAGTATCCGCAAGCCTCGAGTGCGAGGGGTCGGAAGGGCAGCCCCAGCAGAGAGTCTTGTTGCCATATCCGAATGGCGCGGGCATAGTGGCCGGTGCCCGCACGACGCCGCCCAGGCTTACGCCCGCGTCGGCGCGAATGGGCCGGCTCTTCGATTACGGGCGGCTGCAGAGGCCAACGAGTAATTCAACTTATGCGGCATGGGTGATTCTGCCTTCGTCAATGACCATTTGCGCCCCGGTATATATAAGGAACTCGCCGGAAGCGGTCGCCAAGCCACACCGAATCGGGCACATACTCCATGAGTGGACCGATCTGCGCACGGGCGCCGCGTCTGTGGTTCCTGGGACTAGCTGCCCCGCTACCGAAACGCGGCCTTCGCCAGGATCGCGCGCGATTGTGCCTCCACGGATGCCGCCTCGTGTTTGTGGCAGGTCTTGCGCAGCACTGCCGCATACCCCGCCAGCGTCTCCGCTACTCGCGGATCGTCTCTTCCAAATGCGTCCCGGCGAATCCGAAGGGCCCGGGCATAATGCTCCGCCGCCCGTTCGCAATCGCCCTGCGCGCTCTCCATCTCAGCCAGGTTGGCCAGCGTGGCCGCCACAAACGGATGATTCGGTCCCAGAGTCTTCTCGCGAATGGCCAGCGCGCGGTAGTAGAGCGGCTCGGCCTTGGCGTATTGTCCCTGTGCGTGGTAGATTGCCGCCAGATCGTGCAGAGACGCGGCCATCAGCGGATGCCCTGCGCCCAAACTGGCCTCCACCAGCGCCGCCGAGCGCCGCGCGATAGCCTCGGCTTCCGTGTACCGCCGGGCCTCGAAGTACAGTTCCGCCAGCCCGTTCAAACCCGGAGTCAGATTCGGACTCCGCGCGCCGTAGGTGTGTTCCACGATCGCCAGCGCCTGGCGGTATTGCGCCTCCGCACGGTAGAAGTACCCCGCGGTGCGATTCTGTCTCGCATCGACGATGAGTGCGATGGCCTCGTTGACCTGCACGTCGGGCGGCTCGGCCCCCGGCATGCTCAAAGGGACCAATACCAGCAGCACGCCCAGCAGTCTTCCGCGCATTTTCCCTCCCTGATTGAGGGTGCGCTCGCAACGCGAGCCGGCACAAGTATTTAGGGGTCGTGTAACGGTTGAGGCAACCGTTATCGGCCCGTCGCTGGGGGTATTCAATCCAGGGAGATGCGGCTGCTGTACGCCAGTTTCGACGGCTCGGCTAATTTTGGTGCCGATTGGCAATCGGCACGCATTGATGCCATCCTGCCCCACGTGGAATCCTCGTACAATATCAGTTTCTTAACAGGAGGCATTATGATCGTTCCTCTCACGCCGGTGCGGTGCTTATACCGGGGCGTCGATCTATATGGAAAGAAAGTGGGCGTGGTATCGGGCTTGAGCCGCGCCACGTACACCCAGTTCGGCGAGCGCTGCGAACGGCTGGCCGCGGGGCTGCTCGCCGAAGGCATCCGGCCCGGCGACCGGGTGGCCTATTTGAGCTTCAACAATAACGCGCTGCTGGAAGGCTATTACGGCGTGGTGCTGGCGCGCGGAGTGGTGATGCCGCTCAACGTCCGGCTGACGCCGCCGGAACTGGTCGCTATACTGAACCACGCCGAAGCACGGGTGCTGATCTTCGAAAACGATTTTGCGCCGCTGGTGGAGCACATCCGCAAGGCGTGCCCGGAAATCGCGCGGTACGCGGCCGTCACGGAGGCGGGCAACGGCGCAGGTCCTTTGGCGGATTTCACGTATGAGGAGCTGCTGACGCGCGGACGGATGGAGCGGCCCGACATCTTCTCTTTCGACGAAAACGCCATAGCCGAGCTATTCTATACCAGCGGCAGCACGGGCACGCCGAAGGGGGTGATGCTGTCGCACCGCACGCTGTACCTGCATGCCCTGGCAGTGGCCGGCACGTTCAACCACGACGATACGGCGGTGGAGCTGCATACCATCCCCTTGTTCCACGCCAACGGCTGGGGCCGGCCGCAGGCTTCCACCATGATGGGGCTGAAGCAGGTGATGGTGCGGCGGTTCGAGCCGACGCTGGTCTTCCGGCTGATTCAAGAGGAGAAGGCCACCGCCATGTCGCTGGTGCCGACCATGGCCAACGCGCTGCTGAACGCGCCGGATATGGGACAATTCGACCTCTCCAGCCTAAAGGAAATTCATGTGGGCGGCGCGGCGGCGTCGCCGGAGCTGATCGGGCGCCTCGAAGGGGCCTTCCACTGCCCGGCCATGGGCGGCTACGGACTCACCGAGACCTGCCCGGTGGCCAGTTCGGCGCGGCCCAAGGGCACCGTCGAATACGCCGATGAAGCCGACCGTCTGGGGCGCCAGGCGACGGCCGGGTGGCCGATACCGGGGGTGGAGATCCGGGTAGTGGACCTCGACATGAAAGACGTGCCGCGCGACATGCAGACTGTGGGCGAGGTGGCGATTCGCGGCGATGAAGTGATGGACGGCTACTACAAAGACCCGCAAGGGACCGCCGCGGTGATGACCGACGGCTGGTTTCACAGCGGCGACATGGCGGTGTGGGACGAAGAGAACTACATCCACATAGTGGACCGGAAGAAGGACATCATCATCAGCGGCGGGGAGAATATCTCTTCGCTCGAGGTGGAGAAGGCCATTTTCGCGCACCCGGCGGTTCTGGAGTGCGCGGTGGTGGCGGCGCCGGACGACAAATGGGGCGAAATCCCGGCGGCTTTCGTGGTGCTGAAGCCCGGACAGACGCTGCAGGCGGAGCAATTGTGCGCGTTTCTGGCCGGGCGCATCGCCAGGTTCAAGATTCCGCGCACGTTCGAATTTACGGAGACGCCGCTGCCCAAGACCGGCACCGGCAAGATCGTGAAGCGCGAGTTGCGCGAGATGTTGTGGGCCGGGCGGGCCAAGCGGGTGCAGGGATGAACGCGATCGCAGATAGGTGAACAGATTTTGGGGCTGGCGCATGGCGCGCGCGGCGGATGGGCGTAGGCGGGCTGGCGCAGGCGCTCGATCGGCATCGGGCGAAGCGGCTGGTTAACGCCTTCCATGAAATCAGCCGATCTAAGCTATGTGGCGGAACTCTTCGATATCTTCCGTCCGTCGAGGCGGCTATTTACCGGGCCGGACGAAACCGCTTGCTTCGGCACGGCATACTCGTTGCCGATGCGGCTGGGTAAGCCCATCTCGTTCCCAGGAACCGGGCAGGAGATCCCGGACGAGGTCTCGCCGACCGCCAAAGAGCGTATTCCAGACCTGCTTTGGCCGCAGACACTCAGCGCCAAGCGGCTAGCCGCATGAAAGGAATTGGGTGAGGCGGCATGTCTAACCCGTACTGCTGCCCGGCCACCGGAGAGGCCGGCGCCGAGGAACGCGAACGCCTTATTCTGGAGCATCTGCCGCAAGTCCGGCTGATTGCCCGCCGCATCCGCGACCGCTTGCCGGAGAGCGTGAGCCTCGAAGATCTGGTGTCCGCGGGAATTGTAGGACTGATCGCGGCCGTGGACCAATACGATGCCGCACACAACGTCAAGTTGAAAACCTACGCCGAGCACAAAATCCGGGGCGCTATCCTGGACAGCCTGCGCGCTCTGGACTGGGCTCCCCGGCAAAGGCGCAAGAAAGCCAAGCAGATCGAGTTTGCGATCTCCCGCGCGGAGCAGCGGCTGCGCCGGATTCCCGGCGAAGACGAGATCGCCGCCGAGATGGGCCTGGACCTGGAAGAATATCACCGCCGTCTGGTGGAGGTGCAGGGCCTAAACATTGGCAGCCTGGAATATGTTGCGGGGGACGGTGAAGGAAAGGGCCTGCTCGAATACCTTAGCAACGACCTGGACCAACTGCCTTCGCGCTTGTTGGAGCGCTCACAGCTCGAACAACTGCTGTCCGACGCCATGCGCAAAATACCTCCCGTGGAGCGTAGGGTGTTAGACCTTTATTATCTTGAGGAGTTGACGCTACGGGAAATTGCCCAGGTGGTGGACTTGCACGAGTCGCGCATCTCTCACCTGAAGTCGCAAGCCATTCTGCGGCTGCGGGCGGACATCGAGAAGGTCTGGCCGAACCACGCCGGAGGTGTGGTGTGACAGGGGCGCGGGAGTCCCGCGAGGTGGTTTGCGGAGGAATGGGCGCACTAATTTCGCTTCCCGCTGCCCAGCGAACCGTCCAACTTGATCGGAGCGTCACGGAACGCCGGCCAATGTCACTTAGTTTTCCAGATCCGGGAACTCTGCATAGATTGTGGGACGGTCCCCCTGCACCGCGGCGACGTGCTCGTCGGCTCACCACGACGGTCAAGGAATTGATTCTTCGAGCAAAGAGCGGGTCCAGGGGACCCGCGCAGACCAGGGGATCTGCCCCACAATTTATTGCGATGCCGCGCTTAGCGCGGACCGCCGAACCGTTCGTGAGGCATCATTTCCGTTTCGACCCCGCCTGGGCCTTCCGATCCACTCGGCGGCGTCAACAGGTTCAGGGTGACGGCTTCGTGTATCGCGGGCATCAGGGCCGCGGCGCTTTGCAGCGCGGCCAACTGGGTCTTCTGAGTGGGCGTCAGCACGGCCAGCGCTTGCTGCTGGTAGTTGGCGCGGATAGGAGCCGCCTGTTGCTCCAGGCTCCGGATACTCAACACCAGTTTGCCCACCTCGGCGGCGTCCGCGCTGGAACTTTGCTCCTGGGTCCGCAAGCTCTGCCGCAGCGGGCCGCTTTGCTGGTAGATCGGCTTCAGCGCCGCCCTCTCCGCTTGGCGCAACTCTTGCAGAGTTGAGACCTGTGCGGCAGTCAGGTTCAGATAGCTTTGCACCTCGGTGGTTTTTGGCGCGGACATGGGGTGCATGCGGAAGCCGCCAGGCCCTTGCGCGAACACTGCCGTGGCAGCCAGGGTGATGGACACGAGACGGAAGTTCATAACTTTGAGTTCTCCTCTACCATTCATTATGCCGGGAAAGCTGTCTGGGATCTGTTAAACCTTTGATAAATCGATGTCCGCAACCGTGCGCAGGACCGGGAAGGGCAAAACGTACTCCCGATACAAACAGGACGGTGATGACGGGCGCACTCGGCAGATGCAGCTTCATTGGCTGGCAGGCGCGGCACGTATCGCCAGGACGCCTGCCTGCGCCGCCAGAAGGCGCGCGGAGAGGATGCGCTTCAATGGCCAATTGGCGCCGCTCGATTCGGACAACAATAGTGCGACCCGTGCGAGAATGCTTCTTCTATGTCAAACGGCAAAGTAAGAGTCGGAATCGTTGGGTCGCAATTTCAAGGCGACATCCACGCGGCATCCTTTCAGATCATGCTGGAGGAAGCCGAGGTAGTGGCGGTATGCTCGCCCACACCCGGCCACGCGGCGGAGCTAGCGCGGAGGTATGGTATCCCGCGCGTCTTCCTGGATTACAAGGAGATGCTGCGGGAGAAAGATATCGAGATGGTGACCATTGCGGCGCCCAACGCGCTGCACTGCGGCATGACCCTGGACATCGCGCGCGCGGGCAAGCACGTGGTGTGCGAAAAACCGCTCTGCATGACGCTCGACGAAGCCGACCAGATGATCGACGTCTGCCGCCGCGCAGGCGTGCTGCTGTTGTATGCGGAAGAACTGCTGTTCACCCCGAAGTACGTCAAGGCCAAGGAAATGGCGGACCATGGCGCGTTCGGCAAGCTGTATCTGGTCAAGCAGAGCGAAAAGCATTTCGGGCCGCACAGCCCCTGGTTTTGGGACGTGAGCCGCTCCGGCGGCGGCGTCTTCATGGATATGGGCTGTCACGGTATCGCGTTCTGCTACTGGTTCTTCGGCCGCTCGCCCATCAAGAGCGTTACCTGTCACATGGGCACTTACGTACACGGCGCCAAGACGCGCGGTGAGGACGACAGCATTTGCGTTCTGGAGTTCGCCAACGGCGGCGTGGGGCTGGTGGAGAACAGTTGGGCCAAGCGCGGCGGCATGGACGACCGCACCGAGATCTACGGCGAAGGCGGCGTCAGCTACCCGAATCTGCACATGGGCAACGCCATGCCCACCTACAGCGAATACGGTTATGGATACGCCGTGGAAAAGGCGCCCAGCACCAAAGGCTGGAGCTACCCGGTGTTCGACGAGTTGTGGAACTACGGCTCGCCGCACGAGATGCGGCACTTCGCGCGGTGCGTACGCGGCAAGGAGCAGCCGCAGTCGACCGGCGAAGATGGGCGCGTGGTGATGGAAGCGCTTTACGCCGGGTATGCGTCGGCGGGGCAGGGCCGCAAGATCGAACTGCCATTCCGGCCCGAGGGCGTCAAGAGGCCCATCGATTTGTGGTTGGGAACGTCAGCATAGGGTGGCAGGTGTTGGAGTGCGGCCATTTCTTGTCCGCGGCTCTTCTGCTTGGGTGGCCGCTGGGGGCGCTGGCTCAATCGGAGGCGCCGGTCTTTAAGGTCGACACTAATCTCCAATCGATCGCCGTTCAAGTTACCGACAAACAAGGGAACCATGTGCGCGGCCTGACGGCCTCCGACTTCGCCCTTCGGGAGGGTGGCCAGCCGCGGAAGATCGCGTTTTTCGAGGCGGAATCCGAACCGATCAGCCTTGCCATCCTGATCGATTCGGGCCGGAGCATGGATTTCGGCGGCAAGCGAGACCGGGCGCAAGCCCTGCTGGCTTCGCTTATCCGCGGCAACCGTCCCGAGGACGAGATTTTCCTCATCCCGTTTACCGATGAAATCGGCCCCTTCCAGCAGCTCACACCCGAGCAGCGTTTACGGCCGCCGGCGATCGCGCCGTTCGGGCATCGTGGTTCGGCGCTTTATGACGCCCTCGCGGCCGCGCTCTGCCTCATGCGGACCGCAAAGAACATCCGGC
>Ga0302325_10012400_pt1 | contig 18282 bp, 14 predicted proteins | sample Palsa_T0_2_FD_201948 | JGI IMG/M metagenome (GOLD analysis project Ga0302325, IMG submission 201948) | Peat permafrost microbial communities from Stordalen Mire near Abisko, Sweden - Palsa_T0_2 | ecosystem: Environmental > Terrestrial > Soil > Palsa > Peat permafrost | place: Sweden: Abisko...
CAACAAGGTCTGGCAGGCTGTAACGCACCTACGAGCCAGAAACGCGACCGAGGCAGACTTCGTCACCAACACGATCACCGATCTCTCGGCTGCTAACGAAGACCGCCGGACCCGGATAATCGACAGCGGCAGCGAGATCCCTACTCCGCTGTGGGCAGTCCTGATCGCAGGTGGACTGATGACGGTCGCGTTCACCTACTTCTTCGGCGTCGAGAGCTTCACCGCCCAGGCGCTGATGGTGTCCGCACTCGCGGGAATCATCGCTCTGTCGCTACTGGTCATCCTCACCTTGAACTTGCCTTTCACCGGTGGCCTCGCGCTGAAGCCGGATGCGATGCAGTCGGTGATAAAGGCTTTCCATGGCGACACGTTCTAGTGGTGTGTAATTGAATTAAGTGGTGGTTCGTGGTAGGGCGAGGTATGCGCGCACCTACACCTCCCCTGACGGTTACCAATTCTCAACGCGACGTGCTTCAGACGCTGTCGCAGACCGCAGCCCATCGTGATGTGCAACGAGCGAGGGCGCTGTTGATGGCCTCAGACGGGTTTGCGAGTACGCGGATCGCGTCGGAGATCGGGGTGTCGCCGGCGACGGTCACGCGGTGGCGCGAGCGGTTTGAGCAGGAGGGCCTGAAGGCGTCTGTGAAGGTGCGGCCCGGTCGGGGGCGCAAGGCGTCGATCGCGCCCGAGAAGGTGCAGGCGATCGTTCATGCGACATTGCATGAGACGCCGGTGGGGGAGACGCACTGGAGCTGTCGGTCGATGGCTCGCGCGCAGGGGGTCTCGCATACCACGGTCCAGAAGATCTGGGCTGCTCGCGGCCTCAAGCCGCACCTCGTCGACACGTTCAAGCTATCCAAGGATCCGCAGTTTGAGGAGAAGCTGGCCGATGTCGTGGGCCTGTACCTGAACCCGCCCGAGCGCGCGATCGTGCTCTCGATGGACGAGAAATCGCAGATCCAAGCACTGGATCGCACGCAGCCGAGCCTGCCGATGAAACCCGGGCGGGCGGGAACGATGACCCACGATTACAAGCGCAACGGCACCACGACCTTGTTCGCAGCCTTGGATGTCCTGAGCGGCTCGGTGATCGGCCAATGCCTGCCCCGCCACCGCCACGTGGAGTTCCTGACTTTCCTCCGCACGATCGATCGCCAAGTCCCCAAGGGCCTGCAGATCCACCTGATCCTCGATAACTACGCGACGCACAAGCACCCCAACGTGCAGGCCTGGCTGAACAAGCACCCCCGCTTCGAACTGCATTTCACGCCGACCTCGAGCTCATGGCTAAACCAGATCGAGATCTTCTTCTCGATGCTCACTGCCAAAGCCATCCGCCGCGGCGTGTTCGCGTCCGTTCCCGACCTGATCGCAGCGATCGACGCCTATCTCGCCGAGACCAACACCAACCCCAAGCCGTTCATCTGGACCAAGACCACCGAGCAGATCCTGGAGAAGGCCCAACGCGGTCGCGTGACACTCAACGCAATCACCACCTAAAACGTTGACACACCACTAGAAGCATCGGGTCCCGGGGAAACTCTCCGCTTCCCCACCACAACACTCAGCCACTGAGCGACTTCCGAGCCGCCGCTCGGATGGCGCGAACCAGGTCCGTCGCGGCCGCCTCCTTGCGCACGTAGCTGCTCGCGCCGGCGCTGTACGCTGCGCGCTCGACGTCCCGGTCGTCCTCCATTGTCAGCACGACGACGGCGGTTACCGGTGAGATCCTCGCGAGCGCCGAGATCGCGTCGACGCTCGAGCCGCCCGGCATGTGAAGATCGAGCACGAGCACCATTGGCTGGTGGGCTCGCATCTGCTGGAAGAGGGACTGGATGTCGCCCGCCTCCGCGACCACTTCGAAGTCCTGCTGTAACTGGAGCAGCATCCGCAGCCCGTCACGCATCACCGTGTGGTCGTCCGCCACGACGATGCTTATCTGCCGCTCTGGGTCGCCCGCGCAGTTCATCAGCTCGGACCCTACTTCCGGCGTGCGGGCCCCGCGCCCGTCAGGCGACCGCTTCGGCCTGCGACTCTTCTTCAGCGCGCGCCGCGGCCTGCTCGGCGAGCGCGCGCTTGTAGTCGCGCGGCATCACCTTGACGAATCTCGTCAGCGCGTTCTCCCAGTCGGCGAACAGGTTCCGCACGACGAGCGAACCGGTGCGCTGGAGGTGCTCGGTGATCAGGCGGCGCAGCTCGAGCGCGTCGCCTTCTGTGAGCTCCTCGAGATCGACCAGCTCGAGATTGCACCGCTGCTCGAAGTCGCCGTCGGCGTCGTAAACGTACGCGATCCCGCCACTCATGCCGGCCCCGAAGTTGCGTCCGGTCGGCCCGAGCACCGCGACGCGTCCACCGGTCATGTACTCGCAGCCGTGGTCGCCGACGCCTTCGACGACGGCGTACGCGCCAGAGTTGCGGACCGCGAAGCGCTCACCGGCGAGCCCGCGGATGAACGCGCGGCCGGCGGTCGCGCCGTACAGGACCGTGTTGCCGACGATCACGTTCTCTTCGGCGCGGAACCCGGCCGACTCGGGCGGCCGCACCGACACCACTCCGCCAGACAGCCCCTTGCCGGTGTAATCGTTCGTCTCGCCCTTCAGTGAGAAGGTGACCCCGGGAGCGAGCCAGGCGCCGAAGCTCTGGCCGGCAGACCCGTGGAAGGCGACCTCGATCGTCCCCTCTGGCAGCCCCTCCACGCCGTAGCGGCGCGCGATCTGGCCGGACAGGATGCCGCCGACGGTGCGGTTGACGTTACGCACCGTGACCGGCCCGAACGCGACCGGCTCACCACGATCGATCGCCGGGGTCGACGCGCGCACCAGCTCCCAGTCAAGCGCGTCGTCGAGCACCGGCACCTGGTCGCGAGTGCGCCGGCGCGGGGTGCCGGGCGGCAGGTCGGGCATCGTCAGGATCATCGACAGATCTACTCCACGAGCCTTCCAGTGGTCGATCGCCCCGTCCGTCTCGAGCAGGTCGGTGCGCCCGATCAGGTCCTCCATCCGACGCACGCCAAGTGAGGCCATCAGGCCGCGAACCTCCTCGGCCACCAGGATCAGGTAGTTGATCACGTGCTCGGGGGTGCCGCGGAAGCGCGCGCGGAGCTTCGGGTCCTGGGTCGCGACCCCAACCGGGCAGGTGTTCAGGTGGCAGACGCGCATCATGATGCAGCCCATCGCGATCAGTGGGGCGGTCGAGAATCCGAACTCGTCGGCGCCGAGCAACGCCCCGATCACGACGTCGCGGCCGGTCTTCATCTGGCCGTCGACCTCGACCGTGATCCGCGAGCGCAGGTCGTTGAGCAGCAGCGTCTGCTGGGTCTCCGCGAGGCCGATCTCCCAGGGCACGCCGGCGAACTGAACCGAGGACTGGGGCGACGCGCCCGTGCCGCCGTCGTGGCCGGAGATCGTCACGTGGTCGGCGTTCGCCTTCGCGACGCCGGAGGCGACGGTCCCGACGCCGACCTCGGCGACGAGCTTGACCGAGACCGACGCCTCGGGGTTCGCGCAGCGAAGGTCGTAGATCAGCTGCTTGAGATCCTCGATCGAGTAGATGTCGTGATGCGGCGGGGGAGAGATGAGTCCGACGCCAGGGGTCGAGCTGCGGATCTTGGCGATGTAGTCGTCGACCTTATGTCCGGGGAGCTGACCCCCCTCCCCTGGCTTGGCCCCCTGCGCCATCTTGATCTGGATCTGCTGGGCGTTGACGAGGTAGTGGATCGTGACGCCGAAGCGGCCCGACGCGACCTGCTTGATCTTCGAGATGCGGTCGTCGAGGAAGCGCGCTGGGTCCTCGCCGCCCTCACCCGTGTTCGACTTCGCGTCGATCCGGTTCATCGCCTGGGCGAGCGTCTCATGAGCCTCGCGCGAGAGCGCGCCGAGACTCATCGCGCCGGTCGTGAAGCGCTTGACGATCTCGGCCGCCGGCTCGATCTCCTCGATCGGCAGCGGGTTGGCGATCGTCCGCAGCTTCATCAACCCGCGCAGCGACGCCTTCTTCGCCGAGTCTTCGTTGACCATGCGCGCGAAGTCGTCGTAGGTCTTCGCGGGGTCGCCGTTCTGACCGCGAACGGAGTGCTGGAGCTTGGCAATCGTGTCCGGGTTCCAGATGTGCACCTCGCCGTCGCGCCGCCACTGCAGCACGCCGCCGACCGGCAGCACTTCGCGGTCGACGCGCGGGTAGGCACGAAAGTGGCGCTCGAGCGCCTCGGTCGAGAGGACGTCGATGCCGATTCCGCCGATTCGAGACGCGGTGCCGGTGAAGTGCTTGGCGATCAGCTCCGGCTCGAGACCAACCGCTTCGAAGATCTGCGCGCCGCAGTAGGACTGGATCGTCGAGATTCCCATCTTCGAGATCGTCTTCAGCAGGCCCTTGCCGATCGCCTTGACGATCCGCTGCTCGGCCTCGTCGATCTCGAGGTCGACCGGCAGCAGTGAGCGCTCGGCCAGCTCGTCGAGGGACTCGAACATCAGGTACGGGTTGATCGCGGCCGCGCCGTAGCCGATCAGCGTCGCCATGTGATGGATGTCGCGCGGCTCGCCGGACTCGAGCACGAGCCCCGTGCGAAGCCGCGTCCCGCGCCGCACGAGATGGTGATGCGTCGCCGCGACCGCCAGCAATGACGGGATCGCGACGCGCTCGGGGCCGAGGTTGCGGTCGGAGAGAATCAGGATGTTGGCGCCGTGCGTGACGTAATTGTCTGCCTCTTCGCAGACCGCCTGCAGGCGCGCCTCCATCCCGTCGGGGCCCTGCTCGATCGGCCACGTGATGTCGATCGTCGCCGCATGGAAGATCTCGTGCGAGACCTGGCGGAGCTTCTCCAGCTCGCGATTGCGGAGGATCGGCTGGTCCATCACCAGCTGATGGGCGTGCTGAGGCGTCTCGGCGAGCAGGTTGACCTCGGCGCCGATGCCGGTGGCGAGGCTCATCACCACCGATTCGCGGATCGGGTCGACCGGCGGGTTCGTGACCTGGGCGAACAGCTGCTTAAAGTAGGAGAACAGCGGCGGCTGGCGATCGGATAGGACCGCGAGCGCGGCGTCGTTGCCCATGCTCGCCGTCGGCTCCTCCCCCTTCGTCGCCATCGGCGCGATGATCAGCTTCAAGTCCTCCTGCGAGTATCCGAACGCCAGCTGCCTCGAGCGGAGCGGCTCGATCCGTGGCGTCGTCGGCTCGCGCTCGGGCAGGTCGTTGATGTGGACGACCGAGCTCTCGTACCAGTCTCCGTAAGGCTTCTGGCTCGCGATCCGGGCCTTGATCTCCTCGTCCTCGACGATCCTGCCGGCCTCCAGGTCGAGCAGGAACAGCCGGCCGGGCTGCAGCCGGCCCTTGCGCTCGATGTGCTCGGGCGCGATCGAGGTGACGCCGGTCTCGGAGGCAAGCACGACGTAGCCGTCCTTGTCCTGGACCCAGCGCCCCGGCCGCAGGCCGTTGCGGTCAAGCACCGCGCCCGCGAGCGTGCCATCGGTGAATACCACCGCCGCCGGTCCATCCCACGGCTCCATCAGGCACGAGTGGTAGTCATAGAAGCCGCGAACGTCGGGCGGCAGGTCGCGTCGCGTGCGGTACGCCTCGGGCACCATCATCATCACGGCGTGGGCGATCGAGCGCCCGCCGAGCACGAGCAGCTCGAGGACATTGTCGAACGTGCCCGAGTCCGAGTTCGCGTCGGTGACGATCGGCATCACCTTGTGCAGATCGTCGCCGAACAGCTCGGAGGCGAGCTGCGACTCGCGGGCCTTCATCCAGTTGATGTTCCCGCGCAGCGTGTTCACCTCACCGTTGTGGGCGATCATCCGGTACGGGTGGGCGAGCTCCCAGCTCGGGAACGTGTTCGTGCTGAAGCGCGAATGGACGAGCGCCAGCCGGCTCGCCAGCCGCGGGTCACGCAGATCGGGGAAGTAGTGCGGCAGCTGGGGCGAGGTCAGCATCCCCTTGTAGACGATCGTCCGCGAGGAGAAGCTCGGCACCGCCAGGTCGCGCCCCGCCACGCGCTCGATCAGGCGCCGGATCACGTACAGCTTGCGCTCGAACGCCTCCTGGTCGGGGATGTCTTTCGCGGCTCCGATCAGGACCTGGCGGATCACCGGCGCCGACGCAGCCGCCGTGGTGCCCACGTAGCGGTCGTCCACCGGCACCTCGCGCCACCCCAGCACGCGCTGCCCCTCGGTCGCGATCACCTGCTCGATCAGCGACGCGATCTCCGTGCGCCGCTCCGGATCCTGCCTGAAGTAGCACACCCCGACGCCATACCGGCCGGGCTCCGGCAGCTCCACCCCGGCGACCGCACGGAAGAACGTGTCAGGGATCTGCAACAGAATCCCCGCGCCGTCGCCCGTGCTCGGATCCGCACCCTCCGCCCCACGATGCTCAAGGTTCTCGAGCGCGTCGAGCGCCTTCTCGACTACCGCATGCGAAGCCTCGCCACGCAGCTTCGCCACAAGCGCGATACCGCACGCATCATGCTCGTAGAAGGGGTCGTAGAGGCCGGCGGCCCCTGGCGGCGTAGAACGATGCATTGTGTTCGGGTGCTACGGGGGCGGACACGGGTGTTTCGGGACTGTTAAGGGTACCAGCGGTTCCGGGCGGGCGGGCGGGCGGGGCGCGTGGGCCCGCCGCGCGCATGGGCACGGCGCGTGCGGACCCGCCGCCCAGCGGGTCGCGCTCGGTTGCCCGGGACTGGAACGGGCCCACTCAGACACCAGCCCGTGATGAGTTACCGACAACTGGTGTCGGGTTCTCATCACGCCAGATTCTGGTGCGAGCAGATGCGGGCTAGACGTCACCCGCCCAACCCCTACTTCGTGGCGGCAGCCCGGCGCTTGGGCTTCTCGGCCTCGGCGCCGTCCTTGGCGGCGGCGCGCTTGTGGGACTTCGGGGCGGGGCCCGGGGCGGGCTGATCGCCGTTGACCGCGGCGAGGCTCGCCTCGAGAGCGGCCATCAGATCCGGCACCGGTTGGGGCTCTTCTGAGGGCTGGAGGGTGATCTCCTCGCCACCGGCCTTGCGCTCGATCAGAGCAAGTACGCGGTCCCGGTACTCATCGCGGTACTTCGACGGTTCGAAGTCGCTCGAGAGCGAGTCGATCAGCTGGCGGGCCATCGCCAGCTCGCGCTCGCTCGCCTCGGTCTCGGACACGGAGTCGAGTTCATCGATGCGATCGGGCGCGAGCACCTCGTCGCCGAACAGCATCGTGGAGAGAGTCAGCACGTCGCCGGTGGGACGTAGCGCGCAGAGCTGCTGCTTGGAGCGGATGACGATGCGCGCGAGGGCGACCTTGCCGGCATCGCGCATGGCGTCGAGCAGCAGCCGGTACGCCTTCGCACCGCCGGTCGCGGGAGCAACGTAGTAGGAGTGGTCGAAGTAGATCGGGTCGATCTCCACCAGATCGACGAAATCCTCGACGTCGATCGTCTTCGTGGCCTTCGGATCGAGTGTGTCGAGCTCCTCGGTTGTGATCACCACGTAGCGGTCCGGGGTGATCTCGTAGCCCTTGACGATGTCCTCGAAGGGAACCTCGTCGCCGGTCGTCGAGTCGACCCGCTTCTGCCTGATCCGCCCCCCGGTCTTACTCGAGAGCTGGTGAAACCGCACCGACTTGGGCGACGTGGCGGCATATAGCTTGACCGGGACGTTGACCAGCCCGAAGCTGATCGCACCAGTCCAAATCGCGCGGGCCATATCCAGTTTCTATACCCCAAGCACGGAGCTAGCAAGCTTTGACCGCAGTCTTGCCCCCCGGCCCGGCGCCTTAACGGCCCAACAAGACCGGATCCGGGCCCAGGAGCCCAAACCACCAAGCCCGTTCGGCACGGATCCAATTGGAGCCGGGTCCGGTCCAACCCGGCTACGAAGCATCAAGCGCCCAGGAACCGGGGCCGAGCTCCAACCGGATCCGGGCCCAGGAGCCCAAACCACCAAGCCCGTTCGGCACGGATCCAATTGGAGCCGGGTCCGGTCCAACCCGGCTACGCAGCATCAAGCGCCCAGGAACCGGGGCCGAGCTCCAACCGGATCCGGGCCCAGGAGCCCAAACCACCAAGCCCGTTCGGCACGGATCCAATTGGAGCCGGCCCGGGCCAAGCGGCTACGAAGCCTCGAGCGCGCCGGGAACCGGGCCGAGCTCCAACGCCATACGCGCGATCGCCCGCCGCAGCAGGCGGGAGACGTGCATCTGCGACACGCCGACGCGGTCGGCGATCTCGCGCTGGGTGAGGCCGGCGAAGAAGCGCAGCGTCACGATCTCACGTTCGCGGGCGGGGAGTACGTCGAGGCCACGGGCGAGCACGAGCCGCTCCTCGGTTCGCGTGTAGCCGGGATCCTCGCGCCCGAGCCATTCGACCGTCTCGCCGTCGTCGCCCGGCGCAAGCTCGAGCGGAACGGTGGTGTAGGCCTGAGCGCCCTGGAGCGATTCGAGCACCTGCTCGACGGTGGAGTCGGTCGCCTGCGCGAGCTCCTCGACGGTCGGCGAGCGGCCGAGACGGCCGGAAAGGCGATCGACCGCGCGTGAGACGCGCGCGTTCCGCTCCTGGATCCCGCGTGAGACCCGCACCGACCAGGCGCGATCGCGGAAGTGCCGCTTGATCTCCCCCAGGATCGTGGGAACGGCGAAGGTCGAGAACCGCAGGTCGCGCGAGACGTCGAAACGATCAACCGCCTTGAGCAGGCCCACGCACCCGACCTGGATCAGGTCGTCTAGCGGCTCGCCGCGGTTCACGTAGCGCCGAGCAAGGGTTCGCACGAGCGGAAGCATCCGCTCGACTAGGGCTTGGCGCGCAGACAGATCGCCGTCGTGGTGATAGCGGCGCAGAAGTTCTTGTTCGTCCGGTACTCGGTCCCTGCATCTGGTCCGCGGATCCGACCTACGGTGGAACAACAGCCCAGATCCCTCCGGAGCTGCTGCGATCACGGCAGTGCTCACTGGAACCTCCCGATTCGGAGCCACCTGCCATGGTGCCTTCGTCCGGCTCGAACGCAAGGTGGACAGTCGCGGACACGTCGGCTTACGCCCCGTTGCGATAGAACTTCCAGGGTGGGCAAAGGTGGCCAACGTGCGGCGGCATGAGCGCTTCGACTGACACCGAGAGCGTCGCCGGGGCGTCCTCCGGCACGCTCGTGAGCGCGACCCGGTTCGCCACCGTGACAGGGGTGTCGCGCGAACGGCTGCGCACGTGGGAGCGGCGCTACGGCTTTCCGGAGCCGCTGCGGGTGGGCGGCGGGCCACGGCGTTACGCACTCGTCGATGCGGCGCGGGTCGTAGCGGTGCGGCGCGCGGCCGAACAGGGGATGCCGTTGAGCGATGCGATCGCTGCGACGCAGGGAAGTACGCAGGCCATGGTCTCCCCGGCGACGCTTCAGGCGATCCCCGAGCAGCTACCAGCCGCGGTGCTGCTGCTGAGCGGCCCGTCGCCGGTCCGCATCGCTTACGTGAATCCGGCGCTCTCCGGGCGTCCCGGCGCACCCACCGGCGGCGCCGTTCTGATGGAGACGCTCAGCTGGTTCGCCGGCAGCGAGTGCGAGGCGGCGCTGCATGCGCTCTTCACCGGCTCGGTGCGCGCACTCGAGTGCCGACACCCGGCATGGTCGGGCGATTCGGCGGTGACTGCACGCTCGCTCCTCTACCGGCTTCCGGTCGAGCCCGGTCACGCGCCGCTGGTGGCAATGGTCGAGGTCGACGCTCCATATGAACGCGATCTGCGGCGCGAGGTCGCCGAACTGCGCGCCGATCGTGCCCGTCTGGAGGAAACGATCGCGCGGCGCGACCGCTGGGTGCTGGCGACGTCGGAACTCGCCGCCCTGTTCCAGCGCGAGAGCGGGACGGCGCTGCTTCAGGCGACCGCGGAGACGATCGTCAGGCGCCTCCCTCCGATCGACGCCGGCGTTGCAATCTACATGGGAGGGGAGCTCGCGCTCGGGAGCTCGACCAGAGGCATGCTGGGCCCGTGCATGGTGACGGTCACGGCCCACGCCGACATTGCCGCCGTGCTGCGAAACGGCACCCCGGCCTACCTCGAGCCCTCGACGGCTGCAGCCTTCATGGCGCCCGCGGAGATGCGCGTCGTCGCGGTGCCGGTCGCCGTGGTCGGCGAGACGCTCGGCGCCGTCCTGCTCGTTATGGAGGACTTCCGCTCGATCGACGGCGAGGTCGGGCAGCTGCTCGATGTGCTGTCTGCGTCGATCGGCTTCGCGCTTCTGCGCGACCGCCTGGTCGAGGGCGCACGCGAACAGGGCCGTATGAGCCGGGGGGCCCGAGAAGGCTAGGTCTCGGTGCTCGCCGAGATGATCGGGCTGCGCGTCGGCACCGGGCTGCCGCCGAGCGGCTCCGCGGTGACAAGGATCTCGCGCACGCCGCGCAGGGACCCTGGGACTGCGACCGTGCCGCTTCCCCGCGAGTTGACGCTGAACAGCGCATCGGTCGGACGGGGGTGCAAGCCGGCGCCCTCGAGCCAGACCTCATAGACACGGCCGGTGGGCGGGCTCGGGAAGTTCGCAAGGCTGAGCGTTCCGCTCTCACCGGTGATGTGCAGCGTCGCGCGCGCATCCTGCGCCACCCCCGGCTGGAGGATCTCAGCGTTGATCGCTCGCGTGGCCGGGGTCGCGCTCCCGAGCAGCGAGGCGCCGATCGCGAGGCCGAACAGGAGCGCAAATGCGACCCCGGCCGCCATCGCGATGCGCGGACGCAGCGAAAGCCATCGGCTCTCCCGGGCGCGCCATCGGGGCTCCCGCACCGGCGGGCGGGGCGCGGGCAGCGGTTGGTCGGCCTGCGGGCCTGCCGCATGCAGCAGCTCCGCCTCTGCCCGCACAATGCTCTTGATCCGCTCGCCAAGCGCAGGCGGAGCGGCGACCTGCGGCACCAAGGTTCCGAGGACATCAACCGCGGATGCGAGCTCGTCGACGTCCTGCCGGCAGACGTCGCAGACCGCGAGGTGGACCTCGAAGGCGTATAGCTCGCTTTCCGGCAGCGCCCTCAGTAGGTAGGCGCTCGCCGTGTCGCGCTTCTCACAGTCGTTCGGTCCCACAAGGCTCACGTCGGCACTCCCGATAGGTCCATCCTGGAGCGTAGCTTTTCCAGTCCGAGACGCATCCTGCCCTTAACGGTCCCGACCGGGATCGCGAGCATGTCCGCGATCTGGGTGTGGGTGAAGCCTGCAAAGTAGGCGAGCTCGATCACCCGGCGCTGGTCCGAGGGCAGATCCGCGAGGAGGCCGCGAACCTCGCCCGCCTCCTGGCGCCGGCCGGCTTCGACATCGGTCCGCTCGGGCGACATCAGGCGCTCGGCGAGGCCCTCGTCTCCCGCGCGCCGGGAATCGTGCCGAACGGCGCGGCGGAGCGCGTCGATCGCTCGGTTGTGCACGATGCCGAGGATCCAGTTCCGTACGCTGCCTCGACCGGGCTCGTACCTTGCTCCGTTACGCCAGAGCGCCAGGAAGGCATCCTGTGCGACCTCTTCCGCCGAGACCCGTGAACCGCTGATCCGGTATGCGAGCGAGAACGCGGCATCGGCGTGGCGCTCGTAGATGAGATCGAACGCGGCGCCGTCGCCCCGCGCGAGGCGAACCATCAGCTCCTCATCAGCCAGGCTGCCCAGCCGGTGATCGGCGAGAGGATTCAAGCGTCCCATGTTGTCATCCGGTCCGTCATGTTCTCACGCAAGCATCCTCTGCAGATTCTGTGCCGTTGGTACGCACAGCGAGACGATCCGGATCACCCGTCGAAGACGGCCTACATCGAACCCCCACGCCGAGCCGAAACCCATAACCGGCCTGCCAACCCGATCACAACACAACGCCAACGAAATCCCCTTGTGCGTGCGGTCCGGCCGGATGATCCGGCGGCGGAAGCTCCCCGTATTGAACCGTCGAACCCGGTGCCACAGCGGCGACCGGACCAATCGACGGGCGCCGATATCGGAGGCGTCCAAGCGCCCGACGGAGGTGTCGCTAAATGACTACACCAAGCAGCCTCAGAGAAGATGATGAGATGGCCCCGCAGACGCGGGGCATCGTCGAAGAGCTCGTCCGAGATGATTTTGGGCGAAAGAAGTTCCTGAAGGCCGTCGGCACCGCCGGCGCGGCGAGCTTCGGCGCGTTCGTGCTTGCCGCCTGCGGCTCCAGCTCGTCGACGACGACGACCAAGACGTCGACCCCCACACCGGCACCCACACCGGCGGGAGCGTCGGTCCCGGCCTCGTTCGGATCGGGGGACGTCGGAATCCTCAACTACGCGCTGACGCTCGAGTACCTCGAGGATCAGTTCTACGCGAAGGTTGTCGCCGCGAAGCTGTTCAGCGGCGCCGTCGGTTCACTTGTCTCCGAGTTCGCCTATCAAGAGGTACAGCATGTGGCCGCGATCCACGCGACCGTCCTGAAGCTCGGCGGCACCCCCGCCGCGAAGCCGACAGGCAAGTTCCCGATCACGACGGCAGCGGCTGTCGCCAAGCTTGCGTACACCGTCGAAAACCTGGGCGCATCGGCCTATCTGGGCCAAGCCGGGTACATCACCAGCCCCGACGTGCTCGCAGCAGCGCTGTCGATCCACACGGTCGAGGCACGCCATGCGGCCACGCTGGCGACGCTGGTCCCGGGCGGGCATGTGACCCCGACTGGCGCTTTTGCAAAGCCCGCCGACTCCGCAACGGTATTGGCCGCGGTCAAGCCGTTCATCGCCTAACGGACCTGAGAGGAATTTCTCCGACATGATCACTGACAGACTCGCAAACCCAGAGCTCGTCGAATGTGAGGTGGGTGGCGTCACACGCGCCAGCTTCATCCTCCGTGGCGCGCTCGCCGCCGGCGCCGTCTACGGCACCGCCGCGGTGGCACCGTTCGTCTCGAGTGCGCTTGGCGCGACCACGGATCTCGACATCCTGAACTTCGCGCTGACGCTCGAGTACCTCGAGACGGACTTCTACCAGGTGAAGGCGAAGACCGTGGGGCTTACCGGAGTTGCGGCGCACGACGCGGCCAACTTCGGGATGGAGGAAGCGGCACACGTCGCGGCCCTCACTTCGGCAATCAGGGCGGCGGGTGGTACCCCGGCACCGAAGCCGACCTTCGTCTTCCCGGTCAAAACGGCCACGGAGTTCCTCGGCCTGGCGTACACCGTCGAGAACCTCGGCGTCAGCGCCTACAACGGGGCGGGACCGCTGCTGAAGAGCAAGGCCCTGCTCGGCGCAGCCGGCAGCATCGTCCAGGTCGAGGCGCGCCACGCGGCCGCGATCGGACTCCTGATCGGGAAGTCGCCGACGCCGTCCGGCGGCTTCGACGAGGCCAAGACCATGACCGAGGTTCTGGCTGCCGCAAAGCCACTCATCAAGTGAAACCGCCTGGCGGCGTAGCCCGCGCCAGCCTCTCCGCCAGGTGGGCGCGGACGTCGGGCCATTCGGTAGAGATCACGCTGTAGTAGGCGGAGTCCCTGATTCCGCCGCCGTATGGCACGACCATGTGGTGGCGGAAGGTCCCCTCGAACCTCGCGGGCAGCGCGGCAAGCGCTGCCCGCGAGCGTTCGTTGCGGGCGTCGGTCTTGAACTCGACGCGCATGCAGTCGAGGTGCTCGAACGCGTGCTCGAGCATCAGCAGCTTGGCCTCGACGTTGGCGCCGGTTCGCCACCAGGCCCGGCCGAGCCATGTCCACCCGATCTCGAGGCCGCGGTGTTCCTGGCGCAGCGCCAGGTACCGCGTCGATCCGATCGCTTTGCCGGTGGCGCGGTCGACGGTCGCGAACGCGCCCTCGCGTCCGGCCCGCGTTTCGGCGATGCCCAGCTCGAGCCAGGCGGTGAGTTCGGCCGGACCGGTGATCGGGGACGGCATCCAGCGCCAGATCTCTGGATCGCCCGACGCTTCGAGCAGATCACGCTCGTGGCGCGCATCGAGTGGCTCGAGCACCACCAGCTCGCCCTCGAGCCGGCGGGTCAGGTCCGGCCACACCCCCCGCCCCCCTCGCCCGCCGGCCGTCAGCGGTTGACGGCCGACATGTCCGGATATCGGTCCCCTGCAGCGGCGCCGACCGGAGCCGCCTCGTCGATCCGCTCCAGATCCTCCGCGCTCAGCTCGATCTCCGTCGCCTCGACGTTCTGCTCGAGATAGGAGCGACGCTTGGTCCCTGGGATCGGGACGACATCGTGGCCCTGGTGCATCACCCAGGCGATCGCGAGCTGTCCGGGGGTGCAGTCGTGCTCGAGGGCGATCTCCTTCACCCGCGCCAGCAGCTCGAGGTTGCGTTCGAGGTTTCCGCCCGCGAAGCGCGGGTTGTGGCGGCGGAAGTCGGTGGGCTCGAGGTCGTCGACCGTCGCGAAGCGACCGGTCAGGAACCCGCGGCCAAGGGGGCTGTACGCGACCAGTCCGATCCCGAGCTCCCGGATCGCCGGCAGGATCTCCTCTTCGATCTCGCGACTCCAGAGCGAGTATTCGCTCTGAAGCGCGCTGATCGGGTGCACGGCACTGGCGCGCCGGATCGTCTCAGGGCCTGCCTCGGACAGGCCCAGGTAGCGGACCTTGCCCTCCTCGACGAGCTCGGCCATCGCGCCGACCGTCTCCTCGATCGGGACCGTGGTGTCGACGCGATGCTGGTAGTAGAGGTCGATGTGGTCGAGCGCAAGCCGGCGCAGCGACCCTTCGCACGAACTGCGCACGTAGTCCGGGCGACCGTTGATCCGCCGGCCGGTGGGGTTGTCCAGATCCCTGACGATGCCGAACTTCGTCGCCACGATGACCTCGTCGCGGCGATCCGCGATCGCGGTCCCGACCAGCTGCTCATTCGTGAACGGCCCGTACATGTCCGCGGTGTCAAACAGCGTGACGCCGAGGTCGATCGCCCGGTGGATCGTCGCGATCGCCTCGGATTCGTCAGCGCTGCCGTAGAACTCCGACATACCCATGCAGCCGAGCCCTTGCTCGGACACGACCAGCCCTTCTCTGCCTAGCGTGCGTTGCTCCATGGGGTGAAGCGTAGACCTACGCCGCGATCCGGAGCGCTTCGACGCCGTCGCTCTCGGCCAACCGGCGCAGCGCCTGGACTTCCAGTTCGCTCGCCTGTGCCGATGTGATGCCGAGCTCGGTGCCGGTCTGGCGAACCGTTCGCGGTGCGTCCCCGGAGAGCCCGAAGCGCAGCTCGATGACCTTCCGCTCGGTCTCGGGCAACCGCGCAATGATGTCCGCTACCTGGCGATCGCGGATCGCGTCGGCAACCTCGTCGATCGTGTCCGGGCGATCGCTCGGCAGGATGTCCCCGAGCGCGACCTCGCCGTCGTCGCTGACGGGCTGATCGAGGCTCGTCAGACTCCGGCTCAGCTCGCGGATCTCGGCCACCTGCTCGACCGGAAGCTCGGTCACCGCTGCGATCTCCTCGTCGGTGGGGTCGCGCGACAGCTGCGCATTCAGCTCCGCCTCTGCCTTACGTACCTTCACCTGCCGCTGCGCGACGTGGACGGGAATCCGGATTGTCCGGCCCGAGTTCTGCAGTCCGCGCTGGATCGCCTGACGGATCCACAGCGTCCCGTAGGTCGAGAACTTATATCCGCGGCGCCAGTCGAACTTCTCGACCGCGCGGATCAGTCCGAGCATCCCTTCCTGCACGAGATCCTCGAGCGGGAGCCCGAGGCCCTGGTAACGACGCGCCTGCGAGACGACGAGCCGCAGGTTCGCATTGATCATCCTGTTCTTGGCGTCGAGGTCTCCGCGCTCGATTCGCTTCGTGAGCTCGATCTCTTCGGCCGCGGTCAGCAGCGCGTGCCGGCGTGCCTCGCGGAAGAAGATGTCGAGCGACTCCAGCGAGCCATCGGCTGCCTTGACCTCCGCGCCCGCCCGGCCGGGGCCGTCCGTTTCGGCGCGTTCACGCCGCCGCCGCTGTCGGCCGTTGCTCTGCACGCGAGCGCGGGACCGGCCGTCGGCCTCCGAGTGCTCGCCGCGAGTGCGGCTCTTCTTGGTTTCCATGGTATTCAGTTCAAGCTCCATAGTCCGTAAGTTCGATGATGATCGAATTATACGCTTCAGCGCTGCCTTTTCAAGGGCCCCGCGCAGCCCCGGCTCCCGCCTCGGCGACGACTCCAGACGCCCTTCGGGGAACCGGGATCCGTTCGGTTCCGTTAGCTATGGACGCCGACGCGAGGCACGTGGCGCCCCGAGTGCTCCAGCACGCAGCCCAGTAACCCCGGGAAGCGCGCTTCTACATCTCCCGCTCGCAGCGACACGAACCGGTGCACGCCCTCCGCCCGGGTCTGCGTCAGGCCGGCGTCGCGCAGCACCTTGAGGTGATGGCTGAGCGTCGACTTCGAGACGGGAGCGTCGAGCTCTCCGCAGCCGAGCTCATCTCCCTGGGCGAGCGCTCGGACGATCTCGAGGCGGACCGGATCGCTCAGCGCGTGCAGCACTCCAGGGAGGCTCAGCTGCTCTCTGATGGGATGGGAGATCGCCCTCATACGTAAGTTCGACGTACTTCGAACAGTAATAGTAGCGTCGCCGGCCGATCATCGCCCGACAGACCGGAATTCGGTTTAACGTTGGGGTCGCAGTTTCCGCCTCGGCCCAACGACCGGGACCGACCGCTAGCTCCGCTTCCAATCTCTCCGGGTCAGGCTCACGTAGTAGCCCCCCGGTCGCGCAGGGACGTTGCGGTTCACGATCTGGGACAGCGTTCGCGTGGAATTGATGATCTCCATCCCGAGTGGCGAGAACGTCGCCTCGTTATAGATCCGGGGTGCCAGCAGTGGGTTCGTGTAGACCTGCGAGAACGCGTCGAGCGCGACCATCCGGCCGATCAGGCCGGGAAGCACGCCGTTCTTCTGCACGGGCTCGGCGAACAGACCGACATAGAACTCGATCTCGTCGACGCTCCCATACAGCCTGCGCAGCTGTTCGCGGACCGTGACGTCGCCGGTGATCTGGTCGAAGTCGGTGACCCTGGGGGTGCGCGAGAGGTGGCGGTAGTCGTTATATGAGCGGAGCTGGACCGCTCGTGCGGTCTGGATGCTCAGCGCCTCGACGTACCAGAGCTCGGGCGGGGTGTTGCGCAGGCCTACCTGGCCGGCCGTCTGCAGCGAAGCGTCCTCGAACAGTGCTCCGAGCCCGTAGGTCGTCGGGATCTCGGTGTTGTAGAGCGTGTCGTTGATCGGGACGCTCTTCCCGCCGATCTCATAGCTTGGCGGCACCAGGCTGTGCCAGCGGTAGAGCAGGTTGAACTCGATCGCCATCCAGTTCTGGCGGTACCACCGCTCGTTCGGGAAGCTTCGCGGCTCGAGGCTGATCTCGAAGATCGTCGGCGTGATGTGATTGATGTAGTCCTCGATCACGACCTTCATCAGCAGCACCGTCATGATGTTGCGCGCGGTGGCAAACAGCCGCTCGTCGTCCCAGGACGGGTAGGCATCCCCGAGCAGTCGCGCGATCCGGTTGTGCTCGCGCAGGAACAAAACGTTGTGCGCGACGAAGCCGACCTGCAGGTTCGAGGTGTCGCTGCCCATCGCGAACAGCCGGTCGCGGGTCTCGACCGACTGCTGTTCGAACCGCACGACGGTTATCAGCGAGAACTCGGGCTTGATCACACCGTTCTCACATAGGTAGGGCGGGAACTCCTCGCCGTTGATCTGCTGGCTCTTGAGCAGTCCGCCCTCGAGCGTGCGTAGCTGTCGCGCGATATCCGGGGTCAGACCGTAGAGGTTCGTGAGGTCGATCTCGTGGTTTGACTGGTTCTTGCGCGGGTCCGGCGGCGTGGCGCGGTCACTGCGCAGGAAGCCGTCCGTGAACCACTGCGCGAAGTACGAGAACAGCACCGTGGACTTGGGCGATTCGATGAATTCGCCGCGTGTGAACAGCTCCTCGAACTCCTCGACCGCGGGGAGCTTGGGAGCGACGGCCGTGGCGGCGGGCAGATGCCGGCTGTCGAAGGTCCGATCCGTGAGCGAGGCCCACGACGTGTAATCGGCCATCGTCGAAACTGGGTTGGGGCGCGTGGGGAACTTCAGGATTGCCAGGTTCGTGAGCCCCGCGTTGACCGCTCTGCGTACGGGAGGGACCGACTGCACCAGTTGCCAGATCGGCGTGCCGTGGGTCGTGACAAATGCCTCGATCTGGTTCGCGAGGCCGTCCTTCGCCGTACTCCTCGTGTCCGTGGACGAGTCGGTGTCCGTCGGCGAGTCAGTGTCCGAGGTCGACGCGGTGTCCGTGGGCGAGGCGCTCGACCGTGCGCGGCGTCCCGGAATCGGCACTCTGGCGACCGCGCTGCGCACCGGAGCGAGCGGCGGAAACATGTCCTTGATCGGGGTCAACACGCCCTTCGGCGAGCCGTTCGTGACA
>Ga0302325_10012402_pt1 | contig 18281 bp, 21 predicted proteins | sample Palsa_T0_2_FD_201948 | JGI IMG/M metagenome (GOLD analysis project Ga0302325, IMG submission 201948) | Peat permafrost microbial communities from Stordalen Mire near Abisko, Sweden - Palsa_T0_2 | ecosystem: Environmental > Terrestrial > Soil > Palsa > Peat permafrost | place: Sweden: Abisko...
CTCCTGAGCAAACAAACGTCTGAGCCTGTCCCTTGTTCCATATAAACCACAATGTACCCCCGTAAACGCCATGCACCCAATTATGTACAATATCTACATCCAGAATTAACATCTTATTTTCTTTGGGCCGGAAGGCTCAGTCTATCCAAATCCTCGTTGCTGTATATTCCAGGCTTTACATCTCTCCTTTGCTGAAACGCTTCGATCATATCCCTCCTCCCCGAAGTCTTCGCATTGCCCCTGGCGTCTCGCAGGTTCAACGACGCTCGCTCGTGCGCGGCTCTTCCCCTCTCGAAAGCCTGTTGAGTAGTTTTTTGAATGTGCGACATTTGTAATACTCCCGCTAACACCATGATGACAATGATTCCTCCAGCAAAATTTGCGTTGGAAGTGTAAAATGGTTGAGCTTTATTCCCGTCGAAAAAACCGTCGTTCCAACCCTCTTTCTCCTCTGGTCGCCGTGCACGGAAACGGCCTTCAAAATTCCCTCGCCAGTGAATAGGGTCTCCCATTATATCATTCACGTTCATATCGAAGCTCGAGTTACCATATAATCGCCGGCCACGGGTGGTTGATAAAAGTTCATTGGCTTGAACAACCTTCCGGAACCGAGTGAGACGCTCCTGTTCGGCTTCCGCAGATGCGCTGCGGGAGTCGGGGTGGTACTTTTTCGCGAGTTGATAGTATCTCTTCTTTATTTCTGCGGACGTAGCAGTGGGCGGAAGGCCGAATATTTCGTAGGGAGTAGGATTCGCAGATTTGGGCCACTCAACATTATCGCCCTCAGAACGACCTGCGTGAAACGGACGGACAAGGATATGCGCGCATGGAAAACAGTGTTGGCATGGAAGGCGTGCTTGCCGTCTCGCATAATAACGCAAACACATTGAAGGCACCTTCGCAGTCCTCCTCGAAGGAGAGCGCAATGAGGACAACCGGAGCCTGCGATGTGTCATCGTCATGCATTCTCGGGAAGGGCGGTTTCCGGACAGGGGACGTTCCGCCGCAATTCGCCAGTCGTCAGGCGGGGGAACCTATCTTGGCTCTCCGGCCACGGCGACAAACGGCACGACAAGCCATGGAAGATGACATTCACCTCGCCCCTTCTTGCCTCGGATTCTGCATTTCTTGCCGTCGCAAGAACTGGCTTCCGAAGTCTCGCTCGGCAAGCGTGATCGACATCGCGCGTTCGTAGCCGAGTCAATGACGCGACGCCGAATCAAAATATGTAATGGACCCTTGACTTAAAGAAAAGGGCGTGAAAGTCCTAGCCATGCTTCGCCATTCACAATTTCAGCGGTTCATTCCGGTACTAAGAAGTCCAGTGCTCAGATACCAAACACCGAGAATGTCTTCACAACCAGGCGAAAATTTTGAGGTACGACAAACTTCCTCATCCGATGACTGGAGTCCCGATCCATCAAAATCTATCAAACTCCCACCAAACAGACAGGCTCTAATTGACGATGTAATCGCTTTGTACTCCTGCCAGCCGACCGTCGAACGAGTTAAACGCTACTCACCAGACTGTGTGTACGATGATCAGTTCGTTTACGCCAACGATCGTTACAAGATGGCGGGTCAGTGGTTCGCGTTGCCCAAGTTGTTCAAGGACAGCCATAATGTTAAATACGAAATCATCAAAAACGACCGTGATCTCATTCAATTCAAGAACGAGCAATCCTGGACCTTTGCTGGAATTCACAAAACTGCTGTGATCAATGCCTTGGTTTCTCTGTCTTTAGATCCGGATACCGTCGAGAGCGACTTTATTCAGATCAAATATCACAAGGACCAGGCTAATCGCAAAGATTATAGTCATAAGGGAATTGGCTTTTACTTCAAGAAATGGCAGGCAGGTTGATCTACGCGAGAAATGCACTGAAAGCAGATCATGTATCGGATTGGATGAGTGACCCCAGGGTTGCCGAGTTCAAACAGGATAGCGGCAAGGTAAACCCGCAATACATAGAGCCGGTACGCAAATTTGAAGACGGAATGGATACAGGTGGGAATACTGTCGATTAGGTTGGTATATGAATTATATTCTAGCAATCATCAGCTTAGGATCGTTCAACTGAAGTGTTGCAGTGTTCTTTCATAAGGGCGTAATCATGAAGAAAACCCTGTTTAGTTCCAGTAGGCTGCTTTTGACGTGACATGACGACAAACCATGCTCTGTAGCATGTCCTGGAAGCTGCATAATATGCGAACTGTGTGAGTTAGCTTGTCAACCATAAGTGCATTTTCTGCCTGTAATCCCCCCGGACGCCAAATGAACGTTTGAGTAGCTATAAATAAATAATGATATACCCCTTTAACATTGCTCGCCTAAAGCGATCACCGGCGTCTTACTGCATTAGTTCCCCTTCCTCGTCCTCCACCAATTCTGCCAGAGCTTCGGCCTCCAAATCCAAAGCCGCCGTTCTTGCCACACCCATCTAGGAATGCTGGGATATTATCCGGGTCCATGAGATCCTTTTCTCTTTTCTTTTGAGCCGTCTTAATGTGTGCATACTCCTTCTGGTCACCTCGCAAGATTGGGGGAGGACTCGACATGGAGGGTGTCGCAGTCATACCATGTGGCTTCGGTAGTGCAAACTATCGTTAACGTCGGTGATAGAGATGACAACCTTTGTGCCACGATTTGTCCATTGCATGTTTTTTTTCAGGTGAATACGTATTTCACCATTAGCGCTCGTTGACGTGCTGGTTCTCAGTAAAGTGTCGCCTCCACAAGCCGGGCAAAATTTGACATCCAGTTTCTTTGTGATACTTGGATTAACTGGGAATATATTAGGAGGTACGTAAAACACCCATGACAACGTAGAACCCAAGTTTTGACATATCGCACTCCTCCTCCCTCCATGCTGACCAGATTTAAGCCCATTTGCAAAGCAACATTCTGCATGGCGTAGTCCCCAGTCATACAGGCTGACTTCATTACGGGTCCTGCCTTCTCAGTCACATCACTTCGTCTCCGGATTGACTTTGATTCCACCCGAGACACGGCCGATATAACAGAGTTGCTCGTCGTAGCATCACGAATTTTATGCTTTTTTATGTTTGAGGGGGTGATCCAAAATCCTTCGCCATCATCAGAATCTGACAGTACAATCCCATCAAGCGAAAGATCGACAGAATGCTGGATAGTGGACGCATCGTTGCCATCGTTACATGATATTGAACTCCAGTCTCTTGTGGAGCCGTGCCTAGGAGATGCAAGCGATTCTGTTGTAATAGATTTGGTTGTATTGAAGCCGGATGTAATTACGGATGGGGTTTCAACAGTCGCCTTTGCAGTGGATGTAGCGCTCAGTTGACTGTGTGAAATAGCCGATTCATTCTCAAATGTAGGGCTATTCCGACTGACTCCATCCGAACGAGTTCCGTCACTGCCGGATGACGACGGAGGTTGCAAGGAATTGAACGTATTACGGAAAACGGCACTAGCTGACTCGGAGGGTGTGATAGTAGCATTGGTAATGCTTGTGATCACTGAGCATGTATCGTCGTCATTGTCTGCGTGGTCTGCAGTATTAGACGAAACTGTAGAGAAACTGGGAGATCTGGATGCAGGTTGAGGACCTCTTCTCTCCTTCTGATCAATTAGTCATCTCGTGATCAAGGACCATACAGAACCAGGTTCCTTTAGGAGCCGCCAGTCTCCATGATTGAGCTCACATTCTAGTTCATATGTCAGAGCGAGGATATGGATGTCGGCCATGCTCAGGACTCCGTAATCGCCAGTCTTCTTTGAGAATGCGATGACTACATTAAGCCTTCAAGCTACAGCAGGCATACCTTCTTCGATACTCTTTGCTAGCGGCTGTCGAACTCGTAACTCGTTTCCCCATATCTCCAGCGCCGCGCGGGCGGTCTCATCTTTGACCTCCTCTTTGGCCAGGGGCACAGTATAGTAGTTGACTGCATTGAACGACTTGATCTGGCCGTATGGAGAGGTAAGGAGAGGCGCTGTATCAAGCACAAGGGAGTGGATTGGACGGAGGTAACGGCCACCAGTTGTCGAGGCCGACATGCTGCAGAAGACTGTTGACGGTGAAAGCCACAAGCCGCTGAAAAAGGGGCCGTTTCTAAAAAAAGTTTATCTGCGCAACAGTCGTAATTTGAATTTCAGCGTCGATCGATCGAGATGCCAAAAACTTCCTCTGGTTTGACGATCGAAGAAGCGTTTACGGCCAAGTAACAACGTAAGGCAAGAGGCCGAAGAGAAATGCCTGGGATGCCAGACAAAATTTCACCTAAACGGAATGGGCACAGCAACGGAGCACGAAAGAAGAAGGACTCTGCGCAGCACGAAGACATCAAGGTGCTCGAGAGAAGGATCCTCTCATCCACAGAACATCTGAATGAGATTCTGGAGCTCAATGCTCTGCTTTCTGTAGCCTCCACGTTGCTCGCAGACATTGATCGATAGACCACCAGCACTAAAGTCATTACTGAGGCCGCCGTGTCGTTGACAAAGATCTTTTCGAGGCTACGAAACCATGGCAAGATGGTGATAGCAGCTGGCACATCGCAGAGTGGTCCTCAAGCACAGATCGTCTCATGGCTCAAGGAAAGGTACGAGGAGTTCGTCAACAATCTTATAGCGCTTCTTGAATCGGGAAAGCCTAAACTAGAGGTATCGGTGAATTAACAATAATTTGTAATCGTAGATGGTTTCGCTGACCATATGTCTGAAATTGATCAAAGACGAGACGGCATACAAGTCTGAGGATGGTGCTAAATTCGCAAACCGCACTTATCTGCGATTTATAGATGGGTTTCTCAAATCAACAAACTTGGATGATGGGACGCTCCAAGAATTTTGTACAAAGTATCTCAATCAATACTTTGACTTACAATTTCATTTTCTTCAAAATGCCGGGTATATGCTCTGCTGATTGAGCTTACAAAGTAGGCGAATTATTCAAAAAGCACCCACCCCAACAGTACACCAAAAGCTTTATACCATTCTATCCTCGTTAGACCCGCTTCTCCCATCAGACGAGTCCGTTCCTAAGATCTTTACATCTCTTGACCCACAACCCTCCAGTCATCTTTCTTCTTCGTACAAAGTCGCATTCCAGACAGTGTGGCTCGCCCATCTTCGCCATCGGTTCGAGCCGACGCAACTGAAACAGCTTCTTTTAATTGTACACAAACGAATTATACCATACATGAACAAACCTCAGCTACTCATGGACTGGCTCACAGACGCTTATAATACGGGTTGCTCCTTATCTAACAAAATCTGACCTCAGGTGGAAATGTGTCTCTCCTCGCATTAAACGGATTGTGGGAACTGATGCGAAAGTACAATCTGGACTATCCCGAATTTTACGCAAAACTTTACGCTCTCTTCACCCCCACCTTGTTCCACACTCGGTATTTCGCACGATTCCTGAGGCTTTCGGATCTTTTCCTTTCATCAACGTAACCTGTGAAAATTCGTGACTAAATTCAGATACCTTCCTGCTGCTTTGGTAGCTTCATTCATAAAGCGCCTCTCTCGGCTATCGATATACGCACCTCCGCAAGGTATCGTTGCGATCCTTCCCATGGTATACAATCTCCTCAAGCGGCACCCTACATGCATGCAGATCATACATCGAACCAACGCCCTACCTGGCCGTCCAGATCCATTCGATCCCTTCCAAACAGATCCCCTCCAGACAGGTGCATTAGAAAGTTCATTGTGGGAATTGGCCGTATGCATTTTAACTGACGTATCTTACCCTTTAGTCCTTGACAAATCATTACAATCCGAATGTGTCATCGCTTGCGAAGATTTTGTCGGAGCCATTTACGAAACCAAATTACAACATGGAGGATTTCTTGGATCATAATTATGGAAGCATGTTGGATGCGGAACTGTCCAGAAGGCAGAAGAAGCCCGTGACGATTAATCACGAAAAGCCTACTTTAATAGTTGGAGCGGGAAAGGATGAAAGCAATATCTTAGCTAGATTATGGGAATTCTAGAGTTGTGCCATCCGGGATACCCTTCAGCTAGTCATGCCAAGTCCCTCCTTTCCCAGGCCGATTATGAATCCATTCCCAAGCGCGCAAACTCCCATCAAATACGCATAAAGTGACAGCCGCAGAGGGCCCTGATTTCAACAATGCAACACCCAGCCCTTTATACAATCCTCTGATCCCCTCCTGGCGAGTAATTTCCTTCATACAATGCATTATACCTTGCGAATATATAGGGATATCCCTATGAACGTATTTCTCTCTTGTCGGGCCCTGAACTTGTAATCGCTTCCGTATTGTGTCAAGTGGGAATACGGCCCATTTACTAACGATGCCTGCAATCCCTCCTGCAAGGAAATCAGATGTACGTGAAGAAAAAGTGTGTGACATCGTTAGAGATGAGCGGGTTGCTTCGTAAGTGCCGAAGAGAATGCCCATGTATGGAGCAATTTGTAAGAGGGACGTAACGACTCCTCGATAGTATCCCTTCACACCTTCCTGACGGAGGATATCTGAGATTGAATGTCGCACGGACAAGTATACCTATATCAGAGATGAACCTCGGCGGTGTGTACTTTTGATGTCCCCTGAGCTGCAAATCTTGTTCGTAAGAGATCTAACGGATAGCTGACAGCGGTAGCGCAGACGCCAGCGGATGCGCCTGCAACAAAAGATCGATACCGCTCGGGATAGCCCACCTTCTCGAGAAGAACATGGCTTTGCCGATACGCGACAAATTGGACCATACTGTAGGACACATACAGCAGTTCGGCAGGAATGTTGCCTTTCCATAGGGCGGTGAGACCTTCCTGGGCAATGATGGTTCTGCCCGCGTGAATGGCACCGCGGTATGTCGTCCCCGAACGGGATTGGAGCTGCAAACGAATCTTGATTACATCGAGAGGTGCGATAACGAAACGGGAGGTCAACGCGGCAAGCCCGCCTGCGACTGCTGTGACTGCTGGAGCTGTTTTACGTCGCTGCGCCGCCGTGTCCAGGCTCATGAAAGTAGGATCGACATCAAACAACAAAATTTAAATTCCCACGCATTACTACATAAGTCACTTGTAAATAATTAGACTTGATTCCCCATAGATACATACTAACTGAGATGATTACCCACAAACCCACCTATCCCTAAGGAGATTATTGAGCAGAAGCAGGAGGTCATTCATTGAGTTGAGGGATATGGAGATTTCGTCGTTGAACTTGGTTGAGGAGTTGTTGATGAAGTATGGCATGGTGCGTTGGGTTAGACGTCGGGGGCCGCGCCAGCGGTGTGTGGTGGATGTGAGTAACACTAGTCCGATCACCCTGACACTAATCCCAACCCCTAACACGAATCCTTACGCATTCTACTACTTGCTCCACTGAATTTCTTTATAAAATTCTAGAGTTGGAGAATATTAAATATGTTAGGATTTATTGCAGTATGCAATGGGACAAATTTCAATTGCTTTCATACATACCAAGCGTCACATCTATAACCATTTACGAACTAGATTTTTGCGATTGCTGAGAGAGTATACCTATTAATCAGCGCCGTAATGGAACCACGTACGTTCAACATCAGCAACACTCTGCTGCAGTAATTGCTGCTGCAGGCGGGGATTCTTAAGCTCATCCCGAATTTTTGCCGTTACCGAATCTGCCATCTGCTTCTGTTCCCTTTGCCTCTGACTAGCCTCGTATCTGACCCAGCTGTCCAAGACCGTTTTGGCCTCAGCAGCAAACTCAACCTTCTGTTGTAACTCGAAAACTTCCGCCTCTACTTTTGCGGTATCCTTGCTGACCTCAAACAGATTCTTCGTGAGTTCAACAACATTCCTCATTTGTCCAACTGAATCAATCCGTTCTTGAATAGCTTGTTTGTGATCTTCTCTCGCCGAGTTCAAAAGGTTCGATTGTTGTTGAGCGACTTGATTGACCCAGGCAGTGTATCCGGGGGCGCCGAGCTGAGATACCAAATACAGGAGAAGGGAAGAGCAGATTAGAATCACAGATTCGTCGTTGAAAATGTAAAGCTCTTTAGAGACTGCAGTAGCCAGCGCAGCTGTGCCGACAGTGAGAAATCCAGTCTTGGAAAGAATTGAATTTCCAGGCAAAGCATCGATCAAAGCAGCGGCTCGGGATTTAGGGTCTGCAAGTGCCTCTTCTGTGTTGGGAGCGGTGACTTGAGATGCCTTGTTATCGAGCTTCGAGGTGGAAGTGGTTTCGAAGCGACGATTCACAATAGACGGAGCACTAACGGAGTCAGAGCGGAGAAATCATAGCGGATGGAGGGACATACAGTCGAAGAGCTGGCGATGTGGCAGGGCGAGTCAGAAGCACTCCTACAAAACCAGTTAGCGAGTCAATTGAGACACAGGGGAATCTTACTCGATGAACGGAGTAATGCAGCTCTGGAGGCCATACTGAAGCGATGGATTCGAGGAATGGCGACGATGAATTCACTCTGCCGTTGGCGATGCTCTGCTTCCTCCGAAATCAACTTTCCGAACGTGAGACAATTGCAGTCGGCTTCAGAATCCACTTTTATCCGCAAACTCGGCACAAATTTTTGGCATTAGATTAAGCGGACATGTTATTGTCTAGACTCTTAGAAGTGGTATTATCTTATATCTAGACAGCTAACACTACAATAACGCATCCTGAACAGACATGATTCGCAGTTCTCTGGGACATTTGGTCGCCCATCTGAAACAGTCCAGCCTGAGGAACATCATTCCCGGTCAGAGTCTGATATCCAGGTAGTCATGTCTCTGGTCGGGTATCAATATGCTTCAATTTCTCCCGGACTGGAATATTATATTCCGCAATTGGTATTATCGTCCATTTATGATTAGAGATTGTCAATTATTTTGATTGAAGGCCAAGGAGATGATAGCATAAGTAGGAACCTCTCATCACAAATGTACAATTCATTTCTATTCAGGTGACATTGTATGATATATCCCGAATGGCCCAGTCCCACAATCATTCAACTTCACCGGACTCGCTTCAGCAGGGGAGGTGTAGCTTGTGTAGTCGTTTGACTTCTAGTCCGCTTCCTTGATCCCTCGTCTGCAAAACTTTTGACATTTACATCTCTCGTGTTTTTCGGTTTGGGAGTCGTTTCTCTCGATAAGCTCTCAAACCTTGTCTCCGTGTTCTCGGGTTGTGGCTGTACATCTTGCCCATCTTGTTCAAGAATTGTTCCATTCTCATCCGTGTCTAATACATCATGACGATTCTAAAAGGGAGCATACTTCGTAAGAAATCATCAAATGTATAATCCGGCTGAGCGTTTAATGTCGGAACATCGAACGCGTTGGGCTCCATTACTAGCCCCGTATCCGTCGGTTGCAAATTTCCAAAATTGAAGTTATTCCAATCATTGACACCCAGCACATTGGATATCCGCCCTATTGACTGATCAGTTTGGTTAACTGCATGTTCCATAGCGGCGAGGCTATTCCGATGTTGGTCCAAGGCTGCCGGCGGCGGCTGATAGGGCGCTAATTCATCTGCTTGCGGGTTGAATGAGGGGGTAGGCAAATTGAACATGCCGTTATCACCGCCATTCTTTACCAGATTTTGCCACCAAGATGCATCTCCTGCATTTATCGGCAGAATTGGCTGCGAGCCACCAAACAGGTTGGACAATTCCCTGGCGCCAGTTTCCTGGGCTTCCGGTGTAAGAACTGTATTCCCGAGGTCAACCGGGTCATCAGTTAGTTCTTCGAATGCCGAGGGACCAGTGAGCAATCCTCTGTTTCTATTAGATAGGGACCCCGCTGTTGACTTGTTCGGACTAAAGACAGTTGAAAGGAAACTCAGCATCTTATTGATGGTCGCCTGTTGTTGATCATATCGCGCCCTGGCTTCAGCGGCTTCCGTCCATAGGGCCTCGTTATCTGTCTTTAATCGTTTAAGTTCGCCGATTACTGAATTCTGAAGCCTTTTTATATTGCGTATTTCTTCATAGACCACTGCCATATCCGTTGATGTGGTATTCGAAGGTGCGGCCTCGATCGCTGGATATGGTGTCATGCGAGGCTTCGGCTCTGGAGATCCTTGCCGTTTTGCAGATCTTGCTTTTTCCGCTTCATTCTTCTTGCGGACTATGCTTGGAAGGTCAGGGTTTAGTTTCGTAAAGTGTTCGTTGGTAAATTCCCATATTTCCGGGGCACTTTCGGTGTGCAGAGCGCCGTCATTTAGATGCGGAACCTTGTGGAAGCCGTACACTACGCATGAATAGGCATCAAGGAGAGGGTATACTGTTAAGCTGGCGTACGAATGATGCGAAGTTGATGGTTTTGAAGGAGCGCGGGAGGACGTTCTCGGCCATGAGTTGGGAATTGGGAATGACGAAAGTCGTGCCCGTGTCATTCCAGCGTACGTACTCGTCCGTCTCCGGATCATTGACAAGGCTAAGCGTCATTCGCAAAGCTTACAGCAAGACTTACGCATAGAGCTTGTTGAGGAAGGCAGGAACTCGAGTCTGTGTTTGTGGTTGAGGTGGATTCTGGAATGCGGCTTGGGGGCCAGGGTGAATGTTTGGCTGCGCCAGAGCAATATTCATTGCCATGGCAGAATTGTTCATCCCCGAGTCGAATGTCTCTTGCTCCGTTTCTAGTATGCGTCGACTTCTTTCATCTTACGTGGCCGCCCTGAGTGTCGAACGAGGCGCCAGACTAGATCCAGTTTGCTGCCTGTTGCACTGCAACGGTCAAGTAAACAATTTCGATACGTGACCAATTAAACCACCCGAATCTGGAAACCACATCCAGCCTTAAGGGGCTGATGTGGCTGACCCGGCCGGGTGTGCGGTCGGTGTGTTTCTTACACGTCATCTGGATCCTTACAAAGGCGCGAAAACATCGTCCACGCTTGAGTACGAGTAGCTTATACGGCTAGTGCAGGCCCTTCCCTTTACGGGCCCTACTAGTACCTCAGGCCGGTCTGGCCTGGATTTCTCGCAACCGTTCATTTAAAGTCCCAGCTCGCGCGCTACTTAGTACAGCGCTACTACTACTACTAGTAGTTCACTCAATTTAATTCCCTGGAAGTTTACTAGCTTGAAGTGCGACCATCATCGTACTAGTACTGCCAGATCTTTTGGTGCACTATAACTAGTACTACTAGTAGTACAAGGTGTATTAGAAAGGGAGACTTGAGAATGAGTTCAAGCTGCTTACTCTTAGTACTACTACTACCACAAGTAGATATTGAACCTAAAAAAGAAGGGAAACTCTGTTGAGCAGCTATTATTAGTAGCACTAGTACTTAGGCTGACAGTAACCACTGATATTGGTGCTTTACTAGTACTATTGATGCTTAGTAGTACTAAGTGTTTTACTACTGCTAGTAAGCATCAATGATGTGCTAGTAGTAGTACTAGTACTAGTTAAATGAGACTCAAGTATAGACTCATTTAAATAGTAGGACAGATCTGGCTTGTGAAGATCCAGTGAAGTTGAGATGAAAACTGAAGTCACTGTGGCAGAAAACAAGTTATGGAATTAAATAGTATGCCGCCACACAAATCTTTATAGTAAGTTATTTATAGTAGAGAAACTTACAAAAATACACCTCCGATATCTTGAATTTTCAAAATCTACACCTCGTTTTTTTTCGAAGTCCCAAAGTACACCTGTCCTCGTTCATACATCTTCACTCTCAAAGGAATTCTATTAATACACTCTTTCATTAAAATGCTAGTACATAGTCTAAGTTTTAAATCTTCAAGCAAAACTTTACTGTCGCTGCCTTTAATTGACTGCCTTCCGATAAGTCCGTTTAGTATGCCCAGTGCCCTTACATCTTGTACAGTGATACAACCTCTTTGGTTTTTCCATGTCTCTCTCAGGCGAAGCAATAATCCTCTTCGTTTTTGGTCTACCTGTAGGCCGACGTGTCTTAGGAGCAAGAAGCAATAATGCTTCATCCTGCTCATCCTCTCCGCCTTATGATACAGAAGATCCGTCATCAGAATACATCCAGTCAACTCGATCTGGAATGGGATAGATTAGTAGTTCATATGTTTGTTAATAGATATTTGAGCGAAAGCATTCTTCAACATAAGGATGAGGATTTTGTCGAAGCCGAAGGAAAACTGCAAGAGCATATGCATAAGGAATTCCAGATGCTTGCCATCGATGACAATCGCAAAGATGCTTCTCAATATCGACGATGTAAATTTGCCGTAGCTCCTCTGTTGGTTGTGTAGATTGGAAGATGACTTCCCACAACGTTGATGTAGACATTCGAGGTCGATACTGACGGGCTCTGTTCTTCAGACAAATCTAAATACTCAATACAATACTTTAGACAATAAGTCCTTTCTCTTGTTTTCCTTTTTCTGACCGCTCCTGAAACCATCGCATCAATAAGCCTCGTATACTCTCCATCATACCAAAAATAGGAAGTTCTCGAGCTTCAAGTAACCAAGAATTGAGTGATTCGGCAATATTAGAAGTAAGATATCCATATCGACGACATGGAAAATACGCCTCAGCCCAATGTGCCTTGTCGGTAGTTTGATATAGCTATTCTACACACTTAACATTCAGCTCTCTCATTTCCTTCATTACTCCTTCGAATTCCTTAACGGTAGGTGCTCTCGCAGCTTTCCATAACAACGACTTCAAATCCTTGTGCTTGAAGGATTTATGCATGTTTTCACGACAAATGACGAAGGCAGTACCTATGAGGACTAGCGAGACACAACTTTTCTACTGCTTCGATTAAGCCTTTTTGTCGATCTGAAAGCAAGATCAGTTGACTTTGATTGATAAGATGATTTCGAGCGTATTTTGAGATAATATCGTGAAGAATTTAAAGAAACCATAGTCAATTCTCATCATTCTCAGCATCAACGACGGCAAAGGCCAATGGAAACAATGAGTTATTGGCATCCATAGTAGTCCCTGTAAGGAGGATTCCGAGGTATTTGCTTTTGAGATGAGTTTCGTCTAAACCGATAATAGAACGGTAAAAGCTAAATCCACAGGCCGATCCACTGTACGATATGAAAAGACGCTGAAACTTATTTTCCTCCGTTGATTCAACAACCGCTGTACTATTGGGATTGCATTTGAGAATTTGTTGACAATAACGTGGAAGAAGCTGATAAGATTCCTCATCCGAGCCATGAATAATCTGTCAGCCAATTTCTGATGCCTGCCATGCACGTTTGTACAGAACGGTAATGTTGAGTTTTCGATTGATATCTTTGTGTAACTGACAAGGTTTATAGGTAGGATCATCGCGGAGTTTATCTAGAAAATGACGAGCAATAAAACGAGCAGGAGCTTGTGGATGACTTCCCCCTTCTACAATTCCACCACATGTATGAACCAATGCGTCGTCAATCTGCTTGAGAACGAAGCTATTTCATCAACTTCAGTATATTTGAGAGTAAACCTGTGACATCCCTTTGGCACTGAGGCATGGAGCTTCCATAAACAGTCAGTTTTCTCTGTCCCTGACTTTTCCTTGCAGACCAATGTGTATCGGCGTGCATCCTTAAACTTTGTTCGTGTTTCAAATCCCTCCTTGTTTGTGTAGTTCATACATGCACACTTCAAGGAGTCAAGGACTCGGGACTTGGGAGTCGGAGCCTAGAGCCTGTGGCCTGAAGGCGGGTAATGTATTGTGACTGCTAAAATGACTGACATGGAGCACAGGAAATTACAGAGCACTGTAAACTGAAATCAAGGGGTGCATGATGGGAATATTTGATGATGTCGGGCATACATTGAGAGTGAGCGGGAAACGAGGTGTAGATTTTGGAAATTCAAGATGTCGGAGGTGTATTTTTGTAAGTTTCCCTTTATAGTATCTGTTTCTTTCAAGTTCAAGTCGTAAATGAGTTGGTTGGGTGTTGAACTAAGAGCAGGAACAATGGCAGTAAGACCAATTGATTGAGACTTCAAGTTCACTGGCAAGTTATAGTAGTGTACTACTAAATTCTAATTCTTGAAGTTGCTTGTGCCAGTGTGCCAGTGTGCCAGTGTGCCAGTGTTTGCTTCAAGTTGTGACTGGCCACTGCTGGCCAGTGGTTGTTTTTCACTAGTAGTAGTACCAGGGATTATATTAAATGACTTATAAAGATTTGTGTGGCGGCCTAACTGGCTCCACAACTTGTTTTCCCCCACAGTGACTTCGATTTTCATCTCAGCTCCCTCAGATCTTCACCAGAATGTAGTCCTTCTTTGTGCCACTTTCCAATAAAATTTCTGGCCTGATTGCTTGTCATCTTCAAGTTCCTTGTCAATTTTCAGAAACATTTTCATGCTTTATTGTCACGTGAATATCATGTGAGAGGCTGACCTCCTCTTTGCCCACATCTCTGGTTTGACCAATTTGTGGCTTAATCTTTGCACAGCCCCCACAGACCAACGTCGAGCCCTAAACAATGTCTATAACTTGAATCCAAAGTTCTTATCTCTTGCCTGAGTGCCAGTGTTCAAGTTACTATGCGGCCTCCACAGTCCAATGTGTAGCATGGCTGTCAATTGCAACCCCAAGTTCGCTAAGATACTAGTACTACTAAGAGATGCCCAACGCTTGAAACCACTTCACTAACTTGAAGCCGGGAATGATTTGAAGCTACTACTGAGGCACAGTGGGCTATGGACACCCAGACCACTCAATTTGAATGTCAGGCTAATTGATTACTAGTAGTATGTGCATGATTCAACTTGAAGTCCTTGCTGCAGCACTCAGGCCCAGGCTGTAACTTGAAGTTAATTTGTAGTTGTACTAGGTCACAGTGGTGGCACTGACAGTATGTGCCAGTGAGCCAACTTGAACTTAACAGATTGCAACACAATTATGCCAGTGGACCCACTTAGTACTGGTACATGACTAAACAGCCAAATAATACTACTAGTAGTAGTTCAACTAAACATGTGAGGAAATAATACGTCAGCCTCTGTCATGAACACCTTACAATAGAAATTGAGGTTCGGTGTGAACTACTCTTACATAGTAGAAAAAATACACAAATTTTAGATATTATGTTAATAATGTTGATTTATGATGTCAACATGGCATTCATTGTTATGAAGATGCCTGATAGGATGTAAAAATTTGGCTTTTCTGTCAGACATGATGTCAAAATGTAACAGACTGTGAAGGTTGACCTGATTGCACTTTAAGAACTATAGTAGTATAGATTTATAGCCATCAAGTTGTACTAGTTGTACTACCTTAGCTTACAACTTGAATATTGTGCTCAATAATCAAGTTCAAGTTCTTAGTGCACCCCCCCCAGTGTCTTCAACTTGTGCCTGGTCTATCTATGTCCAACCTGGATCACTCTCTGTCTGGGCCATTGACATTTTACCAGCCAGTGGTATAGTAGTATACCAATGGCCTCTCGCATGATACTAGAATTCATTCACTGGCACTAGACAGAAAAGCAGAATAGTATGTGGAAAATTGACACTGCAAATGACAACCAATTGGGCCACAGATTTTATCAGAAAGTAGCACATGTTTATAAAGATCCACTAGCAAACCTAAAGTTAAGATAAAACTGCAGTTGCTGTATTAGAAAACAACATGTGGCATCAGTTGGGGGGTATCACACAAATTGTTACAAGTTGAAAAAACTATTCAAGAAGCTACTTCACCTCATGTTATGAGTAGTATTTCAACTGAAGTTCAATTCAACTTTAACTTGAGGTTGATCTTTCCTGATATGTCATTGCCAGTGTGTTGAAGTACTGAGTAGCACCGGCAGTAGTACTACTAGTAGCAAGTACTAGTAGTACACCAGCCATCTTAGTTAGTAATAATGTACCCACTGCTGTTAGAAGGAACTTTGTTAAGGACACAGTCCGTAAAAGTAGAATATGAAGATGATTCATTGACAAGAGATCTACAAGCTAATAAAGAAAGAAACCCTAACCCCAGGATCTCCCTAGAGGTCCGACATATAGCAGTCGCCCCCCTTTGGAAAGCTCGATGTCCTCATCCAGCACATACTCGGTAGATAGCAAAAATCTAGTAAAATCTACAAAAACGCTGCAACGAAAACACTCCCATTCCATAGCAAATGTCCCAACTCTATAGCAATTCTTCAGCAACTCCTAACGACCAACTACCTCCATCTTGTCACGCCCCACATGCTTGAACCTTGAATTAAAGTTTTTTATGTTTCTCGTTGTAATCCTTTGCAATGTAACAGCGTGTGCTTCGACGCATAGAAAAGCTCTTGGTGTCCTGTAGTGCCAGTCCTTGCGCTAACGGTCGGATACTGCTGCGCAGCTTGAACCCATATAACACTTCGTTTGGTCACATTTTTGTAGCTGCAGTAGTAGAATTGTTAATGATAGCTTCAGCATCGCCAAGGAATCAGGTTATCAGAGCATTGTCTGAAGGTATTTGTTTGTTGCTTCTGACTGTCCACCCTTGATGCAAGCCTCAGCGAACTTGTATCCACAGAAAGCATATCCAGTTCCCATATGAGGCTTCCGCGACGGCGTGACGATTTCTGGCCCCACTGTGACCCAATAGACAGGCACAATAGATTTTGAGAAGTGGAGCTATTCTCGAAGGTACGCGAAAAGCTTGTTTCGAGTAGCGAAGGTCACTCTACACTCCGGCTGCCGACAGGCCCATTTGTGGTATTCCGTCCCCATATGACTCTGCCGCGACGGACCGATTGTGTGAGTAGTGCAGTAATGGCATTCGGTCGGTCCAGGAACCGAGCTGAAACCGGAGCCGACCTGGTCAGGTGATTAGTGACTCGATCTTGGCTGCAGCTATGTCAGAGCCGGCCCGGATCGAGTCTTCGAAACCTGGGACCGATGTGACCTCAAACCCGGACCGATAACCAATATCTTCAATATAGTGGGTCCCGCAAGCCTGGCCTGAGCCGGCAGCCTTGAACCCGACCGAGTTCAAGAGTTAGTTCTGGACCGGTGTCACCAGATCAGGTTGAAACACGTCCTTACCCGAACCGGGACTCGGTCAGTTCTTGCTGGTGTGACGAGAATGGATCATATTACGACGTGTTCTACAGCAATCTCATTACATCGCTGTAACGGGAACCACTCTTGTTTCACTTCAAGCACTGCTATTCTCGTTACATCCTGTTACATCCACGTCGCCATGGTATTCACATTGTTATGTTTGCTAACTTGCTAGAGGAACGCGCTGGAGCTGGAGCTGTTGAATGTCACAGGAATGTAACGGGAACCACTCTTATTTCGCTTCAAAGACTGCTATTCTCGTTACATCATTGTGACATCCACGAGTTGGAGCTGGAGCTGGAGGCACGAGCTTGTGCAGTGAATGCGCTAGTGCATGGAGGACCTGGAGCATGGTCGCTGGAGAATGGTCGCTGGCGCATGGAGCACCTTGTTACGGAGCGAGTTCGGGGTACTCGGAAGGAGCTCCGCAACTCTCAGGGAACTAGGCGGGAGGCTCGGAGAGCTAGCCAAGGACGCCGGAGGACTAGCACGAGGTTGCTAAGGATGAATTGTTGCAAGCTAAGGTATATGAAGATTCTCGAGGGTATAAAAGCAGTCCCCGAGAAACCTAACCTAATTAACGTAACTACTAGAACTCCGTTCATGACAGTATCTCCCCCTCCGAGAAGGTGCTCGCTCTGTATCTACATCCGAGGGGCCCACCGAGTCAGCCGAAGGCCATGCTGAGTAAGCCAAGGGTAGGTCCTTTGAAGCCGGACGATTCGGGTAACGTGCATGGAACTCGGTGACGGCTTCCACAGCGTTCAAGAGATTCTCTGGAGGTTCCCAGGTGCGTTCGTGGGGTCCGTACCCTTGCCGATGAACGAGGTACTCCATCTTTCCACACTGGATGCGGGAGTCCAGGACTTCCTGCACTTTCCATTCCACGTCGTCTTCGATCTCCAAGGGGGTTGGAGGCGGCTGTGTATGGCCCAGAGAAGGGGTTCCTCTGGTGTGGTTCCAGGAGCGATACGTGAAACACCGGATGGATGCGCATCTGTGCAGGTAGTTCCAGCCGGAAGGCAAGTTTGCTATCTCTGACGGCTTCGAGGATCCTGAAGGGGCCGAGACACTTGACGTCGAGCTTGGAAGAGGGGCGTGTGGTTGTGATGTGTCTTCAGGAGAGCCACACGAGGTCTCTGTCACAAACCACATCGCAGAGCTATGACACATCACAGAGTCACGCAACCCCGCGATATTATGTAGATTAGTTAGGTTTAGGGCCCAGGGGACTGCTAAAACCCCGTGGCCGAGCCGCAGAGTTCTTCATCTTGCAAGGTCACTTCAAATCATCTTATTCTTATTCGCAGCCTGTAGTCCCGTTCCTGACAG
>Ga0302325_10012405_pt1 | contig 18278 bp, 16 predicted proteins | sample Palsa_T0_2_FD_201948 | JGI IMG/M metagenome (GOLD analysis project Ga0302325, IMG submission 201948) | Peat permafrost microbial communities from Stordalen Mire near Abisko, Sweden - Palsa_T0_2 | ecosystem: Environmental > Terrestrial > Soil > Palsa > Peat permafrost | place: Sweden: Abisko...
CGGACGTGGTGGTCATCTCCAGCGCCATCACCGACCAGGCGCCGCTCAACTCCGCGCCCTACTCCATGGCCAAGGCCGCTCTGGAAATGGCCGCCCGCACCCTGGCCAGGGAGGAGCGGCGGCACGGTCTGCGAGTCAACATCGTAGCCCCGGCCCTGGTCGCCACCGACATGGGCGAGCGGCTGGTCCGGGCCGTCGAGGGCCGTGCCCTGCACGAGCTCGATGGCCGGTACCCGTTCGGCAGGGTCTGCCGCGCCGAGGACGTGGCCGGGGCGGTCGCCTTCCTGGTTTCCGCGGACGCCGGGTACGTCACCGGGCAGCGGCTGGTGGTCGACGGCGGCGGGGCCGATCCGTCCCTCGTATGAGCCGGTCGCAGCCTTGACGGCAGCCTCGGCCCGGTGAGATTATAACGTTCGTTTGGTAGATTAGTCCGCGAGGGAGCGCTCCATGGACTTTCGGTTCAGCGAGGAGCAGGAGCTGTTCCGCAAGAGCGTCAGGGACTTCGTCAACCGGGAGCTGCCCAAATCCTGGGCCCGGGAGCTGGAGAAGGATGAGCACCAGTTCCCGCACGAGCTGTTCGCCAAGCTGGCCGCGGCCGGCTTTCACGCCATCGGCATTCCGGAGGAGTACGGCGGCCAGGGCGGCGACATCATGACCCAGATGATCCTGGCCAGGGAGCTGGCCCGCTCACTGGCCGGCCTGACCTGGGTCTGGGGGATCACCTCGTTCGCCGGCGGCAAGTCCGTCGGCATCTACGGCACACCCGAGCAGAAGCGCCAGCACCTGCCCGCCATCGCGGCGGGCCGGGAGAAGTGGGCCATCGGGTTCACTGAGCCGGGCGGCGGCACCGACGTGCTCGGGGCCCTGCGTACGTTCGCGACCCGGGCCGACGGCGGCTGGGTCGTCAACGGGCAGAAGACGTGGAGTTCCATGGCCCACGTCGCGGACTACATCCTGCTGCTGGTCCGGACGACCAAGGACGTGGAAAAGCAGTACCAGGGCGTATCCCTGTTCATGCTGCCCACCGCTTCCGGCGGCGTGACCATCCGGGAGATCCCCAAGCTGGGCATGCGCGCGCTGGGATCCTGCGAGGTCTTCCTTGACGACGTGTTCGTGGCCGACGAGAACGTGCTCGGCGAGCCGGATCGGGCCTGGAAGATGCTGCTGCCGACCCTGAACAACGAGCGCATCATGCTGGCCTCGTTCTGCGTCGGGATCCTGGACGGCGTGCTGGAGGACGCGCTGGCATACGTCGGCGAACGCGAGGCGTTCGGCCGCAAGATCGGCGAGTTCCAGGCGCTGCAGCACTACATCGCCAACGTGGCCATGTGGCGGGAGCAGGCCGACCTGATCGTGACCAAGGCGGCCTGGATGCAGTCCCGCGGCCTGCCCTGCCAGCGCGAGGCCACCATGGCCAAGGTGATCGCCTCCGAACTGGCCAATCAGGCAGCGGACCTGGGCATCCAGATCCTGGGCGGGATGGGGTACTCGGCCGAGACCGACATGCAACGGTACTGGCGCGACTCGCGGCTGTTCCGCATCGGGCCGATCACCAACGAGATGGCCAGGAACTCCATCGCCGAGGGCCTGGGCCTGCCGAGGTCTTTCTGATGGACCTGGCCGGGCGCGAGCTCCCGTCCGGTTCGGCCCGGCTCGAGCCGTACCAGAATTGGCTGCTGCACGACGCCTTCTACTCCCCGCCGCAGTCCGAACCGCATCCGGTAGCTGCCTTCGTCCTGGCCAACCGGGGTATCGGCATCTCGATGGCCGACCTGTTCGCCCTGTTCGGCTCCGACATCAACGACGGCCCGCTGCTGGCCGAGTCCGCCATCGAGCTGCACCACCCGCTGGCCGAGGACGCGGACTACCAGGTCCGCGGGGTGATCGAGTCGGTCGAGCGCCGCCGGTCCCGCCGGATCGGCCCCTTCGACCGGATCACCTGCCGCTTCGACCTCTACCAGGCCGACGACCTGGCCGCCACCGTCACCAACGTCTTCGCCGTCCCCCGGGCCGACCAGGACGGCGCCCCGTGACCGAGCTGCCGAGCTGGAAGCTGGACCAGGTCGACGCGGCGCGGATGAAGACGCTGGCCCTGCTGCTGGCCGACCCCAATCCGATCCACCTGGACCCGGCCGCGGCCCGGCGGTTCGGCGTGGCCGACGGGCCGGTCAACCAGGGTCCCTCGACCATGGCCATGGCCGTCAACATGCTGCTGGCCGCGTTCCCCGGGGCCCGGCTGCTGAGCTACCGGGCCCGGCTGCTCGGCCTGGTGCTGGCGCAGGACAGCGTGGAAGGCGGCGGAAACATTACCAGTCGTGAGATTCTGGACGGGCAGGAGCGGGTGCGGTGCCGGCTGCATCTCGAGGTCCCCGGCCGGGGCCGGGTCCTAGACGGCGAGGCCGTGCTGGTCCTGCCCGCCGCCGACGGCAACTCGTAAAGGGAGCAGTGCCATGGTCGACCCCGGGATCCATCGGATCGACGTGACGACGCTGGGGGATCTGCTCGATCTCCGCGCGGCCGAGCAGGGTGAGCGCCTGGTCATGGTGTTCCCCGACCACCAGTTGACCTACGCCGGGCTGGCCGCCCGGGCCGACTTCTTCGCCCGCGGCCTGCTGGCCCAGGGCCTGCGGGCCGGGCAGACGGTCGGCATCCTGCTGCCGAACTGCGCCGACGCCATCGCGGCCCTGTTCGGCGCGGCCAAGGCGGGCCTGTACCCGGTCCCGGTCAACGCCCGGTACAAGAGCCTCGAACTGGCCGACCTGGCCCGGCACTCCCGGATGGCGGTGCTGATCACCTGCGGGCCAGACCCGGCGGCCCCGGCCGCGCCCGACTTCCCGGCCCTGCTGACGGCGGCGTTCCCCGCGCTGGCCCGCCAGGACGGCACCCGCCTGGCGCTGCCCGAGGCGCCCGGCCTGCAGCAGATCGTGGTGCTCGGCGACAGCGCCCCGCCCGGCTTCGCCATCGAGGCCGAGTTCGCTGCAAACGGGGCGCAGCTGCCGGACCGCGAGCTCCAGCGCCGCCGGCAGCTGGTTAAGGTCCGGGACCCGGCCGTGGTCATGTACACCTCGGGCACGGCGGCCGAGCCGAAGGGGGCGCTGCTCACCCACGAGGCCCTGATCCGGTTCGCGGCCGGTACCCAGGCCACCCGCTTCTTCCTCACCCCGGAGGACCGGATCTGGACCGCGCTGCCGATGTTCCACATCGGCGGCATCGCGTTCTCCGTGGCCAGCATCTACGCCGGCGCCACCCTGTGTCACACCGGTTTCTTCCAGCCTCAGGTGGCGCTGGACCAGATCGAGTCGATGCGCTGCACCATTATCCTGGCCGCCTTCGAGACCATCTGGCTGCCCGTGGTCAACCGGCCGGACTTCAACGACCGCGATCTGTCCAGCGTGCGGGTCGTGATGACGGTCGGCGTCCCGGAGCGGCTGCGGGACATGGCCGGCCGGCTACCGCACGCGATCCAGGTGTCCTGCTTCGGCATGACCGAGGCCTCCTCGTTCCTGTCGCTCAGCTACCTGACGGACACCCTGGAGCAGCGGGTCACCACGGGCGGCCACCCCATGCCGGGGATGGAATGCCGGGTGGTCGACCCGGTCACCGGCGCGGACCTCCCGCCCGATACCGAGGGCGAGATGCTCTTCCGCGGCTCGAACTGCTTCTCGGGATACCTGAACGACCCGGAGCTGACGGCCCAGGTGTTCGACGACGAGGGCTGGTTTCACACCGGTGACGTGGCCACCATGGACCCGGACGGGCGCGTCACCTTCGTCAGCCGGCTCAAGGACATGCTCAAGGTGGGCGGGGAGAACGTGTCCGCCGCCGAGGTGGAGAGCTACCTGCTCCGCCACCCCGCGGTCAGCATCGTGCAGGTGGTCTCCGCCCCTGACGACTACTACGTCGAGGTGCCGGCCGCTTTCATCCAGCTCAAGCCGGGCGCCACCGGCACCGAAGAGGAGATCATCGCGTTCTGCGCGGGCAACATCGCCACCTTCCGGATCCCGCGCTACGTCCGGTTCGTGACCGACTGGCCCATGTCAGGCACCAAGATCAAGAAGGCCATCCTGCGCGAGATGATCGCCGCCGACCTCAAGGCCCAGGGCATCACCCGGGCCCCCAGGGTCGAGTCCACGCCCTCCGCCACGGCCTGACCAGAAGTTACCGCAAGCTCGGCAGGCGGCAGCCGAGCGCTCCGGCCGACCGCGATGACGCGGCCGACCGGAACGTGGAACCCGAGTCCGTTTGGACTGGTTGCCTTGGGTTCAGGCGGTCCGGGTGGGGGCGAGCAGCGACCGCGGCGACGACGGCGAGCACCAGCGGCGTGCGCGCGCTCAACTGGCTGTCCCCGCAGAATCCGGATGTCCTCCGCGACAAGGACCCGGATCATCACCCCTCCAACCGTGCGAACTACCGCATTGTCGCCCGGTAGACACGATAGGCCCACACGATGTTCGCCGCCGCGCCCGCGAGCGTCACCAGCGCCCAGCCCCAGTAGCCGTAGGCCAGCAGGATGCCGGTCAGGGCGAGCAGCCAGGCCATGACCAGCACACGGATGAGTATCACGCCACGCGGATGCCTGCGGTCGAAGCCCGTTGCCATGTTCATGATGCTCTCCCTCTGCCGCAGGAGTAAACAAGAGTGTCCGTACCCGTGCCGGTGAATCGAGCAAGGTCCTTGAGCGCTTCCGCTGACCGAGGGTGGATGGATCCTGGCGTGGGCTGTGTCCAAGGGGACTAATTTGCGACCAGATGAGCAGCCCGGTCCTGTTGGCCTGGCTCTTCGGTTAACGGTACGGATCCGGATCGCCGTGGCGCGTCACCGAAGGTGCCTGCCGGGTGGAATATCACGGCCCGGGGCGAGGCCTCACGCGAGGGTGCTACCGGGCCGGCTGGGATGCGGTGTCAGGGGATCAGGCCAAGCTGCAGGGCCCGCGCGACGGCCTCGGTGCGGTTGGCGACGCCGAGCTTGCCCAGCAGGTGGGTCACGTGCTTTTTGACCGTGTCCAGCGACACGAAAAGTTCGCGGGCAATGCCCTGGTTTGACCTGCCCGCGGCGATCAGCCGCAGCACCTCAAGCTCGCGGCCGGTCAGCGGCTCGGCCATGCCCGGCGGTGCGGCCGCGGATCGCCTCGGCGGCACGGCGTCTGCCCGGCCGCAGGCGCGCAGGAGCGCGGCCGGGTAGCCGGGCTCGATGCGGCGAGCCGCGTGCTGCTGGCCCGGCCGGGCGGCGGACAGCTGGGCGAGCAGGGCGCGCATCGGCGCGCCCTCGTCGGCGAAGACCCGGACATAGCCGGGCCCGCGGGCGAGCGTGAGCGCCTCGGTCAGCGCGCCGAGGGCGCTGGCGTGATCACCGCGGGCGGCCAGCGCCAGCGCCCGCAGCGCCTGGATCTCGATGACGCTGCCGGCCCGGCCCTGGCTGGCGGCGGCGCCGAGCAGCCGCTGCAGCAGCGTGAGTGCCGGTCCCGGGTCGTCTTGGGCGAGCAGCACCCGGGCCAGCATTAGATAGGCCGGCTCGCGGGGGTAATCTGGCTCGTCGTCTGGGTTGAGACCAGCCGTCGTTATCCACTGGGCGGCCGCGTGGACGTCACCCTGGGTCAGCAGCAGCCGCACCCGCTGCGATGGCACCGGGTTGAGCAGGGGGATCACCTGCGGGCTCAGCCCGGTCTGCCCGGCCTCGCCCATCGCCTCCAGGGCTCCGGCCGCGTCACCGTGCGCCTGCCGGATCTGGGCCACGATAGCCAGGCCGGTGGCCTGCGGCGGGGGGTAGGCAAGCTGCTGGCTCAGCGTGGCCCCTCGGGTGGCGTGGTCAAGCGCGGCGGTCAGCTCGTTCCGCTCGTACAGGATCTGGGCCAGGCCCACGTGCGCCAGGCCCAGATATAGTGGCTGACTACTTTCGCTAGCCCCCTCCAGCGCTTGCCGGTAGGTGGCCAGCGCAGCATCCAGGTTGCCCTGGGCGCGCTGCACCTGGCCCAGTTCGTAGCAGACGCGGGTGGCCAGAAAGCCAGCGAAGAACTCGGCGCCGCCTTCGACAGCGCGGACGACCTGCGTGGGCTCGCCGCCTGGACGGCGGCCCGCTTCGCCGGCAGCCCGCAGTTCGCCGAGCACCTCGGCCAGGCCGCGCTCGGCTGGCCCGAGCCGTCCGTCCAGCCAGTGCACCCCCGCCTGGTTCCAGCGCACGAAGGAGCGCATCAACCGCTCGTTCTCGGCTAGGTGGGCCAGGGCCTGCTGGTTGTAGCCGGCCGCGAGGGCGGCATGACCGCGCAGCTTCATGAGGACGGCGCGCAGGAACGCGATCCCCGCAGGGACATTGGCTAGCACGCTCGTCGGCCGCCCGGCGGGGTCGTCGTACGGTTCGTCGCCGCAGGCCGCAAAGGCGCGCTCGGTATCATCGAGCAGGGCCTCGAGCGCTTCCACCTGGAAGCCCCGGGCGGCACCGTACGCCTGGGCCAGGCACAGCCGCGGACGGTCGCGTACCGACTCCGCCGGCAGCGCCGAAAGCCAGCGGCGCAGGGTCGCGCCCTCGCTGCGGCCGAGCAGCGTCTCGACGTGCCGCTCGATCAGCCGCGCATCCCAGGCGGCGTCCCCGGCCGCCAGCGCGTGCCGCACCGCGTCATCGGCCAGATCATGCTCCTCGCACCAGGTGGCCGCCGCCCGGTGCAGCGCCGGCACCCGGCCCGGCTGCTCAGCCTGCAGCCGCGCGCGAAGCAGGTCGGCAAACAGGTGGTGGTAGCGCCACCAGCCGCGCACCTCATCCAGCGGCACCAAGAACAGGCCCGCCTGCTCGATGTCCTGCAGCAGCGCCTGGCTCCCGGCCCGGCCGGTGACCGCATCACACAGCTCCCCCGACAGCCGCTCCAGCACCGAGGTCTCCAGCAAGAACGCGCGCACCGGCCCGGGCTGGCCGTCAAGGACCTCATCGGCCAGGTAGTCAAGCACGAAGCGGTGGCTGCCGCTGAACGCCGCCGCAAACCCGGCCGGATCTGCGTGCCCCCGCAGCGACAGTCCGGCCAGCTGCAGCCCCGCCGCCCACCCCTCCGTCCGGGTCACGAGCGCCGCCACCGCCGCGCCGGGCAGCTCAGCGCCGATGGCTTCGCGCAGTAGGCCCGCCGCCTCATCGGTGGTGAATCGCAGGTCGGCGGCGCGCAACTCAGCCAGCTGGCCGCGGGCCCGCAGCCGCGCCAGCGGCAGCGGCGGGTCAGCCCGGCCGGACACCACTACCCGCAGGCCCGGCGGCAGATTCTCCAGCAAGAATGCCACCGACTCGTGCACCGGCTCGGAATCGATCAGGTGATAATCGTCTAGGACCAGCAGCACCTCATCCGGGCCGGGATCGGCGGCCAGCTCGTTGATCAGCGCCGTCACCAGCCCCTCAGACGAACGTGGGAGCAGCTGGCCCACCCGCCCGGCCAGCCCCGGCCGGGCCCGGTCCAGCGCGGCCACCGCGTAGCGCCAGAACCGGGCCGGGTCGCTGTCGCCGCCATCTAGGCCCAGCCACGCCACCGGCCGCCCGTCACCGCGGGCCCAGTCAGCCAGCAGCGCCGTCTTGCCGAATCCTGCCGGAGCACTAACCAGCACGCGGCCCCTAGCGAGCCCCTCGCCCAGCGCCTCCACCAGACGCCGGCGCGGCACAAAACCAGGCGGCGGCCGGAGCACATGCAGCTTGGTCGCCAGCAGGACACCCGGCCCGGACATGGCGACCGCCGCCGGGGCCGCCGCAGACGGGTCAGCCATCGGTGATCGACCGCCCGGGCCAGCAGGCGTATCGTGCGGAAGCGTGCCACTGTCCGTCATCCAGTGTCTCCACGTGGCCCGGCGGCGGAGGCTCAGGGCTGAGAGTCATCGTCAGGGCCACCCGACCACAAATATATTAGCGCTCGCGAAGCTCACGCATGCGCGCTCGCCGTCCGGGTACCGGCTGGCTGATGCCGGGCCGCACCCGAACAAGGCTGTCAACGCACTGGCAGGCGCTGGTGCGGTCAGTATGGTGCCAGCCCTAGTCGCACTCGCAGTCTGGCTATACCGGCCCACTGGGCCGTTGGCGACCAGGCTGACCTTCGCCCCGCTGCTGGTAGCGGTCCTTCTGGGCCTCGTGCCAGTTCTCCTTTGTCGTGCTCGGCGGGGTCAGGTCTGTAGAAGCAGCGGGCGTGACGGTTGCATTTGCCGCTGTCCAGGACGTAGTCAGCACTCGGGGGTTGATCACCGCCCGGAGCATGATCGCCGACAACCTGGGCAACCCACCTGGACCAGTTGCGGATTCGAGCAGCGACACCATCATTGACTCGCTCAAGAATGCGGTCGGCAACTATGGCGTCGTGGCTGATCTGAAGGAAGGCGAGGAATGGTGGGAGACCCGGCTATTGGTGCTCGCATCCGACAACGGGCACACCAGCGACCGCCGGCCGACGGGATAGCCGCACCGCCATGGCCGATCTTTCCGCTCTTACCACGGAAATGCGTTGACGCCGATGTCCACGCGGCCCGGTACTTCGCCGGGGTCATCTCGCCGGTCGCCGAGTTGATGGCGGCGTATTCGCCGCCGATCCCGTTCCGGCTATGAACCGCCGCTGGCCGGGGTAGCTCAGCACGGAGCCAGACCGCCGAGGAGATGCGGACCGCGACCGGCACGCTGTCCGCCTCGGTACCTCATCGTTGAATGTGCCGCGGTCGCTGAACAGATCTGGCGCTACGAACGTGTTTAGTACTTGAAAGGTCAACTACAGAGCCGACCGAAGGAAGAAGGCCATGCTGAAGAGCAAGGGCAGGACCGCGCGCGCCGAGAGCGCGCAGCGGCAGGGTAGCGGGGGCCGGAGGCCGAAGGCATGGTCGCGGGCAGGCGTGCTCGGGGCTGTGAGCGTGGGCGTGATTGCGCTGGGCGCGGCATTTTCCGTCCCGGCGTCCGCAGCGTCGGTGACCGCTGCATCCGGCGCGGCCGCCGCGAGTTTCAAGATCTTCAATCCGCCGTCGCCCAGTGGCGGCCCCGCCGGATCCCCCGAGGCGCTGACCGGCCTCTATGCGGCTTCGCCGACCGATGTCTGGGCGGTGGGACAGCCCGGCGGTAATGATGCGTTCGAGCACTGGAACGGGACCAGCTGGACCGGGCAGGGACTCCCGGCCGGGCTGGCCACCGCCGCCGGGAACTCGGCCTCGGTGAGCTTCATCACCGGAACCTCGGCCAGCAACATCACCGCCGTCGGCACCGGCGACATCAACACCGGCGGGACCATCGTCCAGGAGTCCGTCACGTTCCACTTCAACGGCACCGCGTGGTCGGAGCTGACCATCCCCGCCAACGTGACACTGGGCCCGGTCACCGCGTTCTCGGCCACGAATCTGTGGTCGGTCAACAACAACGGCGACGCCGAGCAGTTCAACGGTACGACCTGGACCACGACCAGCCTGCCCGTCCCCGCTGAGGAACCCGACCTGGACATGACCTCGATCTCCGGATCGTCGCCGTCGGACATCTGGGCCGCCGGGACCGAGTTCAACGAGGGCCTGCACCGCGACAACTCTCCGGTGCTTGAGCACTTCAACGGGACCTCGTGGAGCAACGTTAGCGTCCCGGTTGCCTCACCGACGGGCGGCCTCACCGACGTCGTGGCCGTCACGCCCAGTGACGCCTACGCCGTCACCACCGTCGGCGCGATCCTGCACTGGAACGGCACCACCTGGACCCTGCTGAACGCCACCACCCAGACCGGCGCAGCCGTGACCGGCTCCGAGGTGGCCGCCCTGTCAGCGACCGATGTGTGGGTGGGCAGCAGCACCACGCTGGACAACTTCAACGGCACCACCTGGACCTCCCTTCCGTTTCCCGCCACCACGGGGCTCACCCCGGCCGGCCAGACGCTGGCCAGTCCGGACGCCGCGGCAGCGGTCGGCCCCGGCACCGTGTGGTTCGCCGGCAACACCTTCACCGCCGCAGGCAACGAGGGGCTTCCCTACGCGCTCGGCACCTCCAACGGCTGAAATCCTGCCCGTTATCTCAGCCTGGAAGGAACTGAGCTAGCAGGTCAGACGGCCCTGAGGGCCGATGTCCGATCACATCGGAATGGCCCCGAACCGCATCCGGTCCGGGGCTTCCGGTTCTGGCGGCAGGCGCCAGATGCCGGGCGCGGTGGCATCTCTTGCGGAAGCCACCGGCGGAGCAGCTTGCGGTGACGACAAACGCCGCCGGGATGGGATTCAGGGCGCGAAGAATTACCAGGGGATCATGAACAGCCGTCTACTATCATTCGTAGTACTGAGTAGAAGCGTAGTCGTGGGCACATCGGCCCGCGGTGACTCGCCCTCTACACACGGGAGTATCCATGTTCCATGTACGACTGCGGCTGCTGGCGTTCGGCACGCTGACCGCGGCAGCCGCGCTCACCGGCACGGCATTCGCCTCGCCGGCGCACGCGGCAACCCCGCAGTACACGTTGAAGATCATCGGCAGCCAGGGGGCGCAAGTATCCGGAATCAACAAGAATGGCGCGATCTTCGGCATCGCCGATGAGAGCGGCGCCGTCACGCAAGAGGGCTTCCTGCTCCAGGCGGGGTCGACGACGATGCAGTTCCTCAGCGCGCCGGGCGATCAGGCGAATGCCAGCTCGCTCGTCAGCCCGGGCGGGATCAACAGCGCCGCCGATGTGGTCGGGTTCACCGAATCGGACAAGACGGGTACCATCACGGCAGCCGAGTGGCCGGACAGCAGCACCCCGGCCAACCTGGGAACCCTCGCCGGAGTCCAGGGCCTCGTCACCGCGCCCGAGGCAACCGGGATCAACGACAACGGCCTGATCACCGGATTCGGCTCCGATGGGCATGGCGAGGCCGGTTTCACCATCCAGGGGAGCACGGTCACGAGGCTGCCGGCCCTGCCCAACGGCGGGGTCGACGTCATACCGCTCGCGGTCAGCAACTCGGGCCTGGTCGTCGGCAAGGCCGACAACTCGACCACCGGCACCCAAGCCGCCGCGTGGAGCAACGGCACGATCACGGCGCTCGGCGGGCTGCCGGGCAGCACTGATTCGCAGGCGACCGCGGTCAACGCCTCCGGCGAGGCCGTCGGCACCTCCGTGGACCCAGCCGATTCCGACGGGCACGCCGTCCTCTACGCCAACGGCACGGTCACCGATCTCCACGCGCCGGGCACCGGGGATCCTGACAGCGACGCGGAGGCGAACGCGATCAACGACAGCGGAGTGATCGTCGGCCAGGGCGGAAACGGCGACGCATTCGTCTACTCCAATGGCCAGGCGATCGACCTGAACACCCTGATCGCGGCCGGATCAGGCTTTACCCTCAACACCGCCACCGGGATCAACGACAACGGAGTGATCGTCGGCACCGCATCGCTGGCTGCTCACCCTAACGAGACGTTCGGCTTCGAGCTCACCCCCATCGGCGCGCAGTCGAGTTGACTGTTGAGGGCCACGGCCTCGGCCGTGGCCCTCACATTCATTTCTCCAGACGTCCAACTCGGCAGCCAGCCAGCGCACCGCGGCTATCTGCATGAACCCTAGGCCGGGCGGGCGCGCTGATCGCCTCCCGCATTCATGTCGACGGCCACGGAGATCCTAGTACCCGGGCCCCCTCTTTGCGGACGGCTGGCGTTCAGCTTCCTGGATGACATGATCGGGCCGCACGCCGCCGATCGCCGTTCGGATTTCTTTCCGCAGTCGCGATACGCCGACTGCGAGCGTCAACCACGACGTGATGATCAGGACTGGTGCGAGCACGATGAGAACGACCATGTCCTTGGCTGGGCTGCCCAGCGCGACGCCGATGATGGCGGCAGGCAAGCAGGCAACCCCGGCAATCATCAGCGCCCGGGACCATTTCGCAGCCGATCCTGACGGTTTCTCGCTCATCGGATTGTCTCCTTTCCCAGGTCAGCTCGGTAGTCCAACGAACCGCGCGGCCCGCGCAAAGTCCTCTATGTCTGGGATGGCGCGTTGAAGACGGCCGAGATCATCACATGACGCGAACAGCCGCAGATCAGTCTCGAGTTCCTCCGAGCGCCAGGCATAGTTGACAGCAACTGCCAGCGCCTGGTCGTCCGGGATGCGCAGGTGCCGAATTGTCTTCAAGCCCGAGCCCAGGTGCTCCGTCCAGAACTCCGTGACGACCGGCGGCTCCACCGCCGCAGGGTCGTCCGCATTCGTCAGGGCCCGTAGTCTCTCCGTGCGCTCACCGCGCGTGGCCCATATGCCGGCCCGCAGCGGGAGCGGCAAGAGCCTGGGGCTGGACAGATGCAACCACGCAAGCATGCATGAAGAGTCTTCGAACATGCCGTCGTAGAGAAACGAGAGCTGTTGCGCGAGCCGGTACAGGTCAGCCTGCGAGTGCGGCTCGCCCGAAGCGCTCCACGACCACTCGGCGAACGTCGCGGCCCAGGTGGCCTTGGTCCAGCCCTTCGGAAGAATCATCGGGCAGGGAATCCAGATGGAGCGGTTGCAGTCGACCTCAACCCAGCCGCGCTGGCTCAACAGGCGCCAGGCTTCCTCGGCCAGCGCGGCGTTCCTGCCGCGGCCTCTTTTCATGGTCTAATTCTCCTGCCCTGTGCTGCTCTTCGGTAGCGTCCACTGAAATGTCAGCATGATGGCGTCAAAAAGCTGTACCAGCAGCTGCGCGAAGTCGTCATCGGGGTTTCCTGCGCCCAGTGTTGAGAATGCAATGGATAGCCACCTGGATGGACTGCCGGGCACATTTACGAGATAAGTGACGCAGCGTGAGGCGTACTCGACTCCTGCTCCGGGGTCAGCCTCCGCGGTCCGCTCGGTCCGGACACCAGGTGCGCCGCGGACGGTGACCTCCTGGGCGCCTTCCTCTGCCGCGGCCAGCTCGGCGGCGACGACTGCGGGGTCGGCCTGGCCGGGAGACTCCAGCGGGAACTCCGCGACGACAAACGACGCCGAGATCAGCGAGTCTTCCTTTAGGCCAACCGGCAGGTACAGCTCAGTGCCGCCACCCTGGCGCGCCGTGACCGCCGCGCGGTTCAGCCACTGCTTGATCTCGTATTTATAGGGGGCGAGCTTGTCGCGCGGCAGGCCTCGGAAGACCTCGTCGAGAATCCCCTTAATTGCTGCCTGCGTACCGCCACGCAGCGGTATCCGCCGCCATGGCGAGGGAAGGACTAGCGAATACCCAGTAGCGGCTACCCCGGCGGAGAGCGAGATTCGCTGCTGTCTCATAGCGGGCTCACCCGGCCGCGGACGGACTAAGCAGCGAATCGAACTTGCTCCACACGGTGCTGACCAGCGGGACCTGCAACTGCACGATCGGCCTGCCGGCTGCGGTTTCCAGGTCTAGTCCCGACCCAAGCAGGCTCACGATACCTGCGCCTGAGGCCAGCCGGAAGTTCCATTTCAGCATATTCGCGACTTTTGTCCCGCCCTCGAGGGCGTCGGCAATTGCCTCGTTATCGGGAAGATGACCTGCGAGTGCCCGCAGGGTCCGGATCCGGACCACATTCTCGATGTCACCGGTAGTCTCCAGGCGCTCCATCCGCGTGACGTTCTCGCTTACTTCCGGGAGTGTGTGCGGCGCTTCCTCAACGAGGTGTTCGATGAACTTCGCAGCGACTCTGGTGCCTCCCTCGGACCCGAGCGTCTCAAACGCAGAATTGATCCTGCCGGCCAGCCGACCGAGTGTGCTGGTCACGAACTCGGTAGCCGCGGTGCTCTTTGCCGAATCCACCAGGGCCTGGAGCGACCTGCCCAACAGCTCACCGCCGCCGAAACTGGCCAGCGCAATGACGTCCATGATCACGTCGAGCCATGAGCCCTTCCCTGAGGCGACCAGCAAGGACCTACCGACTAGCGCCATGCCGGCAAGGACAGCGCCGATGACCAGGAGCAGCGTGCCCCCGCTGAGGAAGATGGCCGCGACCGCGAGGACTGTCGCGGCGATTTCGAGTATCTGGCAGATATCCTTGACGAGCCCGGCGTTCGCGGCGACCCAGCGGGTGGCGCCGTCCCACAATCCGTCAGCGAGGTTCTCGATGCCGCCCCAGAAGCTCTGGTGGTCGGTGAGGCTGTCGTTACTGGCCTGGTTGATCTTCGCGGCGTAGTAGGCAGCCTGGGTATCCCGAAGGGTGGTCGCCCGGGTCAGTAGCGCCTTCGCAGTGTCGAGCTGGTCCTGTGCCCGCTGCATCGAGGTGTGGTAACTGGCGATCTCCTGCTTCTGCGCCGCAGTCAGGTCGGGCCCGGACGGCAGTGTCACGGCCCGGCTGACCGTCGCATACGGGGCCTCGGCCTCGTTCAGTGCCCTGATCGACAGGGACTGGGCCTGCTCAAGCTCAGGAACCCAGCCGTTCAGTGCCGATGACACGTTCCGGTACCTCGCCTCCACAACTTGCAGCGAGCCGGCCAGGCTGGTTGCTGAGGACCTGATCTTCTCCGCGTGCTGGCCGACCTCGGCGTTGTCGCTGGCGATCTTCCGCAACGCCGCGATCTGCCCGGTGATCGTGGTAGCCACCGACGCGAGGTGAGCGGCCTCGGCGCTGATCGCCTGCGGGTCGCCCGGCACCGGGTCCGCGTCGACGCCGAGCGGCTGCCACTGGTAACCCGGCGGTCGTCCCATCTGGTCTGGCCCTCCCCGTGTGCCTACTTCTTGGTCAGGTCGCTGGCGAGCTGGCTGTCGGTCTGGTGGAACTGCTGCGCTGTCGCGGCGACCATACGGTCGAGGTTCTGCATGGTGCCGAGCATCGTCTTGCGGTGAGTGCTCCAGTTCCCGGCGAAGCTGCCCATCGCCGCGGTGATGTCGCCCGACCCGAAGGCGGAGTCATAGGCACTGGCCTGGTCTTCGATGTTCTCGAATTCCCAGGTCAGGCCGTTCAGGGTGCGATGAATCGAGGCGAGCAGCTGATAGTCCACCCTCAGGTCGGCCATGCCATTTCCCGTCTTCCGGCCGGACGCGCGCAGTGCACTTGCACGCGGCTAACTGTCCCTGGAACGGAAACAGCCTCAAGCCGGTTCAAGCGAGTAAGCGGTCAGCGTGTCCTCGGCCGGCCGGGCTGCCAGCAGGACGGGGTGTCCGGGGAGAAGCCCGCAGCGGTGCCGCAACGCCGCGGGGATCGGGACGCAGGACGGTGCGGCAGGGTGACCAGGCCGGACGGGTCGCGGCGGATGACCACCACGCCTGCCTAAGCGGTGAGGGTCAGCCCGTCCCCGCCGCGCCAGCCCAGCGCGCCGGTGACCTTCCCGTCGGCCACGGGCCGGAGCGGTCGACGTGGGCGAAGCCCGTACACCACGCCCCCCGGGAAGCGCCGCGGCGGGCGGCTCAGTGCGGGCGGGGACCACGAGCGGCAGGCTCGCGGGCGGGTCGGCCCGCAGGAGGAGAAGGGATGACGGGGGCGATCAGAGTGCCGGTAACGGCTGCCTCCCGTGGCGGAGGCGGGACCGGTCAGCGCCGCGGGGAAGCCGCAGGCATCAGCCGAGCCGTCCGCGTGTTCAAGCGGTGCTCTAAAAGGGTGATGTACCACCACTCTGGGTGTCCGAGGACCGACACAACCCATTGCCCCATATAACGCTATCAACTACTGCGCAGAAGTCGGCCTATAGGAATACGGTATCCCTGTCTATTTATAGCGCCACCGAGCCGCAGGAGCTTCAGGATCGGAGCGGACTGGAATGGCAGCGGTCCATTGCTGCCCCGGCTCGCTTCGGCGTGCGGTGGGATTGCGCAAAGTGTGTTATTAAGTAAAGGCGCCTGCGGTCGGCCCAGGATGATCACCCGATTGCATGCGGGCGCGTCTGGCGTACGCCGGGAATAACCAGGTGATTATTCCTACTGCGGCATGAGCAGGCCTCGGTTACGGGCCAGCGGCGGACCTGGCTGGAGCCGGTACCCGGACTGGCGCGCCGCCTCTCTTCCCAGATGGCCCGGGCCTTCGCCGTCCGGGTCTGGGCCTGACCCGCTCGGAGCGGATCCAGACTTAGCCCGAGAGCTAGAAGTAACACTGGCGCAAAGTCCCGTGTTCTGGGCCGGCTGATCGCCGGTCTCGGCCCGTCTAGGGCTAACCCGAAGTTACGGCCGATTCGGCAGAATACTTCGGGTTTGACCTGGGATTTTGCGGCGGTGGCGGGGTGACGTTCTGGCTACTTACTTCAAGGTGAGCGGGATCGGTGCGCCGATGAGCTCGAAGGCCTGCCGCTGGATGCTGGTCGGCTCGGCGAGCATCGTCCGGGAGCCCGCAGGCCAGGCGTAGCGGTGGCGTGGTTCCATTAGCCCGGCGGCCGATACGGTGGAGGTCATGATGCCGGAACCTCGAAGCGAGGAACACGCCCTGCGGAGCAAGTTCATGTTGATCTTTCGCGGGGGCGCTGTCACGCGGCCCGATCTGTCGCCCTCGGAGCTTCAGGCCCACGTCGAGAAGTGGTATCGCTGGTCCGATGAGCTGGCCAGGCAGGGTCGGGCGCGCAACAATGGAACCGCACTCGATAACCTAGGGGCCACGGTCCGAGGCCATGAGCGCGTGGTCACTGACGGCCCTTACGCCGAGTCGAAGGATCTGGTGACCGGCAACTTGATCGTCGAAGCCGCTTCCCTGGAAGATGCCGTCGACGTGGCGCGCAGGTGCCCGACATACGAGTTCGGCGGTTCGGTCGAGGTGCGGCCGGTCCAGGACTTATCGGATCTGACGCTCGTGGACGAAACACTCGCCGCCGTTTCATCTACGGAGCTGGTTGAGAACCTTTTCAGGAAAGAGTACGCGCACCTGGTCAGCGCGCTGACAAGGGTTCTAGGCCCGTCGAACGTCCCGCTGGCCGAGGACGTCGTGCACGACGCGCTCGTGAGTGCCATGCACGCCTGGCGTTTCGGGTTGCCGCAGGATCCTAAGGCGTGGATTATCCGGGCCGCGCACAACCGGGCAATCGACATCATTCGCCGGGAACAACGCCGCCGCTCGTTCCTGCCCGAGCTGGCGACGACGACGGCACTGACCGACACGATCGAGGCGGCACTGGCCCCGGCCGCCGAGGGCGCCAGCCAGCTGGCGATGATGTTCGCGGTTTGCGATCCCGGCCTGAACCGCGAGACGCAGGTGACACTGATCCTGCGGTGGCTGTGCGGCTTGTCCGCCAAAGAGATCGGTCAGGCATTCCTGGTCGACACCCAGACCATCGACAGGCGCCTGCACCGGGGTCGCGGTCGGCTGCGTGAGCTGGGCCGGTTGCCCGACGTGGAGAACCTGCCTGACATTGATACCCGACGAGATTCCGTCCTGCGAGCGCTTTATCTGCTGTTCAGCGAGGGCTACCACGGCAGTAACCCGCAGGATCCGGTACGTCCGTTCCTGTGCGAGGACGCGCTGCGCCTCACCGAGCTGCTGCTGCTGGACGCCAAGGCGACGGCACATCCGGGCGCGCACGCCCTGGCCGCTTTGTTCTGCTTCGACTCCGCCCGCCTGTCCACCCGCCTTGACGAGCACGGTGTGTTCGTTCCGCTCGAGGACCAGGACCGGAGCCGCTGGGATCGGGCGCGCATTGAGCGCGGTCTGATGCACCTCGCCCGCTCGGCCACCGGGGATCACATGTCCCGCTGGCATCTGGAGGCCGGCATCGCCTGCGAGCACGCGATAGCGCCGTCGATCCAGAAGACCGACTGGGACCGGATCGTCGGCTTCTACCAGGTCCTCGCCCAGCAGTCCTGGAGCCCGATCGTGGCGTTGAACCGCGCGCTGGCCCTGGCCGAACGGGACGGCCTCGACGAGGGCCGCCGCGAGCTCATCGCCCTGGCCGACGAGCAGAAGCTGTCCCGGTACCCCTTCTACTGGGCGGCCCGGGCCGACCTGGAACGGCGGGCCGGCCGCCACGCCGCAGCCCGGGACAGCTATGAGCGCGCCATTGCGCTGGCCCGGAGCCCGGCCGAGCGCGTGTCCTACGAGCGGCGGATCGAGAGCCTGAAAATTTCCTAGAGCGTGTCCGGTCCTGGCACCCGCCATTCGTCATCCTCCTGAAAGACGCGATCAGATCAGGAGAATGCCATGTTCACGGACACAAAGGTATTCAGCGCATTCGTCGTCAACGACCTGGCTCAGGCCAGGAAGTTCTACGGCGAGACACTGGGGGTCCGGGTCTCCGAGCAGCACGGACTGCTCACCCTGCACCTGACGGGCGGCCATGACGCCCGGGTGTACCCGAAGCCAGACCACACCCCCGCCACCTACACCACCCTCATGTTCCAGGTGGACGACATCGAAGCCGCGGTCAGCGAGCTGACCAAGCACGGCGTCCAGTTCGAGCGATACGACGGGATGGACCAGGACGAGCGGGGCATCACCCGGGGGCG
>Ga0302325_10012407_pt1 | contig 18278 bp, 17 predicted proteins | sample Palsa_T0_2_FD_201948 | JGI IMG/M metagenome (GOLD analysis project Ga0302325, IMG submission 201948) | Peat permafrost microbial communities from Stordalen Mire near Abisko, Sweden - Palsa_T0_2 | ecosystem: Environmental > Terrestrial > Soil > Palsa > Peat permafrost | place: Sweden: Abisko...
TCTGATAGAGAAGGCGGAGAGGGTAACGTGTGAGCAGCTCCCTCTATTTGAAAGGCTGGGATACAAGAGTGAACAGTAATGGAGTCGTGGGCAAACTTGTGATGTCTTCAGGAAAGATCGACACCGGACAAGCTTTCTTAATTCCCCTATTCCACTAACAAATACGCTCCTACTCGTAAGGCGCGGAGACGCAAGATTCTCGGTTCAAATGAGTTAAAGCGTCGTTGGAGATTAAACTCATAAGACAGGTTCTACTTCGAGAGTAGTGAAGCTGTCAAGATCTATCGGCAGTCTGATGATTGACTAGTAGAGAGATGCCAAAACGTGCTGTGGTAGGATTCGGTGTTATCTGTCTCGGCGCTTTAGATGAGAATGGTGATGATCAGAGGCCTCGAGTGTGTGAGGTCTTTGCGTCGGGGGGGGGTCGTGGTCGTAGTGATATTTCTTAGCTGGTGGTACTTGGGTGTAGCTTGGGGAGGAATAATGGAGATTGAGAGACGACGTGAGGATACGGGAAGTATGGACGATCACCAGGCGGGGGGGCGAAGATGCTTTACATAAGAATTCCTCATAGGTAGGGGTATATGCTATCTATGATGGAGGAGGGGCAGGGATGAGGGCCATCAACAAAATCCCGAGCAGCTAGCTGGGGAGCACGGTAGTTTTGAGTAGGCCAAGATCTAAAGTTGCACGAAGTACGTGCAAGACCAGGCTTGAATGACTAGTACGCGAGGAAACAGTACCGGAAGCAGAATAAACAAGCGCAGGACTCCATATTTTTTTTTTCCAGATTGCCGTGGCCATGGTCGAAGTCAAAGTGCGCCTCCACAACGGGTATTCAAAGTTCCTCTGAGAGACATTGCGGAAGGCACTTTTTAGAGCAACCGCCAGTGGCAGCCACCTCCGCGAGAGGCATGGGCGAATAGGAGCGGCACACAGGAAATAAGAACGGGCCTGAGGGTGGGTCGGCGTAGCAGGAGCAGGTGCGTCCCTATACGAATATCTACGGCGGCCATGAAACGTACGAACACGGCCTAGCGCGCCATTGTGTCACTTGGATCGCACTGGGGACTTTGGAGAATGCCAGGCCGACCCGACTGGCTGGAGCAGCATGCCTCTCAGCCCTCACGGCTGCTTTGGGAGGCCGGAATGGATGTGCACGACGATTGCGGTAATGAGGGCAGCCATGGCGTAGGTGCACAGCAGCGAGCGTCAGGATAGGGACGGGGTGTGAGGTCCTGCGCCGGGGTGGTGAGCATGGTGGTGCGGATGTCGACGTAGAGTAACACAGTAGTGGCGGGCACTGACGGGCATTCGTGCAAGTTGCAAGTTGGTCGAGCAACTCAAACAGCTGTTTACAGTAGTGGGGGATGAGCCTGGAGGCAGGGTTGGACGCTGGTTGTTGGTCGCTGGTTGCTGGTTGCTGGACGTTGTCTGATTTGAGCTGCTCTGCTGCCCTGCTGGAGGGCCGTGGAGGTCCAGTGATTCAGCGGCTGTGGTGCAGCGATCCTCACTGGTCCTGGGCAGGGCTGCTGGGTTCAAGATGGACCCCGAAATGACGCTGGCGGCAGGGTTGTGGTGGCAGGGGTCGCAGGGGGGGACGAGAGAGAAGAGGTCAAGAGGGGAGGGAGAAAAGGAGGTAGAGGCCGAGCGAGGGTGAGGGTGAAGGGTGAGGGACCTCAGAGAGGTGTCTCTTGTGAGTCTTGTCAGTGGTGAGTGGTCGGTGGCGCTACAGTACTTTGTACGAAGGTAGTAAGCTTCCCGCTAGTCAAATCATAAGCGGGACAGGGACCCTAACGCCACCCTCTCTGCCCGAATCGCACTTCAGGCCCCCCCAGTTTGAACTGCTGGCGAATAATAATAGATTTAAGCCCTGGCGACTCCACTCCCTCCTAGATGAGGGCCTCCGGGCAGCAAGATCTCTCCCGCACTGCTCGCAGGGAACAGCAGCTCACGCTCGCCGCTCACACTTTTGCTGCCTGCTTCTGCTTCTACTTCTGCTGCTTCTGCTGCTTCCGCTCCTGCTTATGCTCCTGCGTATACTCCTGCTCCTTCTCCCTGCTCCGGCTACTAACTGCCTAGTCCCCTTCGGGTTCCCTTTCGGGCCCTTTTGCATCTGGCATCTGGCATCTTGGTGGGCAGAGATGCCCTGTTGCTGCCGGCGTATAGGAAGCACCAGAGCGGATGGCCCTGGCAACCTCCCCAAAGCCCCCAAAACGCCTCTTTGCAAGCCATGGTGATCCACACTTTGTTTTTGAGTCTTGGCGTAATTCTTATCTGTAAATCGGCGACACGGTCTGTTTGTTTGTTCCGTAGCCTCTGGGCCAATAATTAACGCAAGCCTCTCCCTTTCCTGGCGTCCCCTAGCCTCACGACTAGCAAGAGATGCTGCAGAGGCCGTTTTTGTTTCCTGCGCACAGCCTGAATCGCCTCGGCAGATGCGCGTACGTGTGGGGAAAGGGAACGAAAAGCATGAATCTCTCCTTTCAACTGCTAAGGCGCCGCCGACGAATCGTAGCCTTCCCCGAACGGCATCACCTTGCATTGGCACGCATCTATCGCGGCCTGGATAGATGCTCCCTACGACCTTGCCTCTTCTGGCAACGAGAATTAGTAGCACGGCAGGAGGCGAGCGCACTTACGTCTTCGCATTTCTTGTTGAAGAAATCTGCCCGGCTACTATTGGGAAGAAAAAATGACTTTCCTGAATTCCTTGAGATATCGTTGTTCATGTGTGCCAATAATTCAAACAACGAGGCTCTAGCAGGGCGCACCGACCCCATCCAGAAACGCGGGACGGCGATCACAGCAGGGCAGCGAAAAGTCGAAAAATGACGGCAGCGCAGCACGTATTGAATGTGACCGATTGGGCTTGTTACACACGAATTTCCTTCACCGCCATTGGGCGAAGGGGTTAAGGACTTTGCTTTTGCGTCGTTTCTTCTGAACGTGCAGGTGATGGATCCATCGTTCGTCCGATGAAGTGGCCGCTTAATTTCTGCTTAGCTGCAATGGCGACATCGTGCCCTTGATGTTACTTTTTACGTGAAGAACCTGCCTTTTGGGCCCAGGGTCGAGAGACTTGAGATAACGAGCACCATGGAAACTGCAGCATAAGATGCGAAGGTCCGAATGTTTGCTTACGCTCTTCTCTATTATTGGTTTGGATCTCTGTCCCGGAACTCCGTTCAAGAAGGCTTTTGTAGGCTACCACTGTCCGAGGAATTTCTGGACATTGCACAGAACGCGCTTCTAATGTTGAGGCTACATCAGGATATTCGTATCTTGTCTTCCAAATTTTTCCACAATAATAGCGGTCTTGATATTGGATGTCTTGAGCTTGCCCACCGCGGTTGTTGCAAAATCTGATGTTGGGTGTAGAGTTTCGGATCTCGATGCCGTAGCTTAACTCGCTGGATATGGCGAGGTGGCGCTGCGCTTGCAACGAAGCAGGACTCTAAGGTTGCATGAGGCTTTTGATCCGCCGTCCACGGTGAACCATGGGACTTGTTTTGGCGTACCGCCTAGTCTCCAGTCCCCAAGGCTATCGTCGGATTCCGCATCCCAGATCTAAGATGTTTGCACTTGGCTGTGGAGAGTTCGGGGTATGCAGGACCGAGAATGTTGTCTGAGGTCTGTCATCAAATCCATTCTTTTGACATCGTGCCCTGAGAAGAAGCCTCGCAGACAGACGCTCTTCCCTGTGACCCACACTTTTTCGATGTCTCAATAGCACATCCGCAGATCAATAACGTTGATTCAACTCCCGTTGGCCAGTGTCGGGCCTTCTCCGCACTTTGCTTTTGGCAAGCGGTGGTGAAAATAAGGTAGGGCTTTGACATCTGGGCGTGTAAATGTGGCTTGCACTTCATCTGCAGTGAGCTCTGGCAAGGAGGGGGGCCCTGGGGAGGGAGATAAGGCCGAGGAAAGGCTGTGTCCACTTCCTGGCCTTTGAGGCGTCGCGCTATGGCGCCCTCCAGCAGTGACTAACGCCGGGTTTCGTGGTCGATCAGGACGGCAATCGATTACGCGCTCTGCGTCCCTTGCTGTAGAGTTTTGACCTATTGGCTCTCGATTCAATAGTCCGTGAGCGGAGTTGACAAAAAAACGCTGCTCCTGCGACTTGAGATCGTGGAGGGAGCAATATCACCGACGGAGCAGAGTCTACGGAACGACGTCCCAGCCACTCATAGGGCGCGTTCCTGATCGAGGCTGACCGCCTCGACGTCACTCTGCCGTGTGAGGCGGTCGTGATGGCTGGCACCGGCCAGTAGAAGGCGGGCGGAGAGTGAAGCTTTGATGCGTTCGGAGACCCCTGTACACGCGCTGCAGCTGGCCAACGGACGTGCACAAATCAGGGGACTCTTGAACGTTGATGTTCCTCCTGAAGCTATGCACACGGTGGTTGGATGACCATGGGTGTCCGATGTCGAGATGTTGAGAAGACCCACCATAGAAAGTTTGAGCACATTTGCCCACGGAAATAAAACGGATATGCATATGTAGAAAATAAAGTCAAGCCAGGAAAAACAACTACTGATCTGTACTTCGCACTGTACTGTATCAAACCCCATGCGTGGCCGCGTCCTTAGCCTTAGCTCCTCGGTGGCTAAATCTAAATCTTGCACCAATGCTGGACCATCGGCGTCGAAGAGCGGTTCCGGCAGACCCCAGCCAGATCTCGTGCTACTGTAGAGCCAACGAGGCCCTGTCAAGTCGTGTCCACCAGCTCGGACGGCCGATCCGAATCGGATGAATTTAGCTGCCAGCTGCCAGAGTCAGAATCTCGCAGTAGGGGTTCCGCTCGAGTTCCTGCACTGCACTGTACTGCACCTTCTGCACGGCTGCGTCTGACTCGCGAGATAGTGAGTGCTTGTCCATCAAAAGGTCATCCCCACGCCGTCGACGACGAATCTCAGCGCTGCGTGTGGAGACTGCCTTTTTTTGAGGGAGCAACATGAGCCATGGCAAGAAAGCCAAAGACCCTGATGAGCTTTGCATGCAGATGCAGATACGGACACAAGAACAGAGTTGACAGGCCCGGCCAAGCCAAAAGAGTCCTTACTGTACTGCACAAAGTACAGTACAGACGGCGCGGTCATGGGAAAAGAGCCGCGGACTTACTCATGCGTTGACTGGTTGCGAAGGGGGGCTTGATTCGGCTATGGCGGCACCGATCAGGGCATGGACTTCTGATATTCACACCCCTCAACACCAGCACGCCTCTTTTGATGCAAACCAGAGGTCGTCCCGGATTGTGTTGAGCATTACGATTCCAACGCACTGCTCAAATTGGGGAAAAAACTTCAAAATGCAAGGCTCACCATCTGGGCGAATGGATGTTGATCTGATGTGATATCGTCCCCTAAACCTGGCCCAAAAGGTGGTGGTGATCCTCGCCGCATGCCCGGCGTGCCTGTCAATCCCAGTGCACGCCCCATCCCCATCTCCAGTGCGTGTAGGGAGTACAGTTACGGTACGGTACAGTACGAAGTATGAAAGTTACCGTACTTCGTACTGTATGTACATGGCTCCGTTGCTCCGTGCATGGGCCATGGCCCTTACCTGAGTTCCCTCCCCAATTGCCGAGAATGAGGCGCCTTTTGCGGACGGAAGATTCAGAGGAGTGAGACACTGAGCCTACTGAGGAGTCAGGACGCGTCTGCCGTCTTGGACTCTTGACACTTTGCCCAGCTTGGGAAGTTTGGAGCCTTGGATACCTTGGATACCTTGGATACCTTGGAGCACCTTACCTCCGTAGACAGCTTGGAGCCTTGGAGGGAACGAAGGCCTTACCCCGGTCCACCTCATCTCAGCCCATCTCCCCATCTCTTCACCCCCTGGCAGTGACCCACCCCACGGTCCCCACCATTGCTGGATTGAGATCGGCCGATTGTTTCAACTTTCCAGACATGCCAGATTGCGGTTAGGCCCGGCGCATCCTCCATGGGCGGCGCTGCCTCTTCGGGTCTTGGGGAGAACTTGGGAGTTGGGACCTGCACGAACGAAGGTGATCCCCCACATCTGTGTGGTGTACGAAGTTAGTGGCCCTGCGGGACTGCGGTGCTGGACTTTTTGTGTGTTGTGGCTGCTCAATACTCATTTCCTGCCCCCCCCACCCCTGGGCTGTAGGCACTGAGCACTAGGCATCCCCCTTCGCACGGGCTAAGAAGTCAGTCCACAACCGTTGCGGCGATCTACTACTGTACGAGTACGCCTGTCTGAGATGAGCTTAATTCTGAATCGTCCGAGTATCTCGCCGAGGTGTCTTGGAGTTGGAGTCACGAGAAAGCGAGAAAGCACGACGACAACGTGTCGCCGAAGCACGAAGCACGAAGCACGAAGCACAGAGATACAGTACAGTAAAATGAGCTGAGCCCTGGCAGACATGGTTCCGACTCGGAATAATACTATTCTAATCTCTGTCCCGCCTGCGCCTCCACCAGGTTCCCATGCTTCGTTGTTTTTACTTCCAAAAACGAGGGCATTGATAATTTGATGGTACAGTATACAAGGTTACCTATTCGAGAGAGTATCGTGACCCGCACAGCAGCTACGCCCAAAGATCGCCAGAGTCGGAGTGAAGCTTTTGATATCGGCCCTACTTGTGGATGTTCCTGAACAGAGCCGTGCAATATTTCCTGACCGGAATCTAGATCCAACATAATCTCCTTCTTGCTGGATATTGGCGCTGCTGCTCACCTTGCTTTGACGATATCGGAAGTGTCCTTGGCCCAAGCATGGGGTGATAGATGATGGATGAAGAAGGCAATCGAGATCCGATCACAACGAGGCAACAACACCCGCCAGTCTGGAAGAAAATTTGCTTAGAATTTTGAATTATTTCATTTTTCCCCCCTTTCTCGTTATGTGTGGAAAACGACCTTGATACATTATACCATTCCGACATACACAAGGTGTGACCTCAAGTCACCCTCTTGCAGCCTTGTGACGGGACTGCAGAAAATTTATTTTACAAAGAGAAGATCAAGTGATGAAACTAGAGGGGTAGTAGCTCTAAACATTAGGCTCTCCGCCGAAGAAAAAAAATGAGGTGTGAAGCCGTAGATTCAGCAATTTTTGCTTGTCATAAAAGAGGCCGTGAAAATGCCCATCAAGGGGCAAGAGCATACTGCTCTAAATGTGTAGAACTCCGAAGGGGTATGCCGCAAAAGATCGACAAGAAGAGTAAAGATCACCAGGCCTATCCAGAACGCCATAACCAAGCCGTACGCCTCGTAGAATGTCAACCTCAAATCATCGTGCTTTGCTTTTCCACTCCACTCCGGCCTTGACCTAAAGAGCTGAACAATTGGTCAGGCGGGACCCTCGACATGCCGCCGCTTCTGTCGAATGCGCCTGTCGGTGCTGGGGCATAACCCTCTCGCTTCTTCCGGAGACGTTCAGCGATAACACCGCTTACGACGAGAAGGAATGTCAAGGCGAGCGCGATACCAAGGGCGATGAGAACAACGAAGCCTTTGGCAAGGTGACCACCTTTATTGATGTCAGTGTGTTGGTCACATGATATCGAGAGTGAAACGTACCTGGAGAGGAAAAGAAGTTCTGGTTTTGTGAAAAGAATTGAGAGAGACTTCCACCAGTGTTGGCAGCACTACTGGTGAGAATGAAAGGCTGGAAGGAGGTGCCATTGAAGAGAATCGCAGAGGCATTTCCAAAACCTGGGATATTCAATGAACCAGTGATCATCAGCGTTTGGCTCGCAGAGACAAGATTGGAGGATGCATGGTTCTTGCTGAGTGATAGGACTTGTAGGTCACGAATGTTTGTACCGCTGCCCAATGTATCGCCAACTGAGTTCCAGTTCTTGCCATCAAACTTCATCAGGAAGGCCGAACCATTCGTCGCAGTCCCTGCAACCCAAAGCTGAGAAGCATCACTGTTGGCAGCTGCGAGAGCGGTGACCGGGCCAGGAATTGAACTCGCTCCTACAGATGCAGTCCAGTTTTGAGCTTTCACATTGTAGGTTGCCAAGGAAACATTGCCCCCGTTGACGGACAGAGCCCCGCCAACAACAAGAGTGTTTTGACTACCCCAGACCATGACATTGGCGACACCACCGAGACCTGTCCCTGGTGGATCCCATTGCGAGGCGGAAAACACACAGACGGTGGGACAACTGAGCGAGCCGGCCTCGGAGAAGCTTCCACCAACATACACATCAGCAGTGTTTGGTCGAGTAGAGATGGTATTGACGTTGCCTCCAGAAAGAGCCGGTGGCTGGGTATCAAAGGAAGAAGTAACTAGATTGAAGGAGATCAAGCCATTTACACTTCCGCCATTCACCGTTCCAGTGAGAATTCCTCCAGCGTAGAGAGTATCCCCTTGAAGGCCCAATGCCAGAATAGTCGAATCCTGTGACAGCGAGGAGCCAACACCAGTGACAGTGTCAGAATTTGATCCGTTTATGAAGACAAGGTTGTTGACATCAGATCCATTAGACCCTGTTGCGGTAAAATGTCCACCAAGGACGGTCACATTGCGTCCCCCGTTCTCGTAGAAAAGCCCGGTAACAACTCCGCTGACATTTTGGCTGCTCGTATCCCGTTTCGAAAGGCTGCTTGATGATTGAGCTGCTGCTGATTGAATATGCACGGGGAAAGTGCTGAGTCCGGAAGAGAGAGCGGCCGCGCCATTGGCACTGAGCTGTGACGACGATATAGATCCTGCAAAGAGGGATCCACCACCAGGGAGATCTACAGAAGCCGTGAGCTGTCCATTGATGTCCATTGTAGAAATTGGTAAGTTCTGGAGCCAGTTGTTTCGAGATGGCACCCAAACAGCGAACCCAGTGACAGCTACCGAGTTGTTGCTTCCAAAAGCAAGGATCTGATTGAAGTCTCCTGTCAGTGTGATGACAGTCTCCGGCTCATTTATTGTAATGTTCATCAAAAGAGGAACAATGTTAGTCACCAGTCCGTTCACGCCTGCACCGAGGGCGTTCCACGTGTTCTTGGATGTGTCGTAGGCGGCTACATTGCTCAGGCCGGTACTTCCTCCCGTGCTAGTATTTGTAAATTTACCACCAACGTAGAGCAGCGAGCCATTAAGAAACAGTGTCATGACCTGACCGTTAAGACCATTACCACTTAGTGGGGTAGCCCCAGAACTGGTGACGGCAAATATATTGTTGAAGGTGCTTGTAGTGAAGTTTCCCCCTACATATGTGCTGTCTCCTGAAGTTTGAAGAGCGTTGACTCCAGCGCCAGTTGAGAGGCTCGCGCCAGCCTGATCAAAAGTCGAATTGACGAAAGTTGATGTATCAACAACGGCCTGCGTGGGATCATATTCGAAGAGACTGTTAAGTCCACCACTGGAGGAGATGAGTGTGAATCCCACTCGCTGGGCCACAATAGAAAGGTTGGTGGTGTCCTGACCAGAGGCTGGCGAAAGAGTGACAGACGGACGGAAGGAGTCACTTCCAGCTTCGATGAATCCGAAGTATATTTGGTCATACTTGTCGAAGTTGTTTGTCTGGAAAATCTCTGTTGTGAACCCAGCATTGGTGATTCCTGATGACATGACACCAGTAATATTAATCCGGCCGCGTGTTGTACAGGTATTGTCTTGGATACACCCGGGTGTGTACATGTTCACCGAGTAATTTCCAGACTGTTTGATATCTGGCTGGAAAACAACAGAGGCAGACTTTGAGCCTGAAAGAGTAGCTGATAAATATTCCGATGAGCTCTGTTGGGAAGGCGTGATTTCCCACGGCCCGGTAGTTGTTGCTGTTGAAGCTGTCTGGATTCCCGCACAAGCCGGCTCATTGAAGGTGTTGATTGCATACGCAAAAATATCGTTTTCGAACAACTCAATTCCATCAAGACCGCCGCCATTCCCGTACCAGGCCGAGATATCTATCTGGAAACCATTCATACCTATCACGTTGACAAAATGGAAATCTTGGTATTTCACGCTCGAGTTGCTGCTTAGGGGGCATTCAGAAGTGCATGAAGTGTTCTGTCCCGTCGCCGGATCGATGTAGGTGAAGTTCATGATACCGTTGATTGGGAAAGCCGTATATCGCCATGTCTGCGTGCCTCGGCCATCTTGGTGAGTATTCCAGAGCCTCAACTTAGTTGGTTCAAAGCCGAAACCAAATGAAGCCTTCCAGAAGCCTGGTGTGTTATCAGCAAGTAGCCAAGTGTTGCCAACCCCGTCGGTACCACTGGTCTTGCAGACAATATTGTTTGGGTCGCTGAAGCCAGGGGTTGATGTTGAAGAGCCACTTGTAATATTACCCCCAGAGATGTTGATAATCTGTTGATCCGGCAGACTAGGGCCAGTAGCATTTCCCAATCCTGTAAAAGAACCTCCGAAAATAATATGACCATTTGAGGCCTTGGTAATGGATGTGACGGGTCCATTGAAGCCAGAGAAGGGGAGGTCTGTCCAGCCGGCTGTCCCAATCCAAGCAATGGCATTTGTCGAATTTGCGCCCTTGAAACTGCCTCCCACATACACCGTGTTTGTCGCTTCGTCGCATAATAACGCAGATACCTGCCCAGACAACCCAGTAAGGGGTGTGATTGCAGAGGTGTTCTGGTTGAACAATGCGACTCCTTGCGATTCCATGCCTCCTAGACTTGTGAAATTACCGCCTACAACCACACCTGCCGTCGCTCCGTTCTGCATTACGAACGAGCACATCGCTTGAATCCCTGCATCCGCTGATGCCAAGGTCGCAAAACCGCCATTTGGGAATCGCGAGAGCACTGCTTGACTGCCATTCGTGCTGAATCCATTCTCGTTCTGCCCCTCAAACTGATACAACGAAATGCCATTAAACTCGCCGGCCAGTCCCACTCGACCCAAGTCATCAAGATTAAGATTAGCGGACGGTATGGGGGTGAAGGTGATTGCTTGGGTGAATGGTGCGAGGCTGGTAAACAGGAAACCAAGTCGTAATAAAGGTGGGCGATGTGCAACTGATGGACACAGCCATGAAGGGAGCTTCATTGCCGGTCCAAGGAGCGCACAAGCGCTGCGAGGCCGTTGTCCTAGGCCAAGAAAGTCGTGAAACTCGGTAGCAGGCGTCGTCCAAAGCTTCACTTTTGACGAGTCATCGAACGCGACTTTATTCCATCACTGAGAGTGTCGACGGATTCCTTGCACACCCAATTGTCAGCGACGAGGGCGAACTAAATCGCGTTGTCAGTCGTCGTCACTGTAAAGAGCGTCGTGGGGATGTGAGGTTAAAAGGAGGTTCGCGCAGCAAAGTGAGGAGTCGAACGAGCTTCGCTAGATCGTAGATTAGACCAAGCCACCGACAAATTTAAGAAGCGATAGTTTTGTTGATCGCTAGAGCGCCTCGGGAGATTTGAGGAATGTTGACAGTGCGAGATCTAGCCGTCGAAGGGTCCGATTGATGTTTGCAAAGTCGGATTTGTTGTGGAGAAGTTTGACGTGGACGGAGGTACCGTACCTGACTCTGAAGAGGGTCCAGGGGACGAACAAACTTGGTACGCCCACGTTGTATTTCTGTTAATTTGGGCCGGGCGATTTGGATGCGCAGATGGGTGATGAGCAGAGCTGGATGTGAATGTGTCTGAAAGGAGAGCAGTCTTTTCGAGGTTCTAAAAGAGCGTGAAGGTCGTCGACGACCTAGCTGTTCGGTCAGAACATTCTTTCGCATTATTGCGTCGAAGGGGGGTCCTGTGTATAGGAATATTTCTATGTACGACTTACCGTTTAAACAGGGGACAAATATTTAGTTCGAAATGAGTGACTAGCGGTGAAGTGTTGATGAGAACTAAATGTGCGACGACGTCGAAGTGTTGTTTATTCCATGTGAAGGTGAAGTGCGCGGATTCACTGCTAGAGGGCGCCGAGATTTGCTCTGTCGGGGCGCCGGCAATAATGTCCCTTTCCTCTTCGCACTTCCTCCGCGCTCGTCTCGTGGCTGGGGGAAAGTTCAGATTGCAACTACTCCGTACGCTTCGCTACGGCGCACAGGCCGAAATGAGGCCAGAAAGATGTTTGAAGTGCAACGCAAGCTGATTTTTATTTCTGCAAGAATTCCCTTTTCACCCTTTTCACCCTTTCCAATTCTTGCTACAGCTCGGTCACAATTTGCTAATCTGTTATAGTTCTACGAATGTCTCCAATTGCGGCAGCCCATCGTAGAAGTTGCCTTTGCTTCGTTTTGCTGTTTGCTCGGGAAATTTGAGCTATCTCTCGCCTGCGGCCAATCAGATGCACCGCACCACCGCGACTCGGGAACCTCAAACATGTGAGAAACTGGTAAGATCGTCCTCCAGAACCAAGTTCTGAGACTTGAATGCATAATCGGCCAGGTTTGTCAGGCGCGGACGATTGCTTCTATTGTCACGTGTAGAAACTCTGCACATAGGGAAAGGGTGTTCTTGAAAACTTCTTGTGCCAAGATCGTGTCAGTCTAGAAGGTCAAAGCTCGATATCATAGGTACCCTTTATCTGTATATAATTAATGTTCTTACTACCTAAGAGGTGACGCAGGGCTTATATGCTTTGGATGCGGCTGTTTTGTGGGTTCATGTAAATAGTCGACATTCCGAATGCTATAATCAATGCTCTACTAAGCTCCCGAGACAACTCCTCTTGACCGACTTGCTTTCCGTGTCTGAAAGGATTTAGGCTAACTATATGTAAAGATTTATCCTTTCAATGCTCAAATAGCAACATGTTACAGATCCTACCGCAAAACATCCACGTGTTGACTGCCGACCAGGGTTGTCAAGGGATAGGGGCCTAAAGTTGACCCTGATAAATTTATCCAACAAGTCACACAGAACTGGCAGCCAATCTGCATTCCATATTCCGGGCGACAGCATAGGAGAAAGGCCCGCGAGATCTACTGGATGTCCTAGTAGAGTGGCAAATGGGATTAAGCGGAGTCAACCCCGTGTCGAACGGCCACCTACACACTCCTGCACTTGAGAAAGGCGTAAACGGATATCAACGCAGCCGGTGGGTGGGCCTCGACGTCACTGAAAATCCTGGTTAGAATCCTCAGCAATTTGGGTATCTTCTCATTTCATTTCGTTCATATTTGCTGTTCTCGTCTTGTAATCTCTCGGGCTCTCATATTCGTCCGGTTTGCCAGCCCACATCCCCCGCCTCTTCCGCTTCGCCCGCTCCTCCGTCTTCCTATATTCCACCTCGAAGTCCCCAAATTCAGCTCCCATCTTAGCCTCGTAAACCGCAGCCAACCCCGCCTTCAGCATTTCCTTCCCCACGTCCCTGCGGAATAAAAACCCCCTCACCCACACCGTAGCCACAACTCGTTCATACTGATCCCGCTTGTAGATGTAGGCTCGCACTCGTCGATTCAAGATGTAGCCTTTCAGCCATGCCAAAGCTTCCGCAGAGTATGGTTGCGGGGGTTTGCCAAAGTGGGCTCCTTCCGGCGCGTCAATTCCCGCGATACGGACGTGAATCTAGGCAAGAGATCAGCTCCAATGTTATAGCAAGCAAGCTTCAAAAAGATCATACTGTGTTATTCTTCAGGTCCGCCTTCTTCTCAGGTATTTTCCTCCCTGGCAACCACCCCCAACCTGCGAGTCTTCCACCCGGCGTATGGAAAAGATGGAAGTTATCTGCATCGCCAACCCTAGTCACCGTGCCAAACAAGCTTCTCCTCCTAAAGAAACCTGGTCGAATATGCGTGGCTTCGGGAATGCGCCGTAGGTAGGAACGATAGAGTCGAACGGAAACCAGAATTGAGGTTGTGAGGAGCAGCGTGGGAACCAGCGTCCTCGGGTCCGTGTAGTGTGACCAGTCTGTGGCATTTAGATTGTCTGTCCATGAGACAGGGCGTTTCTTCTCATCGTTGTTCCCTTCGGAATTTGAAGACCATGGTGGCCATCGCATTGTGTTGAAGGTTGTGGGATATATGGGGAAGCTTCTTAGTCTCGCTTCAACTTTGGAGCCGTCAGGGATCAGGCGAAAGCCGTCAAGCGAGGATTTTCATTCAGGGGTTAGCTGTCCACACAGGAACCATCAGCGTGTGTGAAGACTGCCTTTGATATCCCTTAAAGAAGCGAATATAAGAGGAGGAATAAATTCATTTTCCATATGCTTCATGCTATTTATAGTAAATATTTCTACAATTTTGCGTACATCAACCAACTCTCCTGCGTTTTGCGCGTTGACTTCGAGAGCTTTCAATTACCATCTTTGCGGGCTTTTCTTCCTCGAATTCATCCTTCACTTCATCCAGAGCATGTTCTCGCTTTACCACTACCTTCGTCTCCAAAATTGTCCCAACTTCTTGCTCCACCTTCACCTCATCAACAACTACCTCGATTTTGATAGTCAATCGTTCCGAAAACGTCTTCAGATCTGCAGCAAAGAGAACAGAATGAGCCCAGCCTGCTTCTTTACCCCATAGTTGCCTAAAATGATCACCAACAGCATCGTAAGTAGCTTTGGTAAGGCTCTTGTGCTTCCCTTTCCCAAACTTGTAGTCCCGTTGAGCGATTTGCCAAACATGCGTGTCAACAGGAACAGCTTCACCCCATCCAAGACCCATCAAGCAGACACAATCAGCAACTTTTGGTCCGACGCCTTGAAGCTGAAGCAATTCCTCGTGCGCCCTTCGATAGCCTTCACGACCTCCTTCCGGCAGTGGCTTTTCGTCCGGGCTACCACCATAAGACTCTTCGTTGCATAAACTTTGAAGCCAGCCCTCTGGCTTCTCTTTCGCAACTATTGAAGCAGTTTTAGCAATATAGCCCGCACGGTATCCAAACCCAAGTTCACGGAGATGTGCCTCTACTCCTGGACCGGTAAGAGCCTCAGGGGGCGGAAAATCGTGAAATTCCTGGTCGTCGACGTGTCCTATTAAAGGGCCATAATGTAGGCATAAGTTATTGACCTAAGGATTGTTGTTAAGCATTGGTAAAGAGTGCAACATGGGAATACTCCTTACCATTTGTGAGATCCTCACGATATTATTATTACTGCTGCATATGAACCCCACAAGAGCTTCCCACGCATCTTGCTTCAAGATTCGCACTCCGGTGAACTTCGGAGCTCTTTTCTTGAAGTTGGAGTCCACCGAGGACCATTGCTCATACAACGCAGTCAAGTCTGGAGCAAGATTGAGATAATGCTTTAACAGTACTTCCGTCTCCTCTTCTTCAGTTGGCGACTCGACGATGGAAGACTTCGCTGAGGAGGGCGGGCTCATGGGGTATTTAACATCAGGTTTTATCGATCGATAATGGAGATATGTGGAGTCCTGTTTCAAGGACAGTATTCGGCCATGGAGTGCGCAGGACCTATCTGGGAAATTAGCCCCTATCTCTGCAACTAGAGGATTCCAGCTTTACCATTCATTGTCTTTGAGCTTCTTCCACCGGAAAGATTGCCCGCAGCGCAAAGTCGTATCTATGCATAGTTCTGCAAGATTTACGGGCAGTTTACGCCATTCAGAAACACGTAGATTCGCCATGAAGAATGAGGGGTGAGAATTGAATTGAACAAGGAGACCCAAGGCGCCGCAGGCAAAAGCCTCACATTGACAGGGGTCTGTCTAGCGTCGAATGTCCCTTCCAAGCACTTTCCTGCAGATGTGCACAACAGAGCCTCGTCGCAACTCATTCACTCGAACGGTCCTCGCCGTTCCATATAAACAGTCGAAAAACTCCACTTGCTACCGCCAACATGAACGGCGACAGCTACTCATCAAGAGGCATGGCACCTTCATCGTCGTCAACAAAAGTTAAACAAGGTGGAACTACTACTGACAAGCAAGCATCAACAGATTCTGGTCGACATGGCTCATCCAGAGATTACCCCGTAAGTATCGCCACAATTGATGTTGAGATGCAATCTAATCAGCTTCAGTCTTCACGCGATGACCGACGCGGCGACAGAGGCGGTGATCGAGACAGACGACGCTCCCGTTCACCAGCGCATCGAGGCCAACGTCCATCCCGCCGCGACGGCGAGGTAGATTCTTATTCCACCAGCCGCGATTACAGAGAGCGAGAGCGTGAGGATAGATACTCTGGCAGGGATAGAAGGGGTGGAGGAGAAAGAGAATGGGATAGAGATCGAGGATCTTCACGGCGCGACGCAAGACGAGACGATGATGATAGACCCCCGAGGAGGGATAGAGATTTATTTGATGACCGAAGAGGCGGCGGCGGACGTCGGGGTGGTAGAGGAGGGGACCGCGATGATTTTGGCCAGGGTCGCGGAGAGCGCAAGAAGAGTCCAACTCCTCCACCCAAGAAGAAGGAGCCGACTCCAGATTTGACAGATATTATCCCAATTCTGGAGCGCAAGAGACGTCTGACCCAGTGGGACATCAAGCCACCCGGATACGAGAATGTCACTGCAGAGCAAGCAAAACTTTCTGGAATGTTTCCTCTGCCTGGAGCTCCCAGACAACAGCCTATGGATCCGAGCAAGCTGCAGGCCTTCATGTCACAACCAAGTGGTTCAGTTACCAATGCCGCTCTCAAGCCTTCGAATTCTCGTCAAGCAAAACGTCTCCTCGTCCACAACCTTCCTCCCTCAGTTAACGAAGAGACGATTATCAGCTTTTTCAACCTGCAACTTAATGGCCTCAATGTCATTGAAGGATCTGACCCATGCATTTCGGCGCAAATTTCAAAGGATAAATCATTTGCTTTGCTCGAATTCAAGCAAGCTTCAGACGCAACTGTTGCTCTTGCTCTCGACGGGATCACAATGGAGGATGAGCATATTAACGGAGCGGCTAACGGCGATACTCAAGGACTTTCCATTCGTCGTCCGAAGGATTATATCGTTCCTGCTGTCACTGATGAGATACCATACGAGCCAGGAATTGTTTCGAACGTGGTTGTAGACACTCAGAACAAGATGTTGATCTCGAACATTCCCCTTTACTTGACTGACGAGCAAGTCACCGAGCTTCTGATATCGTTCGGAGAATTGAAAGCTTTTGTTCTAATCAAGGATGCCAGCACTGAAGAGTCTCGAGTAAGTTCTGATGGGGATGAGTAGACCGAAATTTTACTGACTGAATTTTAGGGGATCGCTTTCTGCGAATATGTCGATCCAGCAGCTACAGACATTGCCGTGGAAGGACTTAATGGCATGGAGCTTGGAGACAAACATCTCAAGGTGCTCAGGGCTAGTATTGGACACACTCAAGTTTCTGGTCTCGAAATGGGTGTCAACGCAATGTCTATGCTTGCGGGTACCACTTCACAAGGCTTGGAGGAAGGTCGGGTCCTGCAATTGCTCAACATGGTCACGCCTGAGGAGCTCATTGACAACGAGGACTATGAAGGTATGAATAAACAACGTTGAAATAGATGCTTTACTGACTATTATGTACCAGAAATTTGCGAAGACGTCAAGGAGGAATGTGAGAAGTATGGCAAGGTTCTTGATATGAAAGTGCCCAGACCTACCGGTGGAAGCAGACAGTCGAATGGAGTGGGCAAGATTTTTGTCAAGTTTGACACTCCAGAATCTGCAGGCAAGGCGCTTCGAGCTCTGGCCGGCAGAAAGTTTGCTGATCGCACGGTTGTTACGACATATTTTTCTGAAGTAAGCTGATCCCTTGATTAAGGAATATTTACAGTAGCTAATTTAGCACAGGAAAACTTCGAGGTCTCTGCTTGGTAGTTGTGCTTACTCGCCACCTTATACCCAAACCTTCATTACCTTGATTCTGGACACTGATCATGGATTTCTCACCGCGATACTCATGACCTGAACAACATACTCTTCCGGCGCCAAAACACACCTTTGTACTTTTAGAATCCTTGCCCAAGTTGGCACCCATCCACGTAAGGCGTAACATGAAAAGCAAATTATTGAACTCACCCACATGTTGACCAGCTGATCATGTCCAATCTAATGCAAATGATTGAAGTGATGGATAAACTAAACTTCTCCTACTCCGCATTACGTTATATATTCCATACCCGTGCGACGTGTTGGCCTTTCTGAGCAGTCACTGCCTCCTTAGAATAGAGATCATTGTTCTCAAAAGTGATATGTTGATGGCTTGGATTGCACTTTCTCAACCTTTGAACCTTTCACTTGCACGGAAGACAGATTGCAAAAAAATATTCATTGTATTGTTGATTAAATAACTAAGTATTGCAAGACAATTCGAACAACCCTACCTGGAGCTTTCAATCCTGACTGAGAACAGGCGTGGTACGCACTCATGAAATAACCCATTCATTTAAGCTTCGGGAACGTTAGTCGAGTACTCTGATAGGAATTGCAAGTGTAAGCGGGAAGATCCGCCGATCGAGAGA
>Ga0302325_10012408_pt1 | contig 18278 bp, 9 predicted proteins | sample Palsa_T0_2_FD_201948 | JGI IMG/M metagenome (GOLD analysis project Ga0302325, IMG submission 201948) | Peat permafrost microbial communities from Stordalen Mire near Abisko, Sweden - Palsa_T0_2 | ecosystem: Environmental > Terrestrial > Soil > Palsa > Peat permafrost | place: Sweden: Abisko...
GGATTTGATCGATTCTCCGGAACCAGTGCGTCATCGTACCGTTATTCTCGACCAGGGATTGGGCGACGTGTGGATTGATCATGTATGAGCCGCCGTATGCGAGGTCCGCATCGTAGGGGCTCAGGTCGTATATCACGGCCGGGCAGAAGCGAACCGGGACGGCCTGGGGATTCATCTGATCGTCGAACTGGCCGGAGGCGGCAGTAAATGCGGTTGCTGGATTCTGCGTGAAGTTGAAATGGAAACCGCCGAGGTAATTCGCCAACAGCCCGATATTGGCCATCGAATCCGTGTAGGTGCCCGTGGCCACGTTGTATCCGTTGGGGACCTGTCCGCCCTGCCATATGTTGAGGAATGACTCGACGGTCGGAGTGGTGCCGCTGGTGTAGCCGGCTCGCACCGGCAGCATATTTTTGTTGTCCAGCGAGTAGCTGATCATCGCCAACCCGATCTGCCGCAGGTTGGATTCACAGGCGACCAATTTGCTTTGCTGTCTCGCCTTGGTCAGCGCAGGCAGCAGGATTGAAATCAGAATCGCGATGATTCCGATGACGACCAGCAGTTCGACCAGCGTAAACGCTTCGCGTCGACGCCTGCTCACGGCAGGGGGCTCGACGGGGGTGAGGCCTGCGGTCCGATGCAGTTTCATGTTCATTGTGAACCCTTCACGCAGTCGCGACGTGAGGAACCAGCGCATCTTCGCCAAAAAGTACAACTCGATCACCGCCTTCCCCCGCGCCGTTGCCGAAGTACGTTTCGCCTCAACGTGCCATCGGACCGCCACGGGGATTATTGACGCGTTGACGATGTTAGGCAAGAGGTGTATTTGTCACCCATCACTGTACTTTTGTCACAAATCGGGCCCTGGCGACGGGTGGCCGTCTTTTTTGGCAATCTGTAGGGTGGGTGTACTCGCCCACCTGACGAGTGCGGCCATCTTTTTTGGCCCTTCCGTTAGCCCCCGGCTTTGCCGGGGCCAACCCTGGCAAAGCCGGGGGCTAACGGCGGAAGCGCCAAAAAATACGGCCGCCACAAACTTTGGCCGCACTCTCCCTGACCGGCGCCTGGACCCGGGCTCGGTGACAAAAACGTATAAAGCGGTGACAAAGGTTTCATTGCGACGGCCAACGGTACTATCAGGATTTACACGGCGGGTTAGATTCCGGTCGGCTGGCGAGTGAGCCGAAGAACTATGGCCACGGTGTGTGTCAGGCGCCGACGCTGGTTGCAAGTGGACCGTTTCATGCAAGCCATGTTCTTGGGGGTCTGATGTCTGGTAAGGACTCGAACATGCTGCCAACATCTCCAGAGCCAGGCGTTTCCATCCATTCTCCGCGTGATTTTACCCTCCACGGCGTGCCGGGGTCGAAAACGCCTGTAGTCAGCAGCGGGAAACGCAAAGCGTTTTCGCTGGTCGAACTGCTGGTCGTCATTGGAATCATTGCATTGCTGATTGCGATTCTGATGCCGGCGCTGGCAGCGGCGCGGCGTCAGGCGCAAATGATCAAGTGCGCCGCCAACCTCCGCACGCTGGGGCAGGCGATGTATCTGCATGCCAACGATCACCACGGTTACTTTCCGCTGCAGGGTGACGTTCTTGTATCGATGGCGGCAATCGGCGATGGAGACCTTAACTACCAGAGGTACATCTATTTCAACAACAGCGGTGCCGCCGCTCCGAACGAACGGGTGACGGCCCTGCCCCATGCGTTGGCCATTTACCTGGGCTACCCGCAGTTAGGGGACACGACCTACACCGGCATCGAGAATACCATGGCCGTGTCGCCGTTACTGGATCACTTTCTTTGTCCATCCGACCTAGAGACGGCCCAGACCGCCGCAACGACGCCCAGCCCCGGCAATAGCGCGCCCCGATGGATTTACGATAACAGCGCGTATCTCACCGGCTACTCAAGCTATCTCTACAACGAGGAGGTGCTGGGAATGCAAAACAACATCGGCTCACCCCCGCATACGCGTCTTCGCGGCTATTACTCCGCGGTTCCCAATCCCAGCGGCACCATGCTCATGTGCGATGGGCATTACTGGTACCAATCGCAGCACCAGACCTTCGACGGGTATGCGATTAATGTGACGACCACCGGCGCAACGCTGGCGAGCTTCTTCAATCAAGGAACTTGTGAGCAGGAGGCGTTTGACGTCGTTCGTCACCACGGCAGCATGAATATTCTATATGTCGACGGACACGTCGACAGCCAGCCGATCCTCGCCGACGGCTCACCGAACTATACTTTCGTGGATCCGACCGTTGGCTCCATGTTTTTCCCCAACGGTACGACGAATGAGCGTCCGAGCGGATACAACGGGGGCAGCGTGACCGGCTGGGCAGCGCCATTCAGCGCCAGCAACGTCATCACCGGAGGAACCAGTTCCGGAGGCGGATTGAGCGGTGTGAGTCTCGATGTGGGTTTCCAGTAACCACGATGGCCCTTACTATTCCCAGCCAGCGGATAGGCTTGTCTCCCTGATTTATGCTTCATCGAATGCCCAAATTACCGCGCTCTCTGCTTCCACTGTGTCTCCTGATAGCGAGCGTCTCAGTCACACAGGCCGAAGAAACTCCGCTGCGACAACAGCAACTGCTCAATGGTTCCGGTTGGCAGTTTGTCGGTGCCGGGCAGCAGACCGACCTGCCGGAGATCGGCTCCGACGCCTTTAATCAGGCCGCCTGGACCGATATCTCCGTTCCGCACGATTTCCAGACGCGAAGCGCCTACGACACGCTCACCAAGGGCTGGTACCGCCGGCAGGTGGCGGTGGACCCCTCCGCGGCAGGTAAAGAGCTTTACCTGGTTTTCGAAGGGGCGGCGACCATCGCCGATGTTTACGTCAACGGCCAGCACCTCGGCCAGCATCGGGGCGCGTATACCCGGTTTCTATTCGATGCAACCAAAGCGCTTCACGCGGGTGCGGACAATCAGCTTGCTGTGCTGGTGGACGACACGCCGGCAAAGACGCTGGATTGTCTCCCGATCAGTCAGACCGGGCTCTATAAGGTGTGGGGCGGCCTTTACCGCAACGTCTGGCTTGTCGAAACCGCTCCGGTCCACATCGACCCGACCGACTCCGCATCGCCGGGCGTTTACGTCACCCCCACGGACGTATCCGCGGAGTCAGCCAAGTTGGGGATCCGGGTATTGTTGCGGAACAGTTCCGCCAGCGACGCAAAGGCCGAGGTTCGCGCTCGCATCCTCGATCCCGGCGGGGCGGAGGTAAAAGCGCTCACCGCGCCTGCCCATATTGCTGCCGGCGCAACCGCGACGGTTGAACTGTCGACCACCCTCGAGCACCCCGAGCTTTGGGAGCCGCTCAAAGGCCGTGTCTATCACGTCGAGACGACCGTGAATGTGAATGGCCAACCCGTCGACCAAGTCACCCAGCCGACCGGCTTTCGCTGGCTGGATTGGGACTGGAAGGGGGGGACGGTGAAGGTGAACGGCAAGCGGACAATCCTGTACGGAGTGAATCTCCACCAGGAAGTGGAGACAAAGGGATCGGCCGTCTCGCCGGAGGATCTCAAGGGCAACTTCGACCTGATGCAGGACCTGGGGAACAACTTCCTTCGCCTTTGTCACTATCCCCATGCCCAACTGGAGTACGATCTTGCCGATCAGCATGGCATCCTCTGCTGGGCCGAGGACGGCAACAGCAATGGCAAAGACGTCCCTGGCCCGACTGCCGCGCAGATCATCACGGAGATGGTGAAGCAGAATTACAACCATCCCTCGATCGTGGTCTGGAGCCTGGGGAACGAAGCCGCCGCGCCGCCGGCGGATCAGGGTGTCCCCATTGTCAAGGCGCTCGATCCGACCCGGCCGGTTGGCGTGGCCAATCAGAAATCAACACTCGCTGATTTTCATACCAAGCACTGCTATTTCGGCTGGTATCACAAGGATCTGGCGGGATTCACGCCAACGGGTTTCATGTCGGAAGTGGGGGCCGGCGGCTCGGTCACCACCCATTGCGATTACGACAAGGTCGACTGGAAGGTCAACAAGTACGAGCCGGAAGAGTGGCAGCAGTTCGTATCGGAGAACAACTTCCAGAAGGTTTTCCACGGCCAGAACGACCAACTTGGGCTCTACTGCCTCTGGATCCTCCGCGACATGAGCGATGCCAAGTACAAGGGGCCGGTCGGCATCAACACCAAGGGCCTGGTGACGTACGCGGGCGACAAGAAGGACATTTATTACCTTTATCGGAGCTTCCTGCGTCCAGACGCACCGACGGTCTGGATCGCTTCCAAGCGATATTTCCTTCGCCAGGGCGCGGTGAATAACGGCATCAAGGTGTACGGCAACGCCCCGCGAATCACGCTGACTCTCAACGGCCAGAAAGTTTCCACGCTGGAAAACGGCAAGTACGTCATCCCCGATGGCCCATGGGCATCGGAAGCGGATAAGAAAAAGGAAAAAAAGGGGACTGAGTCGAAACCGCAAACCACCCCCCCCAGGCCGTATGTGCCGGAGAAGATCGACAACGTCTTTTTCTGGCCTGTCCCGCTCCACACGGGGAAAAACGTGGTAACCGCTTCGGACGATGATGGCCACAGCGATACCGCGACGATCTACTTCTGCGGCGAGGACGGCCTCCCCTCATTGCCCACCGCGGACCCTCCGATCAGCGACCTTGCCAGCAGCAACGAGAAGAACCCCGCGCATTACATGGACATGCCAATCCAGGCGCAATGGCCGATTTACTACGATCTGGATTCAACCGCGGACAACACCTGGAACACGCTTCCGCCTGAGGTCGAGGGTTCGACCTGGATCGCCCTTCGCCGAGTCACCAAGCCTGATCAGGCAACCGACGTCTCTTTCACAGCAACAAAGCCTGCCAAGATTTACGTCATGGCGACAAAGATGGATACGCCGCCAGCTTTTGTCAGCGGCGGAGACTTCAAAGAAGTAACATCAGGAAATCACCTCTGGCGTGACAATGCTTTGTTGCTGGTCCCGGCGCAGCTTTTCGTCCATGAAGCACAGCCGGGCGAGAAAATCCATCTTTCGCTGGGGGAGCGGGATGCCGTTGTCCTGATCAAGTAATCTGTACGTTTGGCTCACCACGTCAAGCGAGGCGGTCATCGGAAGAAGCCCGGGGGTGGGTGACAGTTTCGGTGACGGAGCCGCGCACGGAGTGTACTCGCGCAGTAAGCGGGTACGGCCGGGCGGCGAAAAACCGCTTACTCCGTGATTACACGAGGGCGTCATCCTTCCGGCCGGCGCGATTGCCGCGGGCGGCGAAAAACCGCTTACTCCGTGATTACACTCCGTGCGCGGCTCTTGCCACGGCCGGTTGGCGCAGTACTCGCCGAATCTGTCACGCACCAGTAGCGGCTGCCCAGAGGGCAGCATACTGCTCGCACGTGCGGCGTACTCGCGCACGTTCATTTAATCCACGAACTTACGGACCCATTCCATGGTGGTGATCACGTTGAGCGCCCATTGCGAACTTCCGGGCGTGTCGATGCCAGGGATCTCGCGCACCGGCTCGGGGACGAGCGGGCCATCAATTAAGGTGGGAGTCGCGGGAAATCGGTCGTGTCCGTCCTTGGTGAGACTCGCCAGCATCAATTTCCACGCTTGGTCCTTGAGCCTCGGGTCGTGCTTGACGATCGCCACGTAAGCGCAGATGCGCATCTTGGTGTAGCCGTTCCACTTCGAATCGGTTGCCCAGTTGGTGCAGAGAAGGTTCCAGGCTTTCTCGAACTCCGGACAAGGAATCAGTGTGATGAGGTCGTTGGCGATCTGGTCCCCGCCGAAGAGGTCGAGGAACTCGCCTGCGGGGTTGTTGGGCTTTCCGATATCGAACATTTGCTTCGTCTGCGAGTCGTAGCGAAAGGCTTGGACGGTGACGAACTCCTCGGGCATGGCTCCGATGCATTTCATCCCTGTCAGAATGTAGTCCCGGTACCGTGTGTCGCCGGTCCGCTCCCACTCGGTCATCCAGTTGCTGGCAAAGGCAAGCCAATCCGGGCCGACGCGGATGAGGGGCGTGGTTCCCCTGGTAACTTCCTTTCGCAGGGGCTGGATTCGATCCACCGTCAGATCGACGTCCAGTGTTTCCCGCATCAAGTCGCCGGTGCGCTCATCGGTCGTGAGGTAATAGTAAAATCGCTTCAGGAACGATTCGCTGATGCGCGCCTCTTTGGCTCCACAGCCCCAATGGCTGACGTTATGGCGAGAGCCGAGCCCCACGAAACGGCCCATGTGATAGACGTCCACTTCGCTGGTGTTGCGCGTCATCGCCTCGGCGAAGCGGAACGCCTCGGCCCGGCCGGTGCGCAGGAAGGTAAACCAGAGCCAGGCATTGGGCATCAACTCGGTGTTGTTCCAGGCGTGTCCGCCGATGTCGTACATCCAGGTATGGCGGAGACTGTCGTAAGTCCGCATGACATCGCCGAAGTCCCAGAAGCCGTACCAGCGGCGGCGTTCCACCTCTCCGTGGTAAAACTGAAATGCCCGATCGAGCTGCTGCTCGACGGCCGCGCAGTCGGCAGAGGAGGCGTCGGGGAGACTCCATGTGCCCAGCGTGTTGGTCGCGTGGTAATAGTCGGGCTCGCAAACGAGCAGGGGTGGTTCGTTGGCGGTTTTTGCCAGCAGCACCAGCGCTGCATTGTCGGGAGTCTCCGTCAACGCCCACAGCATCAGCTCGTTGGTATTGCCCACGCCGGTTGGAGTGCTGAACCCGTCGGTATGGTCTTCGTACGAGATTTTTCCATCGTGGCCAATCGTGTCGTAGTGGCGCAGATCCATCGCGGGGGCATCGGGTGACCAGAACCAGACATTCAGCTCGCCGGCGGGGGTTGTCGCGCCATTGATTTCCAGTGAGGAAGGGCACTTCTCCCAGAACCGTCGCATGCCCACGACGAGTCCGCCGGAGACATCGCCGAGAAAGACGCATCCGCGGGCGCGGTTGCCATGGAATACCGATAGCCAGGAGCTTGGCGAGCCCGTGCGCTTGTGCAGTGCGAAGGATTCAGGGGCGAGCTGGGAGAGCTTGAAGCCATCCCAGACTGCGATGGTCTCGAAGGCGGCCTTATTTTTTTCGCTGAGTGCGTCGAGGTTGGGAATGCGTTTGCCGAGCAGTTGATCTGCGTTCATGGTCCGGGCGCCCTTTACCAGTGCCTCACGATATCCCGGGCTCATGAGAACGGGTTCGCCCCAGATGCCATCGCCATCGGCCGCGAAACGGACATGGCGGTTTTGGAGTTCCTCGCGGAAGGGGACCGTGAATGCCATGCCCAGTCCGCGGATGAAATCCGTTTGGGCATCCCCGTCGAAAACAAAGGAGTGCACGATGCGGATCGAATTGAGGCCTGCCGTGAAATAGAGGCGCACGGAGAATGGCAGCCACTGGCGCGCGGGGTCGGACCCCGCGTGCAGGCCTTCGAGCTTGATCACTGCACGGACCGGTCCGCTCTGTTCGACTGTCACCTTTTTGAGCTGGCTCGTGAAGTTTTCCTGGCGCAGCCAGCCGTCGGCTTCCTTGGAGCGGTCTTCACGTATGGCGATGAGCCGGCCGCTGCGCCCGATCTCTCGGCCATCGATCGAGAGCGAAGCGATTAGATTGCTTCCGGTGCGCGGGATGACGCAGAGCAGTCTTCCGGTGGAGATCTCGATGGAGGTGGGGCTTTCGTTCACCACGACCGGCGATGCGGGGGCTGGCGAAGCACCGGGAACGAGCTTAAACGGCCCGGTGAGATCGGGCTCGGCGGCGATGGCAAGTCCGGACCACTTGAGCGATCCCTCCGGCCAATATGCGAGGGGCCAGTTCTGCGTCGGAACGTTTCGGCCGTCGGCGGTTTGAATGTGAAACTGTTGATCCTTGGGCGTCGCGCCGCGTGGCCACGGAACGCCCCAACTCACGCCGGAGGTGGTGAGCGGGGCGGCGTCGCCCAGCCATCGGAGGGTGACGGAGGAACCGGGGTTGGTCGTGGGGGACAGTTGAGTGCTGGAGTCCGCGGCGGCGGCCGGTTGAGACGCGGCGGCCGCGATCCCGCGTTGGCCGACTCCGCAGAGGGTGATGCCCACGCCGCTCAGCGTGGCATCGCGCAGAAACTGTCGGCGGGTTCGTTCGTCGTTCGATTGTGGTTTCATTCCATCACCGTCACTCCCATGAGCCCAACGACAACTTCCTCTGACAAGGTTTCCAGCGTCACGCTCTTGAGCGGCACTCCAGGCCGCAGATGCCAGCCGAGCAGGATGGCGCGGCAGTTCTGTCCCAGTTGCACCGTTGTCGGCGGCGTCTTCGGCAGGGCGAAAGCATCCCGAGTGTAGTCGTAGTCGTTGCCGCTGAATGGGCAAAGGGTCCAGAAGTTGAAGGGGGGCGTGATCTCCAGTTTTTCGACCACGCCATCAGCATAGGTCATGCGCAGCTCGGCGTTGGGAATGCGGACCTCCATCGGATTGGTGGTGCCGCAGAGGAGAAACCAGGCCGCCTTACCCGTTTTGTTCACTGGCACATCGACTTGCTTGGGCCAGTTATCCCAGCGGGAGGTGAAAGCGATGTTTTTGCCGGGTTCCGGCGTCCGAAAGGGGACGCCCTTCCCTGCGAGGATGTTTCCATGGCCATCCGAGAGGGATTCGACGAGGTCCAGGCCGATTTTCGGCGTACGAAGCTCTGCGCCCAGAGACATCTGCCAGGTGGAATATCCGTCGGTTGCCAGACGCAGCGAACATGTATTGGGGCGAGGGGAAACGTATTGTTGTTGATAGATGGTGCGAATGTCACCATTCAGCTGTGGCTGCATGTCGACCTGATCGAAATGGGCACCGCCGGGCACATCGACGTTGGTTTTGGCGGCCAATTCATTGTCCGCCTTGACATCGGTGACGTGAATTTTGAACATGCGCCACTGCTGCGTAGCACCGACTGCGGCTAATCCAAAGACAACATGATCTCCCGCGTTGGAGCCGAGGGTCGCCGTAATCGTTCCCGTTTTGATCTTGCCATTCTGCAGCACGCCCTGGGGATCGTGGAAATCGACGAGGGTTCCATTGTCGGCTGTGAGGGTAACCGGATCACCGACGCTTCCCGAAAGATGAATGGCTGGGAAGGTCTTCAATGCATCTTGGGTGGTCACCGCGACATCGGCCGTGCCGGCAGAAGGAATTTCCACCTCGACCAGGCTCCGGCCAAAACCGGGGAGGAGTTGCCATTTCACGGGATTTCCATCCACAGTGACCGAATCGACAGCCGTGCTGGACACGGGCAGCTGCACTTTCATGGCGCATGGTTTTGCCAGGGTGATCTTGCAGCCGGAATCGGTGCCTTTGGTGTGATAGGCAATCGACACGTCCGGAGTCTTGATCGAGGCGTGCTCCCAATCGCTAGGGAACTGCGGCGCGATCTTCACGATTCCGTTGGGATAATCCGGCGTATACCCGAACAGCCCTTCGACCACCGTCCGGGCAAACATGCTGTTGCAATCGTTGAAGTCGGTGCCGCCGGCGGGGTGCCCCATGTCCCCGGGAACGGGGCCAAACAGTTCCTGCTGGGCAAACATCCCGCGGAAGACCTTCCAGCCGTCATCCGGCAGGCCGGTCTGAAAATAGGCCAGCGCCAACTGATAATCATCCCCCGACCACATCTCACGCACGGACCAGATCGACGGTACCCAGTTGGAGGGCCAGCATTGTTCACCGCCATATGGCATCGGCATGCGCTCCAGCCCCCATTCCGTATATTGCAGCGCCTCGGCCGATTGCTCGGTTGTCAGCAGTCCCGCGTCGATCGGGCAGAAGATGGCATAGAGCCAGCAGCTCTCGTGCAGGCGTTTGAGGCCGTACTGCTCGCGGTAGGCGCCGGGGTAGCCCTTGTCGGGAATCCAGAGCAGATCGAAGAAGCCCTTGCGGATGCGGTCGGCGGCGGCGGAGTGTAACTGGATGCCCTGCTGGTCGCCGGCTCCTTTTGCCAACTGCAGCGCGGTCAATTCGGCACGGTAGGCGTAGGCGGTTTCCTCTGAGGTCCCGCCGCCGTTGTAATACTGGTCATCCGTAGGCCAGGTGTTGGCATAGCTCTCATAGATGCCCAATCCGGCCGGATCGAAGCAGTCTTTAATGTATTGGCAGTGCAGATCCAGCGATGGGTTCAGCAGGTTTTGCAGTTCCGGATCGCCGGTCCAGCGCCAGGCATGTTCGATCTGATCGAAAAACTGGCTTTGCATGTCGTAGTGATGCGGATCGTCGAGATCGATGCGACCTTTTCCAAACATCCGCGAGTTCGGAGCCTGGCTGCTGAGCCTGGCTTTCGGATCCGCAACGGCCGTGGTGTAGTCGGATTGGGTAATCTGCTTGCTGATGAACAGGGCGGCGTCGTCCTTGACCAGGTCATGCCAGCCGAACACTGTCCCGCCAAAGACCGTGCGCCACCCCAGCAGCGCCGTCGCCCACCGCATGCCGGAGTGAGTGTAGACGCCGTCCCGATAACACGCATCCACGACAATGGACGATGCACCTACGCCCGCATTGAGCCAGGGATCCGGCGTATCGACAACCACCCGGTTTTCGATGGCTACCTCTCGCGCCATTCCCGCGGCAAACGCACTGGCGGGCGATCCGCCGTTGGCGACATCGGGCCCCAGCAGGCTCCAATAGATGTCCTGATCCGATGCGACGGGAACCGACCCACATGCGATCGGCTTCTCCGATCCATGACTGGCCAACAGCGCGGCAGGATTCTCCCAGCCACCCGCATCGCCGATTGCAATCTGCGTCGGCGCGCTGCATCGGCCGGTGGCCATCGGCGAGCGGTCTGTGGCGGATGCCTGAACGGTCCATCGATCGCCGTACGCCTTTACGACGTTGTTTTTGCAGTCGTCGGGAACGAATCCGCGTTTCTCGAGTCCGCTTTTGAGGCTGGTTTGGTCATACACCCAGAGGATGCTGGACTTCTGCAAGGTCGCGGCCCCGCTGGCCCATGCCAAGGTGTCGCCCGACTCCGCATTCTCCACGCGCACGCGGGCAGCCATGCCGGCGCCTTGTGCGGTGGGCACGATCTCCAAATGCACGGTTGTTGCTCCCCACGCATGATCCCCAACTATCCATTCCATTCTGCCGGGGCGATATTTTGAGGTGATGTCGGAGGCATTCTGTAACCAGGTTCCCCGGCCGTTCCTGACGAGCGCGAACATCAGGTTCCCGAAGATGTCTGCCTGTTTCCCAACCATCGTGCACGGCTTGTCGCCGGCCAGCACGATTGCGTAGATATGGTTGCAATAGAGTGGTCGGTTCCAATATCGCTCGCCGTTGTGCCGCACGAAGGCATCCTGCTCCACGGCATAGCGCGGCGTGACCATGGTCTGGAGATCGATTCTTCCCTGCTTGCCGGCAAAGGCTGTCGTAGCAATGAGGGCGAGGGCGGCGAGACTTGCGGCGATGGAGGCGTTGTGGCGTTGGCTCATTTTGTTTGGGCTATGACTCCGATCATATCGCCGAACCGACAAAACGTTTGTTACGTCCTATGTGAGTTTTGTCACATTGAAGACGCGATGATCCCTGCTCAGTCGTGACGGCTGGGAGGCTGTCTGTTCCTGAGTTCGGCAGTACCGTGTGCTGCAGCGGGGAAAACAAGGGGAGAGAGTTCGCCGGGACAGCCTCGAACTCCGCCTCCCAAACTTGGCTGCGGTGACAACATCACATAAAGCGGTGACAAAGGTCTGGCTGCTGCCGTCGTAACTTGTCGCCGGTTGGTCCCATAATTTTGATGCCAGGGAACGGATGTGACAAAAACGCATGAGTTGGTGACAAATACTTGATTGTTGCGTCTTTGCCAAAAGCTATGTTAGATAAGTTACCGTAAGTGTGCTGAAGATGTTGCAAACACTGCGACCGGTTATGTTCGGAAGTGCAGGCCTCGGCGGCTATGGGTGGGTCGTTGCCCAAACCATCGCCGGCCGGCCGGATCTTGCGAAGCTGATCGGCGTTTGCGACCCCAAGCTCCGATCGCATGCCGAGCGCGCAGACACTTTGCGCCGCTCAAGCGTGCACATGTACGAACGATTCGATCAGCTGCTCGACGAGCCGATCGAGGCGGTCTGGCTTCCGTTGCCGATCAATCTCCACATGCAGTTCGTCACTCAGGCGCTGGCTGCGGATAAAGCGGTACTGTGCGAGAAGCCGGCGGCGGCGACCACGCAGGAAGTTGACGCGATGATTGCCGCCCGCGACGAGGCCGGTCTGCCCGTCATCATCGGTTACCAGCACCTGGCCGATCCCCCCATTCTCCAGATCAAGCGACGGATCCTCGACGGTGAACTTGGGGAAATCCGCGCCGCTCGCGTGGCCGGCTGCTGGCCGCGCCCCACTTCTTACTATTCCCGCAATGACTGGGCGGGCCGGCTGGGCGTCGGTCGCAAATGGGTGCTCGACAGTCCACTGTCCAATGCGATGTCACACTACCTGCAGTTGGCGATGTACCTGCTGGGCACCGATGAGAATCGCACCGCTGAGGCAGCCCAGATCGAGGCCGAACTATACCGCGTCAATGCGATCGAAAACTTCGACACCTGCAGTGTGCGCATCTGCACCGAGCAGGGAATCTCACTTCTGGTATTGCTCACGCATGCCTGTTCCGAGACTGTCGATCCCACGGTCGAAATTCTCGGCACCACCGGGAGTGCGAGTATTTATCCGGAGCAGCGCATTGAATGGCGCAGCCCGGCAGGGAATGAGACAATCCCGCTAAGTCCCAATCCCCGCGACCGATTGCTGGAAGGGTTCTGCCGGCTGATCCGGCATCAACCGCCCGAGTGCGCGCTGGCGACACTGGAGATCGCCCGCGCGCCGATCGTGGTCGTGAATTCGGTTGCCGAGGCGGTCGTTCCCCACGACATCCCGCCGCTGGTGCACCAATCCACCGAATTCGCTCATGCCGACACGCTCAATACCATTCATGGTATCGCTCAATTGTTTGAGAAATGCGGAGCCGAGGGGAAGATGATCCACGAGTCGGGTCTGGTGTCATGGTCGGTGCCGGCGCAATCGAAGTCCTTGCGCGGGTACCGCCATTTCACGTCGCCCGCCCGGAATGTCTCGGGACCGACTCGCGTCCAGCTCTGTGATAGTTAAATGAGTTGCGAAACCTTTGCAACCCCTCGCTCCATCCTCCGACACAGGCGACAAATCGCCCTCAGCGGTCAACACAGCATCTCTAGTAGCTGCGTCCGTGGGTGTCGCAGCCTCCGTACCCGATGGCGGCATCACCCCCAACACACCATTTTCCTGTCATAACCCGCTCCCCCGGCGCTGGTCCGTCGGCTCGCTCACCTATAGCGCAGCCGGGCTGGCGGTTCTCTTCTGCTGGCTCCTCGGCGGCGACTTCGCCTGGAACGTCAAGGAGCGCACGATCTTCCCGCTCGCTCAACTGACGCTGCGGCGATTCGACGCGCCTGTCTGGTTTGTTGGCCTCCTGGTCGGATCGATCCCCGCAGCCATCGGCCTGTTGCTGGGGCCGAGTATTGGCGTCAAGTCCGATCGCCACCGGGGCCGCTGGGGAAGGCGCATTCCGTTTATTCTCATCCCCACTCCGTTCATTGTGCTGGCCATGCTGGGACTGGCCGCAACGCCAAATTTCGGGCATTGGATTCACCTGCATGGCGGGTCGCACGTTCCCAAGGAATCGATCTGCAGCATCGCCAGTTTCGCTCTGTTTTGGACCGTGCTGGAACTCGCCACCATCATCACCAACGCGCTGTTCGGCGGCTTGATTAATGATGTTGTCCCCGCGGCCGTCGTCGGTCGATTCTTCGGATTATTTCGTCTCGTCGGCCTGGCCGTTGCGATCATTTTCAACCTCTGGCTGATGGGCAAGGCTGACGCCCACTATCAATTGCTCTTCGCGGTGCTGGGACTGCTCTACGGGGCGGGCATCACGCTGATGTGTCTTGGAGTAAAAGAGGGCGAATATCCGCCGCCGCCCCCGATTCCCGAAGCGGACAAGGCGTACGGCATGCTCGGCTGGCTGCTGATGTATATCCAGGATTGCTTCAGCAAACCGTATTACCTCTGGTTCTTCGCCACCATTACCTTCGGGCTTGTGATGTTCGTGCCGGTCAACAGCTTCATGGTTCTCCACGCACGCAGCGTCGGCATGAGTGACAAGCTTTTTGGGAAATGTCAGGCCCTCGGATATTTCGGCTCCCTGCTGCTCTCCTACCCGCTGGGCATCCTGGCCGACAAGTTTCACCCCCTTCGATTGGGAGTCCTCTTCACGATACTGTACGCGGCAATCGCCGTGATCGCATTCTTCTTCGGCTCGACCGTCCCCACATTTTTCGTCGCATTGGCCTGCCACACCGTCATTTCCGGTTGCTACATCACCGGAACCGCCTCCCTGGCGCAACGCCTGCTCCCCCCGTTAAGGTTTGCCGAACTCGCCTCCGCCGCCGGCGTCTGCAGCGCCATCGCCCTGATGTTGGTCCCGCCGATGCTGGGCGCATTCGTCCAGAGAATGGGCCACGACTACAGTTACGTCTTCCTGGTCGGCAGCGTCCTCGCCGCACTGGGCGCGGTAGCCCACATCGTTCTCCTGCGACAATTCCAGCGCTTAGGCGGGGACAATGAATATGTCGCGCCGTAAGGTCGGCGTCGGAACCCTTCCCCCGTCTAACCGTCGAGCTCGCTCGCAGTCTTCGAATCACAACCCAAAGGATAAAGATCCCGCTCAACTGCTCGGTATCTCGGGCCGGCGCGACAAATGTACAATAAGCGGTGACAAACGTCGGGCGGTCGGCATAGGTATCTTCCTTGCCGAGCGGAGCTGGCGAAGGTTCTTTAGCGTTTCACACCGAAGGCGCATGAGCGAGACGAACCTAAGGCGAATTCTGATCCTGGCGGTCCTGTTTCTCACTGGCACGGCCGCGCGCTCGCGGGCGGCGGATCAAGGGCAGCCGGTAGTGGTGCGCGAGGATGCCGGCACGGCGACACTGGCGAATGGCGTGATCTCGGCAACGGTCAACAAGGCAAATGGCAATCTTCTTTCACTGCAATTCTGCGGACTTGACCTGCTGAGCCGCGGCGGCGGGTACTGGAACTGCTACGGGGAGACTTCCGGGCAGCCGAAAACCGAGGTGAAACCGGGCCCATCGGAGTTCCGCATCAGCCAGGATCCGAAACAGAACGGCGGCGAAATGGGAGAGGTTGCTCTGCGATTTCCCTACCACGGTCAGCCCGGGGCGGTTCCAATGGACATCGAAATCCGCTACTCGCTGCTTCGCGGGGATTCGGGGCTCTACGGGTGGACCATCATTCGTCATGAGCCGCCAAATCCTGGCTTTAACATCGAAGCCGGCACGCTTTGCTTGAAATTGAATTCGAAAATCTTTGATTATCTGAGCGTGGACAGCAATCGACAGCGGCAGATGATCACGGGCGAGGATTGGGTCAAGGGCACGCAGTTGAACCTGTGGGAGGCCCGGCTCATGAACACCGGGATCCACAAGGGAGAGGTGGAACACAAGTACGATTACTCGGCGATGTTCTCCAAGACGCCCGCGTGGGGCTGGAACAGCACCACGAAAAATGTTGGCCTCTTCATCGTCAATCCCAGCATTGAATACATCATCGCCCCGCCCATCAAGGTGGACCTGACCGGCCACATCGACATCAAGCCGTCTTTGCCGGCGGATCCGACGCTCCTGTTCGTCTGGCACAGCAATCATTACGGCGGCGAAGACATCAACATCAATCCGTCAGACAACTGGACGAAGATCATCGGGCCGATTCTTTTTTATTGTAATCACGGCCAGAGCAGCGAAACGATGTGGAAAGACGCACTGGACCGCGCGGCCCGGGAACAAAAGCAATGGCCTTATGCCTGGGCCGATGCACCCGGATACGAGCGGGCGAAGGAGCGGGGGAGTGCCGGCGGGCAGCTTGTCGTGCGCGATCCGCAGGATCCGCAGGCGAGCGCGTCCGGCGCCTGGGTCGGGCTGGCGCAGCCGCCTTATGCGGCAACGTTTGATCGCGGCCGTCAGGCCCAGATCGATTGGCAGATTGACGGCAAGAACTATCAGTACTGGGCTCCTGCGGACGCGAGCGGACATTTCACCATTCCCAATGTGCGGCCCGGCAGCTACAGCCTGTATGCATTTACCGATGGTGTTCTCGGCGACTTCAGCCGCGCCGATGTCCGTGTGGAACAGGGGAAAACGACTGATCTCGGCGAGTTGATCTGGACGCCGATTCGGTACGGCCGTCAGCTCTGGGACATCGGCATTCCCAACCGCAGCGCCGAGGAATTTCGTCACGGTGATCACTACTGGCAATGGGGATTGTACAACCCGTATCCGCAGGAGTTTCCCAACGACGTGGACTTCGTGATCGGAAAGAGTGACTTCCGACACGACTGGAATTATGCCCAGCCTCCCCGGCCCGACGGCAGAGGCGGATGGCAAAACACCACGTGGCGAATTCGATTTGATGTAGACCAGAGTTACCGCGGGACCGGAATTCTGCGGCTCGCCATCTGCGGCGCGCGCGGCGGCCCGGTGGATGTTGCGTTGAATGGAAAACCAATCGGCAGCACCGGGGAGTTACCCAATATGGGCGTCATGCACCGTGACGGAATCCGCAGCATCGAAGTCGAGCGCGACGTGAAATTCGATGCGTCCCTGCTCAAGCCGGGCGAAAACGTCATTGAACTCACGAAGCACGCTCGGGCATGGACGGACGGCGTTCTTTACGACTATCTCCGCCTGGAAATCAACGATGCGGTAACACGATGAAATACGAACGTACGACATTCGGGTCTGTTCTTTGGTTGACGATGATCGTTGCCCTCACGCTCGCTTGCTGCACGAGCAGCCCCGCGCAATCAATGCCGGAGGTGATGACGACGATGCCGTCCGGGACGCCGGTGTCGGCGGCTCAGGACCGGAAGATGGCGTGGTTCCGTGAGGCAAAATACGGCTTGTTCATCCATTGGGGGCTGTATGCCATTCCCGCCGGCGTATGGAAGGGGAAGGTGGTGCGACCCAGCAGCGAGTGGATCATGGCGCACGTGCCGATCCCCGTGAAGGAGTACGAGCTGGTGACCCGGCAGTTTGATCCGGTGCAATTTGACGCGGATCACTGGGTTCAAATGGCTCAGGATGCGGGGATGAAGTACATCGTCATCACCGCCAAGCACGGCGATGGTTTTGCGATGTATCACTCGCTGGTTTCACCGTACAACATCTACGATGCCACCCCGTTCCATCGGGATCCATGCGCCGAGCTTGCCAAGGCCTGTGCGAAGCATGGGATCAAACTGGGCTTTTATTATTCGCAATCGGTGGATTGGCATGAGCCGGGCGGCGAAGGGAACGCGTGGGATTATGGGCGGGACAGCGCGAAGGACAAGGACGGCGCGTTCGATCATTATCTTCAGACGAAGGTGGAGCCGCAGGTCAAGAAATTGCTGACCAACTATGGGCCGATCTGCGAGATTTTCTTCGATACGCCGGCAATGATCACGCCGCAGCGCGGGCAGCCGATCGCTGATATCGTTCATGCGACGCAGCCCGCCTGCCTGATCGATGGCCGGCTCGGCGTGCCGGGCGATTATGCCGCGATGGGAGACAACGGAATTCCCAATGCCCGCGTCACCGGCGACTGGGAAACGCCCGGCGAGCTGAATCACAATTGGGGATTCGATCAGAACGACTCCGATTACAAATCACCGAGTCAGGTGCTGGCACTCCTGCTCGACGTGGCCAGCAAGGGCGGGAACTATCTGCTGGACGTTGGCCCGACGGCGCAGGGGACGATTCCGGTGGTGGCTGAGCAAAACTTGCTGACGGCAGGCCGATGGCTGAAGGTAAACGGTGAAGCGGTGTATGGCGCGGGCCGATCGCCCTTTGGCGAAGGTTTTCCCGGCTACCACAAAGTTGTCGAGGGGGGTGGACGAACGGTCGATCTTCCGTTCCTCGATTGGCGCTGCACAACGAAGCCCGGCAAGCTCTACTTCACCGTGTTCCACTGGTCCAACGGCTTCAAAATCCCGGCCTTCAAGAACCAAATCAAGAGGGCCTACCTGCTCAGTGACCCGGAGACCGAGCTTCCGATTACTGTTAAGGGAGACGACTGGATCGTGCAAACGCAGAAGTATGCGCCCAACGTGATGGCAAGCGTCATTGTGGTGGAGATCAATGGGGACAAGTGCGAACTTCAGGAAACGCCCGGCCGATGAGATGAGCTTACTCCCTCTCCCGGTACTCCGGGAGAGGGCGGGGGTGAGGGTGATTTCGAGCACCAACGAGCATCGCGATTCTAAAT